>Ga0307296_10001944_pt1 | contig 10517 bp, 12 predicted proteins | sample ER_DNA_153_FD_194467 | JGI IMG/M metagenome (GOLD analysis project Ga0307296, IMG submission 194467) | Bulk soil microbial communities from the East River watershed near Crested Butte, Colorado, United States - ER_DNA_153 | ecosystem: Environmental > Terrestrial > Soil > Floodplain | place... | reverse complement strand
GGCGCGGAGCTCGAGCGCGAGCGACACCAGCTGCTGCTGTGCGCCGTCGTGCAGGTCGCGCTCGATCCGGCGCCGGGTTGCGTCCGCCGTGGCGACGATTCGCGCCCGCGATGCGTCGAGCTCCGCGCGACTATCGGCATTCGCGATTGCAGTCGCCAGGAGATCGGTGAACTCGGGGAGGCGCTCCTCCGTGTCGGCCGGCAAAGGACGGTCGCTCGTCGATGCGACGGTTATGACCCCCCAGAGGTCGCCTTCGACGACGATCGGCGAGCCCACCGCCGAGCGCCAACCCGCCAGGCGGGCGGCGGCGCCGCCTCGTCCGGGCACTCCCGCGTAACTCTCGACCCTGGCCGGGTGACGGGTAGCGAACACCTGGTGGGCCGTGCCGCCGCGCTCCAGCGGGAACGGCTCGCCAAGATGGATGCCGGTGTAGCCGCCGCTTCGTGTCCAGGTCCCGAGCGCGGTCAGCTTTCCGTCGGCTTCACGACGGCTGAGAGCCGCGGCGTCCGCTGGAATCACCCGACCAACCTCGGCGCACACCGCTTCGAACACCTTGGCGGGCTCAGCGCCATCGGCGACAAGCGTCGCGACGCGGCGTAGGGCGGCCTGCTCCTCGGCGAGCCGACCGACCTCCTCGCGGGCCTGACTATTCGCGATTGCGCTTGCCACGAGGTCGGTGAACTCCACTAGGCGCCGTTCGGTGTCGAGGGGCAGCCGCCGGTCCCCTTTCGAGACAACGGCCAACGCGCCCCAGAGGCGGCCCTCAACCGTGATCGGTGCTCCGACCGAGGCGTGCCAGCCCATCTCCCGGGCGGCCTCGGGCGCCTCGCCGGGCGCGTCGGTGTAGTTGTCGACCCGTCCGGGCCGGTGTGTCTCGAAGATCACGCCCGACACGGTTCCCTCGACGGGATATCGGGTGCCGACGTACTTGTAGCCGCCTTCGGTCCATCCGCCCACTGCCGTGACGGTGCCGTCGGCCTCGTAGCGGGTGAGAGCGGAGCCGTCGGCGCCCACGAGCGCGGCGACCTCCGCGCTCACCGCCTCGAACAGCTCCGCCGCCGGCGCTCCCGCCGCGACCAGCGTCGCGACCCGTCGCAGAGCCGCCTGCTCCTCCAGTAGATCGGCGAGGCCCTGGCGGTTCTCCGCGCTCGCGATGGCAGTGGCCACGATCTCGGTGAACTCCACCAGGCGACTCTCGGTATCGGGCGGCAGCGGCTGCTTGCTCCTCGAGTAGACGAGCAGCGCGCCCCAGAGCCGCCCCTCGACGAAGATTGGGGCGCCCACAGCCGAGCGCCAGCCCAGTTCGCGGACTGCGGCGGCCACCGGGCCTGGCCTGTCCTCGAAATCGTCGATGCGGGAAGCGCCGCGCGTCTCGAAGATCAGTCCTGACAAGCTGCCCTCGAGTGGGAATCGCCGCCCGGTGACCGTGTGGGCACGGGAGGTCGTCCAGCCGCCGAGCGCGGTGAACGTGCCGTCCGCCTCATAGCGTGTGACACCGGCGTCCTCGGCTTGAACCAGCTGTGCGACCTCCGCGCTCACCGCTTCGAAGACCTTGGCCGGCGGCGCCCCCTGCGCGGCCAGCGTGGCAACTCGCCGCAGCGCCGCCTGCTCTTCCACGAGGCGCGTGAGCTCGTCGTGGGCCTGGCTGTTCGCAATCGCGGTCGCGACGAGCTCGGTGAACTGGCCGAGGCGGTCTTCGAGGTTGGCCGGCAAGGATGCGTCGGGCGACGACGTCGAGATGACTCCCCAGACCCGGCCGTCGACGATGATCGGGGCGCCTGCAACCCGGTTGAATCCGTGCTCGCGTGCTGCTGCTGCGAGTCCGCCCGGGAGGTCCGTGTAATCCTCGATCCGCACCGGTCGGCCAGTGCGGAGCACCTCGGCTGACATCGAGGGGCCGTCCAGCGGCCAGCGCGAACCCGCGGAGAACACATCCGGATGGTCACCCCAGACTGCAAGGACTGTCATCACGGTGTCCTGGTCGTCGTATCGGCAGACCGCCGTATTCGACAAGTGCAGAACCTCGGCGACCTCCTGGGCGACGGCGGAGAACACCTCCGTCGACGACGCAGACTGGGCCACAAGTGTCGCTACTCGTCGAAGCGCCGCTTGTTCCTCTGCCAGCCGCTCCGGCTCGACGCGATCCTGCTCGCGCGGCTCAGCGAATTGAGCCGGCCTGCTCATGAGGTCCAAGGTACCCCATAATCGTTCGCATGAGCACAAGCCTCACGAGGGTGGTTCTCGCGGACGACGACCGGCGCGTGCTCGCCGTGATCACCTATCTCGACGCCCGCTAGCCGCATCACCCTCTACGACCGTCGACGATCCGGCGAATCGCGCTCGCCGACAGCTCGGCTTTCGACAAGAACCTGGCCGCGGGGATTGCGGCGACCAGATCGGCCAGATCGGCCTCGTCGTGGGTCGAGATCAGAATCACCGTCACGTCCTCACGCCGCCCATCCTCGACCACATTTCGCGCCAGCTCCAGACCGCTCTCGTCCCGCAGGAAGACGTCGACGAGGACGACGTCGGGGCGCCACGCCTCGATTTGACGGAGCGCCTCAGCGCCTGTCGTGGCGACACCCACGACGCTCAGACCCTCTCCCTCGAGGAGGTTGCGCGCAACCTCGAGAAATGCGTCGTTGTCGTCGACGATCAGACAGCGCATCGGCACCCGATGAGATTCGCAGCAATCCCGTGGGCGCGCATTCCGGCTAGCTGTAATTCGAAAGCGCTGAGCTATCCGTGCGCCCGGGTCTGCTAAGTGGGCGTGGCAACTTGCGTGCCGGAGAGGGCCGCTCGGGAGCGGCCCTCTCCCGGTGCTGCGGACGGCTTAGTAGCCGCCGCCGCCGCCGCTGTGCTTCACGACCTTGGCTCCCGTCGGCGAGACGGCGTACCAGTGAGCCCCGAAGGCGCTCAGGCCCTCGCCCTTCGTCTGGCCCCTTTTCGTGTCCTTGACGAAGGTGTACAGCGGATGGTGGTTGTAGGTCACCTGCAGCCGTCCATCGGCGCGCCTCGTTGTTCCGAGCATGGACGCTCTGGCACCGGCGCCCGCCCGGGGCTTGCCGGCGGCGATCAGCGGTGGCCAGAACGATGCGCACATCCCGGTGCAGGCGCTCCTGCCGTTCCGGTCCCGCTGGAACAGGTACAGCGTGTGTCCGCGCGAGTTGACGAGGATCCGTCCGAGGCTCGTCGATGCCGTGGAGACGACGGGTCCCTGTGCCCCCGCAGCGCCGCTTGCCGAGGCGTGGAACAAGAGGAAGACGAGCGCTGTGAGCGTCGCCAGCGCTGCTGTGGTTGCCACCAGCCGCGGGCGCGGGGCCGCGGCGCGGACTGAGTTGGAGCGGTCATTCGTCGGCATGTGAACTCCTTGTCTTGGTGGTTTGCCGTCTTCCGCACGGTGGCGTTCGCGGCCGGGCGCGACATCGGCGCCAGCGCGAAATCGTGATTCCAGCTAGCAGGCAACTACGTCTTCTGGTCGATGGGGAGCGACGCGAACGCGGACCGTTGGGGCCGTGCTCTACCGGGAGGCAGCAATGCCCGGATTACCGCTGGTACGAACGGACGATGGTCGGTGGCGGTGCAGACGGAAGACCGATCGACATCGAGCATGCGCCCAGGGAGTTCCGGCCAACGATCCGGAGCTCGGCTCAGTCCGTCCAAGCCAAAGGAGCGAGCATGACTCGAACCAGATCCGTCACGTTTCTCGCGAGCGGGGCAGCCTTACTGCTCATCGCGCTGGCCGTTGCTGGTTGTGGCAGCAGCGGCAGCTCGAGCTCATCGGCACCGCCGACCACGGCGAGCGGCCGTCAGGCCACCGTCGGCATCTCGAACAGCGGGCTCGGGAAGATCCTCGTCAACTCGCAGGGCCGCACCCTGTACCTCTTCGGGAAGGACTCGGGAACGACGAGCGCCTGCACCGGCGCCTGTGCCGGCAACTGGCCGCCACTGCGGGTAAACGGCAAGCCCACACTCGGTAGCGGGGCCACTGCCTCGTTGGTCGGAACGATCCAGCGCTCCGACGGGAAGCCGCAGGTTACGTACAACGGCCACCCCCTCTACCTCTTCAAGAGCGACCAGCAGCCCGGCGACACGAACGGCGAGGGCCTGACGGCCTTCGGCGGCACGTGGTACGTCCTCTCTTCGTCGGGCAACCAGGTCGTCGCCAAGTCGCCGAACTCCGGCGGCGGGGGCTACGGGTACTAACCGCGCGGGCGCACCTTCAAGGAGAACCCGAACCTCTTCACTCGTGCCCGGCCCGCTTCAGGCGTAACGCGCGAGCCGGGCACGTGATGGCGAATAGCCCCGCATCCTTTCAGCGGACGATCTCCAGGGCGAGCTCCGGCGAGCACCCGCGCTCGACCAGCTCCGCGAGCGCGTGCCAGTCGACCAGGTCGGCGAACGTCTCCGCGAGGATGCGTGACAGGCCAAGGCGGCCAAGCTGTTCGGTGCGCCACGCATGGACGAGGAGCTCCTCGTCGGGTTCGCTGTCGAGCTCGTCGGTGAAGGTCAAGGTCGGTTCCATCGTCGTACCTCCCTAATCGAGCTCCTGAGGTTCGCTCGCCACGATTGCCTTCACGAAAGGCGCTGTCATCGGGGCCAGCAGCGATCGGCGCGCCCCGTTACCCGAACTCCTCGGATTGCGGCTACCCGTAATGCGCTGCCACGCGGTAGCTGAAAGGCTGAGTGGATGGCGATTCGCTGCCTGATCGTTGACGACAACCAAGCGTTTCTCGACGCTGCCCGCGTCTTCTTGGAGCGTGACGGCCTGACCGTCGCGGGCGTGGCGCTAACCAGCATTCAGGCGCTCCTTCAGATCGAGGCGTTGCGACCGCAGGTGGTCCTCGTCGACATCTCGCTCGGGGCGGAGAGCGGCTTCGATCTTGCACGGCGCATCGCGGAAGACGGGCTCGCAGCTGAGGCGGTCGTGATCCTGATCTCGACGCGTGCCGAGGAGGACGTCGCCGACCTGATCGCCGAAAGCCCGGTGGCCGGCTTTCTACCGAAGGAGGAGCTCTCGGCGAGCGCGATCCGCCGGATCGCCGAAAGCCAACTCAGTTGACTGCGCTAACGGGCGTCGAGGAACGTGATCACGGCGAGAACGCGGCGCTGATCGTCCTCCGACGCCGGCAACCGCAGCTTCGTGAGGATGCTGTGCACGTGCTTCTCGACCGTGCCCTCGGTGATCCAGAGCTGATGGGCGATGCCGGCGTTCGAGCGGCCCTCGGCCATGAGCGAGAGCACCTCGCGCTCGCGCGGCGAGAGCACGTCGAGCGGATCTTCAGCGCGGCGGGCGGCGAACAGCTCCTGAACGAGCGCGGGATCGACGACCGATCCTCCCTTGACGATCCGTTCGAGCGTCTCGACGAACTCGTCCACATCGGTGACGCGGCTCTTCAGCAGGTAGCCGCTGCGCTCGCCGCTGGCGAGCAAGTCCGTCGCCTGCTCGACCTGGACGTGCGCGGAGAGAACGAGGATCGCGGTCTCCGGAATCTCCTCGCGGATCACGCGGGCGGCATCGAGACCCTCGGTCGTGTGGCTGGGAGGCATCCGGATGTCGACGATCGCGAGCTCGGGTCGATGCTCGCGAACGAGCGTCATGAGCACTGAGGCGTTGGCGCACTGGCCCACGACGTCGAAGCCGGAGCGCTCGAGCAGACCCGCCAGGCCTTCGCGCAGAAGGACGTCGTCGTCCGCCAAGACGACGCGTGTGCGGCTATCGCTCACACCGGCGATTATGCAGCGGTTGCCCAGGAGTTCGCTTCCGGTTGGCCTGGGGACCTTGCTTCGGGTTGAGCTCCCGCACGACGCTCGCAGCACTTAAAGCGCTCCTCCGCAGGCCCGTGACTGGTGGCTAGCGGGTAGCCCGCCTTCGGGGCGGTCGGAGGCGCCAACGGACGCTGGCAGTGAAGACACCCACACGATGGGTCGTGATCGTTCTGGGCGCATCCAACCTCGAAGGAGTCCAGAACCGATGGCAACCACGAACAGGATCCGAGCCCGTCCGCGGGGACGGGTTGCGCTCGTCGTCGCCAGTCTCCTCGTGACGTCCGCCGCCCTCGTGGGCTGGGGGAGGAGCTCGCCGGCCCGTGGCGACGCTCTCGCCGTGGAGACCGGGTCCACGATCCAGGTCAGAGGCGGAGAGTTTTTCTTCCGGCTCTCGTCCAAGTCGGTCGCGAAGCCGGGCAAGGTCACGTTCGTCTTCAGGAACGTGGGCCACGTCGCACACGACTTCAAGATCAACGGTAGGAAGACGCCGCTGATCCAGCCCGGCAAGACGGCGCGGCTCGTCGCGACCTTCAAGAAGAAGGCCAAGTACACCTACCTCTGCACCGTGCCCGGCCATGCCGCCGCAGGCATGAAGGGCGCCTTCACGGTTCGCTGATCGTGGAAGAGTCCGTCTCGAGAACGTCACCGACCGAGCCGCGCTTCGACCGGCGCACACTCGTCGCGATGGCGGGCGGGATCGTCGTGGCTGCGGTCGAGGCAAGAGCAGGACGCGCGTTCCCGCTTCTCGCGGCGACGGACTCCTGGGTGCTCCCCGCGCACGATCTGGCCGCCACCCGCCATGGCGGCCAGATCGATGGCGCGCGGGTCGTCTGGCGCGCCCAACTCGCGGGCGGGGTGGCCGGGGCACCGGCGATCGTGGGCGGCCGCGTCTTCGCCGCATCGATCGGCGGGGCGGTCGCCTCCCTGGATCTCCGGACGGGGCGCGCCCGCTGGCAGCGGCGCTTGCCCACGCCTGCGTACGGGAGTGGGAAGAGCGTTCGCCGGCTCGGCTTCTTCGGCGGTGTCGCAGTTGCGCAGGGCCGCGTCCTCGCGGCCTCCGACCGTGTCGTCTCTCTCGACGCCGACACCGGCCGAACGCTCTCGGAAAGCGAGCCGCTGCGGACGAGCACCAGCGACGACTACTTCTGGGGCCCGCCTGTCGTCGCGAACGGCCTCGTTCTCGTCGGCTCGGGCTCGGGCGCCGAGCTGCCGACGGCCCGGGGCCGGCTCAGTGCCTACTCGCTCCGGGACGGCTCGCTCGTCTGGAGTACGCCCACCGTTCCGTCAGGGGCCAACGGCGGGGGAATCATCGCCCCCGCGAGCGTCGATCTCCGCGCGAATCTCGCGTACGTCGCCACCGGCTCGCCTTACCGCGCCGTGCGCGAACGGAACCCGGGTACCGGCTCGCTGCTCGCCCTCGGCCTGAGTGACGGCGCGATCGTCTGGAGCGATCAGATCTACCCCGCCGACAGGCACGGCTTCGACTTCAACAGCGCGCCGGTGATTCTCGGCCGCATCCTCGTCGCCGCGAGCAAGGACGGGTTCCACGCCTGGGACCGGGTGACGCGGCAGCACATCTGGTATCGGCGGCTGACGCCGCCGCTGTCGAGCAAGGGCGGCGTCGCCGGACCGATGAACGGCCCCGAGGGCGGCCCGGTTGCCACGGACGGTCGCCGCGTCTACGTCCTCTCGAACGACGCCGCGCGCAACAGCTGCGTCGCGGCCGCCCTAGCGCCGGCGACGGGCCACGTCCTCTGGCGGCAGCGGTTGCCGAGCTTTTCGTTTGCCGCTCCCGCCGTAGCGGGCGATCGTCTCTTTGCGGCTGGCGCGGACGGGACGCTTCGCGGCCTGGCGACCGCCACCGGCAAGGTCGTCGCCGCTGTCCCGCTCGGCGCGGCGAGCACGGGCGCGCCTGCCGTAGCCGAGGGACGGCTGGTGGTCGGTGCCGGTGCCGAGCCCTTCCTGCCGGGCCACCTGCTCGTCTGCATCCGATAAGCGCCTCGCTGCGCGTCACCGGTCGCCGGCGAGGTAGAAGGAAACGACGAGAACCGAGTACGCGGCCAGGAGGATCGCTCCGCCACGGCGGGTCGTCCTGCCTGTCATCAGCGCGACCGCGGGAAGGGCGGCCGCCACGCCCATTGCCACCAACTCGACGGGCCGAAAGCTGAGGGCGAGCGGGTCGAAGCTCCAGGAGATGAGAGCAACCAGGGGTATCAGCAGACCGGCGATCTGGGCACTCGAGGCCAGCGGGATCTCGACGGCAAGCTTGACCCTCCCGCGTCGCGCCAGCAGCACGGCGCTCCCGTGCTCGGTCGCGTTTCCGATGATCGCGACGATCACCACGGCGACGAAGAATTCCGACAGTTGCGCCCTGTCGGCGAAGGCTCGAAGCGTTCCGACGAGCGTTTCGCTGACGAAAGCCGTCACGACCGTTGCCAGCCCGAGCACGATGAGGGCGGCGGAAAACGGCCAGCCCTCGGGCTCGTGCTCGGCGAGCGCGTAGAGGGTCCGCTGCCGTCGGAGCGCGTAGCGGTTTACCGCGATGCGGACAACCAGGAGCAGCACCGCCACAGGAACCGAAAGCTCGGCGAGCGAGCGGCGGTCGGGATCGCCGTCGAAGCCAGGCACCGCGACGATGAGCAGAAGTAGCGTCGCGAAGCCGACGAGGCCGAGCGAGATGTACGCAGACGACCGATCGATCGCGCCCTCCCGCCCGACGAGAAGCGTGAAGCCGAGGACGAGGAGAAGGTTGCCCGCGACCGACCCAACCAGCGATGCCCGGACGATGTCGTTCAAGCCGTCGGAGAGGGCGACGACGGCAATGATGAGCTCTGGCGCGTTACCGAAGGAGGCGTTCAGGAAGCCGCCGATTCCGGGACCGGTGTGGCGGGCGAGGTTGTCCGTCGCCTCACCTATCAACCACGCGAGCGGGATGAGCGCGGCGCCGGCCAGCACGAACAGCGTCAGCTCGCCCACGAGATCGACCCGATCGAGAACGACCACGACCGGCCCCAGGAGCAGGAGTGTCAGCAGCGCCCCTCGAGTGACGTTTGTCACGGGGAGGGAGTCTCTCCGACCGACGCCCGCCTGATTTCGGGTTCTTCTCGCTGTTACCTCAGTGCGGGCGGCTCCAGGGACAGTCGCGCGAATGGCGGCCCTCGCCTTTCGCCCCACACGAGGGGCACGTGTAATGGCCGCCGAGATACAGGGCGGCCAGGCCGCGTGCCATCAGGATGACGAGTACAAGGGCTACCAGCACGCCGGGGCTCATAGCAGCGGATCTCTGGCGGCTCAGGCCGCCTGACGCTCGAGCCCCACGCCGCCCACGGTGAGAGTGACCTCGATGTTGCCGCGCGTGGCCCGCGAGTACGGGCAGGTCTCGTATGCACGGCGCATCAGATCCACGGCTTCCTCACGCCCGATCTGAGGGGCATCAAGGTCGAGCGTTGCCGCCAGGCCGAGGCCGCCGCTGGAGAGGGTCCCGATTCCGACGCGCGCGGTGACGCGCGAGCCGCTCAGGTCGAGGTGTCGACCTGCGGCGAACCGCAGCAGCGCCGACTGGAAGCAGGCCGCGTATCCCGTGGCGAAGAGCTGCTCGGGGTTCGTGCCCGGTCCACCTATGCCGCCCATCTCGCTCGGTACGTCGAGGTCGACGTCAAGCTTGCCGTCGCTTGTGCGGGCATGACCCTCGCGACCGCCGGTCGCCGTTGCTTCCGCGGTATAGAGGACTACGAGGTCCGTGCTCATCGTTCGCTCTCCTTTCGGTGGATGGATCTCACGTCGCCGGTCGCCTGCTCCGTCGCGCGCTGGACTCGGGTTCTTGGCGCGAGCCTGCGATGGCGTCGGTCGAGCGAGCCGGGACTGCTCGAGCGCCCAGCTCGCGGCCAGGCAGCGCTCGAGGTTGTCCGGCCCGGGGTCGTAGGAGAAGTCGTGCACGGCCTCGACGAATCGCAGGAACGCCCTCCGCTCTTGTTGGTCGGTGAGGTCCTCGTGTTGCACATCACCCAGGATCGCCTTTGGGCCGCGCCGGGTCTTCACGGCCAGCGTCCAACTCCACTACCCACCAGCAGGAATCCGAGGGCCGGGCAGCAGGACGGCCGCTGCCCGTGGCCACCCCTGATACCGGCTAGCAGGTATGCGCGGATTCCCGTCAGACGGGGCGATGGATGGTTGCTGGCTGCGAAGACGCGGACACGCACGCAGGAGATGCTCATGCGGAGTCAACGCCACCGGCCAGAAAGGACTTCGCCATGGACGCCGATCTCGTCCGATCCCTCCGCTCTTGGCGCGTGCTACGGAAGACGCCGTCGACCGACCTGACCACCTGTTCGCTCTGCCTGCGGGTGCGCCGCGGTTCCGAGTGGCTGGAGGCGGAGCAGTTCATCAGGGAGACGCGCTCGTACGAGTTGGATGCACCACCGAGACTGCACTCCGGAGTGTGCGACTTCTGCGCCGAATCGATCTTCAGCCGCAGGGTGCAGGTCGACGAGCCGATCGCGGCCTAGCCCGGCCTGCAACTGCGCTGTGGGTCAGCTTCCGGGGTGCGTCCCGAGCGTGACCTGCAAGGAAGTCTTCACGCCGCGCTGGGTCCTGACCACGACCGGGACTCTCCGGCCCGGACTCAGCGTCGTGAGCACCTCGGACAGCTGGGCGGCCGTCGAGATCGGCTTGCCGCCGGCGGAGACGATTACGTCTCCCACCCGCATCCCGGCGTTGGCAGCAGGCCCACCCGCCGTAACCGAGCCGAC
>Ga0307296_10001942_pt1 | contig 10521 bp, 10 predicted proteins | sample ER_DNA_153_FD_194467 | JGI IMG/M metagenome (GOLD analysis project Ga0307296, IMG submission 194467) | Bulk soil microbial communities from the East River watershed near Crested Butte, Colorado, United States - ER_DNA_153 | ecosystem: Environmental > Terrestrial > Soil > Floodplain | place... | reverse complement strand
GCGCCACGACGTCATGGTGCGATTCATGCGCGCCTATCGCGAGACGCTCGACTGGATGTACTCCAATCCGCTCGCGGTCAAATACTATTCCGAACATATGCGCATGCCCGAAAGCTTGGTCGAATTGCAGCGCAACGAATTTAATCCGGAATCGGCGATGAATCCGGACAAATTGTCCGATGTCGACCTGGTGATGCAAGACGCGGTCGCCGGACGATTTCTGGAAAAGCCGCTCACTCAGGAGCAGCTCGCGGAATTTATCCAAATCCCGCCGCGCTAGCCGATTGTTAGACTTCATGTCAGGCGAAGGGCCAAAAGCGGACAAAGTGCTGAGTGTCCGCTGATCAAAAGGTGGACGGAAGTCTAAGCAAATTGTTTCGAGGAAATGGCAGTGGGCGGCAACGCATCCCCTTGAAGTTTGGTGCACCTTCCGAAAATCCACTGGACAACCCTTCTCCACCGAGCGACCATTATTACTAGCCAAATCGCAGCAAAAGCTGCTGTGAGGACTCGTTAACAGCCGAGTCAACCGCCGCGAACGACCTCAAAGGGAGGAAGCATGATCACCCGACTATCACGCCGAGCGATGCTGAAAAGCATGGCTGGCTCCGCCCTGCTCGCTACGATCGGCATGCCAGCGATCACCAAGGCGCAAGCGGATGCTATTCGCATTGGGCACCTCACGCCGTTGACCGGCTTTCTTGGACCGCTTGGCGAGTATGCCGTGATGGGGATCAAGCTTGCCGCCGAAGAGGTCAATGCGGCCGGCGGCGTCATGGGCCGCAAAATCGAGCTTGTGATGGAAGACTCGGTCAATCCCCAAACGGCTTCTGCCAAGGCCGAGCGTCTTATCGAGCGCGACAAAGTTGCGATGATCATCGGCGAGATTTCGTCAGCTTCCGGCCTTGCGATCGGTCAAGTAGCGAACAGAATGAAGACGGTCTTCATAAACACCGGCTGCAATTCTGATGCGCTGCGCGGTGCGAGCTGCAATCCGTATATGTTCCATATCGAGGGCGCGAACTCGATGTACGTAATGGCAGTTGGACAATACCTGCTACGCGAAAACATGGTGAAGGGCAAAAAATGGTATTCGCTGACAGCAGATTACGCCTTCGGTCACGATCTTCTGCGCGTCGCAAAGAAATTCATGGAGGCGAATGGCGGTCAATTCGCGGCCGATGAGCTCGTACCCACTGACGCAACCGACTTTAGCCCCTATCTTCTAAAGATCAGGCAATCACAACCCGACCTCGTGGTGTCGAACCTCGCCGGCAATCAGATTACAAATTTTATCAAGCAGTATTCCGAATACGGACTAAAATTTCCCGTGGCCGGCTTCGGCTTCGACACGGTCGTTGCCTGGGGTGCTGGCAAAGGCAACTTCTCAGGCATCTGGCCGCTCGTGTGGCATCATCTGGTCGATACGCCGAGCTCCAAGAAATACGTCGAAGCATTCCAGAGAAAATATAACAGGCTTCCAGACAACCAATCATGGGGCGATTACAACTCGCTGAAAATCGTCGCGCAGGCGATGAACGAAATGAAATCGGCAGATCCGCAGAAGCTCGCCGAGCATCTGCGCAAAGGCGCCAAGTTCGACGTGATGAAGGCGCGTGAGGCCTATTTCCGCCCGTATGACAATCAGATGATCATGGAGATGTACGCGGTACAGGCGAAAGACCCGAGCAAGATGAAGGACCAATGGGACATCTATAACGCACTCGGCACTGTGCCCGGTCCGAACGAAGACATGGAGACTATTGCTCCGCCAAAGGACGGTACCTGCAAGATCGGGTGATCCTTTGAACTGAACAGCATCGTTCCGGGTGGTTCCACGGCACTCGGGAATCGCTTTGATTATTCAGCGCCGAGTCTTCCTCGTGCAATCTGTTTTCGTCCTCGAGCAGGTTCTGAATGGGCTTTTGGTCGGCGCGTATTACCTTCTGATCGCGCTTGGTCTGTCGCTGATCTTCGCCCTTGGTGGAATCGTTAATCTCGCGCATGGCGGCTTCTATGCTATCGGCGCCTACCTCGCCGTGATCTTGGCGAATCGCGTAGGTTTCTTTGGCGCGTTCATCGCTTCGCCAGTGATTGTTGGCTGTCTCGGCATCGTCATTGAACGGCTACTGTTCCGCCGTTTTTACCGCGCCGACCCGATTTTGAGCCTGCTGCTGACCTTCGGACTGGCGATGGTAATCGAGCAGGCACTTCGCATTGTGTTCGGCGCCTCGCCACTTCCATTTTCCATCCCGGCCGAATTGCGCGGCCAAGTGCTGGTAGGCGACTTCATCTATCCGCGCTACCGCCTGTTCATTTTCGGAGTGGCCCTCGCAGCCGTTACGGCCACCTGGTTCATTGTCTATCGAACGACCTTTGGCCGCGTGGTGCGAGCAGGCGTGCAGAATCCCGACATCGTCGGATCGCTCGGGATCTCGCTTGCGCCGTATATGACCGCAATCGCGGCGCTGGGCGTCGGGCTCGCCGGACTTGCCGGTGTTCTGCTTGCGCCGATCGCCGGCGTGCACCCAGCGATGGGGGCGGAAATTCTCACAGCCGCCTTTGTCGTTGTCGTCATTGGGGGTCTGGGGTCGTTCTGGGGCGTGATCGCCGCTGCCATGCTCGTCGGCGTCGTGCGCGGAATTACCATCTACTTCAACCCGTCTTGGGGTGAAGCATCGATGTATCTCTTGATGGCTCTTGTCCTGTTGCTGCGGCCACGCGGGCTCTTCGGCGAACGCATCGAAAAATTTGAGTAGTGACGGTGCAAAACAACCGCGCGTCCCTCATCATCGTTGCTCTCTCGCTACTTGCCCTTCCTTTCGCGCTCGATTTTGTAGGACTGCCGCTGCGCTCTGCCGTTGACGTTGTCGCATTTGCGATTGCGTGCATGGGGCTCAATATTCTTGTCGGCAATACTGGCCTTGTTTCATTCGGACACGGCGCCTGGTTCGGGCTCGGCGCCTATGCCGCGGCTCTGAGCCAGCGCTACTGGTTTCCAGGCTCTGTCATTTTGCCCTCTTTGTTCGCGATTGCTTTCGTAACCGTGTCTGCTGTGCTGTCTGGCGCACTGATCTTGCGGCGACGTGGCGTCTATTTTTCATTATTGACGCTGGCTCTGACTGCGCTGCTCTTTGCCATTGGCTATCGCTGGACCGAGTTTACAGGCGGCGAAAGCGGGCTCGGCGGTGTCACACGTGCGACGGTACTGGGCGTCGATCTTGAGCGCGACAGCAACTACTATTTTCTGGTTGCTGCAATTGCGATGTTGATCTGTGTCCTGCTTTGGCGCTTCCATCGATCACCAGTTGGCAGCGTGCTGGTGGCGATTCGTGAAAATGAACAGCGTGCGCGCTTCATCGGTTATTCGACAAATCGGTACAAGCTGATCGGTTTCGTGCTCTCGGCAGCGGTTGTCGCTGTCGCGGGCACACTTTCGGTTTTCAATCACCGCTTTGCCTCAGCCGAGCCACTTTCTGTGGCTTTCTCGGGTGAACTCATTGCTATGGTCGTCATTGGTGGGATGCGAAGCTTTCTCGGCCCGGCTCTTGGTGCCTTATTCTTCATTCTATTTCGCGAGTTTCTATCGATATGGACCCCGCACTGGCTGTTCTATTTTGGTCTTCTTTTTATTGGGTTCATTGTGTTCTCGCCGACGGGTCTCGTCGGTGTCGCCGAGCGCCTATCGGCTCCGTTCCGCAGGCGAGAGATCAAAGCCGCCGCGATGGCAACCCGCAGAACAGCTGAAGGTCTTTCGTTGCCACAAACCTTGCTGCGTGGAGGTGAGAACAAGAGCTTGGTGCTTTCCGCAAGAAACCTCGACAAGAGCTTCGGTGGCATCCATGCCGTGCGCGGTTTTGACCTCTCTGTGCTCGACAAGACGCTGCACGCCTTGATCGGGCCAAATGGCGCGGGCAAAACGACTGCATTCAATGTGCTATCCGGCCTTTACCGGCCGGATGCGGGTTCGGTCGACCTCGAAGGAAAGTCCATTGGGGGACTTAGGCCGGAAGATATCACGCGGGCCGGCGTTGGCCGTTCGTTTCAGATCACCAATTTGTTTGCCGGCTTGAACGTTCAGGAAAATATTCGCCTCGCCATTCAAGCGCGTTCGCGCATGCGATACGCGATGTGGCACTCGACGGCTTCGCTTGCCGATCTTCACGCTGAGACCGCGGAACTCATCCGCTATCTTGGTCTTGCTGGCATCGAAGATGCCGAGGCGTCATCGCTTTCCTATGGCGGCCAGCGCCTACTCGATATGGGCCTTGCTTTGGGGACGCAGCCGCGAATTCTTCTACTGGATGAGCCGCTGGCAGGACTTGCGGCCGCCGAGCGTGAACGCATTGCAAGACTGATCAAGACAATTTCCACAGAGATTCCAATACTACTGGTTGAGCACGATATCGACCGTGTCTTTCAAATTGCCGATCACGTCACTGTTATGAATGACGGCGCGGTTCTCGTCGATGGCAGCGTCGAGGATGCGCGCAACAATGATAAAGTGCGTGAGGTCTATATTGGGTCTGGCGCTACCGCTGTCGCGACGCAGGAGCGCGCGTCCGCTGCGGGATCTAGTCGACTTCTCGCTGTGGATGGCATCGACACGTTTTATGGCAAAAGCCATATCCTCAACGCCGTGTCCTTCGACGTGCGCGAGCGCGAGATCGTCGCGTTGCTGGGGCGCAACGGTGCCGGAAAATCAACGTTGTTGAAAAGCCTTATCGGCATTGCCAAGCCGGAAGCCGGCTCGATTAAGCTTTTGGACCAGGAAACCCTAGGCCAGTCCTCGGCCGAGATTGCCCGGCGCGGCATCGGTTATGTCCCTCAAGGGCGTGGCCTATTCGCCGGCATGACCGTATCCGACAACCTCTTGCTTGGTCGCCTCAAGCGCACCAGGGGAGCCGGAATCCATTGGGATGACGAGCGCATCGTCGCCATCTTTCCGCGACTGGCTGAGCGGTGGCGCACGCCTGCCGATTATCTGTCCGGCGGTGAACAGCAGATGGTGGCGGTCGCGCGTGCGCTGGCGGGCGACGTGCGCGTGCTATTGCTCGATGAGCCATTTGAGGGACTATCGCCGGCCGTCACTGAAGAACTTTTTGACGTCTTTGACCGACTGCGGCATGAGATCGCAATGATCATTGTCGACCATCACCTCGACCTTGCACTGGCTTTGTCGGATCGCACTGTGGTGCTGGAGCGCGGCTCCGTCACCTGGACCGGCGCGTCGAGCTTGCTAAAACACGATCTCGAATTGAGAAGGAAAGTGCTGTGGCTGTGAGTCGGTTTTAGGCCACGGAGGCAGGCGGTTCTCATATCCGGTCCATAATTCGACTTACCCCGGAGAGCGAACTTTCACCCATAGGGCCCTGCCGTCGTGGACCTACCGCGACTGTTCTGCCTCCGAGCAGCGCGCTTCACCGCTCGCGCAATGTCTCTTGTCGGTAGCGAAGTAGCGGCGACAAAAGATAGCTCAAGATCGTGCGTGATCCGGTCTTGATTTCTACCGTCGCCACCATGCCAGGCGACAGGTTGACCACCCTGTCATCGATTTGCATCCGCGTGCGGTCGAGTGAAATGCGCGCGGTGTAGTTCAACTCCTAGCCTTTAGGTTCGCTGGTCTCGTTCTGAGTTCCCAGGTCCTGAGACCGGTCCTGCTTACGGTCGCGGATGACGGCGTCCTGAGAAATGCTGAGCACCTGCCCGTGCAGGAGGCCATAGCGAGTGAAATTGAAAGTGTCGATTTTGATCTCGGCTTCTTGCCCAGCATGGACAAAGCCAATGTCGCGGTTAGAAACAAGAGCTTCGATTTCGAGACGGCTGTCACTCGGCACGACCACCAAAAGTACTTGCGCTGGCGTGACAACACCGCCAACCGTATGAATCGCGAGTTGCTGTGTCACGCCGTCGACTGGAGCGGTCAATTGCTGAAGCTTGGTCTTCTGCTCAGCCTTGATCAGATCCTGAGCAAGTCCGTTCGCCTTCTGCTCGGCCTAGTCAGTTCGTCGGAACCGCGCCGGACCTCCTAAAACCAGCAACAATATTATCCAGAAAGGACTGGCAAGCCGGAGCAAACAGAGCATCAGTGTCGTTGGTTTCGGGCTCATGGATACGTTCTCGAATCAACGCCGGCCCTTGGATGCGCGAGCCGTCGCGGCGACGCCGGACGATGTGCGCACAGCGCTCGAGGCTGAGCTCGATCGGCTTCGAGGGATGCCGATCATTGAGCTTCGTGCACGCTGGCGTGCAACGTTCAAATCTGAGCCGCCAAAGGCCTTCGGCCCCGATCTGCTGCGGAGGAGTATCGCGCACAAAATTCGGGAAAATGCCTACGGCGGCCTCGATCCCGCAACCGCGCGCTTGCTGAAACAATTGATCGCACAGCATGCCAAGACTCTCCGGGCAAGATGGTGTTGCCAAGGCGCATCAAGGCCGGAGCGATCCTGGTGCGCGAATGGAAGGGCGTCAGCCACCGCGTCACGGTCTTACAGAATGGCTTCCGATACAACGATAAGAGCTATGAGAGCTTGTCCGAAATCGCCCGCCTGATCACCCGCTCACGCTGGAACGGCCCGAGGTTTTTCGGATTGCGGCCGAGCAAAGACTAAAGCCGATGGGAAGTAAGTCAGAAAAAGTGCTGCGTTGCGCAATCTACACGCGCAAATCCACCGAGCATGGCTTGGAGCTTGAATTCAACTCGCTCGATGCACAGCGCGCGGCCTGTGAAGCTTACATCAAATCGCAGGCTTCCCAGGGTTGGCAGCCAGTCTCCAAGCTTTACGACGATCCAGCCTTTTCGGGCGGCAACATGGACCGGCTCGCCCTACATAAGATGCCTTCGGACATCGAGGCCGGGCAAATTGACGTGGTCGTCGTCTACAAGATCGATCGCCTCACGCGTTCGCTCGCTGATTTTGCAAAATTGGTCGAAATCTTCGACGCGAGATCGGTTTCATTTGTAGCCGTCACTCAGCAATTCAACACCACAACCTCGATGGGCCGACTGACACTCAATGTGCTTTTGTCGTTTGCCCAATTCGAGCGCAAGTTAGCGTCGGAGCGTGTGCGCGACAAGATCGCCGCTTCGCGTAAAAAGGGGAAATGGACCGGTGGCAGTGCACCACTGGGCTATGACGGTCGTCAACCACGCCGAAGCCAAGACCGTGCAGACGATCTTTACGCGCTATGTCGCTCTCAAATCGTTTCAAAAGTTGATCGACGAACTCAATAGCGAGGGCGTTGTCACCAAGGCACGCCCGATCGCCAGCAAAACGGTCGGAGGCATAACCTTTACTTATGGCCCACTTGCCTAGCTGCTCAAGAATCGCACCTATCTCGGCGAAACCGGACACGACGGGCATTGGTTTTCTGGCGAGCATGAGCCGATCCTCTCGCGCGAAATTTTCGCGGCAGTCCAGCAGCTGCTGAAAGCCAATAGTGCCGGCAGAACGGGACGACGTCATAGAAGCGGCGCCCTGCTTGCTGGCCTGCTCTTTGATGATCGCGGCAATCGCATGAGCCCGAGTTTCACGACGAAGCGCGGCGTCCGCTACCCATTTTACGTCAGCTCGGCGCTGCTTCGGGGACGCAAGTCCGAGGCGGGCAGCGTTCCGCGCGTTTCCGCCGCAGAAATTGAGGCCGCGGTGATAACTACGCTTCGATCCCACATGAACGGTGACGATACTCAATGCGCAACACCTCAAGATTTGGTGGAAATTGACCGCCTGGTTGTGAAAGCAAAAAGCTTAACGATCAGGCTGAAATACACAGGTGACCTCGGCGCTCCGATCGAAATTCCTTGGTACCCAGCAAATAAAAGCAGTCTTGTTCAGATCGGCCAAGCCGGAGTCGATAGCGATCGGGTAATCAAGCCGCGACTCGCGCAGGCTGTTGTTCGTGCGCATGTTTGGCTCAGACTGCTTCTCGACGGCTCCTATCCCAGTATCGACGACCTCGCGCGCGCCGCCGGTCTCCATCCAAAAGTGATCCGCAACAGAATAAAGTTGGCGTATCTGGCGCCCGATATCACGGGCGAAATTCTGCAGGAAATTCAGCAACCATCCCTTACCCTCAATAAATGGACCGACCTAGCAGCCCTTCCGTGGAACGAGCAGCTTCGATTGCTGGAGTCTGTCGCGTAGCGTCCACTATGGAATATTTGCGCCTCGAGCGGTGGTCCGCGTCGCGCCTTCCCGCCACCCCAAGCCCGGCGCGACGTGCTTCAGGATCGCCTCGATGACGTGGGCGTTGTAGTCGACGCCGAGCTGATTAGGCACGGTCAGCAGCAGCGTGTCGGCCTCGGCGATGGCCTCGTCCTCTTTGAGCTGCGCGATAAGCGCGTCCGGCTCGGCGGCGTAGCTGCGCCCGAAAATGGCACGCTCCGTTTCGCTGAGCATGCCGATCTGGTCCCCATTCTCGCCACCGCGCCCGAAATACATGCGGTCGCGGTCGTCGACCAGCGCGAAGATGCTGCGGCTGACCGACACCCGCGGCGTGCGCGCGTGGCCGGCCTCCTTCCACGCCGCGCGGTAAAGCCTGATCTGCTCCGCCTGCTGGACGTGGAACGGCTTGCCGCTCTCGTCGATTTTAAGCGTCGAGCTTTGCAGGTTCATGCCGAGCTTGGCCGCCCATATCGCCGTCGCGTTGGTGCCGGCGCCCCACCAAATGCGTTCGCGCAGGCCCTCCGAATAAGGCTCGAGCCGCAGCAGGCCGGTCGGGTTCGGGAACATTGGCCGCGGGTTGGGCTTGGCGAAGCCCTCGCCGCGCAGCACTTCGAGAAAGACCTCGGTGTGGCGCCGCGCCATGTCGGCGTCGGTCATGCCGTCCGGCGGGACGTAACCGAAGTACCGCCAGCCTTCAATCACCTGCTCGGGCGAGCCGCGGCTGATGCCGAGCTGCAGGCGCCCGCCGGCGATGAGGTCGGCGCTGCCTGCGTCCTCCGCCATGTACATTGGGTTCTCGTAGCGCATGTCGATGACCGCGGTGCCGATCTCGATGCGCTTGGTCTTGGCGCCGCAGGCCGCGAGCAGAGGGAACGGCGAGCCGAGCTGACGGGCGAAGTGATGCACCCGGAAATAGGCCCCGTCCGCGCCCAGCTCCTCGGCCGCGACGGCGAGCTCGATCGATTGCAGCAGCGCGTCGCCCGCCGACCGCGTCTGCGACTGTGGCGACGGGGTCCAATGGCCGAAGGAGAGGAAGCCGATGTGTTTCATGGAGGTATTGTGGGGTGAGTCTGCTTAGCCTGAAAGCATCGCATAAAACAGCCGATGTTCACGGACTCCGAATAGGCATGTCACTCGCACTCACGATTGTCCGCTTTCGACGGTAAAGCGTGCCACTTCCACAGGCTCAAGACAGGGGTTCGTGACGGATCAAACTAGCACACTGAAAGGGTCGGACGTGAAGCCAGCTGATGTCTTTGGGTCAAAAGCGGACATTCCGCCTTTCATTCGATCACCCCGTCGGCGCGCGCGAGCAACGAGAGCGGAACGGTGAGTCCGAGCATCCTAGCGATTGCGGTGTTGATGAACAGTTCGAACTTGTCCGACTGCATCACCGGCAAGTCCGCGGGCTGGGCGCCTTTGAGAATGCGGCCGGTATAGACGCCGACCTGACGCCAAGCATCCGTAATGTTGGCTCCGTAGCTCATCAGGCCCCCTGCTTCAGCAAAATCACGCGCGGCATATGACGCTGGCAATTTGTGCAGCGTCGCCAGATGGACCAATTGGACACGTCGGCTGTTGAAAAAAGGGTCGATGCCGACGAAGAGTGCGTCGGCTTGCTCACGCACAAGTGTTGCGAAGGCGGCATCGATCTCGCGGCCGGTGCTGGCGTTGAAGACTTGGATTTTCAATCCAATTGTGCGAGCTGCCGCGGCCACTTCTTTCAACGTGGCTTCGGCATTCGCGGTATTCGCCGGATTGACAAGCACGGCCACACGCGTTGCCGTAGGTACCAGCTCACGCAGGAGTTCCAGCCGCTTCGCGGTCAACTCACCGGCGAAAAAATTGATTCCTGTCAAGTTGCCGCCAGGCCGGGCCAAGCTGGCGACTAGACCAAGCCTAACGGGGTCGTCGGAAATGGCAAAGACGATCGGGATTGTTGTCGTTGCCTGCTTTGCGGCCAACGTCGAAGCGAGACCTCCGGGCGAGATGATCACGCCGACCCTCAGGCTAACTAGTTCGGCTGCCAGCGCCGGCAACCGATCCATTTGATTCTCGGCCCAGCGGTATTCGATCATCACGTTCTCGCGCTCGATATAGCCAGCATCCTTGAGGCCACGATAGAATGCGCGCAACCGGTCTGCGAGAGCTTCCGGCGATCTGGGATCGAGGAATCCAATCACTGGTATCGCCGGTTGCTGCGCGCGCGCCGCGAATGGCCACGCTGCCGCACCGCCGAGAACTGCGATGAACTCGCGCCGCTTCATGCCCTCTCCTAGAGCTCGGAACGGCATCGTAGCCACTCAAGTAGGGATAGTGGAAGCGTTTCTCAGGTGCCGTTGAAATGTCCGCTAAG
>Ga0307296_10001940_pt1 | contig 10528 bp, 9 predicted proteins | sample ER_DNA_153_FD_194467 | JGI IMG/M metagenome (GOLD analysis project Ga0307296, IMG submission 194467) | Bulk soil microbial communities from the East River watershed near Crested Butte, Colorado, United States - ER_DNA_153 | ecosystem: Environmental > Terrestrial > Soil > Floodplain | place: USA... | reverse complement strand
ATCGGGGTGGCGCTGCTGCTGACCCCGGCCCTGCTCTGGGTCACGGCGCCCGGCCCGGTGGCGGCCGGGCCGTCGCGGCCGGTCCGGGTGATGTCCTACAACCTGCACTTCGGCTTCGACGTGGAGGGCTGGAGCGACCTGGAGGCGACGGCCCGGGCCATCGAGGCCAGCGGGGCCGAGGTGGTGGGGCTCCAGGAGGTCTCCCGCGGCTGGTACGTCAACGGCTCCACCGACATGCTGGCCTGGCTCCAGCGGCGCCTGCGCATGCCCTATGCCCGGTTCGCGGGCGCCTCCGACCCGATCTGGGGCAACGCCGTGCTCAGCCGCTACCCGATCGCGGCCTCCCAGGTGGTCCGGCTGCCCCGCGAGGGCGTGCCCCTGCGCCGCAACGCCCTCCGGGTCGAGCTCGACCTGGGGGCGGGGCGACGGCTGCGGGTGGTCGTCACCCACCTCCACCACCTGGAGGGGCCCGACGGCGCCCGGGTCCGCCTGGCCCAGGTGCCGCGGCTGCTCGACGCCGTCGCCGGCCGGCCGGCCACCGTGCTCATGGGCGACCTCAACGCCGAGCCGGGCTCGGCCGAGGTCGCCCTGCTGCGGCGGGCCGGCCTGACCGACGCGTTCACGGCCGCCGGCGGCGGGCCGGCCGACGAGCTGACCTGGCCGTCGGACCGGCCGGACCGCCGGATCGACTACATCTGGCTCTCGGGCGACCTGGCCGCCACCGGGTTCGTCGCCACCACCAGCACGGCCAGCGACCACCGCGGCATCGCGGTCACGGTCCAGGAACGGCGTTGAGTCGGCCTTTGGCCGACGCTTACTCCTCTCCGACCGGCCCATCGGGCTGGTCGGCCTCGGCGAGGATGGCGTAGAGGCGGCGCCGGGCCTCGTTGAGGATCTCCAGGGCCCTGGTCTGCTGGGCCTCGGTGCCGGCGGCTCCGACGCTCCAGGCCGCCTGGGCGGTCTGGGCGATGGCGTCGCGCAGGTTCCAGGCGGCCGGGGCCACGCCCGCGGTCACCTGCTCCCAGGGCGCCTGGCCCTGGCCCTGGCGCTCGGCCTCGGCCCGGCCGGCGTCGGTGAGGGTGAAGCGGCGCCGGCCCTCGGCCTCCTCGCCGGCGATCAGGCCCTCGTCCTCGAGCAGCTGGAGGGTCGGGTAGACCGAGCCGGGGCTGGGCCGCCAGACGCCGCCGGTACGGGCCTCCAGCTCCTGGATCATCTCGTAGCCGTGCATCGGCCGCTCGGCCAGCAGGGCCAGGATCGCGGCCCGGACGTCGCCTCGGCCGCGCCGCCCCCGGCCACGGCCGCGGTGTCCCCACGGCCCCGGTGGCATGGGTGGCCTTCCGGGGCCGAACGGCCCGAAGGCGCCGTGGTGGCCCATCCACTCCTCGTGGGGGCCGTACCCGTGCATGAACATTCGTCGTCGCATCGCTGCATCACCTCCTGGGATTGTTCGCAGCGATCTCAACGATATATCATTGACAGTCGATGATGCAACACCGATAGCTTGTTCAGGACAGGCGGCGGATGGTGTCGATGCGGGCCTGGCTGGAGGGATGGGAGCGGAGCAGGGCGGCCATGCCGCGGGGGCGGGGAGCCGAGTGCTCGGCCTGGAGGAACAGGGCCAGCACCTGGACCAGGCCGGGGCCGTAGCCGAGCTCGGCCGCGTGCCGGTCGGCCGCGTGCTCGCCGGCCCGCGACAGGGCCGCGGCCAGCACCTTGGCCAGGCGGACGAGCAGGGCCACCGGCAGCCAGAGCAGGCCGAGGGCGACCACCAGGACGCTCCCGGCCAGGACCAGGACGCCCAGGACGGCCAGCAGCACCAGCATGCCGAGGGCCCCGTCGGGCGCCCGGCCTCCGGCCAGCCCGCCGGTGCGGTCGTTGAGGCGATTGAAGATTTGGGCCAGCCACCTGGTGACCCGGCGGATGGCCCGCAGCAGCCGGTCGCCGGCCTCGAACGGCAGCAGGTACCACCAGCCGAGGATGATCGCCAGGGGGTGGAGGTGGCGGTGGTGGCCGACCTCGTGGGCCAGCACCGCCTCCAGCATGTCGTCGGGCAGCTCCAGGGCCACCCGGGTCACGGCCAGCACGTGGCCGCCGAGGGCGAACGCGTTGACGTGGCGCTTCTCCTCGACCCGGAGCAGGTAGCGGCCGGGGTCGGTCCCCGCCCGGCGGCAGACCCGGTGAAGGGCCGGGGTGATCCGGGCCAGCTCGGCTGGCCGCGGCCGGCGCAGGCTGCGGTACAGCAGCCGGGCCAGCCCGGCCTCCACCGGCCGGACCAGGATCAGGGCGGCGCTGGCCGTCCAGGCGGCGCAGGCCACGGCCACGGTCGGCAGCGGCGGCCAGCCGGCGAGCACGGCCGCCCCGTAGGCGGGCAGGGCCACCACGACCAGCGACAGCAGCCAGATGAGGACCACGATGGCGAACATCCCCACCGAGGTCCCGCTGACCCGCGACCTGGGCGGGTGGGAGGACGCGGTCGGCGCTGGGCGCGGCTGCGGCGGCATGGGGCCAACGATACGTAGAGTGTGGTCCAGGTGCGACGACAGGAGGAGCCATGCCGATCTTCCGGCTGAACCATGCCGTGCTGTACGTCCGCGACGTGGAGCGCAGCGTCGCCTTCTACCGGGACGTGCTCGGCTTCGAGGCCGTCATGGGCATGCCGGGGGCGGCCTTCATCCAGGCGCCCGGCTCGACCAACGACCACGACCTGGGCCTGTTCCAGATCGGCGCCGGCGCCGGCCCCTCGGAGGCCGGGCGGCGCACCGTCGGCCTGTACCACCTGGCCTGGGAGGTCGACACCCTGGCCGAGCTGGAGCGGCTGGCCGACGCCCTGGCCGACGCCGGCGCCCTGGTCGGCGCCTCCGACCACGGCACGACCAAGAGCCTGTACGCCAAGGACCCCGACGGCCTGGAGTTCGAGGTGGCCTGGGTGGTCCCCGCCGACCTGCTGGACGACCAGGCCCTGGCCGCCCGCGAGCGCATCGGCCCCCTCGACCTGGCTGCGGAGAGGGAACGCTACGGCGCCGACACCCCCGGCGGCATCGGCATCTCGGTCCCGGCCCCCTGAATCCGGCTCCCTGCATACAGAAGGCCCGCCGACCGTGGCGGGCCTTCTGTATGGGGGAACTGCGCGCGGGAGGCGCGGTGTGGGGGGGTCTATCCGTTGGGGCGGGCGTAGCCCACGATGCTGCTGCCCAGGGACTGGACGCGCACGTAGTCACCGGTGTGGGTGGCCGAGATCCGTTGTCCGTTGCCGATGTAGACCGACACGTGCGAGATGGGGCTGTAGTAGAAGACGAGGTCGCCCGGCTGGAGCTCGCCGGCCGAGATGCGCCGGCCGACGTTGTACTGGGAGGCGCTGGAGTGGGGGAGCGAGATGCCGGCCTGCCGCCAGGCCATCATGGTCAGGCCCGAGCAGTCGAAGCAGCCGGGGCCCGAGCCGCCGTAGCAGTAGGGCTTGCCGACCTGGGCCCGGGCGTAGGCCACGACCGCCGAGGCCGAGCCGCCGCCACCGCCGCCGCCGCCCGAGGGCGGGGGAGCGACCGGGCCGGACGGCCGGCTGGGGACCGAGGAGCGGTCGGCGGCCCGCATCCGGGCCAGCAGGGCCCGCGTCTTGTCGGCCGCCCGCTCGACCTCGGCCTTCTTGGCGGCCAGGCGGTCGACCTCGGCGGCCTGGGCCTTCTCGGCGGCGACCAGGTCGCGCTGGCGCTCGCCGAGGGCCTTGCCGGCCACCCCGAGCTGGTCCATCAGGTCGCCGTCGTTGGCGGCCAGCAGCTCGAGCACCTGGACGCGGGCGATGGCGGCGGCCGGGTCGTCGGAGCCGAGCACGGCGGCCACGGCGCTGCCGGCGCCCTGCACGTAGGCGGCCGAGGCCCTGGCGCCCAGGACCGCCTTGAGCTTGCGCACGTCGGCCTCGGCTCCGCTGGCCTGGGTCTCCAGGCCCTTGAGGGACCGCCGGATCCGCTTCAGGGCCTCGTTGCTCTGGTTGTACTGCTCGACCAGCTGGTCGGCCTCACGGTTCAGCTGGTCGAGCTGATCCTCGAGGCGGGCGGAGGAGGTCGGGGTCGCCTGTGCCGTGGTGGGACCGGTGGACAGCACCGTCAGGGGCACCAGGATGGCCGCGAGCAGCACGCTGCGGACAGCGCGGCGCGGCCAGCGACGGTGGGGGGGCCGTCGTGCGCCCAACGGGGGCAAGCGCCCGTCCTCCTTTCCTCCCGCCTCCAGTGGCCGGACACGGGCTGGCGCGCTGGGGGAGGTGGGGGGCGCGCCCTCTCCTCCGATGGGGGGTCGGAGGAGCCGTTCGCGGTGAAACGTGTCCGTCCGGTGATCATTCCGTGACCAAACGGGCCGGACTGTAGCGCGCTTCCGCGGGATTCCACAAATCCTCTGCTCACGAGTCGGTAATCTCGCGTCTACGCTTGCCCCCGCAACATGTAGCGCTTAAGGTTCGCCCGACTACAAGATCTTGCGTGCCCCAGGCAGCCGGTGTCGGGACGCCATCCGGTCCGAGCCTCGGGAGAACTACGGGGAGCCGCGTGGAGAACTACGCACCATTGCAAGGGGCTCCGCCCCCCGCATCCCCCCCAGGCCCATCACGGGAGCGGGACGGCGGCCCGCCGGAGCCCCTCGGGGAACAGGAGCGGATCGTCCTTGCCTTCGAGCGCCGCTGGTGGCGGCATGCCGGCGCCAAGGAGGAGGCGATCCGGCGCGAGTTCGGTGTCGGGCCCACCGCCTACTATCAGCTCCTGAGCCAGCTGATCGACGACCCCGCGGCCATCGCCTACGACCCCATGCTCGTCAAGCGCCTCCAGCGCCAGCGCGCCGCCCGGCGGCGCCAGCGCGGCCGGCGTAGGCTCGGCCAACATCCGAGCGGAGGCTCCTAGGAGGGTTCCCGTGAAACCCGGTCCGACGGCCCGGGCAGCACTCGTCCTGGTGGCGTTCCTGGCCGCCTTCACCGTCGTCGACCGGATGTCAGGGCCCGACGGGAACCGGCGCACGTCCGCCGCCCCGCCGGCCTCGGCGCCCCGGCAGCCGGACACCAGCGCGGCGCCGACCACGACGACCGTCGCGCCCACCACGACCCGGGCGCCGACCACCACCGCCCCGCCCACCACCGAGCGGGCCACCGGGTCGACCCGGCGCCCCGCCGGCGGCGTCACCGTACAGGTCCTCAACGGGGCCTGGGTCACCGGCCTGGCCCACCGGGTGGCCTCCCAGGTCCGCGACGCCGGCTACGACGTGGTCGCGGCCAACACCGCCCTCGGCAGCTACCCGGTCTCCCGCGTCTACTACACCGCCGGCCACCAGGCCGACGCCGAGGCGTTCAGGGTACGCTTCCCGTCCTTCACCAGGGTCGAGCCCGCCCCGCCCAACCTCTCGGACCGGGTCGCCCTGCACGTGGTCATCGGCAGGGACTACCCGGGCGTGTGACGCGCGCACCCAGGCCATGGCGCAGGCGCCCTTGGGGGACCGCGATCAGACGTCCGTGCGCAGCTGGCTCAGGACATCCCGCTGCGCACCGAACCAGTCCTGGGGTGGCAGGGCCGTCGCCCCCTCGCGGAGCAGGGCGGCCCGCTTGGCCCGCTCGTCGGGGGAGAGCTCCAGGGCGGTGGCGATCGTCTCGGCCAGCTCGGCGGTGTCGAAGGGGTTGACCAGCAGGGCGCCCGGGCCGAGGTCGTCGGCGGCGCCGGCGTTGCGGGACAGGACCAGCACCAGGTCGCGCCGGCTGACCGACGGGCCCTCCTTGGCGACCAGGTTCATGCCGTCCCAGACGGGGTTGACGACCAGCACGTCGGCGGCGGCCATGGCGGCCAGGGCCCGGGGATAGCTGTCCCGCAGCTCCAGCACCACCGGCTCCCAGGTCCGGGTCCGGAAGCGCTCGTTGATCGACTCGGCCATGTGCTTCACCTCGGCCGTGTAGGCCTGGTACTCGGGCAGGTCACGGCGCGACGGATAGGTGAGGGCGTAGTGGACGACCCGTCCCCTGGCCCTCGGGTTGCGCTCCAGGAACATGGCGTAGCCGTCCAGCCCGCGCAGGATGTTCTTGGACAGCTCCATGCGGTCGACCCGCACGATCAGGCTGCGCCCCCTGGCCAGCTCGGCCACCACCCGGTCCTGGGCGCGGGCGTCGGGCTGGGCGGCCCGCTCCCGCAGGGCCTCGCCGTCCACCCCGAGCGGGTAGGTGCGGACCAGCACCGTGCGGCCGTCGCCGGTCCGGACCGTGCTCTGCTCGAAGTCGACCCGGTAGCCGGCGTCCAGGCAGCAGTGCAGGAAGTTGCGGGCCCAGCGGGGGACCAGGAACCCGAGCAGGTCGGCCCCGAGCATCCCCTCCAGGACGGCCCCGGCCGCCCGGGCCGGCAGCATCAGGAAGTAGCCGGGGTCGGCCCAGGGGCAGTGGGTGAAGTGGGCGATCCGGAGATCCGGCCGGCGCTGGCGCAGCACGGCTGGGACCAGGCCCAGGTGGTAGTCCTGCACGAACACGTCGCCGCCGCGGTCGGCCTCGTCGTCGCAGGCGGCCGCGAAGGCCCGGTTGACGCCCTCGTAATGCTGCCAGGCGACCCGGAAGCTGCGGTCGAAGCGGGGATGGCGGGGCACGTCGAACAGGTAGTGGTGCAGGAACCAGATGGTCCGGTTGGCGACCCGGTTGTAGTAGCCCTGGTACTCCCGCGGGTCGAAGGCCAGGCTGCGCAGGCGCACGACGCCCTGGGCCAGCTCGACGGCGCGCAGCCGCCCCGAGCGGGCGACCCGCCGGGCAGCCACCCGGTCCCCCTCGGTGATCGCCGCCGCCACCCAGGTGCCGGCCGTGCCCGCCAGGGCCGGGCCGAGGGCGGCCACCATGCCCCCGGCCCCCCGGCCGGAGCTGAGGTTGCCGTCGTCGTCGACCTCGAACTGGACCGGACCGCGATTCGACGCCACCACCAGCTCGGCCATCCGCCAACCCCCGCCTTTCGGCGTCGCCTGGAACCCGTATGCTTGGGACATCCTGGCATTCCTGTACGCGACGGTCGACCGGATCCGAAGGCGGCGAGGCATGACCCAGACGGGCGAGCAGGCGCCGAGGACGCCCCTGCTCCAGCCGCCACCCCACCGCCCGTCCCCGTACGAGCGGTTCCTGCGCATCGGCATCATCGCCTGGTGCGGCATCGGGGTCATCGTCCTCTGCTACCTGATGCTGCGGCTGATGGTGTACGTCAACCCGGTCATCCCGCCCCTGCTGATCGCCGTGGCCGTGGTCTACCTGCTCAACCCGCTGGTCACGGCCCTGGAGCGGCGGGGGGTGCCCCGGGTGGCCGGGGCCGGCATCGTCTACCTGCTGTTCCTGTGCATCGTGGCCCTGATCGTGTCGCTGCTCGTGCCCGTGGTGGCCAGGCAGGTCTCGCAGATGATCGACCACTTCCCCGACTACCTGGCCGACGCCCAGGGCTACGTGCGCCGGGTGGCCGCCCGCTTCGGGCAGGAGCCCAACTTCCAGCTGGACGCCGACCACGTGCGGGCGTGGCTGACCGCCGAGGACAACCGCCGGACCGTGACCAGGTACCTGACCGGCCTGCGGTCGGTCACCACCTCGCTGCTGAGCGGCCTGATCATCTTCGTGATCGGCCCGGTCATGGCCTTCTACCTGCTGGTCGACCTGCCCCGGCTGGAGCGGGGGGCGATGGCCCTGATCCCGCCGAGCCGCCGCGAGGAGATCCGGGGCCTGATGGACCAGATCGGCCAGGCCGTCGGCGGCTTCTTCCGCGGCCAGCTGCTGGTCGCCCTGTTCGTCGGGGTGGCCTCCTCGATCGGCCTGTGGATCATCGGGCTGCCGTTCTGGCTGCTGGTGGGGATGGTCGCCGGGGTGTTCAACCTGGTCCCGCTGGTCGGGCCGTTCATCGGCGGCGGCCTGGCCGTGATCATCGCCCTCATCTCCGGCCAGCCCCTCAAGGCGGTCTGGGCCGCCCTGGTGCTGCTGATCGTGCAGCAGATCGACAACCACCTGATCTCGCCCAACGTGATGGGCCGCACCGTCCAGCTCCACCCGGTGGTGGTGATGCTCGCCCTGCTGGTGGGGGCCAGCTTCGCCGGCCTGTTCGGCATGCTGGTGATCGTCCCCCTGGTCGCCGTGGCCAAGATCGTCTTCCTGTTCATCTGGTCCAAGTACGTCGACTACGGCGACGAGCTCACCCAGGGCGCCCCCGACTGACCGGCCGGCTCCTGCGGCCGGCCGTCAGTCGCGCAGGTCCCGCCGGGCGAAGCCCTCGGCCCCGAGGGCCAGCCCGCCGATGGCGAGCACCAGGCAGGCGACGACGCCCGCGGCATCCCACACGCCGACCATGGGCTGGCCCAGGTGGGCGGTGAGGGCCAGCCGGTGCAGCCCCTCGGGGAGGTCGAGGGCCGGCACGAGCAGGTCGATGAGGTAGGTCGCGACCACCACCACGGCCACCGTCCCGGCCGCGACCGACGGCCGGACGAGGCCGGCGACCGCGAAGCCGACCCCGGCCAGGGCGGCCGCGAACAGGCCGAGGGCCAAGGTGCCGGCCATCGGGGTGAGCGCGTCGCTCCCGGCCAGCGCCGCCCCGAGGCCGGTGGCCAGGGCGATGGTCAGGGTCATGAGGGCGATCGCGGCGAGCACGCCCAGGCCGCTCCGGAGCGCCCAGGACCGGCGCGAGATCGGGGAGGCGAGCAGCAGCTCGAGCCGGCCCGAGGTCTCGTCGGCGGCCCACCCGGACACGAGCGTGACCACAGCGAAGCCGGCCACGACGTACAGCAGCTGGACCATGAGCTGGAGGAAGCCGCCGGCCGAGGTCAGGTCGAAGCCCGGGAAGACCCCCTGGACGGTCCTGGCCAGGTCGGGTGAGGTGGCGAAGGCGTCGGCGAGCGAGCGGCTGCCGGCGGCCATGGCGAGCCCGAACGCCCCCAGCCCGAGCCCCCAGGCCAGGGCGAGGGGCAGCCGCTCGCCGAGGGAGCGTCCGACCGGGCCGCGCAGCCCGAGGGCGACCGCCGGCAGGCCCGGCGTCGGGACGGCGCTGGAGGCGCCCAGGTCCCGGCGCGCGAACGCCTCGATCCCCAGGGGGAGGAGGACGGCGGCCAGGATGGCCACCGGCACCAGCGAGCCCCAGTCGTCCTGGCCGGCCAGCGGCAGGTGGTTGGCCGTCCAGGCCCAGGGCGTCAGCTGGGCCACCCCGCGGAAGGCCGGCACCAGCGTCTTGTAGTTGTTCAGGATCGGCCCCGCGACCAGCACGAACCCCGCGATCCAGGCCGCCGGGGCCCGGCCAAGGAACTGGGCCAGCAGGAACGCCAGCCCGCCGAAGGCCAGGGCCATCAGCCAGGTCCACAGGGCCAGGCCCACCGCCGCCCCCAGCGGGAGCTCGTCGCCGGGCAGCTTGGCGAAGGCCGCGCCGGCCACCCAGGCGGCCAGCGCCATGGCGGCCGCGACCACCGTCAGCAGGGCCACGTGGGCGGCGACCTTCTCGGCGGCGATGCGGCGCCGGCCCAGGGGCGAGGCGGCGACCAGGTCGAGGCTGCCGCGGCGGGCCTCGCCGGCGAGCGTGCCGGACAGGGCCAGGATCGACCAGAAGGCGGCGATGAACAGGAGGACCGGACCGTACTTCCACTGCACGTAGCCGCCCATGGTGCCGACGTTGACGGGCCTGCCGGCCAGGCCCTGAGCGGCCGGGCCGAGGTCGTTGGCCAGCCTGACCAGCTCGTCGCGGGCCGCCTGGGTCGGGTAGGCGGTGGCGACCCCGGCCAGGACCACGAGCAGGAGGCCGGCCAGGAACACGAGCTCGACGAGGAACGCCCGGCGGGAGTCGCGGATCGACCTGCCGAAGACGCTGCCGAGTCCGAGCAGGCGGGTGCGCAGCGGGATCGGGGTGACCGGGGCGGCCGGCGGCCGCTGCCGGAGGTCGGTGGTGGTCATCGGGACGACACCTCGGTGGCCTGGCGGCCGTACTCGGCGAGGAAGGTCTCTTCGAGACTCGGCTCGCGTGCCAGGAAGTCCACCAACTCGTGGCGGGCGGCGGCCTGGAGGACCGGGGTGATGGGGCCGGCGACGCGCAGCCGCAGGATGTGGTCCTCGACCACGACGTCGGAGACGCCGGGCAGGGCGGCGAACTCGGCCGTCGGCACGCCGTCGGGGAACCGCAGCTCGACCTGGTGGTGGGCCAGGTCGCGGAGGGTGTCGACCCGGCCGATGCGGACCAGGCGGCCGTCGCGGACGATGGCCACGCGGTCGCAGGTCCGCTCGACCTCGGACAGGACGTGGCTGGACAGGAACACCGTCCGCCCCTCGGCCTGGGCCTCGCCCACCAGCCCGTAGAAGGCCTGCTGGACGAGCGGGTCCAGCCCGGAGGTGGGCTCGTCCAGGATCAGCAGCTCCGGCCGGTGCTGGAAGGCGACGACCAGGCCGAGCTTCTGCTTGTTGCCCTTGGAGTACTCCTTGAACCGGCGCGAGGGGTCGAGGTCGAGGCGCTCGATGAGCGAGGCCCTGTACGCCGGGTCGACGCCGCCGCGCAGGTTCCCGAAGTACTCGATCGTCTGCCGCCGGTCAGCC
>Ga0307296_10001939_pt1 | contig 10528 bp, 4 predicted proteins | sample ER_DNA_153_FD_194467 | JGI IMG/M metagenome (GOLD analysis project Ga0307296, IMG submission 194467) | Bulk soil microbial communities from the East River watershed near Crested Butte, Colorado, United States - ER_DNA_153 | ecosystem: Environmental > Terrestrial > Soil > Floodplain | place: USA... | reverse complement strand
CCTGACTTCCCTCGAGTCGGTGCTTCTGGTGCCAGTCGAGCGTCGCAGCCACACCGTCGGCGAGCTTCACCTTTGTCTCGAAGCCGAGAAGCTCGCGCGCCTTGGTCGGGTCGGCGACGCGATGCCTGACGTCCTGGTACTTGCCGGGCATCGTCTCGTAGGGAATGAATGTCGCTCGGAGCGGCGGCGCGACGCCGAGCATCGACTGAACGAACTCGGCGAGCTCGAGGATCGTGATGGACTCGGTCCCGCCGACGTTGACGATCTCACCGCGGGCCCTCGGCGTCTCGAGGGCGCGGACGATGCCGTCGACGGTGTCGCTGACGTAGGTGAACGACCGGGTTTGCTGGCCGTCACCGTGGATCTCCATCGGCTGCCCGTCCAGAAGGGCCTCGATGAAGGTCACCATCGGGCCGCCCCACCAGCTGAGGTGGTTGCGCGGGCCGTAGGCGTTGAACAGGCGCAGGATCGTGACCTTCAGCCCACGCTCTTCCGCGAGCGCGAGGGCGAAGTGCTCGTCGTACAGCTTCGAGGTCGCGTATGCCCAGCGCCGGCTGGTCGGCGGCCCGAGGACGAGCGGGTCGTCCTCGGCGTACGGTGGCTCACCGTTTCCGTAGACGTCGGAGGTCGAGGTGACGACGAGATCGGCTCCCATCGCCAGCGCGGTGCCGAAGACGGCGTTGGCACCGGCGACGTTGACCTCCAGGGTGGAGAGCGCGCCGTGGTAGCGCGGAATCTTCTTCGCCGCCAGGTGTGCGATCGCGTCACAGCCGTCGAACGCCGAGCGCAACTTCCGGCGGTGCAGGCAGTCGAGCGCCTCGAAATGGAAGCGCGGGTGATCCAGACAGGATCGGAGATTCGTCATCGACCCATACGACAGATCGTCGATGCCGACGACCTCGTAGCCCTCGGCGAGCAACCGGTCGCAGAGATGCGACCCGATGAAGCCCGCGGCCCCAGTGACTCCTACTCGGTTCACTCCGACCTCCTCAACCAGATGTCGACTGCGTCTGCTGCCGGTCCGGACGAACCGAGCAGGGCGGCGTGGCGGTAATGCGTGCGGATCCAGGCCGCGAGGTCGCGGTCGAAGGAGCCGCCGAAAGACGTGTGGCCGTAGCCGGAGAACGTGCGCCGCTCGGTGACGATCAGCGGCACGCGCTGCTGCTCGAGACGGCGAATCGCCGCCGACTCGGTGCCGGGCGAGGCGAGCGCGCCGGGCAGCAGCGAGAGCTCCGGCAGGGGGTTCCTGCGCTCGCTGACTGCATAGAGCCACGTCAGCTGCGGAGCGAGCAGAATCTTGGCGTGCGGCGTCGTGCTGCGCTCGATCCAGCCGAGCGTGTCCTCGTAAACCGCGGCCTGCTCCGGCGTCGCGGCGATCGATCCGCCCGGCCCGTGCACGGTCGCAGACTCGACGTGGGCGTCCTTGACGGTCAGGCCGATCCCGGCAGCGGCCAGGAACGTCAGCCAGGCGACTCCGAGCAGGGCGGTGCCGCGGCTGATCGCCAGGCGGCGCAGGTGGAGCGTGGCCAGGAAGACTGCCGCGAGGGGCAGCGCGTAGACGGCCATCTGCGGGAAGAACGCGTGGATGTAGAAGGCGGCGTACGTGGCCGCCGCGACCACAGCCAACACAACCGTGCCCGAGAGCTCGAGGTGCTCCGACCCGTCGCGCGACCGCGTCTTCCACGCCTGCCGGAGGAGCAGCACGGCGGCGACCGCCGCGCCGGCCGGAATCCAGCCGTAGGCGAACTTGAGCCCGTGGCGGAGCGCCTCCGGGTCGGCGAAGGCCGCGACTGCGACGAGCAGCGCGCCTCCGACGCAGGCGACGGCGGCGGCGATGTGCAGCCGCGGTCGCCGCTCGACGGCCCGGACGAGCAGGATCGCGGCGCCGAAGGCCGCCACGTAGAGGACGAGCTTCCCGCCGAGCTGCACGAAGCTCGAGAGCGTGAGCGGAGCCCGAGCCTTCAGCATCGTGCTGGCGGCGGCGTGGTAGAAGTCGCGCGGGTAGAGGTTCTCGAAGAGCAGCCGGTGCGGGGAGACCGCCAGCAGGAATGCGCCGTAGACCGCTGCAGGGATCGCGACGGCCGGCGCCGCGAAGACCAGCACCTCACGGCCCCCGGCGACACCACTGCGCCGGCGAGCCCAGAGCCAGACGGCACCCCCGAGCAGCACCGCGGCCGCGAACTCGGGCCGGGTCAGCGAAGCGAGCCCGGCGCAGGTTCCAGCCGCTCCGAGCCAGCCTCGCGATCCCGTGACCGAAAAGCGGTTCATCGCCAGCAGGAAGAGCAGCGTGAGCAGGAGCGCGAGCGTCGCGGAGTGCGTGTGCGGGTCGACGTAGCTGAACTGGTTCGACGAGAAGGCGACCGGAACCACGAGCGCCGTCGCGAGGAAGGCGCCGAGCGGCCCCACCCGGGTACGGGCTAGCGCATAGGTCGCGGCGACGATCGCGGTCGCGATCAGCAGGCCGAAGACGAGCGCGGGCACCATCCCGTCGCCGCCCACGAGCGAGAAGAGCCCGAGGGCGAACGGGGCCAGCGGCCCGTAGTAGTAGACGTAGTCGACGTAGGGAAGCTGTCCGTGCGCGACGCGCCAGCCGGCGAGGGTGTCGTAGCCGGTGTCGCTCTGCACGCTGCCCCACCGGTTCCACGTGTAGGCGAGGAGCAGTGCGCCGATCACCGCGAGCGCGCCGGCCGCCACGACGTCGCCGGCAACGGCCACACGCAAGTGGCGGGCCCGTCCGCTGAGGTGTGCATAAGCGCTCATGCCGCCGCCCTCCGTTCGGCCGGAAGCCGCTCGAGGATCCCGGGCACCACGCGCTGCGAGACACCGCTCACGGCCTGGCCGCTGACGATCTCCGGATAGACGTGCGCGGTCGACGCGAGCGAGAGCCCCGGCACCGGGAAGATCTCCGGGAGCCGCGAGGCGCCGCCGACGAGATGCACAGGCTCGACCACTCGTGCGCGCTGGACGACCGCACCGAGGATCTCCTCGTCGCGAAGGTCTGGGAAGATCGTCTTCAAGTGCCGGCGGTACTCGGCCTCGATCTCGTCGACCGGCCGCTCCAGGTCCGGGTGCGACGGGTCGACGTACTTGGACGCGTACACCAAGTGCCCGCCGACGTGCTCGGGGTCGACCACGTGCGTGGTCTCGACCACCGTCGTCAGCGGCACGCGCCGGTCGGTGATGTTCAGGTGGTAGTACGGGCTGACGCTGCGTGAGACACGAAGGAGGGTGCAGACCACGCCGAGGTAGCGGCAGTGGTCGTCGGGCGCGCGCTCGGCCAGCTCCGGCGCCATCAGCCGGCGCGCCATCGGCGGCGCGAGCGTGCACAGCACGTGGTCGAACGGGCGGGAGCGCCCCTCGACGACGAGCCCGGTCGCGCCCTCCGAGGTGCCCGCGATCTGCTCCACGGAGGTCGAGGCGTGCACCTCGCCGCCGAGCGAGCGGATGCGCTGCTCGAGCGCATCGATCAGCGTCTGGTAGCCGCCCTGGAGCCAGCCCATGACCTCCCGGCCGGACTTGTCCCGCGTCTTCGACATCCGGCGCGAACGTGCCCAGATGTAGGTCGCCGGAAGGTCGTCGTAGCGCCCGTCGAACTTCGAGTCGAGCAGGGGGCGCCAGAGCTTGTCGAGCACGCGCCGGCCGCAGAGCCGACGAAGCCAGTCCTCCAGCGGGACCTGGTCGAGGTCGTCGTAGGTCGACTTCAGCTGGCAGCGCGCCACGAAGGCCGCGAGCCGCGCCCGCTCCCAGGGGCGCAGGATCGGGAAGGTGAGGAACTCCTTCGGCGAGGTCATCGAGAAGAGCCTGCCGCCGTCGTAAAAGCCGACCTTCGTCGGCCGGAAGCGGAAGCGGTCGCCGAGCCCGAGCTCCTCGGCGAGGCCGATCACCCGGTCGTCGCTGGGCAGGATCACGTGGTAGAAGCGGTCGACCTTGCGGCCGTCGAAGTCGAAGGAGCCGACGAGGCCGCCGAGGTCGCTCGCGCGCTCGAACAGCGCCACCTGGACGCCCGCCTTCGCCAGGCGGTACGCAGCGGTCATCCCGAGGATGCCGCCGCCGACGATGCCGACCGACGGCCGGCTCATGCGGCCACCTCCCCAGCCAGCTCTTCGCCGCGGTCGCGGCGCTGCCGGGCGAGCATGCGCATGTAGGCGACCATCGTCCTGAAGATGGGCATCTTGCTCTTTCCGATCCGGCGGTCGCTGTCGAGATCGACGGGCACCTCGGCGATCCGCGCGCCGAGCCGCGCCATGTTCGCGAGGATCTCGGCCTTGCAGGCGAAGCCGCGCTCGCGCATCAGGTCGGGGCCGTAGTGGGCGAACGACTTCCGCAGGACGGACGCCCGGTAGACGCGGAAGAACGACGAGACCGTCTGCGCGTCGATTCCGAGTGCCCGGCGGAAGACCAAGGCGGCACCGGCGCTGAGCACCTTTCGCTTGCGGCTGACGTTCACCATCGTCCACGAGGCCAGGACGAGCTCCGCACCTGCCGAGGCTTCGGCGAGCATCGGCCGGAGAGCATCGAGGTCGCTGGTCGTGTCTGCCTCGAGGGTCACGATGAACGCCTCGTCCTCAGTTCCGCGGAGCGCGCGCTCGAAGCCGGCGCGGAACGCCGCGCCGGGGCCCTGGTTCTCGTCCAGCCGGACGAGCTCGACGGGCAGCGCGCCGGAGTAGCTCTCGACGAGCTCCGGCGTTCGGTCGGATGACCCGTCGTCGACGATGATCACCCGGCAACCCGAGTTGGCGAAGAGCCAGGGCCTGGCCTCGAGGTCGGCGAAGAGGCGAGGGAGATTGTCTTCCTCGTTGTAGGCCGGGACGACGAAGGCGAGCGGGTAGTCCGCCACGAAGGTCGGCGCAGTCCGCTCGGCGACGGGCAGCTCGGCAGCGAGCTCGGCGGGAACAGCGATCGAGGCCATCAGTAGGCACCCCGCTTGCCGAGGACCACCGGGATCGTCTGGCACAGGATCTTCAGGTCCCACCAGAGCGACCAGTTGGTCACGTAGAGGTAGTCGAGCTTGACCATCTCGTCGAAGGGGATGTCGTTCCGCCCGAGTACCTGCCAGAGGCCGGTGATGCCGGGCGTCATGTCGAGCCGACGATTCGCCCACCCCGTGATCTGGTCCGCCTCGTAGACGACGAACGGCCTCGGCCCGACCAGGCTCATGTCTCCGCGTAGGACGTTCCACAGCTGCGGTAACTCGTCGAGGCTCGTCCGGCGCAGGAAGCTGCCGATCCTGGTCACGCGCGGATCGCCGGCCTTCGCCTTGAACAGGGGGCCGTCGACCTCGTTCAGGTGCCGGACCGTATGGCGCTGCTCCTCCGCACCGACGAACATCGAGCGGAACTTCGCGATCTGGAAGGTGCACCCGTTTCGGCCGCGCCGCGGCTGCCGGTAAATAGCTGCGCCCGAGCTCTCGAGCCGGATCGCAAGCGCGATCGCCGCGAGCAACGGCGAGAGCAGGACGAGGGCGAGGCCGGAGACGGAGACGTCGAAGCCCCGTTTGAGCAGACGCGAGCTCCGCCCGAGCCGCATCGGCGGCAGCGTCACCACCGGCATGCCCTCGACGTCGTCGAGCGTCGCGTGCGAGGTGAAGATCTCGAAGTAACGAGGGACGATCGAGACCTGGACGTCGGGCCGACGCACCGTCCGGACCATGTCGAGCATCTCCTCGTGGCTCGCCACCGAGGACGCGAGCAACACTCGGTCGATCTCGAGGTCGTCCACGACCGCCGCCACGTCGCTCGGCGACCCGAGGATCGGACCGAGCTCGGCGTCACCCTGGCCGTTGAGGAAGCCGACGACCTCGAGGCCGTACTCGGGATGCGCCTCGAGCTTCCGGTGCACGAGCTTTGCCTCGGGGCCGCTGCCGACGATGAGCGTGCGTCGCGGCTGCATCAGACGCGGGAACAGCCAGCTTCGAATGGAACCGCGGGCGAACGGGACGAGGACGAGGGCCGAGATCAGGAACAGCGCCGCCTCGACGGCCGAGTAGACCCACCAGCCGGCGAGATGTCGCAGGCCCTGGGAGAGGACCAGGAAGAAGAGCGACCCGGCGAGCATCGCGTGGAAGATGTCGCGCACCTCGTCAAAGCTCGCGACGGAGATCTTCAGGCTGTCGTTCTCGTAGAGGTGGTAGGCGGTGAAGACCGCGACCCAGACCGGAACGGCGACGACCGCGAGACCGATCAGGAACCAGGACGGCGCCGAGACCGGCGGCAGGTGGCCGACCCGATCCGCGACGGCGTAAGTCGCGACGTACGCGACCAGGAGCGCGACGAGATCCCCTCCGGCAAGGATCCAGGTACGCCCACGCTTGAGTCCGATCCGTGGTGCCGCTACCGGCGCCACGCGTTCCGCAGCAACGTTCAACTCGCCCTCTCCCCGTTCTGGTCCACAGCGCCCCTCGCGCCGCTTTTCGCACCGACAGTAGGAGCCTCGCGAGCACGCGTGAAGGCCAGAAACCAAAGACTGTCCGGGCGACGAGGGGCTAGACCTTCGGGGGGCTTTGTCCACGCGCGCGAGGGCGCCCGGTCTGGCCGTCTGGGGAATTGTTGAGGTAAGGCGGGGCCGGGATGATGCTCGTGATGGGGCGGCTACACGCTGTTCGTCTGCTGCCGGTGCTCGTCATCGCAGGGGTCATGCTTCTGGGAGGAGCGCAGGCTGCAACTCAGCCCGCAGCACCGGCGGGCTTGACCGGGATGGCCCTGAACGGGAGTGTCGAGCTGGCGTGGCAGTCGGTCAGCGGCGCCGACCACTACACGGTCTACCGCGGCACGAGCCCGGGCTCGATCACGACCGCAGTCACGCCGGCCGGAGGGGTGACGGGCACGTCCTTCACCGACCCCGCGGCGACGAATGGCACGGCCTACTACTACGTCGTCCGTGCCGTGAACACGGGTACCGAATCGACGAACTCCGGCACTGTTCAGGCAACTCCGGTGGCGAGATCGTGCTCGAGCGGGAACGCGGTCGTAGTCGAGAACTGCTACACGGGGACGACGACGTGGAAGCTGGGCTTCACGCCCACCGTCGCCGCGGGCGGAATCGAAGGCTTCGCCACCGCGCAGAGCATCAATCACGGCGAGTCCATCAACCTGAAGGTCAATACGGCAGCCGGGGTGTCGTACAGCGCCTACATCTACCGCAGCGGCTACTACGGCGGAACGGGCGCGAAGCTCTACTCCGTGCTGACCGGGCTCGTGGGCACGGCACAGCCGGCGTGCACATCGGCACCGACCACTACCGGCCTCATCGACTGCTCCAACTGGTCGGCCTCTGCCACCGTCACGACGACCGCGAACTGGCCTTCCGGCGCCTACCTCGTGCGGCTCGTGCGCGCGGACAACGGCGCCGAGAACCACGTCCTCTTCGCGGTCCGCGACGACTCGCGCGCGTCGGACCTGCTCTACGGCCTGCCGTTCACCACCTACGAGGCGTACAACGGCTGGGGCGGCAAGTCGCTCTACCCGTACAACTCCACCGGGTCGAACACCGTCGCCGGGACGACCGAGGCGGTCAAGGTCTCATTCGACCGGCCGTTCGACTACGCGCGGATCGGTGGGACTCACGACTGGTACACCCGCTCCGACTACCCGCTCGTCTACTGGCTCGAGCGCTCCGGCTACGACGTGGCGTACACGTCGAACACCGACCTGGAGCTGAACGGCGCGCGGGTCAAGAACCACAAGTCGTACATCCTGGGCGCGCACGACGAGTACTGGTCGGCGGCGATGCGCACCGCGCTCGAGCAGGGACGCGACGCCGGCGTCTCGCTCTTCGACTCCGGCGCGAACGCGCTCTACTGGAAGGTTCGATTCGAGAACGGGCCCAACGGCGGCCAGAACCGCGTGCTCGTCTGTTACAAGACCACCGCGACCGGGGCGCAGGACCCGAGCGGGCCGACCGGCGCGTGGCGCGACCCGGCCGGGGCGAACAAGCCGGAGAACGCGGTGCTTGGCGTCATGTACGTCGGCGACAACAGCTCGTCGTTCTTCCCGTTCACCGTCCGGGCGGCGGACGGGACCGACAGCATCTACCGCTACACCGCGCTCCAGAACCAGGCTGCCGGCTCGTCCACGAACATCGGCACCTCGCTCGTCGGCTGGGAGTGGGACGCCCGGGTCGCCAACGGGTTCGAGCCGCCTCGCGTGAAGACGCTCTCGGCGTCGGCGGTCAACGGAAACCTGATCCAGAACAACGGCGCCAGCTACACCACGGGCTCAGCTACCTCGAATTCGGCCAAGTACACGGCCGCGAGCGGGGCGCTCGTGTACGCAACAGGCTCGAACCACTGGGTACGCGGACTGGCGTTGAACGCCGACGGCGAGGGCGAGCCCGACTCGCGGATCCAGCAGACCGCGACAAACGTGTTCGAGGACATGGGCGTCGCGCCGGCGACCCCTGTCCCGGGAATCGTGCTGGACAACCCGGCCGACCCGAAGGTGGCCTCCACCTCGCCGCCGGACGCCGACACGAACGTCCCGATCACGACCAAGGTCACCGCCACGTTCGCGGCGGACATGGACGCGACGACGATCACGAGCTCGAGCTTCACCCTCAGGCAACCCGGCGGCACGATCGTCCCGGCGACGGTCAGCTACGACGCGACCAGCCGGACGGCGACGCTGACGCCGAGCGCGCAGCTGGCCAACGCGGTCACCTACACCGCCAAGCTCGACACGACCGTCAAGAACGTGACCGGGCGGGCGCTGCCCGTCGCCTACACCTGGGTCTTCACGACGATCGCGCCACCGACGGTGCTGCGGATCAACTCAGGCGGCGCCGCCTACACGTCGACGGGCGGAAACGTCTTCGTCGCCGACCAGAACTTCTTCGGGGGCGGGACGAACTCCACGACCGCCTCGATCACGGGCACCTCCGACCAGACGCTGTACAAGAACGAGCGCTGGGGCTCGTTCAGCTACGCGATCCCCGTCACGCCGGGCACGTACGACATCCGCCTGCACTTCGTGGAGATGTACTACAGCGCGCCGTGTGCCGGAAAGCGGATCTTCAGCATCGACATCGGCGATACGCCGGCGAGCCCGGACCTTCCTAACCTGGACATCTGCGCGCAGGTCGGCCCCAACGCCGCGCTCGTCAAGACGCTGGTCGGGGTCAACATCACCGACGGCTTCCTGAACATCCAGTCGATCTACGGCACGATGGACGACCCCGAGATCGCGGCAATCGAGGTCTATCCGTCCTCGAGCTCGCCGGGCACTCCGCCCGCCGTCGTCACCACCAACCCGGCGGACGGCGCCACCAACGTAGGCGCGGCAACGACCGTGAAGGCGACGTTCTCGCGGGCGCTCGACTCCTCGACGGTGACCGCTTCCAGCTTCACGTTGAAGACGCCCGGCGGCGCGACCGTCCCGGCGACCGTCTCGTACGACGGCCCCACCGCGACCGCAACGCTCACGCCGACCGCCGCGCTGGCCAGCTCGACGACGTACACGGCGAGGCTCGAGAGCACGATCAAGGCTTCCGACGGCACACCCATGACGGGCGCCTACACGTGGACGTTCACCACCTCCGCACCGGCCACGCCTGCGCCGGTGAGGATCAACGCGGGTGGAGCGGCCTACACGACGACCGGCGGTGCGTCCTTCCTGGCCGACCAGTCCTTCACGGGCGGCAACACCTTCAGCTCGAACAAGTCGATCAGCGGAACCACCGACCCCTCGCTCTTCCAGAACGAGCGCTGGGGCCAGTTCAGCTACGCGATCCCGGTCGTGAACGGCACCTACGACGTGAAGCTGTACTTCGTCGAGCTCTACTACGGCACGAGCGCTCCGGGCGGGGCCGGCAAACGGGTGTTCAGCATGGACATCCTCGACACGCCGGGGGTCGACGTCCAGAACCTCGACATCTACTCGCAGGTCGGGGCCAATGCAGCGCTGATCAAGACGGTCAGCGGCGTCAGCATCACCGACGGCGTGCTGAACCTGCAGTCGATCTATGGGTCCGCTGACGATCCGGAGATCGCCGCGATCGAGATCGTGCCCTCGGGCGGGCCGCCTCCACCGCCGGGCGCGCCGACGGTCACTTCGACGGTCCCGGCCAGCGGGGCGGCGAACATCGGCACCTCGGCGACCGTTCAGGCCACGTTCTCGCGCGCGATGGACTCGTCGACCATCACCGGCTCCAGCTTCACGCTGAAGACGCCGGCCGGCACGACCGTGCCGGCGACGGTCTCCTACAACGGCCCGTCGCAGACGGCGACGCTGACGCCGAGCGCCGCGCTGGCGAGCTCGACGACCTACACGGCACGAGTCGAGACGACGGTAAAGGCCTCCGACGGGACGCCGATGGCGGCTCCCTACAGCTGGAGCTTCACCACCTCGACTCCCGCGACGCCGGGTGCGATTCGAATCAACGCGGGTGGGCCGGCCTACACCGACTCGAGCGGCAACACGTGGCTCACCGACCAGTACTTCACCGGTGGCAACACGTTCAGCTCGAGCCATGCGATCGGCGGGACGAGCGACCAGGCCCTTTACCAGAACGAGCGCTGGGGCTCGTTCAGCTACGC
>Ga0307296_10001937_pt1 | contig 10532 bp, 13 predicted proteins | sample ER_DNA_153_FD_194467 | JGI IMG/M metagenome (GOLD analysis project Ga0307296, IMG submission 194467) | Bulk soil microbial communities from the East River watershed near Crested Butte, Colorado, United States - ER_DNA_153 | ecosystem: Environmental > Terrestrial > Soil > Floodplain | place... | reverse complement strand
CCGCGGGCGTCTCGAAGTTGTGCGTCAGCTCGAGCTCGGGGCCGTCGTCCCCGGGGATGCCGAGGAAGTAGTTGACGGCCTCCTCGCGGATCGGCAACTCGCGCCGCTTCTCGAAGCCGAGCGCCTCGTAGAACGCGACCGACCTCTCTGGATCCGTGATCCGGTAGCACGTGTGGATGAAAGCCATCGCCGCATCCTAGAGCGAGGGCACGGGCGGACTACGTACTAGGCCGAAATTCGCCGACGAGGACGCCGTGACCGACGAGTGAGACGCCCGCGACCTTGACACCCGGAACCTGGGCCCAGAGCTGCGCACATTCGAGCGCTGAGTCCGAGAGGGCGTCGTCCAGGTAGAAGCGAAAGCCCCCAGGCAGAAGCGGGATGACGAGATGCAGAACGGCCCAGCGGGCGAAGCGGCCGCCCGCCTTGCCGGGCCCGTCTATGAAGACGAGGTCGGGTGGCGCCGCCTCGAGCTCGGCCAGCGCCGCGAGAGGTAGGTCGTAGGCGTTGACGCTCCTGCCCGCGATCTCCTTCTTCACGAGAGCCGCATGGTGGATGGAGGCCAGGCCGTCGAGCCCGAGCTCTGCCACGATCTTGCGCGACTCGGCGCAGAAGTCCGCGTCCTCCTCGACCGAGACGATGTACGGAGGCGGCGCTCCCGAGGCGTTCTCGGCCATGTAGCGGCTGAGGCAGGCCGTGCTCAGGCCGCTGCCGAACTCGAGCACGCGCCAAGGAGCGCGCCCACGAATCTCGCGCTCGAGCAGGTTCATCGCCTGGGCCGAGATCGTCCAGTCGCCGAAGCGCCGCTCGCCGAGACGCTCGGCCAGAAACGGATTTGCGAGCGCCGTGCCGGAGCGGACGACGCTCGCTGCCCGGAACGTGAGGATGTTCGTCCGGCCGCCGAAACGCCGGAGGCGAAGGAGCGTCGGCACGGGGACGGGCTTCCCTCTCGATCCCAGGCGGAGCGTCGTCTTCGCGCCACGGACGAGCGCCCGCTTCGGAATCGCGGCCGCCTTCGAAGTCCTCGTCATGGCGAGCCCGCTGAGCGTAAGCAACGCTTACGGCCGCGGCAAGTGATTGAAGTGGTGATGATGCTCATGGATCGGGCAAGCTCAGAGGATGGCTCGGTTCGTCTTGCGCCGCCTGCTCTGGACGATTCCCATTCTCTGGGTCGTGATCACGGATCGTCTTCTTCATGATGCGCTCGATCGGCGGCGATCCCTTCCGCCACGGGAAGCTTGTCGGGCTCTCGAACGCGGGCTGGGTCAAAGTACGGCGACTACAACCGCCCGCGATTCGCCGGAACCAGCGCGAGAGGTATGGGCTCGACCTCCCCTGGTACGAGCAGTACGCCAACTACCTGAAGGGCGTCGCGACGCTCGACCTCGGGCCTTCCCTGTCGTTCCGGTACATGCGCGTCACCGACATCATCAAGGAGATGGCGCCGCGCTCCTTCGAGCTGGTGCTGCTCGCGTTCGTCTGGGCGGTCGCGGTCGGCGTGCCGGTCGGCATCGTCGCGGCGCTCAGACCTGGATCCGCCTTCGACCACGGTGTTCGCCTGTTCACAGCCCTCGGGATCTCGCTGCCGAGCTTTTTCATGGCCACGCTCCTCATCTACTACGTTTTCGGAGAAGCTCGGTGTCTTCCCCACGTCGGGGTGGAACGACGGCTGGCGGAGCAAGGTGCTCCATACCTTCACTCTCAGCCTCGTGCCCATGGCCTACTTTCGCCCGGCCCTGCGCGGCACGCTGCTCGAGACCTTTGAGACGGACTACGTGCGGATGGCCCGCGCCAAGGGCCCTCCGGCGTGTGCGCTTCATCGGTGTCCACGCGCTTCCCAACTCGCTCCTGCCATTGATCACCGTCGCCGGGCCGATGTTCGGGATGATGGTCACGGGCTCGTTCGTCGTCGAATACATCTTCGCCATCCCGGGGATCTCGCGGTACTTCGTCGCCTCGGTCCTCGCCCGCGACTACACCGTCGTGATGGGCGTGACGATCGTCCTCGCGGTCATGATCGTGTGCCTCAACCTCCTGGTCGACATCGCCCACAGGGCGCTCGATCCTCGGCTCCGCGAAGCCTGATTCACACTCGGCACGAACCCGACACAATGCGTGCGCCTCACGCGCGTCCTTTCCCTCTAACGTCGTCTCATGGCGAAAGCGACGACCCCGTGGGGGCAGGCCGAGGTGCTGGAGGAGTTCACTGTTCAGCAGCGCGCCGGCGAGCGCCGGTTCGCGACGATCGTCCAGCTCCTCGTCGACGAGAAGGGGAACGAGCTCGTCCGCTTCGCCTATTCGATCGACGGCACGGCTCGGCGCGGACCCGTCACCCTGCGCGGCCGCGACCTGGAGCGCTTCCGCGCAGCGCTGGTCGACCATCCGGCGATCAGGGGAGCGCTCGGCATGGCCGCCTAGGCCCTCGCATACAGCCGCTCTCGAGCGGCATCAACAAGCGACGCGAGCACGAGTGCGCCGTCTCCTGACCCGAGCAGAGGATCGACCGCGTGCTCGGGGTGCGGCATCAGGCCGAGGACGTTCCCGGCCCGGTTGAGGACGCCAGCGATGTCCCGCTCCGAACCGTTCGGATTCGCGCCGGGCGCGTAGCGGAATGCGATCTGGTCGTCGGCCATGTCGTCGGGGGCGTGGTAGCAGCCCTCCCCGTGCTTGACCGGGATGACGAGCTCCTGGCCTTCCTCGCAGCGGGTGGTGAAAGCCGTGTCCGTGCGCTCGACGCGGATGGCGACGTCGGCGCATACGAACTCGAGCGAGGCGTTCGGACGGAGCACACCGGGGAGCAGGCCGGCTTCGCAGAGGATCTGGAAGCCGTTGCAGATCCCGAGAACGAGCCCTCCGTCCGCCGCGAAGGCCGTGACTGCGTGCATGGCCGGCGAGAAGCGGGCGATGGCTCCGCAGCGTAGGTAATCGCCGTACGAGAAGCCTCCCGGGAGGACGACGGCGTCTACCGGTGGGAGCTCCTCCTCGCCGTGCCAGAGGAGAATCGGCTCGGCGCCGAGCGCGGACAGGGCCCAGGCAGCGTCGCGGTCGTCGTTTGAGCCTGGAAAGATGACGACGGCAACGCGGGGCGCGACCTCGCTCATCGCTCGACCTCGATCTCGTAGCTCTCGATCAGCGGGTTCGCCAGCAGGCGTTCGCACATCCGCTCGATCTCGCTGCGGGCCTCGTCGGCCGTGGCCGCCTCGACGTCAAGGTCGATCACCCGCCCGACGCGGGCCTCGCCGACAGGGAACCCGAGCTGGCGAAGTGAGCTCTCGACCGCCTGGCCCTGCGGGTCGAGGATCCCTTTCTTCGGACGGACGAGAACGGTTGCCCTCATCGCAGGACGGCCTCCGGATCGGCGAGGTACTCGTCGAAGGCGATGTCGGTGAGCCGCTCGAACGCCTCGACGTAGCGGGTTCGCGTCTCGGCGACGACCTCCTCGGGGAGCTCGGGGCCGGGGGCGGTCTTGTCCCAGCCGAGCCGCTCGCAGTAGTCGCGGACGTACTGCTTGTCGAAGGACGGCTGCGGCCCGCCGGGAGCGTAGACGTCCGCCGGCCAGAACCGAGAGGAGTCGGGCGTGAGGGCCTCGTCTCCGAGGACGAGCCGGCCGCCCTCGTCGAGGCCGAGCTCGAACTTCGTGTCGGCAATGATGACGCCGCGCTCGGCCGCGTAATCGGAGGCGAAGCGGTAGAGCTCGAGCACGACGCGCTCGACTTCGACCAGCCGCTGCTCGCCCACGAGCTCGGCTGCGCGCGCGCGATCGATGTTCTCGTCGTGGCCGGTCTGGGCCTTGGTCGCCGGCGTGAAGATCGGGGCCGGGAGGCGGTCCGACTCCCGTAGCCCGGCCGGCAGCTCGTGACCGGAGGTTGCCCCGGCCGCGATGTAGTCCTTCCAGCCCGACCCCGCGAGGTAGCCGCGCACCACGCACTCGATCGGGAGCATCTGCAGCTTCTTCGCCTCCGTCGAGCGGCCGTCCGGCCGCAACGCGAGGAGGTGGTTGGCGACGATCTCGCGGGTGCGCGCGAACCAGAAGCCCGACAGGCCCGTGAGCACGCGGCCCTTGTCCGGGATCTCGGTCGGGAGCACGACGTCGAAGGTCGAGATCCGGTCGCTCGCGACGAGCAGCAGGCGCTCGGAGTCGAGCTCGAAGATCTCGCGAACCTTGCCGCTCGCGACGTGAACTGCCGTGTCAGGCATGAACGGGTTCCTCCTTGCGGGTCGTGAGGGCTGACAGACGGTCGAGAATGACATCTGTGTGCTTCAGCGCGTCACCGAGGTCGAACGCGCGATCGAGCGCCTCGGGCGCGAGCAGGACGTCGGGATCGGCTTCGAGGAGGCCGCGGAGATCGAGGCCTTCGTCCCAGGCGCGGAGGGCGTTTCGCTGCACGAGCCGGTACGCGTCGTCACGCGTCAGGCCTGACTCGACGAGCGCCAGAAGGACTCGCTGGCTGAAGACGAGGCCGTGCGAGGCGTCGAGGTTCGCGCGCATGCGCGCCGTGTCGACCACTAGGCCGTCGGCGAGCCACGCGAAGCGGTCGAGCATGTAGTCGAGTGCGAGGAAGGCGTCGGGGATGACGACGCGCTCGGCGCTCGAGTGCGAGATGTCGCGCTCGTGCCAGAGGGCGACGTTCTCCAGCCCGACCGCCGAGCCGGCGCGAACGACGCGCGCGAGGCCGCAGATCCGCTCCGCTACCACCGGGTTGCGTTTGTGGGGCATGGCCGAGGAGCCCTTCTGGCCGCGGCCGAACGGCTCCTGCACCTCTCGCACCTCCGTGCGCGCGAGGTGCCTGACCTCGAGGGCGAACCGTTCGAGCGAGGCCGCGCACAGGGCAAGGACGGAAAGGAGCTCGGCGTGGCGGTCGCGCGGGACGACCTGCGTCGCCGCCGGCTCGGGCCGGAGCTGGAGCCGCTCGCAGGCGATCCGCTCGACCTCGGGATCGCCGCCGCCGTAGACGCCGACCGCGCCGGCGAGCTTTCCGGTCGCCAGGCCGTCGAGGGCGCGCCTCAGACGCTCGCGGTCGCGGTCGAGCTCGAAGGCCCAGCCCGCGAGCTTCGCGCCGAACGTGATGGGCTCCGCGTGGACGCCGTGCGTGCGACCGACCATGACGGTCTCGCGGTGCTCCTCGGCGCGGCGCGCGACGGCGTCGAAGGCCCGGTCGAGCCCCTCGACGAGGAGCGCGCCGGCCTCCCGGACCTGCAAGGCAAGCGCGGTGTCGAGGACGTCGGACGAGGTCAGGCCGAAGTGAAACCAGCGGCCGTCGTCCCCCAGCTGCTCCGCGACCGCGTCCACGAAGGCGGCCAGGTCGTGCTGCGTCCGCTCCTCGATCTCCGCCACCCGCTCGGGGCTCGGCGGCTGCGCGCGCCCGCGAATGCCCTCGACCGCGTTGGCCGGAACCGCTCCGACCTCGGCCCAGCCGTCGAGCGCCGCGAGCTCGACCTCGAGCCAGCGCGCCAGCCTGCCCTCGTCCGACCAGACTCGCTGCATGGCCGGGCGGGAGTAGCGCGGGATCACCGCTTGGATTCTAGAGAGCGGGGTGGCGATGCACGCGTGACGACGAAAGCTCGGCTTCGAACGTTCTAGACGGCGGCTGCCGGTCCGCCCGGCTGAGCCGGGTAGCCGCCGCCCTGGGCGAGGATCTTCGCCGCGAGGATGGCGGCGTTGCGCGCGCCGTTCAGGGAGACACAGGCAACCGGCACGCCCGGAGGCATCTGCACGATCGAGAGGATGGCGTCGAGGCCTCCAGCCGCTGACTTCGACGAGGTCAGGGGCACGCCGATGACCGGGAGCTCCGTGTAGGCGGCGACGGCTCCCGGGAGCGCGGCCGACATCCCCGCGCCGGCGATGATCACCCGCGTGCCGCGCAGGGCCGCGGTCGAGGCGTACTCGGCCACCCCGCGCGGGTCGCGGTGGGCGGAGAGGACGCGGAGCTCGTTCGAGATGCCGCGCTCGTTAAGTTCCTCGATGGCCGGCTCGATCCCCTCGCGGTCCGATTCGGAACCGATCAGGATTCCGACGAGCGGGCCTGCGTCCTCGAACTCCTCCAGGGCGGGAAAGGTCGCCGGGACCTCGCGGAGGTGTGGGGACTCAGCCTGGGACATGAACCGCCTTCGCCGCCACGTCGCGGCGGAACTGGGCGCCGGGGAAGTCGATCTGGTCGATCGCCAGGTAGGCCTGGTCGCGGGCTTCCGCGACCGACTCGCCTGTGCCGACGATGTTGAGGACACGGCCGCCCGCCGAGACGAGCTGCCCGTGGCGGAGCGCCGTGCCGGCATGGAATACGAGCGCGCCCGTCGCTCCGGCCACCTCGGCGCCGCCGATCGGGACGCCGCTCTCCGGAGCCTCGGGGTAACCGGGCGCTGCGAGCACGACCGAGACCGCCGCGGTCGTCCCGCCGCTCAACTCGGCGGTGGCGAGCTCGCCGTGGGCGGCGGCGGCGAGCGCGGCGAGAAGGTCGCCCTCGAGTCCCGGAACGAGCGCCTGGGTCTCGGGGTCGCCGAAGCGGCAGTTGAACTCGAGCACCCGCGGTCCCGCCTCGGTGAGCATCAGCCCTGCGTAGAGAAGGCCGACGAAGGGAGTGCCGCGGCGGGCGAGCTCCGCGATCACGGGCCGGTGCACGAGACCCGCGAGGTCCTCGACGTCGTCTTCGCCCACGAAGGGGAGGGGCGAGTAGCTGCCCATTCCGCCGGTGTTGGGCCCTTCGTCGCCGTCGAGCAGGCGCTTGAAGTCCTGCGCCGGGGGAAGCGGGAGCACCTTGTGCCCATCGCAGAGCCCGAAGAGCGAGACCTCCTCGCCCTCGAGGAGCTCCTCGACGACGACCGGGCCGCCGAAGCTCTGCGCGCGCTCCCAGGCGGCATCCGCCTCCTCCTGCGTGCGGCAGACGAAGACGCCTTTGCCGGCCGCGAGCCCGTCGGCCTTGACGACGCACGGCGCCTGGGCCTCTTCGAGGGTCGCGGCGTTGGGGACGCCGACGGCATCGAGAATCTCCTTCGCAAAGGACTTCGAGCCCTCGATTCGCGCGGCGGCCTTGCTGGGACCGAACACGGCAACGCCGGCGCGCCTGAGCTCATCCGCCACTCCCGCGACGAGCGGAGCCTCGGGACCGATCACGACGAGATGGATCTCGTGCTGCCGGCAGAGACCGAGAAGCCCTTCGACGTCGTCGGTGCGGATCGGGTGGCAGCGGCCGAGCGCGGCGATCCCAGGGTTTCCAGGGGCGGCGTGCAGCTCCGTGAGCGACGGGCTTTGCGCGATCTTCCAGGCGAGCGCGTGCTCTCGTCCGCCCGAGCCGACGATCAGGACCTTCACGAGGGCGAGTCTAGAGCCGCAGGTGGGTGGTTTGGAATACCGTTGCCCCGCGGTAGGAGGACCGCATGGTCGAACCCGGATTTGACCGCCACGAATGGGAGACCGAATGGGCCGTGCTCGAGCCGCTCGTCGTCGACTCGCCCACCGAGGCTCTCCCCGAGCTCGATGACCTCATCAGGCGGATGCTCGTCGAGGCCGAGTATCCGCTCGACACCGCGGACGTCGTCGACGACGAGGGCATCGATCCCGAAGTGCTCGCCTCCTACCGGACCGCGCACGAGGTAACCGAGATCGTCGATCGCGGCGACGACTTCGATCCCGGAGACGTGGGTCAGGCGATTGGGCTCTACCGCGAGATCTACCAGCACCTGCTGAATCGCGAAATAGATCTCTCCTAGCCCAAGTCGGCCCGCCCGCACGATCCGGCTAGAGCGGCGAGGTTGAGGGCTTTAGTATCTGCGCACCGGCCCCCTGACCAGGAGGAAAGTACGTGGCGACCAAGGCTGCGACCGATCTCGAACGCTTCGTCGACGCCGACGGGCGTGAGGCACTCATCGCCGACGTCCGCAAGCGCATCGACGCCGAGGGCATCTCGTACATCTACTACCAGTTCCCCTCGGTCACCGGGCGGATCATGGGCAAGGGCGTCCCCTCCACCCACTGGGAGACGATCGCGCGCAAGGGCTTCCAGCTCGTCTACGGCGCCACGGCCAACCTGTTCACGGACCGGCACGGGAACTACATCGGCTACGGCCCCGAGGCCGCCGAGCTCGTCGGCCTCCCCGAACCGCAGACCTTTATGCCGCTCCCGTGGGACAGCCGCGTCGCGCGCGTCTGGTGCATGTGCTTCCGAAACCGGGAGGAGCGCGAGGATCCGGGCGGCTTTCTCACCTCCGACTGCCGCGGCAACCTCCAGCGCCTGCAGGCGCAGTTCGAGGAGGACACCGGCCTCCACCTCCGCGCCGGCACCGAGCCGGAGATGATGTGGCTGCGCCTGAACGAGGACGGGACGCCGTCCGTCGAGGGCAAGACCAAGCCTTACTGCTACCACATCGACCAGTTCTCGGAGCTCCAGCCGATCATCCATAAGGTGATCGACTACGGGCAGCGGATGGGCCTCGACATGATCCAGGGCGACCACGAGGACGCGCCCGGCCAGATCGAGCTCAACTTCGGCTTCGACCGGGCCGAGAAGACCGCCGACAACCTCTCCACGTTCCGCCAGATCTGCAAGCAGGTCGGGCGCGAGGAGAACGCCTTTCCGTGCTTCATGCCGAAGCCGTTCATGGGCGTCTCGGCCAACGGCTGCCACCACAACATCTCGCTCTGGCGCGGGGACGAGAACGTCTTCATGCCCGAGACCGACGACCAGCAGAAACCGAGCCAGACGGGCCTCTATGCGATCGGCGGGATCATCGAGCACCTCGGGGCGCTCACGGCGGTGACGGCATCCACGGTGAACTCGTACCGGCGGCTCTGGGACACGGGCTTCTGGGCGCCGGTCTTTGCCGACTGGGGCTACCAGAACCGGACGACCGCCCTCCGCGTCTCTGCCCCGGGCCGGTTCGAGTACCGCTCCGTCGATTCGGCGGTGAACCCGTATCTCTCCATGGCCGCCCTCATCGCCGCCATGCGCGACGGCATCGACCGCAAGCTCGATCCGGGCGATCCGGAGGAGCGCAACATCTACGAGGCGATGGAGGCCGGCAAGCAGGTCTCGAAGATCCCGATGACCTTTGGGGCGGCGCTCGACGCCCTCGAGGCCGACGACGTGATCAAGGCTGCCTTGCCGGGTGACATGTACCGTGTCTTCATGCACTACAAGGGGGACGAATGGGAGCGGTACTGCGCGCAGGTGAGTGACTGGGACGTGACCGAGTACCTCGACGTCCTGCCGTAGCGGGAGACGCAAGAATGTGCGGAATTGCAGGCATTATCTACCGCGACGGCACCCACGAGATCGGGCGCGACATGACGCGGATGCTCCAGTCCATGAAGCACCGCGGGCCGGACTCGACCGGCTACGCGCTCTACGGACAGGCGAACGACGGCCTCGCGATCATGCGCTACACGCTGGCCGACTCGAACACGCCGCGTGACTTCGAGTTCGACCAGCGCCTCGAGCGCCACCAGGGCCGGGTCCTTCAGCGGCTGAAGGCGGCGGGGGCCGACGTCCGTGAGCACGGGCAGGAAACCGACTACGCCCACCGCGTCACCTTCGCCTACGACGGCGACCTCAAGGAGCTCACCGACCGCATTGAGGATATCCCCGACGCAGAGGTGCTCTCGATCGGGCGCTCGCTGGAGATCATCAAGGACCTGGGCGACGCCGACACCGTCTGTGACCAGTACGAGCTCGGTGGCTTCAGCGGCACGCACGCGATCGGCCATGTGCGTATGGCGACGGAGTCCGACGTGGACATCTCGGGCGCCCATCCGTACTGGGCCTATCCCTTCAAGGACGTTGCGGTGGTCCACAACGGCCAGCTCACGAACTACTTCCAGTGGAAGCGCCGCCTCGAGCGCTCCGGCCATCGCTTCCAGTCGGAGTGCGACTCGGAGATCATCGCGGTCTACCTCGCCGAGAAGATGGCGGAGGGGTCCGATCTCGAGTCCGCGATGCGGGACTCTCTCGAGGAGCTCGACGGCGTCTTCACCTACATCGCCGTCACTGACGACGCGCTCGGCGTCGCCAAGGACGAGATGGCGGCCAAGCCGCTCGTGCTCTACGAGTCGGACGAGGTCGTCGCGCTCGCGTCGGAGGAGATTGCGATCAGAGCGGTGCTCGACCGTGAGATCGATACCTACGACCCCTACGAAGGCGAGGTGATGGTGTGGCAACGGTAGGCGAGCAGCGCATCACGTACGACGCGCGCGGGCTGGCCGAGCCGCATGCGGAAGCGCCGCGCACGGCGAAGGTCGAAGACGGGAAGGCAACCTTCGACGCGCACGATCTCTCGACGCGCCAGATCAACCTCGAGCTTCGCCGGCTCCTCTACGAGGAGGGGATCAAGGACGTGACGGTGCTGAACCCCGGCTCGAAGCACTCACTCGGCGTCGGCATCCTCACCCGCTGCCGGATCACCTTCGACGGCTCGCTCGGCTACTTCGGCTGCGGCCTGATCGACGGGCCCGAGATCCGGATCACCGGCCGGGTCGGCTGGTCGGCCTGCGAGAACATGATGTCGGGCGTCGTGGTCGTGGAGGGGAACGCAGGCTCGCTCAC
>Ga0307296_10001934_pt1 | contig 10543 bp, 8 predicted proteins | sample ER_DNA_153_FD_194467 | JGI IMG/M metagenome (GOLD analysis project Ga0307296, IMG submission 194467) | Bulk soil microbial communities from the East River watershed near Crested Butte, Colorado, United States - ER_DNA_153 | ecosystem: Environmental > Terrestrial > Soil > Floodplain | place: USA... | reverse complement strand
GGCGCTGCTTCTGCGGTTCCGTGTCCCGCGCGAGGAACGCATGCCGTGGCTGACGGGCCCGTCGGCTCGGGTGTTGAAGCTCGTCGGTCTGCTTGCGCTCGTCGCCGTGGTCGTCATCCTCCTCCTGCCCGCTCCTCCCGGCAGGGTCCCCTCGTTCCTCCAGACGGCCAGCAACAGGGTGCCGGGCAACGTGAGAAGGCTCGGCGCCTACGAGCTGCCCCTCGTGTTCGCGCTCGCCGGTCTCGGCCTGCTCCTGGGCTTGTGGCGCTCCGACGAGCGCAGGCGCGTCATGACGATCCTCCTCGGTCTCTGGGGAGCGACGTTTCCGGTGGCCATGGTCGCCTCGACGTTCCTTCCGCGCGAGATGAAGCTCTTCCGTGTCGCACCGTTCGCGATCGGCGCGTCCATCCTCGCGGTGGTCGCGATCGTCGGGATCGTTCGTGTGGGGATCGATCGTCTCGGTCGGGCCGGAGCGCTCATCGGCGTCGCGGTGCTTGCAACGGGTCTCTTCCTGTTGGCCGGGAATCCGCGGGCAACGTTCGAGGAGGGCTCCGGTCGGTTCGTGTCGGGAAGGGTTGCGCAGGGTCGGGCGGCAGGCCGTTACCTGTCCCGCGTGGCCGAGCCGGGTCAGCCGGTGATCTTCCTCACGAAGGCGGCACCGAGGCTGGTGGACCGGGCGGTCCGCTCCGGTGTCCCGCCCTCGATGGTCCTGGATACGTGGGTGTACGTCGGCACCCCCGAGGATCTGGCGAACGAAGGGCCAGCCGACGATCCCGATCAGCGACGCCTCTCCAGGCTCTCGCAGCGATGGTGGGCGTCGGCCTGGCCTCGACCCGAAGACGTGTTCCGTCGGGATCCCATCGTGATCGAGCTCGGCCGGCCCGGAGGGGCCGCACCGGTGCGGCCCAGGGCACTGGCGCCCGGCGTCTCCGTGATCCGAGGACCGACGCCACCCGCCATCGACCTCTCGGCCCCGTTCCGTTTCCGCTGGCTCGACCTCATCGCGGCGACCGTCCTCTGCCTGCTCGTCCTGAGCGCGGTGGGTGCGGGCTGGGCTCGAGCGCTCCTCGAGGTCTCGGTATCGAGCGCGCTGTTGCTCGCTCCCGCCGTGGGAGCGGCGATCCTGATCATCGGCGGGCTGGTGGCCGGCCGTGTCGGCCTTCCTCTGGCCGGACCGGCCGCGATCGCGCTCGCGGCGGCTCTCGCGCTTCTGGGTTGGGCGTCGTTCGGTCTGCGACGTTCGAGCGCGACGCGACGCGGGGCGCTGCGGGACGCGGGGTAGAATCGCTCGACCTTTGATCCCTTCGAAAGGAAACTCATCCATGCGGATACTGATCCTCGGTGGCGACGGATACCTCGGCTGGCCGACCGCGATGCGCTTCTCGCAGGGCGGGCACGAGGTACACGTCGTCGACAACTATCTCCGGCGGCGCGCTCACGAAGAGGTCGGCACCGACACGCTCGTTCCGATCCTGGGCTCGTTGCCGGAACGCGCGGCCGCGTGGAAAGAGGTCTCCGGCAAGGAGATCGGCGTGACGGAAGGCGATCTGGTCGAGTGGGACCTCACGGTCGACCTGTTCCGCGACTTCCGACCCGAGGTCATCGTGCACTACGGGGAGATGCCCTCCGCCCCGTACTCGATGCGCGATCGCGACCACGCAGTCTTCACGCAAGAGAACAACGTGGTGAACACCTTGAACGTCCTGTGGGCGATGCGTGAATTCGCGCCCGATTCCCACCTGGTGAAGCTCGGCACGATGGGCGAGTACGGGACGCCGAACATCGACATCGAAGAGGGGTATCTGGACATCGAGCACAACGGACGGAAGGAAACCATCCTGTTCCCGAAGCTGCCCGGCAGCCTGTACCACCTGTCCAAAGTCCACGACTCGAACAACATCCATTTCGCGTGCCGCATGTGGGGGATCCGCGCGACGGACCTGAACCAGGGTGTGGTGTACGGCATCGAGACGGACGAGACGAAGCTGGACGGGCGGCTCGCGACCCGCTTCGACTACGACGACGTCTTCGGGACAGCCCTCAATCGATTCTGCCTGCAGGCCGTCATCGGACATCCGCTCACCGTCTACGGGAAGGGCGGCCAGACACGCGGCTACCTCAACATCCTCGACACCCTGCAGTGCGTGGAGCTCGCGGTTCTGAACCCGGCCGAGCGGGGGGAGTTCCGCGTGTTCAATCAGTTCACGGAGCAGTTCTCGGTGATGGAGCTGGCCGAGATCGTGCAGCGCGCGGGCAAGGAGCACGGGCTGGACGTCCGGATCGAGCCCATCGAGAACCCGCGCATCGAGCTCGAGCAGCACTACTACAACGCGAAGCACACCAAGCTGCTCGACCTCGGACTCCAGCCGCACTTCCTCTCGGAGACGCTCGTCGAGTCCATGTTCGGCATCATCGAGAGCCACAAGGATCGCGTGATCAACGACGCGATCCTCCCGCGGGACCGGTGGCGGGCGGGGGTCGAGGCTCCCTCGAGCTAGCGGATGCCTGCGCTCAGGATCCTCGCCGGTCTCGTTGCGATCGGGATCTTCGTCTTGGCCGTCCGAGGCCACGATCGTCGTCAGATCAGCCGGTTGAACCTGATCATCCTGTTCGGGCTGTGCGCCTCCGTGATCGCGCTCGCGATGTACCCGCCGTTGTTCGACCCGCTGCTTCGAACGTTCAACTTCCAACGAGGAACCAACGGCGTGATCTTCGCCCTGCTGATGGCGGTGGGTGTGCTCTTCTTCCTGTACCTGCGTGCGCAGACCTCTGCCGACACGAACGAACGCAGCATCCGACTGCTGGTCGAGGCGCTCGGGCAGGAGCGGTTCGACTGGGACCGGGCGAGTCGCTTGCCCGACGGTCCCCGTTTGGTGACCGTCTCCCCGGCGTTCAACGAGGCTGAGAACGTCGGGGACGTGATCAAGCAGATCCCAGGGATGATCGAGGGCCACCACGTCGTCCCGGTGGTGGTGAGCGACGCCTCAACGGATGGCACAGCGGCCGCGGCGCGTGAGGCGGGCGCATTCGTCGCCGAGCTTCCGATCCGCCGCGGCGGAGGACTCGCCCTCCGAGTGGGCTACGACATCGCGCTGCGTCTGGGCGCGCAGGTGGTGGTGACGCTCGATGCGGACGGCCAGCACCTCCCGGAGGAGATCTCGGTGATGATCGCGCCGATCTTCGCCGGCGAGGCCGACTACGTGAACGGATCGCGCCTCCTCGGTTCCTTCGAGCGAGAGAGCCTCGTCAGGCACCTCGGTGTGCATGTGTTCTCACGGATCATCACGACCCTCACAGGACAACGGATCACGGACCCCTCATCGGGATATCGAGCGGCCCGTGCCGACCTCCTCGAGAAGGTGGTTTTGAAACAGGATCAGTTCTGGACGAGCGAGATCTTGATCGAGGCGCTCCGCCACCACGCTCGGGTGGTCGAGGTGCCGGTCACGTTCCTGGCTCGGGCCGGTGGGGAGTCGAAGAAGCCGAAGTCCCTCCGATACGGGTGGAACTTCCTCAAGGTCATCATCCAGACCTGGCTGCGGTGACGTCTTCAGGTTCGGTCCGACCCTGCTGACTCGATCTCCACGAATCGCGTCTCGTCCACGGTGCCGGGGTGTCGGCCGTTGGGTCGCAGGTGGTAGTTGGGGGATCGGTATCGCACCGCGGGCAGGCGTCCCAGCTCGGCCAGATGCTCGAGTGCTACGAAGAAGGCGTTCGTGCCCGAGCTCTCCAGGTAGACGAGGGCGTATCCCTTCTCGCCGGCGAGCCACGCAAGCGCTCCGACCGAGCATCCGAAGTTCACGGTTCCGTCCCACGCCGGGGCGTCTGGATGTTGGACGAGGGCGCGCTCCGGATCGAGGGCAGAGTTGTACTCGACGACCACGACACGAGCCCGGACCGTCCTGAGCGCCTCCCACACGTAGTAGTCAGGACCGTCGATGTCGATGGACAAGACGTCGATCTCGGCCGGGACGCCCCAGCGCGCCATCGCGTCATCGACCGTGGCCGCGTCGACCATCTCGTTCACGACGCGGACGCCTGCGGCATGTCGCAGGAGTTCCGTCAGGTCTGCCGCCACCTGGGGATCGCCATCCACGAAGACGCCGGTCCAGCCCTGATGGAGTGCGAGGAGGAGGCAGTTCGCCTCCTGGCGCTCGGCGCCGATCTCGACGAACGATCCGGTCGCGATGCCGAGACGGTCCAGGAGGGATCGGAGGATGCCGTCCTCCCCGTTCTGAGAGAAGACTCGGTACTCGTTCATCCCGATCTGCTCCTGGAGGGCGGGGTACCGATCCCGCAGGTGCCCGAGGCCTCCATACACCCTTGCCTTGCGGAGCTCGTCGCTCACCCATCCCGATGAATCCTGGAGCTGGGAGTTCGTCTCGGAGGCCGCCGCCTGTGCGGCGAAGGCGACGTCCCTCGCCTCGCGTGCCAGCTCGCGAGCCTCGGTCCCGATGCTCCAGGTGTCGGAGAGCATGAACGCTCTCAAGCGCCGGAGAGGTCGGAGGAGCGTTGACTTCACGTTCGAGAACATGGGTCCACCTCTTCCTCTACTACATCCAGTCGCGGTTCCCGGGACCGGCTCCGGCCGCCGAGATGGCGCCAGCGACCTTCGCGTTGGACTCGAGCAGCGCCAGGTTGGCCTCGAGCGATCGCCCGCCGGTCTGTTCCGCGAGGCAGGCGAGGAGGAACGGCGTCAGGTCGCGGCCGCGAACGCCCTCCCGATCAGCTCGCTCCTCGCACCGGCGCATCGCGGCCGCGACCTCACCGGCGTCCATCGCGAACTCAGGCGCGATCGGATTGCAGAGGAGGATGGTCGACCGCGTGTCGAGTCCGATCGAGGCGGCGAGGATGGCGGCGGCCTCCTCCGGAGTGTCGACGCGATGCTCGAGCTCGAGGGGCGCCTCGCGCGCGAGGAAGAACGGCAATCGGCTCACTCCGTAGCCGGTCAGGGACACGCCGAGCTCCTCGAGCCGCTCCACCGTCGCCGCCGGGTCCACGATCGACTTGGGCCCGCTGCACACCAAGAGACCTTCGGTCCGGGACAGCTCCACGAGGTCGGCGCTCACGTCCGGGCGCCCGCCCGCGTGAATTCCCCCGATGCCCCCGGTCGCGTTCACCCGGACTCCGGCGCGCGCGGCGGCCCAGATCGTCGCGGACACGGTGGTCGCACCGAGGCCGCCGCGCGCGCACGCCGCCGGGAGATCGCGCCGCGCCACCTTCTCCGCTCGACCGGGCTCGGTGAACGCACCGAGCTCCTGGTCGGAGAGCCCCACCACCACCTCGCCGCCGACCACGCCGACCCACGCGGGGACGGCGTCCGCTTGGTGGATCGCTGCCGCCATGCGATCGATGCACTCGAGGTTCCGAGGATGCGGCAGACCCTGGCCGATCGCGCTGGTCTCCAGTCCGACGATCGCGCGACCGTCGTCGAGGGCCGCCGCGATCTCGGCGCCGACCCGGAGCCCAGGGGTCGCCACCGGGATCGTCTCGGGCTTCACGACGGCACCGCCGGCCAGACCGACGCGCTCGCCGCCACGCTCGCTCCGGCGCGGCACGCATCCTGGAGCGCCTCTCCCGGCTCGGCCCCGCGCGCGAGCGACGCGAGCAAGACACCGTCGAAGGCGTCGCCCGCGCCCGTCGGGTCCTGTTCCTCGACGGTCTCCGGCACCGCCTCGAACACCCGTCCGTCGAGCACCAGTACGGCTCCGTCGGCACCACGCTTGACGCATGCGGCCCGATAGCGCTCGCCGAGTGCGCGGGCGGCGGCAACCGGCCCCCTCGAGGTCAGCGACCCCGCCTCACGCTCGTTGGCGAAGACGACCGTTGCCCCGGTCGCGAGCTCGTCGAACCCTTCCGGTCCGACGGCCTCGACGAGGGGCCAGGACGCCGCCTCCACCCCGATCCATTCCGCTCTGGTTCGACGGATCGCCTCGCGCCCCGCCTCCCGGGTTCCTTCTTGCAACAGGAGGTAGCCGGACACGAGCACCGCGCCTGCCTCGAGAGCGGGGGGAAGGTCGGCGGGGACCAGGCGGGCGTTCGCCCCACGGTCGGCAACCATCGAACGTTCGCCCGCCTCGAACACGACGAGCATCGTGCCGGAGGGTGCGTCCGGGTCGTCGACGAGGGCCGCCTCGACGCCTCGAACCTCGAGCTCCGTGCGAAGGAGCCTGCCGACCAGATCGGCGCCGACGCGTCCGTGCACCCGCGTGCTCGCGCCCGATGCGGCCGCCCACACCGCCGCGTTCGCGGAGGTGCCACCCGGCTGCAGTCCCACCCGTCCGTGGACATCGCCCCCCCGCGCGAGCTCACCCGCGTCGACCCGCACGTCGAGCATCACGTCGCCCACACAGATCAGGTCCATCGGCGCCAGAGCGTACCGGGCGACTCAGAGACCGGCGCGAGGATCGCCGGCGGCCGCGTCCGCGGCCCATGCTCCGAAAGCACCCCAGAAGGGATCCAGCCCAGGGTGCGTGAGCGGTTCCTCGCGGCCCTCGGTGACGACCGTCCGTCCCTCGTCGAGAGCGACGATCTCCCCGATGACTGCCGCCTCGATCCCTTCGCCGTCGAGGGTGTCGACGAAGGCTTCGGCCCGTCCAGGAACCACGGTGGCGATGAGGGTTCCTTCGCTGATGGCGGTGTACGGATCGATCCCGATGTGGTCACAGACCGCCCGCACCTCAGGTCGAACCGGGATCCGTTCATGATCCACGCGGATCCCGACGTTCGAGGCGACCGCGACTTCGAGCAACCCGCCGATCACGCCGCCCTCGGTGGCGTCGTGCATCGACGTGACGCCCGCGTCGCGGAGACCGAATCCACGAGCCACGATTGCCTCGGGCACGACGGTCATCGACTCGAAGAGGGCGTCGGCGGCCTTCACCGTCTCTTCGCCCACGCCTGCGGCCAATCGATCGGGGAAGGTCGCCGCGAACAATGCCGTCGTCTCGATCGCCGCCCCTTTCGTCACGATCACGGCGTCACCGGGACGAGCCATCGTCGGCGTCACGTAAGCGTCCGCGGGCCCCAACGCCATGCACGTCGCTCCGCCGACCATCGGCCACTCGCATCCGTCATACCGTCCCGTGTGTCCGGTGACGATGGCGATGCCGAGGTCCGCGCAGGTCGCATGGAAGGCCTCCCACAGGGCCGTGAGGTCTGCATCCGAGATCGATGGCGGCAGGTTGAGGTCGACCGACATCCAGCGCAACGGCAGGCCGCTGGTGGATGCGTCGGAGGCCAAGATGTGCACCGCGAACCACGCCGCTCGTTCCCACCCGTAGGCGGGGACGACGAACACGGGGTCGGCGGTGAGCGCCATGGCCACTCCCCCGGCGACCCGAACGACGCCCACGTCGACACCGTGCTGCGGTCCCACGAGGACGTCTTCATCCCGGGCGCCCAAGCGGCGGAGGATGACGTGCTCGAACAGCTCCGCCGTCGCCTTCCCCGTCCGCTGCTCGCTCAGCTCCTCGCTCATCTCCTCGCTCATCTCCTCGCTCATCTGGGGCTCTCCTCGAAGAAGGCGTCCACCACCGTTCGCAGGGCGCGAACGGCCTCCACGGGGTCGTCCGCGGACGCGACGGCGCCGATCACGGCGATACCGGCCGCACCGGCCACAAGCACCTCACGAGCATTGCGCTCGTCGATCCCTCCGATCCCGACCACGGGGAGCGCTGTCGCACCCGCGATGTCACGGAGTCCTGCCAGCCCGATCGCGACGGCCTCCGGCTTGTTCGCGGTGGCCCAGACGGTCACGCCCAGGTAATCGGCGCCCGCCATCTCGGCCATCCACGCCTCCTCTGCGCTCATCACGCTGACGCCGAGGATGCGACCTGGTCCGAGACGACCTCGTGCGGTGCCGGGATCGTCGTCCTGGCCCACGTGGGTGCCCGCGGCGCCGGAGCCAACCGCGATGTCCACGCGGTTGTTCACCAAGAGGGGAACCCCCGCATCGCCACACATCTCCACCAGCGATGTCGCGAGCGGTTCGAGCTCGTCATCAGCGAGCTCCGGCGCCCGAAGCTGCACCGCCGTGGCACCGCCCTTGAGCGCAGCCGACGCGATCTCTCGATGGCCCGGGCCGGTGTCGGAAGTGACGACGTACACGCCGAGCCTCCGGGGGTCCAGTCTCGCCATCGCTCCCTCCGCCGGCATTGTCCGGTTCAGGTCCTGCGGGTCGCGGGAACGATCTCCCGCCTCTCAGCCCGGCCGTGCCCGAGCTCCCCGGTGGTCACCATCAGCTTACGTGCCTCTTGCGTGGACCCGCTGCCTCGCGCGCGCCACCGCGAGCTCACGACGCACCTTCTTCCAGTCGCTCGTCTTGGTGCTGAACAACACATCGGTCACGATGAGCACGACCCCGAGACCGAGCAGAACGAGGCGTGCCCAGGCACCCGCATCTGTGGCTGCGAAGAACAACAGAGCGAGGAAGGGCGCGAGCTTAGTGGCCAGCGCGCCGGAGGCATGCATCCAGGCACGCGCCATCGGGCCGGCGCGCAGATACGTGGAGTAGTCGGTCTTCAGACCGGGGCGAGGAGGCGGAGGTCCGCCGAGGAAATAGTCCGTGAAGCGGATGCCCACGAGCCGCCCGACCAGCCAATGGGTCGGCGAATGCAGGCCGATCGCCCACGTGCCCGCGGCGAGGAGCAGAGCCAGTCCCGAGATGAGCTCCACCCTGGGGGGCTGACCCGGGTTCGCGCTCGCGTACTTCATGGCGAGGATGACCGCCAGTACGCCGACCGCAGCTTCCCCCAGCAGCAGCGCGTTGCCCGCCCACACGGGGATCCTGAGCCGCACCCGTGCCCGGAACGCATCCTGATCGATGCGGCCCACCTGCTCCGCGTACCGATCGATCAGCTCGTCGTCCCTCTTGATCAGGGCGACCACCCGCCAGAAGCCCAGCCGGCTGAGGTCGGTGTCTCCCGCGTCAACGGCCGATCCGATGCGATCGAGCTCCGCTCCGAGCCCTCCGGACGGAGTTTCCCCAGCTTCCACGGTTGGATCCCCCTCCGGCGTTACGATGCGCCGGACGCGCTCCGACCTGCCCCTCGAGCGCTTCCCTAGGGAGGAGAGCACTATCGCTAGAAGTATCACGCAGCCGGCGCCCTCGCACGGCGGAGGGCAAGCGTTCGTGACCCTCGATGGCCGCTATCACATGGTGGAACGCATCGCCGCCGGGGGCATGGGCGAGGTCTTCCGGGCCCACGACGCCGTCCTGGCGCGCGAGGTCGCGATCAAGGTGCTCCACCGCTCCCTCGCAGGTGATCCCGCGTTCGTGGACCGGTTCCGGCGCGAGGCACGCGCCGCCGCGGGCCTCGCGCACCCGAACATCGTCGCCGTCTACGACTGGGGCGCCGTCGACGGCGTCTATTACATGGTCATGGAGTACGTGCGAGGCCCGAGCGTCCGGCACCTCCTGAACGAACAGGGACGGATGGAACCGGCGCAGGCCGCCGAGATCCTCCGCCAGACGCTCCTCGCCCTCGGACACGCGCACCGCGAGGGTTTTGTCCACCGTGACATGAAGCCCGAGAACCTCCTGGTCACGAAGGAGGGGGTCGTGAAGGTCGCCGACTTCGGGCTCGCGAGGGCATACGCGGACGGCCGAGTGACGCAGGCGGGCGCCGTCACGGGGACGGTGCAATACCTCGCCCCCGAGCAGATCCGCGGCGAGCCGGCGGACCCACGAAGCGACCTCTACTCGCTGGGGATCGTCGCGTACGAGCTGCTGACCGGGAAGCTCCCGTTCACGGGCGAGACCGCCATGGCCATCGCGTACAAGCATCTCTCCGATCGCGTGCCCGCACCTTCGTCGATCCTGCCGGACCTCCCAGGTGAGCTGGACGGCTTCGTGGCGGCCGCGACCGACCGGGACCGTGAGCTCCGACCGGAGTCCGCAGACGTGATGCGGATGGATCTCGATGCGATCTCGCACCAGCTCACCCCCGCCCGGCATCTGTCCGGGCTGGTGCAGGACATCCCGTCGATCACCGTGGAGGGAGGCGAGACGACCGAGGTCGGAGTCCGGCTCGAGACCGCCTCGATCCCGCGGATGGAGCGCCACCGGAAGCGGCGCCGGACGATCAAGCGGCTCATCGGAGCGATCCTCGTGCTCGGGCTGTTCTCGGGCGCCGCTTGGGGCACATGGACATACGCGGTCCCGCACACCACGGTCATCCCCGAGCTGGAGGGCCGAACGGTCGAGGCCGCCCGCAACAAGCTGACGGAGCTCGGATTCGAGGTGGTGCTCGTCGGCGGCCGGTACGACATGCAGGTCCCAGCGGATCACGTGTTGGCCGTGCATCCGGCGCCCGGTGCCACACTCGACCAGGGCACGCGGGTGACGATCGTGCCGTCGAAGGGACCCCCGCCCGTCTCGGTTCCCTCCGTTGCAGGCGATCCGCTGAAGAAGGCGAAACAGGCCGTCAAGGGCGCCGGCCTCCGAGTGGCCGTGAAGCGCCGCTACGACGGCCGGGTCCCGGCCGATCACGTGATCTCGCAGCGGCCCGCAACCGGTCGGATCCCCAAGGGTTCGACCGTC
>Ga0307296_10001931_pt1 | contig 10554 bp, 9 predicted proteins | sample ER_DNA_153_FD_194467 | JGI IMG/M metagenome (GOLD analysis project Ga0307296, IMG submission 194467) | Bulk soil microbial communities from the East River watershed near Crested Butte, Colorado, United States - ER_DNA_153 | ecosystem: Environmental > Terrestrial > Soil > Floodplain | place: USA... | reverse complement strand
CGGCGGGTGAAGCTGTAAAACCTCCGTAAAGGAGAAGTGCTGCAATTGCCACAAAAACCGCCGTTTTCGCAGTCCCCAAGCCGGATAGCGCTGTCCCCGCCGCGGCAGTCGCGACCCCTGCCAGAAGAAGAGCGTTTCCGAGCGGTCGACGCCTGATTGTGGCAATTGCCACCCCCACGACGGCCAGCGTGCCCAGGCTGTTGCCCAGGATGGCAAGCAGGCGCGCGGGAAAGAAGTCGAGGTGATCCTGGGCTGCCGGAATCCTCGCCCCGGTGAAGTTCCCGTGCATCGGAACTGCGATCGCGATCCCGATCGCGAGGCCGACGTACACGAGCGTCGGTCCGGTCACGCGGCGCCAGCCGTGGAGAAGGAGCGATCCGAGGCCCAGAAGCGGCGCGGTCAGCAGTCCGCCGAAGAGGTAATAGACGCGGAACGCGCGCCCGTCCCAGCCGGCTGCTGCGCCCCAGGCGAGCGCCGCCGAGGCCACGGCGTAGGCGAAGAGCGCGGCCGACCACGCGGCGAGCTCGGGCCTCCGCCGATCCCGCCAGCGGGACGCGAGGGCGCCGGCCAGCCGCAGCGCGAGGAGCGCCGCAGCAAACGCAAGCAAAGCCTCCACGAAGACAGCCTACGACTGAGCTAGGCTCCAGACGCTTGGCCGAGAAGCGCTACCTGATGACCCCTGGCCCGACGCCGGTGCCGCCCGAGGTGCTCGCCGCGATGGCGCTGCCGATCGTCCACCACCGGAGCCCCGACTTCAAGCCGACCTACAAGCAGTGCCTCGACCGGCTGAAGGAGGTCTACCGCACCGAGGGCGACGTCCTTCTCTACACCGCCTCGGGCACGGCTGGGCTCGAGTCGGTCGTCTCAAACCTCTGCTCGCCGGGCGACCGGGTCGTCGTCGTCTCCGCCGGTTACTTCGGCGAGCGCTGGGCCCTGATCGCCGAACAGTACGGCTGCGAGGTCGACCACATTCGGTACGAGTGGGGCGAGACGCCGTCGCCCGACGATCTGTCCGCTCGCCTCTCTGAGCTCGGCGGCGCTTCTGTCGTGCTCGTGACCCAGTCCGAGACGTCGACCGGGGTGGTCTCCGACGTGCGTGCCTCCGCCGCCGCGGCCAAGGCCGCGGGCGCGCTGGTCGGCGTCGATGCCATCTCCAGCCTGGGAGCCATTCCGTGCGAGACCGACGCGTGGTCGCTCGACTCGGTCGTCTCGGGCTCGCAGAAGGCGCTCATGACTCCGCCCGGGCTCTCGATGGTCTCTGTCTCGCGGGCGGCCTGGGACGCTCAGTCGAACGCTCGCTCGCCTCGCTTCTACCTCGACTGGCAACGCACCCGGATTGCCCAGGAGCGACTCGATGCCGCGTTCACGCCCGCCGTCTCGATCGTCATCGGGCTCAATATCGCACTCGGACTGATCCTGGAGCGCGGGCTCGAGGTCGCGTTCGAGCACCACGTGCGACTCGGCCGCGCGTGTCGCGAAGGCGTGAAGGCGATGGGCCTCGAGCTCTTTTCCCCCGACGACGACACCTCGGCAGTCGTCACGGCCGTTCGCGTTCCGGAGCCCGTTGACGGAACCCAGTTCCTACTCGACCTCCGCGACCGCCTCGGGATCACGCTGGCGCCCGGACAGGGGCCGCTCAAGGGCAAGGTCTTCCGCATCGGGCACATCGGCTTCTTCGACGTCTTCGACATCACGACGGCGCTCGCCGGGATCGAGCTCACACTCGCCGAGGCGGGCGCCGACATCGAGCGCGGCGTTGCCGCGACACGTGCGCTCGAGACGTACGAGCACCAGCCCGCGTGAACCGACCACGAGTCCTCGTTCGCGAGCCGATCGCCGAGGCGGGAATCGAGCTGCTCCGCGAGCGCTTCGACGTCGACGTCGACACGAACGGCGACCTCGGCGCCAAGATCGGCGAGTACGACGGCATCGTCATCCGCTCGGCGACGAAGCTCGACGCCGACCTCATCGGGCGAGCGGAGCGGCTGAAGGTGATCGGCCGGGCCGGAGTCGGCGTGGACAACGTCGACGTCGAGGCGGCGACCAGGCGCGGCATCGTGGTCGCCAACGCCCCCGAGTCGACGGTCATCTCCGCCGCCGAGCACACGATCGGCTTGCTGTTGGCCCTCTCGCGTCACATTCCCCAGGCGCACGCCGCTCTAAAGGCAGGCCGCTGGGAGCGCTCGCGTTACGGCGGCCTCGAGCTCGCCGGGAAGACGCTCGGCGTGCTCGGCTTCGGGCGGATCGGACAGCAGGTCGCGCGGCGGGCGCTCGGCCTCGAGATGCGCGTCGTCGGCTACGACCCCTTCGTCTCCAAGGAGCGGTTCCGCGAGCTCGGCGTCGAGCGCGTCGAGACGCCCGATGAGGTGCTCGGCGCCGCCGACTTCCTCACCCTGCATCTCCCGCTGACGCCGGAGACCCGGCGATCGATCGACGCCACGGCCTTCGCCAAGATGCGAGACGGCGCCCGCCTCGTCAACGCGGCGCGGGGCGAGCTGCTCGACGAGGTTGCTCTGCTCGACGCGCTGCGGTCGGGGAAGATCGCCGCAGCGGCGCTCGACGTCTTCGACCTGGAGCCGTACGAGGGGCCGCTGCTCGAGCTGGACAATGTGATCGTCACGCCGCATCTCGCAGCTTCGACCGAAGAGGCGCAGGATCGCGCCGGGGTGATCGTCGCGGAGCAGGTGGCGGCTGCGCTCGAGGGCTCGCTCGTGACGAACGCCGTCAACATCCCGTCGATCGGCGCGGAGGACCTCGAGGTGCTGGGACCGTTCATTCCCCTCGCGGCGACTCTCGGCCGGCTGGCGATGGAGCTCGCGGGCGGCCGCGCCGATCGGATCGAGCTCGCCTACTACGGCGCGCTTTCCGGCTACGACACGCGGCTCCTGACGATCGCCGCGCTGAACGGCGCGTTCCAGGGTCGCTCCGACCAGCCGGTGAACTACGTCAACGCTCCGGTGATCGCGGCGGAGCGGGGCGTGGAGGTCGTCGAGGAGCGCCGCCGGGCCTCGCGGGACTTCACGAACCTGATCCGCGTCTCGGTTCGCTCGAACGGAGACGAGCTGCGGGTGGCCGGCACGACGATCGGACGCGAGCACCGGCGCTGGCTGGTGAGCGCGCTCGGCTTCGAGCTCGAGATGGAGCTCGCGCCGCTGATGGCGATGTTCCGCTACGACGACGTGCCCGGCGTGATCGGCCGGGTGGGAACGCTCTTCGGCGAGGCGGGGATCAACATCGCGAACATGGCGGTCTCACGGACGCGCCGGGGCGACAAGGCACTGATGGCTCTGTCGCTCGACAGCCCCGCTCCGCCCGAGCTGATCGAGTCGCTGCGCGCCGCCGGGCTCGACGACGCGTACTTCATCTCACTGGCGGATTAGGTCGACTAAGTCGTTTCCGACCGCGGATTGAGCCGGCGGGCGACCGCGCCGAGGCTCTTGAGCTTGGCCACGATCCGGAAACCGGGGCGAGTATCCACCACTTCTTCGTACTCCGGTTCCTCGTGACCCGGCGCGACGAGGAAGTGCGCTCCGTCGGCTCGCGTCCGCTCGTAGTCCTCGAGCGACGCTTCGATGCGCTTGCCGCACTCCGGATCGGCGCACTCGCAGACGAGCGCAGGGTCCTCGACACCAAACTGGTCGGCGGTCTCGGCAATGCGCTCGTTCACGTCGCGGAACAGCGATTCCGTCTTGGCGATGCGTAGCTCTTCGCTTTTCATGGAGGTCAACCTGACAAACGGACGAGCGGCCTGAAAAGTTGCGGTCGCTAGGCTGCCGATGTGGTTCGTCCCTGGCCGGAAGCGGTCGAGCGTGTCTCGGGATTCCTGCGCCAGATGGGCGCGGAGGCTCGGATCGAGGAGTTCCGGACCGGGACTCCGACGGCAGTCGACGCAGCCCGGGCCGCGGGCTGCAAGCTCGGCCAGATCGTCAAGTCGTTGGTCTTCGATTGCGACGGGCGCTGGGTGGTCGTGCTCGTCCCGGGTGACCGCCGCGCGGACCGGCAAAAGATCGCCGCAGCCGCCGGCACGGCCAAGGCGAAGATCGCCTCACCCGAACAGGTCGAGCACGCGACGGGCTTCGTCGCGGGCGCGGTCGCACCGTTTCCGCTCCCCAGGATCGACCGCGTCTTCATCGACCACGGGCTCCTCGCTCACAAGCGCGTCTGGGTCGGAGCCGGCTCACCGAGCCACATGGCGGTACTCTCCCCGGCCGATCTCGTCCGCTTTGCGAGGGCGCGACCAATGGACGCCGTCGAGGCGGCCACATAACATTTGACGTAGGCGGCCAAGGAGGCGAGTGATGCGCGAGACCGAGAAGATCTGGATGAACGGCGAGCTCGTCGACTGGGCCGATGCCACGGTCCATGTCGGCACCCACGGGCTCCATTACGGCACCGGTGTCTTCGAGGGCATCCGCTGCTACGAGACCGAGAAGGGCGCGGCCGTCTTCCGGCTGACGGACCACCTCACGCGCCTCGACAACTCGGCGAAGCTGCTCTACATGGAGCTCCCGTATTCGACCGAAGAGCTGCACAGAGCCTGTATGGAGCTGATCGGAGCGAACGGGCTGCCGGAGTGCTATCTCCGGCCGATCGCGTTCTCCGGCTACGGCGAGCTCGGCGTGTCGACGGCCGGCAACCCGATCGACGTCGTGATCATGAGCTGGCCCTGGGGCGCGTACCTCGGCGACGAAGGGCTGAAGAACGGTATCCGCGTCAAGATCTCCTCCTGGCAGCGGGTCGGGCCGAACACGATCCCGCATGCGTCGAAGGCGACGGGTATCTACCTGAACTCGATGCTCGCCGTGACCGAGGCGAACCGCGGAGGCTACGACGAGGCGATCCTGCTCACTGCCGACGGCTTCATTGCCGACGGCTCCGGCGAGAACGTCTTCGTCGTCAAGGACGGCAAGATCGCGACCCCGCCGCTTTCGACGTCGATTCTCCCGGGAATCACGCGCGACTCGCTGATCCAGATCGCCCAGGATCTCGGCTACACGGTCGAGGAGAAGAACCTCATCCGCTCCGACCTGGTTGCAGCGGACGAGGTCTTCATGACCGGCACCGCCGCCGAGGTGACACCCATCCGCGAGGTCGACGACCGCGAGATCGGGCCGCCCGGGCCGGTGACGAAGGAGCTGCAGACCGCATACCTCGATACCTGCCGCGGCAAGAGCGAGCGCTGGGCGCAGTGGCTCGAGTACGCGAAGATCGGGAACGCGGCGCCCGCGGAGGCGTGAAGACCAAGACGCGAGTCCCGCTCTCGCGGCCCTATCTGGACGAACGCGAGGAAGAGCTCGTCCTCGACGTGCTCCGCTCGGGGCGTCTGTCCCTCGGGCCGGCGATCGAGCGCTTCGAGCAGCTGATTGCCGAGCGCGTCGGCGCGCCGTACGCAGCGGCGGTCTCGAGCGGCACCGCGGGCCTCCACATGCTGTGCCACATCGCCGGCGTGGGGGAGGGCGACGAGGTGATCACCTCACCGGTCTCGTTCGTCGCGACCGCGAACTGCTTCATCTTCGAGGGAGGCCGGCCCGTCTTCGCGGATGTCGATCAGCAGACGCTCAATCTGGACCCGGAGGCCGTCGAGGCCGCGATCACCGACCGCACGAAGGGCATCGTTACCGTCGACATGTTCGGCTACCCCTGCGAGCTCGACGAGCTCCGCGCGATCGCCGCCCGTCACGGGCTTTGGCTCATCGACGACTCGTGCGAGGCGCTCGGCGCCGAGTACAAGGGCTCGCCGATCGGCTCGCACGGCGTCTCCGGCGCGTTCGGCTTCTACCCGAACAAACAGATCACGACCGGTGAGGGCGGAATCGTTACGACCCATTCCGAGGAGGAGTGGGAGCTCCTGAAGAGCCTCCGCAACCAGGGGCGCTCGTACGACTCGCGCTGGTTCCACCACGTGCGGCTCGGGTTCAACTACAGGATCACCGACGTGCAGGCTGCGATGGGGATCGCGCAGCTGGAAAAGCTCGACCGTCTGCTGGCGATGCGCGCGGATGTAGCGCGTCGGTATGGCGAGCTTCTCGGGAGCATCGACGGGGTCGAGCTGCCGTGCGCCGACGACGCGGATCACCGCCGCTCGTGGTTCGTCTATGTCGTCAAGGTCGCGGAGGGGATCGACCGAGACGCCGTCCTCGAGCGGCTTGCGAGCCAGGGGATCGAGGCCGGCCACTACGTGCCGGCGGTGCACCTCCAGCCGTACCTGCGCGACGCTTACGGCTTCAGCGAAGGGATGTGTCCGGTCGCCGAGGACGCCTGCTCGCGCACGCTCGCACTTCCGTTCTTCCCCCAGCTCGAGGCCGAGGACCAGAAGCTGGTCGTCGATGCGCTGCAAGACGCCCTCTAGGGGTCCCTCTCCCTCCCGGGGTCAGACCCCTTTACAAATTCGCGTCGTGCCGACGCCATGCGTCGCTCTACTAACGGGCCTACTGAGTTCTGTCACGAAGTTGGCACAGAGTTTTAGCGGGGTCTGACCCCGGAAGGCGATAATCCCCGCATGGCGGACGGCGCTGGGCGGATGATCTTCCTCGGCTTCGGGAAGTACGCACGCGCCGACAAGATCTACGCCGTGGAGCCAATCGTCGGGAAGGACCGTGGTGGAGGCCATCGGACGCGGGTCTGGATCGAGGGCGTCCCGGATCCGATCATCGCCTCGCGCACCGAGCGCACGATTCTCCACGACATGGGCCAGGACGCCGCGATCAGCGCGCCGATCATCGACGAGGCGCTCAAGCTCGCCGAGCGCATCGTGGCCGACGCGGAGAAGGGCCGGGTCGACCTGAACGACCTCGGCCGCCGCGCGCGCCGCCTCCTCGAGAAGACGTCTCGCCCCGGCGAGGGCGACAAGCTCTTCTAGCTCGTGGCCGACCAGTTCGGTCCGCCGGTCGAGGACCCGGCCGGCGAAGCCGAGCGCCCCGGCCGGCTCGTATTCCTGCGCGGGCTCGCGATCGACCTGACCCCGCTCCGCCGCTCCCGCGACTTCCGCCGACTCTGGTTCGGCAACGCGATCTCGCTGCTCGGGAGCATGCTGACGACGGTCGCGATCCCGTACCAGGTCTACCAGCTGACGGGATCGACTCTCGCTGTCGGGCTGCTCGGGATCGCGGCGCTCATTCCATTGCTCACAATCTCGTTCCTGGGCGGCGCGATCGCGGATGCCGTGGACCGGCGCCTGCTGTTGATCGTCTCCGACCTCGGGCTCGCCGGGATCTCAGGGCTCCTGGTGGCGAACGCTGCGCTCGCGCACCCGCACGTCTGGGCCCTGTATGGCGCCGAGGCCCTGGGCACCGCGTTCTACGCGATCCAGCGGCCCGCCATGGACGCGCTCGTACCGCGGCTCGTCGGCGAAGACCAGATCGCGCCCGCCGCAGCAGTCCAGGGGATCTACTCCTCCTTCGGCCACGTCGGAGGCCCGGCGCTCGGCGGGATCCTGATCGCCTCCGCTGGATTGACGGCGACGTACGCGGTGGACGTCGTCACCTTCACGGCGTCGCTCGTGGCGGCGATCCTTCTTCCGAAGATGCCGCCTCTGGAGGCCGTCGCACGTCCGGGGCTTCGCGCGATCGCCGAAGGCTTCAGGTTTGTCCGTCAGAAGCCTGAGCTGAAGGGGATCTTCGCCGTCGATACCCTCGCGATGGTCTTCGGCATGCCGAGCGCCCTCTTCCCGGCCTTCGGCGAGCACTTCGGCGGCGGCGCGCGGACGGTCGGCTTCCTCTACGCCGCTCCGTACGCGGGCGCGCTCGTCGCGACGCTGCTCTCGGGGTGGGTGACGCGCGCGCGACGACAGGGGCTCGGGGTCTGCGTCGCGGCCTCGGCGTGGGGGGCGGCGATCGTCGGCTTCGGCCTCGCGCCGAGCCTGTGGCCTGCGCTCCTGTTCCTCGCCCTCGCAGGGGCGGCCGACGACTGGAGCGCGATCCTCCGCTCGACGATTCTGCTCACAGTGACCCCGGACTCGATGCGAGGGCGGCTCTCGGGAATCGAGCTCGCCCAGGTGGCGAGCGCGCCGACTCTCGGCAACGTGGAAGCCGGAGCGCTTGCGTCCCTGACGAGCTTGCGCTTCTCGGTCGTCTCGGGAGGCCTCGCGTGCATCGTCGGCTGCTGGCTCTTCGTCGCGGCTGTACCAGCGCTCCTTCGCTACGACTCGCAGAGAGCGGCTCGTGAAGCTGCGTAAGAGCTTCTTTGCCCGCAGCGTGCACGATGTCGCGCCCGAGCTCGTCGGTGCGACGCTGCTCGTCGACGGGGTCGGCGGCAAGATCGTCGAAGTCGAGGCCTACGACCACGAGGATCCCGCGGCCCACGGCTATCGCGGCCGGACCGCGCGGAACGCATCGATGTTCGGCCCGCCCGGGCACGCCTACGTGTACCGCTCGTACGGGATCCACTGGTGCCTGAACTTCGTCTGCGAGACCGAAGGGACCGCGAGCGCCGTCCTCATCCGCGCGCTCGAGCCAACCCACGGGCTCGAGACGATGGCGACGCGCCGGCGTACCTCCGAGCCGCGCCTCCTCGCCTCCGGCCCGGGTCGCCTTGCTCAGGCACTCGGTCTCACCCGCGACCACGACGGGCTTCCACTCGACCGCCCGCCCTTCGAGATCTATGCGCGAGAGGACGTCGAAGTCGAGCGAGGTACGCGGATCGGCGTCACCAAGGCGGCTGACAAGCCCTGGCGCTACGGAGAAGTGGGGTCACGCTACGTCAGCCGGCCGATCAGACGGCGACAGCGATCCTGACGAGCATTCCCGGGGCAGCCGCGACCCCTGCCCTCGGCAGCTGGAAGACGACCCGCCCTGGTCGCCGGCCCGGAGTCTTCTCGACCTCCACCTTGAGCCCCCTCCGCTCGAGCTTGCGCTGTGCGCGGTCGAGCGGCATTCCGATCAGGCGCGGCACGACTCCGTGCGTGGGCCGGGGAAGGATCAGCACGACGCGGTCGTAGGCGGACAGCCGCCCGCGTCTCGGCTTCTGATCGAGGACGACGTCGAGCCGCTGGCCGGGCGTCGCCGTCTGGTAGACGACCGAGGGTGTCAGCGGCTGCCCGATGAGCCGGGCGCGAGCCGCCTGGATGCTCGCACCGATGAGATCGGGCACCTCCACCTCATTCGGCTTGCAACGCGCCGTCTTCCGCGGTTCCTGGCCGCTGAAGAAGAGGACGTTCCGCGGCGTGTGACAGTTCTCGTTGGCGATCTCGAGCTGCCCGTCCCGGTACACCACGAGGTGGGCCGACCCATAGGGGATATAGGTCGAAGGGAACGACTGTGGATCGTCCTTGAGGTACTTGAGCGCGCTCTGCGCGAAGGTTCGCCAGATCTCGGCGGGATAGGTCCCACCGGCCACCGCCTCGCCGTGGTACTCGTGATCCATCGACCTGAGCTCGCGCGGATAGCCGACCCAGACTGCGACCGTCAGCTGTGGCGTGTAGCCGACGAACCAGGCGTCGCCGTAGTTCTCGGTCGTACCTGTCTTGCCGGCGACGGGGCGGTCGGGCAGTGCCGCTCGCCGGCCGGTTCCCTGGCTGACGACCTTCTGCAGGATCGAGTTGAGAATCGCGTTCTTCGTCGGGCTGAGAACCCGGCGGGCGACGGGCTCGTTCTTGCTCTTGCCGACCTTCCTGATCGCGCGCGGCACGTTGCCGAACAGCGAGCCGTCGATGCGGTTCCCGTTGTTGGCGAACGTCGAGAACGCGCGAGCCATCTCGAGCGGATTCGCCGCTTCGGCGCCGAGGCCGATCGCGAAGTAGCTGTTGAGCTTGCTGCTGATCCCGGCCTCGTGGGCGATTCGTGCCACGTTCTGGGGCCCGACGATGGAGGTGAGCTGGGCGTAGACGGAGTTGTCCGAGTGGATCGTGGCCGACTGGAGGTCGATCGAGCCGAGGTACTCGCCTTCGTAGTTGTTCACCTGCCATAGCCGGTTGCCGAGCGGGATCACGACCGGGTGCGACTCGAAGCGGGTCGCCGGTGAGATGCCCTCGTCGAGCGCGGCGGCGAGCACGAACGGCTTGAATGCCGATCCCGGCTGCCGCTCGCCCTGGACGGCGAGGTTGAACTGGCTCTCGCGGAAGTTCGAGCCGCCGACCATCGCCAGGATCTCGCCGTTGCGCGGATCGATCGCGACGAGCGCCGCTTGGGGGCCGTCGGGGTTCGAGAGCCACTTGGCGATTGCGCCACGGGCGATCTTCTGGAGCCCGAGGTCGATCGTCGTCGTCACGCGCATCCCGCCGCCGAAGACCTCCGACGACCCGAATTCGTCCACGAGCTGCTGCTTGACATAGTTGACGAAGTATTGGCCCCGCGGCTGCTGCGTACCCGGCAGGCGGATCTCCTCCGGCGACGGGAGCGCGGAGCTGCGAGCGGCTTGGTATTGCTGCCCGGTGATCGCACCCTGCTGGAACATCTGCTCGAGGACGAGCCGACGGCGCTCCTTCGCAGCTCGGGGGTTCGTGGCTGGGTCGTACCGCGACGGGTCTCGCGGGATGCCCGCCAGCAGCGCGGCCTCGGGAAGGGTCAGGTCCTTCGCCGGCTTGCGGAAGTACGTGAGCGCGGCCTGGCCGATGCCGTA
>Ga0307296_10001928_pt1 | contig 10560 bp, 11 predicted proteins | sample ER_DNA_153_FD_194467 | JGI IMG/M metagenome (GOLD analysis project Ga0307296, IMG submission 194467) | Bulk soil microbial communities from the East River watershed near Crested Butte, Colorado, United States - ER_DNA_153 | ecosystem: Environmental > Terrestrial > Soil > Floodplain | place... | reverse complement strand
GGTCGATCCAGGACGTCACCCGCGCGTTCTTCCTCGTCGGGGAGGCGGTCTACCTCGACTGGCTCGGTGCACGCCTGGCCGAGGTCTCGACGACGACCCGGTGGCACCGGTGGGCGCTCCAGGCCCTCGAGGAGGACCTGCGCCTGACCCGTCGCCAGGTGGCCGAGCGGGTCCTCGCGCAGGGCGACGGCCATGGGGACGATCGGATGCCGGTCGAGGAGGCCCTGGCCTCGTTCCTGGATCAGCGCGAGGAGTCGATGACCCGGCTCGGCCGGTTCATGCGCGGGATCGCGCTCGAGGAGGCGAGCGATCTCGCCGCCCTGACGGTCGCCGTCCGCCAGGTCCGCGCGCTCTCGGCCTGAGTCTCAGGCGCTCGCCCGGAGGTGCTTGCAGCGTCGGCAGGGCCCGCTACGCTCGCCTGCGTGGGAGCCCAACCGCGCGATCTCGCGCCCGAGCTCGACGAGCGCACCCGCGCGGTCCTGGATTTCGAGCGCTCGTGGTGGCTGGAGGGCGGTCCCAAGGAGCGCCGCATCCGCGAGCGTTTCGGGATCTCATCGACGCGGTATCAGCAGCTCCTGATGCGAGCGATCGATCTCCCCGAGGCGCTCCGGTACGACCCGATGCTGGTGCGCCGGCTGCGCAGGCTCCGCGAGTCGCGTCGGCGCAAGCGCCTGGCGCGGCGGCTCGGGCTTCCCCTGTAGCCCTGGGGTAGGATGGCGTGCACCAGCCACCGACCAACAGGAGCTTCTACCTCTCCTTGGCCGCCAGCACGCTCCGGTTCGCGATCATCGTGGCCCTCGTCATCGGGGGCATCGTCGTGATCGATCAGGCCTTCCCCGCGCTGGGCGACGGCGGCGGTGGTGGCGGCGGCGGCGGTGGCGCGACCACGCCGCTGACCGGTGGCACGCTGGGCGGCACCGGTGCCACCGATACCACCGGGCCGACCGGTGCGACGACGGCGACCGGTGGGACCGGTGCGGAGCCGAGCCCGACCGTCGTCGGGGTCCGGATCGCGGTGTTCAACGGCGCCGGGGCGAGCGGGCTGGCCAGCGAGACGCAGCTGCAGCTGGAGGACCTCGGGTACATCGCCACCCAGGATGCGTTGGACGCGCCCACGTCGTACCCCGTCACGACGCTCTACTACACCGCCCCCAAGGACAAGGTCGAGGCGGACTACCTCGCGAGCAGCTTCTTCAAGAAGCTCGACGGGGTCGAGGTGGTCAGGCTCACGCCGGACACGGCCGACATCGACCCCTCGACGCAGGTCGCGATCTTCCTCGGGAACGACTACGCGGCCCTCAAGGCGAACTGAACTCGACGCCCTCCGTACACGGGCGGACGTCGCGGGCATCGTGCTCGACTTCGACGGCACCCTCGCCGAGATCGTGGCGCGACCCGAGCACGCGCGTCCCGTGGACGGGGCCCGCGACGCGCTCGTCGAACTCGCCGGGCGCTTCCGAACCGTCGCGATCGTCACCGGGCGGCGTTCGGAGGAGGTGGCGGCGCTCCTGGACGTCCCGCACGTCACGTACGTCGGCCTGTACGGGCTCGAGGACGGCGCGAACGAGCTGGTGACCGCGATCGTCCCGCGGGTGCAGACCGCGACCGCCGAGATCCCGGAGGCCTGGGTCGAGGACAAGGGCGTCTCGGTCGCGGTCCACTACCGGCAGGCCCCCGACCCGGTCTCGGCTCGAGCCGCGCTCCTGGTCGCGTTGCAGCCGGTCGCGACCGAGGCCGGGCTCGAGCTGATCGAGGGCAAGATGGTGCTCGAGCTCGTGCCGCCGGACCGGCCGTTGAAGGGCGGCGCGGTCGAACGGCTCGCGCGTGAGCACGGGCTCCAGGCGCTCCTGTACGCGGGCGACGACCACGCCGACCTCGACGCGTTCGATGCGCTCGACCGGCTGATCGGCTCCGGTGACGTGCGCGCGGCGGTCCGCGTCGCCGTCCGGGGACCGGAGACGCCCCCGGCGCTGGTGGATGCGGCCGACGTGGTCGCCGAGGGCCCGGCCGAGCTCGTCGAGCTCCTTCGGACGCTCTGACGTCCGGACGCGCTAGCGGCGCCGTCGCTTGGCGCGCTCGAGATCCTCGAGCTGCCCGCCAACCCACCGCGCGGGTGGGTTCGCGAGCACGAGCCGGGAGAGCCCACGCGAACGCCGTGTGCGCTCGTCTACCGGCATCGTGATCGCCTCTTCCAGGGCGTCGGCCATCTCGTCCACGTCGAACGGGTTCACGGACAGGGCGTAGCGACCGAGCCGCCCGTAGGCGCCCGCGTTGCGCGAGAGCACCAGCACGCCGCGGCGGCGGTTCAGCAACGGGCCCTCCATCGCGACCAGGTTCATCCCGTCGATCACCGGGTTCACGAACAGCACGTCGTACAGGCCGTACGCGGCGATCGCGCCGATGTAGTCGTCCTTGAGCCGGAGCTCGATGGGCATCCAGCCGTCGCGGCCGAGCTCGTCGTTCACGCGGCGGGCCTCCGCGAGGCAGGCCTCGGTGTACTCGCGGTACTCGGGGAGCTCCATCCGCGAGGGCGACAGCAACGCGAGGAACCGGACCCGTCCGATCCACGACGGGTTGCGGCGTAGGAAGAGCTCGTAGGCCTGGAACCCGCGCACGACGTTCTTGGTGAGCTCGAGCCGGTCGACGCGCAGGATCAGGCGGTTGTTGTCGCGCCACCGGTTGAGCGCGTGACGGAGGCTCCGCACCCGCGGCGTCGCCGCCTCCTCGCGCATGGCTCGGCCGTCGACCGAGATCGGGTGGATGCGGACCATCACCTCGCGGCCCTCGGTCACGATGCGCGAGCGGGCCAGGTCGACGCGGGCCCCCGGGAACTGACGGGCCGAGAGCAGGAAGTTCTCGGCCCACGCCGGCGAGTGGAACCCGAGGACGTCGGCGCCCATCAGCCCCCACAGGACCTGATCGTGGATCCGCGCCGGCAGCATGCGGAAGTACGTCGGGCCCGCGATCGAGGTGTGCGAGAAGTGCGCGATGAGCGCGTCCGGCACCAGCTCGCGCAGCATCCTCGGGACCAGCGACAGGTGGTAGTCCTGGATCAGGAACGCGGTGTCGCCGCCGAGCGCCTCGCCCTCCTCCGCCAGTGCCGTCGCGAAGCGACGGTTGACGTCGACGTACGCCTCCCACGCCTCGTCGACGTCCGGTCCGAACGACGGCGACGTGACCGTGTCCCACAGGTAGTGGTGCGCGAACCAGAGCATGCCGTTGGAGATCCGGTTGTAGTAGCCGTCGTAGATGTCGGGCGGGATGTCGAGGTACCGGAGGCGGTACCGAACGTCCCCCTCCGCGTGGTCGATCCTGCCGCCCTTGGAGGCCGCGACCATCTCGCGGTCGCCCTTGGACATCGCGGCGGCCACCCAGACGCCCTCCGCCTCGATCAGGGCGCTGGACAGCGCCGTGACCAGCCCGCCGGAGCCGCGCCGAGCCTGGAGGGCGCCGCCTTTGGCGCGTTCGAACGTCAACGGGCCTCGGTTCGAGGCGACGATGAGCGGTGGACTCATGCCGTGATCCGCGAGATCAACCGGAGCGTGTCGTCGATCTCGCGCAGGCACAGGAAGCGCGCCCGGACGAGCTCGCGTCCCGCCTCGCCCATCGCGTTGCGCCGCTCCGGATCGCGCAGGAGCTCGACCACGCGGTCCGCGCACTCGCCGATGCCGTTGACCAGGAAGCCGGTCACCCCGTCCTGGATCTGCAGGCGGATGCCCCCCACGTCGCCGCCCACGACGGGCTTCCACTTCCACATCCCCTCGGCGACGACCAGGCCGAACCCCTCGCGGAGCGACTTCTGGACGATCACGTCGGACGCCCGCTGGAACGCGTTCACGGCGCTGTCCCCCACCCCGCTCAGGTTGGTGAGCAGATGGATGTCGGGGTCGCCCGCGGCGTGTTCGGTGGTGAGGTCCAGGTAGCGGATGCCTTCCGGATCGTCGTGCGCCAGCGATCCGACCATCGCCAGCTGGGCATCGGGGACCTCTCGGCGGATCAGACGGAACGCGTCGATCACGCCGAGCGGGTCCTTCCACGGGTCGAAGCGCGAGACCTGGGTGATGAGGGGGCGCTCGGGGTCCACGCCGAACGGCGTCAGGACACCGCGCCAGGTGGATTCCATCATCGGCGCGTTCTTCGGGCTCAGCGGGTCGATCGACGGTGGGATGAACGCCTTCATCGGGCCCTGCACCCCGGGTTGGACGTACTCCTCGGCCGTGAAGATCGCCGCGTCGTAGCGGTTCACGATCGGTTCGAAGAAGTCCCAGACCGGCCGGTAAGGGGCCGAGAGGTCGATGTGGCACCGCCAGATCCACTTGCCCTTGCGACGCGAGGTGTCCTCGAGCACCTGGAGCATCGCGGCCGGCTGCGGGTCGTGGACCACGACGACGTCGTAGTCGTCGGGCAGCTCGGCGGCGTTCGCGTGCATCCGCTCCCAGTAGGTCTCGCGCATCTCGTCGTCCAGATGCGTCTCGGCGCCCTGCAGCGCGTTGTGCACCGCCTTGGTGACGTTGAAGAACCGGTCGGTCCCCTCGATCACGACCCAGGTCGTCTCGACGCCGAGATCGTTCATGAGTGGGACCTGCGTCTGGAGCAGCTCGGAGACGCCGCCGCCGTACGCGGTGCTGCTGACGTTCAGGACCCTTAGGCCTCCGAGCTGGCGTGCCGCGTCCTGGAGGTGATCGAGGGCCTCCTCGCCCGCCGCCTCGGCGTACGCCGAGACATGCTTGGGCTGGATCGGGACGATCGGGAGCATCGCGTCGAGTCTACGTGGGGCAGGACGGGGCGGCCGGAGCGCTCAGGCGCCGAGCTGCGCGAGCTCTCGCTGCCGGCGGTGGGAGCGCTCGAGGGCCGACATCGCGCTGGCCCGCTCGGCGATCCCGACCAGGTCGACCGGCGAGAAGGGCTTCGTCAGGTACTCGGTGCACCCGGCGCGCCACCCCGCACGACGGTCTTCGAGCTGCGTCTTCGCCGTGAGCAGGATCACGGGGACGTCGCGGGTCTGTTCGTCGTTGGAGAGGGTCCCCAGGACCGAGATGCCGTCCATCCTGGGGAGCATCACGTCGAGCACGACCACGTCCGGACGCTCTCGCAGGGCGAGCTCGAGGCCCGCCTCGCCGTTGGTCGCCTCGATGACCTCGTGCCCGGCGAGCTCGAGGTTCACCCGGCAGAGCATCAGGACGTCCGGCTCGTCGTCGATCACCAACACCCGCAAGGTCGTCTCCATCCGTAGATCGCTCGCTACCCGGAGTATCGGCCGAGACGGGGGCACGCCATATGGCCCAGGGGGACCATCTCTGGGCGACCCGCCCGGGCCATACGCGTGCGTCCCAGGCGCGGGATGGCTCGTTGACACCCTCTCGGGCCCTTCCTACATTGGCCCCAAGATGCTGAAGATCTCGCAGAAGCTCGAGTACGCCATGCGGGCGATGATCGAGCTCTCGATGCGCCGGGAGAGCGAGGCCCTCGTGCCTGCGCGCGAGATCGCCCAGGCGCAGCAGATCCCGGTCCGGTTCCTCGAGCAACAGTTGGGCGCGCTCCACAAGGCGGGCCTGGTCGAGAGCTTCCGAGGCGCCGGCGGCGGGTGCCGCCTGGCCAAGGACCCCGCCAAGATCACGGTGGCCCAGATCGCCGATGCGATCGAGGGGCAGCTCTACCCGATGTTCTGCCTGGAGCCGACGGACCACACCTGCTTCGCGGATTCGCGCTGCGGGCTCCAGGGCTTCTGGGGAGAGGTCGCCCGGGCCATCGACGGGGTGTTCCAGCGCACGACGGTCGCCGATCTGGCCGAACGCCACCAGCGCACGGCCGGCCCAACGGTTTTCACGTCGGAGCAGCTCCTCTCGGGGTTGAACAAGACGGCACCTGCCGAGGAGGCTCCGCAGGCACCGCTGCCTGCCTGAACGGAGCCGGGAGGCCCCGGCTCCGAGCGGCGGCTCTAGGCGTCGCTCTTGCCCAGGATCCGCATCACCTTCGTCCCGCACTTGGGACAGATCCCCTGAGCGGCCTTCCGGCCGTTCTTGAGCTCGACGACCGTGCCCTCGAACTGGACCTTCTCGCGGTCCTTCACGCAGTACCCCTCGTACGTGGCCACGTTGGGCCTCCTTCCCCCCGCAGGGTTCAGAGGCCGCCTCCATGGCGGCCTCTAGGCACGATGCTGGGGCCTGCCAGGCACGGATGCAAGCACCTTGGGGCCCAATCCCGAGATGCCCTTCGCGCCTGCGGGCCGTACGATGCGTGACGGTTCGCACCGTGCGAGGGGGTCGTACCCATGTCGGACGCCGATCAGCACATCGCCGCGCTGCTCTCGGAGGAACGTGTGTTCGAGCCTGCGGAGGCGTTCGCGGCCCGCGCGGTGGTCCAGGACCGCTCGGTCTACGAGCGGGCCGAGGCCGACCACGAGGCGTTCTGGGCCGAGCAGGCCGACCGACTGGGCTGGGTCAAGCGCTGGGACACGGTCATGACTTGGGACCCCCCCTGGGTGAAGTGGTTCGAGGGCGGTCAGCTCAACGCGTCGTACAACTGCCTCGACCGGCACGTCGAGGCCGGCGGCGGGGACAAGGTCGCGTACTTCTGGGAGGGCGAGCCAGGCGAGGAGCGGGCGATCACCTACCAGGAACTCCTCGACGACGTTTGCCGGTTCGCGAACGCCCTCAAGGGCCTCGGCGTGCGCAAGGGCGACCGAGTCGCGATCTACCTGGGCATGATCCCCGAGCTACCGGTCGCGATGCTCGCGTGCGCTCGGATCGGGGCGCCGCACTCGGTCGTCTTCGGTGGCTTCTCATCGGAGGCCCTCCGCGATCGCATCAACGACGCCGAGGCCAAGGTCTTGATCACCGCCGACGGTGGCTATCGCCGCGGCGCCGTCGTGCCGCTGAAGGCCAACGCGGACGAGGCGGTCCACGAGTGTCCGACGATCGAGCACGTCGTCACGGTCCGGCGGACCGGCGGAGAGCACGCGTTCACCGAGGGGCGGGACCTCTGGTACCACGACCTGGTCGAAGGACAGTCGACCGAGTGCGAGCCCGAAGCCTTGGACGCCGAGCACCCCCTCTACCTGCTCTACACGAGCGGGACCACCGGGAAGCCCAAGGGCATCGTGCACACGACGGGGGGCTACCTCACGCAGGTAGCCGCGACGCATCGGATGATCTTCGACATCCACGAGGACGACGTCTACTGGTGCGCCGCGGACATCGGGTGGGTCACGGGGCACTCGTACATCGTGTACGGACCGCTCGCCAACCACACCACCAGCATCATCTACGAGGGGGCGCCGGACACTCCCGGCCCGGATCGATGGTGGGCGATCGCCGAGCGCTACCGGGCCACGATCTTGTACACGGCGCCCACCGCTATCCGTTCATTCATGCGCTCGGGCACGCAGCATCCCGCGATGCACGATCTGTCGTCGCTTCGGCTGCTCGGGTCTGTAGGAGAGCCCATCAATCCCGAGGCCTGGATCTGGTACTGGACCTTCATCGGCGGCGAACGCTGCCCCATCGTCGACACCTGGTGGCAGACCGAGACCGGAGCGATCCTCATCACCCCACTCCCCGGCATCACGAAGCTGAAGCCCGGCTCGGCCACGCTCCCCTTCCCGGGCATCCAGGCCGACGTCGTCGACGCTGCCGGGAAGTCGGTGCCGCTCGGCGGCGGCGGTGACCTGGTGCTGAAGCGGCCGTGGCCCGCGATCGCCCGAACGATCTGGGGCGACCCGGACCGCTACGTCGAGACCTACTTCTCGAAGTACGGCCCCGAGACCTACGTCGCGGGCGACGGCGCCAAGCGGGACAAGGATGGGTACTTCTGGCTGCTCGGCCGCATCGACGACGTGATGAACGTCGCGGGGCACCGGCTGTCCACGTACGAGATCGAGAGCGCGCTCGTAGACGATCCGAGGGTTGCCGAAGCAGCCGTTGTCTCGAGGCCTGACGACGTCTACGGCGAGGCGATCGTCGCGTTCGTCACGCTGAAGGGCGAGTACGAAGGCGACCACGCCATCGCGTCTGAGCTGCGGGAGCACGTCGCTCACAAGATCGGCAAGATCGCGCGACCACATGGGCTGATCTTCACCGACGACCTTCCGAAAACGCGATCGGGCAAGATCATGCGGAGGCTCCTGCGCGACGTCGCGCGCGGCCGTCCGCTCGGCGACGTCACCACGCTCGCCAACGCCGAGATCGTCGAGCAGATCCACGGGATGGTGGAGACCGGGGGCACCGACGAGTGACCGATGCGGGCGCGCGGCCGTCGTCGTCGGCGTCCTCGCGTCGATGATCGTTCCGAGCGCGGTCGCCGCTCGGCCGCTCGAGCCCGCCGGCCCGTCCGGGTGCACGATCTCGGGCACGAACGGCAACGACGTCCTTCGCGGCACGCCCGGTCGGGACGTGATCTGCGGTCGCAACGGGAACGACGCGATCGTCGGGCTCGGTGGGAACGATCGGATCGTGGGTGGCCGGGGCAACGACCGGATCGACGGTGGCCCGGGCGCCGACGACGTGAGCGGCGGGCGGGGGGCCGATCTGGTCACCGGGGGAGGCTCCGACGACCACGTCGAGGGCGGCCCGAGCCGCGACGCCATCCGGGGCGACTCGGGGTCCGACATCGTGCAGGGCGGCCGGGGCCGGGACTTCTGCGTGGCCACCGACGACGGCATTGGCGGCAACGACGTCGCGAACGGCGGCCCGGGCCAGGACGTCTACGACGCCGATGCCGGGGACACGCTCGTGAGCGTGGAGACGCCCCGGGACTGCTGAGGCGCCAAGCTGGCGCCTTGCCATACGGCGGCCTGGATGGGTACAATTCGTTAGCACTCGGTTGTCGAGAGTGCTAGCAGTCATCGAGGGTATCTGCGCAGGTAGCCGCGCGGAACCGAGCAGAGGAGGAGCCGATGGCATCGAAGCTCATCACGTACGACGAGGAAGCCCGGCGGGCGCTCGAGCGTGGCATGGACATGCTCGCGAACGCCGTGAAGATCACGCTCGGCCCCAAGGGCCGCAACGTGGTCCTGGAGAAGAAGTGGGGCGCACCCACGATCACGAACGACGGCGTCTCGATCGCCAAGGAGATCGAGCTCGAGGAGCCCGTCGAGAGGATCGGCGCGGAGCTCGTCAAGGAGGTCGCCAAGAAGACCGACGACGTCGCGGGTGACGGGACGACGACCGCGACGGTGCTCGCGCAGGCGATCGTGAAGGAAGGTCTCCGCAACGTGGCGGCCGGCGCCAACCCGATGGCGATCAAGCGCGGGATCGAGCGCTCGGTCGAGCTCGCCGTCGAGAGCATCAAGAACCAGTCCAAGGAGGTCGAGCAGAAGGAGGAGATCGCCCACGTCGGCGCCATCTCCGCCGCCGACCCCGAGATCGGGGAGCAGATCGCCGAGGCCGTCGACAAGGTCGGCAAGGACGGCGTGATCACGGTCGAGGAGTCGAACACCTTCGGCATGGAGCTCGAGCTCGTCGAGGGGATGCGGTTCGACAAGGGCTACATCTCCGCCTACTTCGTAACCGACCCCGAGCGGATGGAGGCGATCCTCGAGGAGCCGTACATCCTGATCGCCAACTCCAAGATCTCGGCGGTCAAGGACCTGCTGCCGGTCCTCGAGAAGGTCATGCAGGGCGGCAAGCCGCTGCTGATCATCGCCGAGGACGTGGAGGGTGAGGCGCTCGCGACGCTGGTCGTGAACAAGATGCGCGGCACCTTCCGCTCGGTGGCGGTCAAGGCCCCCGGGTTCGGCGACCGGCGCAAGGCCATGCTCCAGGACATCGCGATCCTCACCGGCGCCACCGTGGTCTCCGAGGAGGTCGGTCTCAAGCTCGAGAACGCGACCCTGGACCTCATGGGCAGCGCCCGAAAGGTCATGGTGACCAAGGACGACACCACGATCGTCGAGGGCGGCGGCAAGGAAGAGGACATCAAGGGCCGCATCAACCAGATCAAGGCCGAGATCGAGAAGACCGACTCCGACTACGACCGCGAGAAGCTGCAGGAGCGCCTCGCGCGGCTCGCGGGCGGCGTCGCGGTCATCAAGGTCGGGGCCGCGACCGAGGTCGAGCTCAAGGAGAAGAAGCACCGCATCGAGGACGCCGTGCAGTCGACGAAGGCGGCCGTCGAGGAGGGCGTCGTGCCCGGCGGCGGCGTGGCCCTGCTGAACGCGCAGGCGGCGCTCGACAAGGTGGACCTCGAGGGCGACGAGCTGACGGGCTCGCTGATCGTGCGGCGGGCGCTCGAGGAGCCGATCAAGCAGATCGCGGCGAACGCCGGTCTCGAGGGCGGCGTCGTGATCGAGAAGGTCCGCGCGCTCGACGTCGGGTACGGCCTGAATGCCGCGACCGGCGAGTACGTGGACATGTTCAAGGCCGGCATCATCGACCCGACCAAGGTGACGCGCTCCGCGCTGCAGAACGCAGCCTCGATCGCGGCCCTGTTCCTCACCACCGAGGCGGTCGTGGCCGAGAAGCCCGAGAAGGACAAGGCCCCGCCCATGCCGGGCGGCGGCGACATGGACTTCTAGGTCCGCCGGTCGGAACCACGTCGAAGCGGCCCTCTCCGGAGGGCCGC
>Ga0307296_10001923_pt1 | contig 10569 bp, 8 predicted proteins | sample ER_DNA_153_FD_194467 | JGI IMG/M metagenome (GOLD analysis project Ga0307296, IMG submission 194467) | Bulk soil microbial communities from the East River watershed near Crested Butte, Colorado, United States - ER_DNA_153 | ecosystem: Environmental > Terrestrial > Soil > Floodplain | place: USA... | reverse complement strand
GCTTTTGTGTAAATGCCGCCGCCGAGTCGGGCGAACACGCTAATCAAACTGCCGCCGAGGGCCAGACCCACCAGACTTCGCACCGCCAAGTCATGTCCGACCATCTTTTCCGCAACGGTGTAAAAGATCGACACCGCGAGCAACGCGAGCCCAACCACGAGCAAGCCCGTCACCGCGCCGCCATTGAAGGCGATGCGCAAGGCTGCGGTGCGCGCGATACTTGCGGCCTGCGTCGTGCGGACATTTGCCAGCACGGCGATGCGCATACCGATATAACCGGCCGCCATGGAGCAAAACGCGCCGATCACAAACCCAATCGCCGTTGGATGATCTTTAAAAAAGAAAAGCAAAAGGAAAATGATGACTGCGATTGCGCTGATGGTGACGACTTGCCGGTGAAGATATGCTTTCGCGCCTTCCTGCACGGCTGCCGAGATCTCTCGCATTTTCTCGTTGCCGGGCGAGCGGTGAATGACCGTGATGATTAGGAAAAACGCAAACACCAGTCCGATAACGGCGCATAACATCGACAACGGCACGCCTGAATTCAGAATCGTTAGGGCAAACAAAATCATTAGGAGTGGTTTGGCTGAAAGCCGGGGACTTTAGTGGGTTTTCCCCCACTCGCAATTGGTTATTTGCGACTATGCCTACGCGTTTTGCCTAAATATTTGACGAGCCCGTTAAAGCTCAAAAAAAGTCCGCAGACGGTGCAGAAAGGTGGCCGTGTATTCGCGCTCCTTTCTCTGGTTCAGAGCGTGTGACGCCGCTTCTTTCAGGGCGCCCTCATTTTCCATCTTGCGCCTGGCCAGCAACTCGCTCAGTCGCTCGAGACAATCGGGCGAATCACGAATCACTTCCGCCATCACCGGCTTGCCGATTTCCAGTACGTAACAATCGCTTTCGGCCTGCACCGTCGCCGTCCGGCTTTCTCCAGTGAGCAAAGACATCTCGCCGAAGCAATCGCCCGCGCTCAATGTGGCGACGGGAATCGAAGTGCCGTTTTTTGAAACCCAAACCCGCGCGGCACCTCGCACCAAGACGAACATAGAGGCGCCCTCAGCGCCTTCCTGGATCACCCGCTCGCCGCGCCCGAAGTAATTGAGACGTGCCTCTTTGACCAGATTGTCGATCTGGGCATCCGACAAACACTCAAAGAGCGGTTCCTCCCGCAGAATCGTGCGTGCCTCGTCGTAGTCTTCATACGCCGCCGGTGCTCGGCGCTCGACGTGCAATGTGCGAATTGGGAAGGGAATTGTGATGCCTTGGCGCTTCAGTTCATACCAAATATTGGTGCGAACGGCGTCGTTGATCTCATTGATTCTTGCATGATTGCCCATGAAGAACTTGATCTCGTAGATCACAGCGAAATCGGCAAAATCGACCAGAAAGATTTTTACTTTTGGCTCTGCCAGGACACCGTCAGCCGAGGACGCAGCTCGAAAAAGCGCATCCTTTACGCGATTGGGTCGGTTCTTATACTCGACCCCGACGCGAATTCGCATCGCATGGACTTCGGTTGGATAGTGGAGGTTGACGATCTGGTGGCTAACCATCTCGTTGTTCGGGATATCGAGATAAATGCCGTCATTCGTGCGCAGCCGAGTCGAACGCCAGTTAATCTCCATCACTTCGGCAAAGCGCTCGCCTACCTGCAACCAGTTACCGACTTTGTAGGGCCGGTTAATTTGGATCGATATGCCGCCGATGATCCCGGCAAACAAATTCTGCCCCGCAAATCCGACGATGATCGCGACGACGCCGGAGCCAGCGAGCAATCCTTTCAATTGCGCTTCGGCGTGATAACCGGAACTCAGGACGAAAAGCAGCGCGACCAAGAAAATAATGCCGCCTATGACCTCACGGAGAAAATGCGGGATTGGCGTCTGTCGTTTCTTTTCGAAATAGAAATCCCACACATAGCGATTCACCAGCGCCACCACGAGCGCTGTGCTCAATAGGATGACAGCTGCGCCGACGTGATTTCGCCACGATGCATGAACTCCGTAAACGGCAATGGCGGCGTAGAACGCCAGCACTAGACAGAAAAGCCGAAACAGCAGGCCAAGCCGCACACCTGCGCGCCGTTTCAGAAACCGGCCAACCGTGAGCGCGCCAAAAAATGTCGCGACGAACACGATCACCGTGATCGCGTCCCGCTCTGCTTCGGGCAACGCGCTAAACATCAGACCTTTAGTATATCAGAAGAGCGTTCCTTGAAACAAGTTCTCTCGCGGTTACAGAGGCGCGTGCCGTATGCCCGCATCGGTTTTTAGTTTGTAGAGGCGCGTGTCCTCACGCGCAGAAAGGCCGACCTGGATCGAACAGTCTCTTGGTCGATGTTAAATAATGCGGGCGAAGCCGCATTTGTTTAGCATCGCCTGGACGGAGCAGCCGATCCACCTGTGCAACATAAGCGCCTCTACGATCGCGGCGCGATGATAAGCCACGCCCAGCCGGCAAGGAAACAGAGGCCGCCAAGCGGTGTGATCGGGCCAAGCGAGCGAAGATTGGTCAGCGCCATCACGTATAAACTTCCGCTGAAAAGAAAAATGCCCGCAAAAATCAGCCACCATGCGCCGCGATTGGCTGCCCCGAAAAGCGCAAGCACGAACAATGCAATCGCGTGAATGAAATGATAAAGCACGGCCTTGTTCCAGGCGTCGAGCATGCCGTGATTTTCGATTGCCGATCGTAGCGCGTGCGCCCCAAACGCCCCCAGCGCCACCGCCAGGAAGCAAAGCGTTGCTGCAATCCGAACAAGCAAGATCGACATGTCGATTACTTTGTCATTTCGGGCGAAGTCGAAAAAGCTCTTCTCTCAAATTATCGAGTGATGATCGTCGCTGGTCGCGAATAGTTTTAACATAAAAGATCGTTCCCGCTATTCCAAGAGCCGCCGCGCCAAGAAAATTCAGGGCTGGTCCGAGCTTCCAAAGATACGCGCCGACAATTGCCCCGGGACAGACGATCAGATCGCGCACCAAATAATACGTGCCGACTAGCTGTCCGCGCCGCTGCGATTCGCAATAGCCGATAATGAGCGCTTTGCGTGAAGTGTCGCCAAACTCTTTTAGTCCACGGATCGCGAATGCAACGACCAGAGCGGAGAAACTGCGCGACACCAGAAGGCTGATCGGAAAAAGCGTAAACATAATGAAGGTCACGATCACAAAAGGTTCGCGGCCATGCCGATCCGCAAAATGGGACGCGGGAATGATGCATAACGTGGCGGCGAGCATTTCTATAGCGGTGAGGACGCCGACCTGTCGTCCGCTCATGCCGAGGTAATCCATCGCGAAGATCACCACCCAGGCATAGGGAAGACGTTCGCAAAAGCGGATCAGGATGTCGCCCAAGAGCAATCGACGCATGGGCACGTTGAATTCCTGCAGGCTTTGCCAAAGATTCCACCGCTCTGTTTTTTCGACTTTCTCCGTCGATTCTTCGCGCAATTGTAGTTGGACGAAAATGGTGACTGTCGAGAGAAGGATCGACAACATCAACGCGATGCGCACGCCGCCGATCACCCCGAAACGATCAATTAGCATCCCACCAAAAAACGGAGCGATCATTATAGGCAGCCGTTTGATAACCGATTGGACGCCGATCCCCATCGAGTGGCGATTCGCTGCGAGGCTTGCACCGACTAAGGAAAAGGTCGCGGGCAAGGAAAAACAGGTCCAGGAAAGAAAGAGAAACATTCCCGCGAGGACCGCACCCCAGTGCGGAATAAGCAGCACCACGGCGTAGCCGACGATTGAAACCAAGTTGAAAATGATAAACGCGCGGCGATGTCCCCAAAGATCGACAAGTACTCCGCCCGGATAAGCGTAGATCGCGCCGAGCAAAGTGCGCAGTGCGTCGTAAAGCCCGATGACAAAAACGGTGGCGCCAAGCGCTTGCAGATATTTCGGCACGAAACGCATCCAAAGCTCCTCCCCTGCGCCGATCACAAAAATGGCGACGAGCAGGACAACGAGGTTGCGTCGCAGACCGAAAAAGTCAGCGAGCCTGCGCGTGTGACCTACGCTTGGGTTGTTCGCCCTTTGCATTCGGCGTAGAGCGCGTCGTAAACGACAAATTCGCGTTCGAGAATCTCGTGATCGCTCAGTCCCAGTGCACCGAACCCGCTGGCGATCCAACGCAATCCTTCACCGGCTTGATGCGGGTTGTTCGGATGCGAATCGGCCGTGCGCACAATTTCACCCAGCAAAATGAGTGCCGGATCAGTGAGCTTATATTTTTTCAAAATTGAGTTAAACGAAACGTCTTCCCCGTGATGGCCGAGCTCGCAATTCGGCACGTCGAATACGGTTCCACTGCCGATCTTTGCCCAATCGGTGTCATGTGGCAGAAAAACAAACTCCGCGTCACGGTCGACAAAATTCCGGATCAGCCACGGACAGGCGACGCGGTCGACTTTAATTTTCTCGCGAGTGATCCACTTCATGATTTAAGATTCAGTTTTTATGACAGCGTGGTTTTGGTATGCGGTGGTCGCGGCCCTTCTTTACGGCGCACATCAAATCTTTACACGTCTTGCCTCCGAACGCATCGGCGATGGACTTGGCGGGTTCGTTGTCGAAGCGAGTGCGGCCTTGTCGATCTTGCTTTATCTCGCATTCCTTTGGGTAAGCGGGCGGTGGAACCAGAAATTTAGCATGCCGGGTTTCAATTATTCAGTTCTCACCGGCGTTTGCGTCGGCGCGGGCACAATCGCGTTCTTCCTTCTTTTCCAAAAAGGCGGACCGCTTTCGGCCGTTCCGGTGATCCTCGCGGTCGGCGCGGCCATGATGGCAATCGCGGGGATAGTTTTCTTTCGTGAGCCAGCTTCATGGCCGCGGCTTACCGGAATTGTTCTCGCGATCGTTGGTTTATTGTTACTGCGTCGTTAATTTCGTAGCAGTCGGCGCGAACGCCGCTTTGACAACATTCAGAGGCTTAGTTGTACTCCGGTCGCGTGTAAGGTTTTTTTAACGATACTCGTCATCGGCGATGCGATTCCTTCCGATTAGATTCCAAATCTTTTTAGGTTGTTTCCTGAATTTCGCAGTGGCGATCGCGATCGTGCGTGCTCAGTCGGAAGGGCGACTGGGTGCTTCCCTCGAGGGACCAGTGAGGATCCCTGCAACGCGCTTTGAATATCTCCCGCTCGGCCCACTGTCATTGGACCCTCGCACTGGAATCGGCCCGGATGAAGCGGCGACGATCGCCCTTTATTCGAATCCCGCTTTGCGCGCCATTCGCGATCGCCGTCGTCTCGCGGTCGCGCAAGTAATCCAGGCCGGAATTTTGCCTAACGTCGTCGTTTCCTACGCGCGCGACTACGTCACCGGAGGGAACACCGCTGGTGCGGTCACTGCCTATAATTTGAGTGCCGGCTGGGAATTCAGCGCGCTGATTCCTTTTCTGCCGAAGCAAACCGCAGCGAGAAGGAATCTCGCTTCGGTCGATCTCGACATCGCCTGGCAGGAATGGCAGATCGCCGAGAATGCGCGCACCGCTGTTTACCGCGTGCTCGCGCTCGATGCGCAGACGAGACAAGCGCGCGAGGCGAATCGCGGTTTGCAGGAAAGCACAGATGCGATGCGCAAGGCAGTAGAGGCGCATGAGAAAACCGTGCTCGATCTCGCGGCGGCGGAAGCATCGAGTCAGGATTCGCGTGCGACCATGCTTTCGCTCGAGCAAGACTTCGAGCGCCAACGTCTGGGTTTGAATAAAATACTTGGCGTTGAACCGGAAACGAAAGTTCGCTTGCGCGCCGGTCTTATGTTGCCGACTCATCTCGATCCACCCGACGAACGCGATTTGCTCGCGAACATCGAGTCGCGCCGGCTTGATCTGCTCGGACTGCGCAAAGGTTATGAGAGCCAGGATGGCATCGTGCGCGCGGTCATCCTCGCGCAATTCCCGAAGATGTCGGTGGCGTTTGTCCGCGCCAAGGACAATACGAATGTGCAGAGTAGCGGTTTTAATGTCGCGGTTGACGTTCCAATCTTTGATCGGAACCAAGGCGTGATCGCGACTGAGCGCGCAACACGGCAACGCTTGCTCGATGAATACAACCAGCGCGTGTTCGAAGCGCGTTCCGACATTGCCGTGGCGATCGCCGACATTCGCGCGTTGAATCGACAAGTAGCCGCCGCGCAGGAAGCGTTGCCCGTGCTCGAGCGACTGGTCGATTCCGCCGAGAAAGCGCGCGAACAGGGTAACGTCGATGTGCTGAGTTATTACACTGCGCGCAACAACTTGCTGCAAAAAAAAATTCAGCTGATCAAGTTGCAGGAGCAATTGCTCGAGGCGAACACTGCGCTTGAGATTGCCTCCGGCCGTTATCTCCCGATGAACAGAGCATTGCAGCCCAGATGAACAACAAACGAATTATCATCGCGGCGGTCGCGCTTATCGTTGTCGCTGCGCTCATCTGGATCGCGCAGCGATTCGGCGTCGGGAAAGAGGAGAAGGCCGCTGGTCCGGTCGCGAAAGTGCAGGTTGCAAAAGTGGAACGAAAAACGATCACCGAAAAAGTAATTGTTTACGGAAGCGTTGTTGCGCAGCCGGGCAAAACGCATTCGGTCTCGGTCGCGTTTGAAACCCGCGTGCGACACATTCTCGTCGCTCCCGGCCAGTTCGTGCAAGAGAACGATCCTTTGACCGAAATCGAGCCGAGCCCGGCGGCGCAACTTCAATTTCAACAGGCGAAGAATGCCGCGGAAGCCGCCCGGAAAGAATTCAAGCAAACGCAAGAGCGTTTCAATTTGAAGCTCGCCACAAATCAGGACTTGAGCGCGGCGGAAAAAACGGCGCGCGATGCGGAAGCGCAGCTCACCAGTTTACAACATGCCGGCGCCGGAGGTGATAACCGCATTCACTCCGACATGGCGGGCGTGACTGCCAAAGTGAATGTGCAAGATGGTCAGATCGTCGCCGCGGGCAGTCCGCTGGTTGAGATCGTTGCTGAAAGTGAAATTGAAGTGAAATTCGGCCTGGAACCGGAAGATCTTTCGGCCGCGCAAGACGGCGCACCGATCACCATCTTCCCGGTGAATGATCCAACCGCTGCCAAAGTCGAAGGCTCCATCCGCCTGGTGACGCGGCGCATCGATCCGGCCACACGACTTGTCGACGTTTACGTAGCGCTGCCGGAAGGAACGAAGCTGTTACTCGATAGCTACGTTCGCGGCGAGATTCAGCGCACCGAAAAAGATGCGCTGGTCGTGCCGCGATCGGCGGTTTTGCCTAACGAGTCCCGCGAATACAAAGTGTTCACGGTGGCAAATAATCGCGCGGTAAGGCACGCAGTCAAAATCGGCGCGGAAAATCTAAAAGAAGTGCAGGTGATCGCCGAAGATCTGCACGAAGGTGATCTGGTCGTGACCGTGGGCAATTACGAGCTGGAAGACGGCATGGCTGTGGAAATAAAGAAATGAGCTTCACCGCGTGGGCACACAGCCATGCGCGTTCCATTTTGTTTTTGCTCGGCGCACTCGCGCTTGCCGGCGCGGTCGCAAGTTTTTCCCTGCCGGTCGCGCTTTTTCCGCAGGTCAGTTTTCCGCGCGTCCGCGTTACACTCGATGCGGGTGATCGGCCAGCCGAGCAAATGGCAGTTGAAGTAACCACGCCGGTCGAAGAAGCCGTGCGCGCGATTCCCGGTGTGCGCAACGTAAGATCGACAACCAGTCGCGGGACGGCGGAAATTTCCATCAATTTCGATTGGGGCGAAGACATGGTCTCGGCCATGCTCCAATCCCAATCGCAGGTGAACAGAATTCTGCCGAGCCTGCCGCCAGGCACTTCGTTCGAAGTCGAGCGCATGGATCCGACGGTGTTCCCGGTGATCGCCTACAGCCTCACGTCCGATTCGCATTCGCTCGTCGAGCTGCGCGATCTCGCGCTTTATATTTTGCGCCCCGCGCTTTCCACCGTGCAAGGCGTCGCCCGTGTCAGCGTCCAAGGAGGTCGTGTCGAAGAATACCGGGTCACGGTCGATCCGGACAAATTGCAATCGTTCAAGATGACATTGGCCGAAGTCGCGAGCGCGCTCTCCGCCTCGAACGTCCTCGTCGCGGTGGGGCGGCTCGAACAGTACAGCAAACTTTATCTCGTCGTTTCGGATACGCGTTTCCAAAAGTTCGAACAGATCGAGCACACTGTCTTGCGCTCGACGCCTGATGGCGTCGTCTTGCTCGATGATGTGGCCACGGTCGAACATTCCTCCGAGCCGCAATGGGTGCGCGTCACTGCGGACGGTCACGACGCCGTCCTTTTTCAAGTTTACCAGCAGCCGTCTGGAAACACAGTCGAAATCGCCCACGGCATCAAGGCGAAATTGCGCGAGATAAAAAAACAGATTCCCGACGGAGTGAAGCTCGCCGACTGGTACGATCAAAGCGATCTCATCACCGCGTCGGAATACAGCACGCGGGATGCGGTGCTCATTGGGATCGTTCTAGCCGCATTCGTTCTGCTCATTTTTCTCCGCGACTGGAAAGTCACCCTAATCGCGATCTTGACGGTACCTGCCGTGCTGGCCGCCACGATCCTGCTGCTTTACGTGCTGAAAATGAGTTTCAACATCATGACACTCGGCGGCATGGCCGCTGCCGTCGGACTAATCATCGATGACGCGATCGTGATGGTGGAACACATCGTCCGGCGCGTCCGCGGCGGGCGCGAAGGCGATCCGCATTCGCGGGCGCTGGGCGCTGCGAGCGAGTTCACTAACCCGCTGGCCGGTTCTTCCGCGGCCACGATAATCATTTTCACGCCGCTGGCGTTTCTCACCGGTGTTGCGGGCGCATTCTTCAAGGCTCTTTCCCTGACCATGGCGGCGAGTCTCGTCATCTCGTTCGTTGTGGCGTGGCTGGCCGCGCCAATCCTGTGCGCGACCTTGTTAAAAAGAAAAGACGCTGAGATCGAAGAGCACGGGGCTTTGACGCGTCGCGTGCACGAAATTTATCGCGAGAAGATGCAGCGCCTTCTTCTCCAGCCTCGGTTCGTAATCGTGTTTTTGATCCCGCTTCTATTGTTTGCCCTTATCGCATTTAAAAATGTGGGCTCCGGATTCATGCCCGTGATGGACGAAGGCGGCTTCATTCTCGATTACATTTCGCCGCCCGGCACCTCGCTCGCGGAGACTGATCGCCTGCTTCGCCAGGTGGAATCGGTTCTGCAAGAAACTCCGGAAGTGCAGACCTATTCGCGCCGGACCGGCCTGCAGCTCGGTGGTGGCGTCACTGAAGCGAACACCGGCGACTTTTTCATTCGTTTAAAAGGATTGCCGCGCCGCGGGATCGAAGAAGTGATGGACGATGTCCGCACCGAGATCGAAAAACACATCCCCGGTCTTCAAATCGAAACTTTGCAGTTGATGGAAGATTTAATCGGAGACCTCACCAGTGTGCCGCAGCCTATCGAAATCAAACTTTACTCCGATGACGAAGCGACGCTGCGCACGCTCGCGCCGCGAGTAGCCGATACGATTTCGAAAGTTCGCGGCGTCGTCGAGGTGAAAAACGGCATCGTGCCGGCAGGTGACGCGCTCAACATTCAGGTCGATCGGGTCAAAGTCGCGCTCGAAGGCATGGACCCGGAAGCAATCACCAAGGCGCTCAATGATTTTTTGACCGGCAACGTCACCACGCACATCCAACAAGGACCGAAGTTGATCGGCTTACGCGTTTGGATCCCGCGCGACGCGCGCGAAACCATGCGCAACATCGACGATCTCCTTTTGCGCGCGCCCGATGGCCACCTGTTTCCACTTAAGCGCGTGGCCACGCTCACTCCCCTGAGCGGCCAACCCGAGATCATGCGCGACGATCTCAAACGGATGGTCGCGGTGACCGCTCGCATCAGCGGACGCGATCTCGGCTCGACCGTGAAGGAAGTCAAAAGCAAGCTCGCGAGCTCGCGCGTGATTCCGAACAACGTGCTCTACACTTTCGGTGGACTTTACGAACAACAACAGATCGCCTTCCGCGGTCTCACCATCATTTTGATCGCAGCAATTCTTCTCGTTTTTCTTCTCCTGCTCTTTCTTTACGAAAGTTTTCGCGTCGCATTCGCGATGTTGCTCGTTCCGGTATTCGCCGTCGCCGGAGTTTTCATCGGCCTCTGGGTCACCGGCACTGAGTTCAACATCACCTCGCGTATGGGCATGACCATGATCGTCGGCATCGTCACAGAGATCGCGATTTTTTATTACTCGGAATTTCGCTCGTTGCCCGCCAGCGATGATCGCTTCATCCTCGCGGGGATCAATCGGATGCGCGCGATTTCGATGACCACGTTCGCTGCCATCTTGGCACTGTTGCCCCTCGCGCTCGCAATCGGTCGCGGCGCCGCGATGCAGCAACCGCTGGCAATCGCCATTATCTCGGGGCTGATTTTTTCGCTGCCGCTCGGGCTAATCGTGCTGCCTGCACTGCTTGCGATCTTCGAACCGAAAGCAATGACACAACATCGCGTCTGACAAGGGCGCGCCGCATTATTTATGGGTCAGCTTCAACATGCGTCCTTCAGCCGGATCGATGAGATACCCCGTTTCGCCCTTGGCCGCGACGA
>Ga0307296_10001922_pt1 | contig 10577 bp, 9 predicted proteins | sample ER_DNA_153_FD_194467 | JGI IMG/M metagenome (GOLD analysis project Ga0307296, IMG submission 194467) | Bulk soil microbial communities from the East River watershed near Crested Butte, Colorado, United States - ER_DNA_153 | ecosystem: Environmental > Terrestrial > Soil > Floodplain | place: USA... | reverse complement strand
CGCTCGTTGACCCGTGGGTTGTGCTTCATCGTGCAGGAGCCGAGCGGGTAGAAGCCGGTGTCGATGCCGAAGTTCCGGGTCGACAGCTCGGTGAAGTGGCGCATGAGATCCGGCTCGGCGAGCTCGGGCAGGCGCGGCGGCTCGCTCCGGCGAAGCTCATCCGGAAGCTCGGGGACGGGCAGGTCAGGGCGCGGCGGTCGCCCGGCCCGGCGACCCGGATGCGACTTCTCGTAGATCAGCTTCACGCGGCCTGCACCTCCCCCAGCACCTCGGCCAGGCGCTCGATCTCGGCCGGTGTGCGCCGCTCGGTGACCGCGACCAGCAGCACGTCGTCCATCCCTGCGTAGTCCCGGCCAAGCGCGTAGCCGGGGTGCACGCCGCGCTCGCGCGCCGCCCGGATGACCTCGACCGCGGGCCGTCGGACGCGCACGGCAAACTCCTTGAACGTTGGCCGATCGGCAAACGGCAGCTCGAGCCCCAGCCGCTCCTTCGCGTGCGCGGCGAGGGCCATGCAAGTCTCCCCGACCTCCCTGAGCCCCTCCGGCCCGAGCCACGAGAGGTAGACAAGCCCGCCCAGCGCGAACAGCGTCTGGTTGGTGGTGATGTTCGAGGTCGCCTTCTCGCGGCGGATGTGCTGCTCGCGCGTCTGGAGGGTGAGGACATAGCCGCGGGTCCCCGCGGCGTCTGTGGTCTCGCCGACGATGCGACCTGGCATCCGCCTGATCAACTCGGATCGCGCCGCCAGGAACCCGTAGTGCGGCCCGCCGTAGGAGAGGAAGTTCCCTGCCGACTGCCCTTCTCCGATCGCGATCGCGCACCCGTAGCTGCCGGGCGGCTCGAGCACTCCGAGCGAGAGCGGGTCGACGTGCGCGACCGGAAGGGCCTCGGCGTCGTTCGCGGCGGCGGCGAGCTCCGCTGCCGGCTCCAGGACACCGAAGAAGTTCGGGTGCTGGAAGATGACGCACGCCGCGCCCTCCGCTGCGGCGCGCAGCTCGTCCGGGTCGGTTGCGCCGTCACGATGCGGCACCTCGACGACCTCGAGTCCGAACCCGGGCGCGTAGGTCTTCACGACCTGGCGGACCTGCGGGCTCGTCGCCTCGGTGACGACCACCTTCTGGCGGCCCGTGACGTGCTTGGCGATGAAGCACGCGTCCGCGGCGACCGTCGTGCCGTCGTAGCCGGAGGCATTCGAGACGTCCATCGCACTCAGCTCGCAGATCGCGGTCTGGTACTCGAAGATCGCCTGCAGCACGCCCTGGCTCAACTCTGGCTGGTACGGCGTGTACGCGGTCAGGAACTCCCCACGCTGGAGCACCGCGTCGACGATCGCTGGAACGTAGTGGTCGTACATCCCTGCGCCGAGGAACGAGAGCTCGGCGCCCACGTGCGAGTTCTCCGCCGCAAGCGCCTCGAAGTAGGCCGTCAGTTCCTGCTCGCTCAGCGCCGGCAGCAGCTCCAGCTCGCGTCCGAGCCGGACTCTGCCGGGCAGATCCGCGAACAGCTCTTCGACCGACGAGACGCCGATCGTCTCGAGCATCGCCTCCCTGTCGGCGTCGGTCAGAGCGAGGTAGCTCACCTCACCCCTGCTCGGCCACGTGCTGCTTGTACGCCTCCACGTCCATGAGCGCGTCCACCTGGCCCGGGTCGGAGAGGCGCACCCGGACGAGCCAGCCGTCGCCATACGGATCCTCGTTGACCGTCTCCGGCGCGTTCGCCACGGCGCTGTTGACCTCGACCACCTCGCCGGAAAGCGGCGCGATCACGTCCGAGACTGCCTTGACCGACTCGACCTCCGCGTACGACTGGTCCTTCGTGACCGTCGAGCCCTCCTCCGGAGCTTCGAAATGAACGAGCTCGCCGAGCGCTTCCTGGGCGAACCACGTGACTCCGAAGGTCGCCTCGTCACCGTCGATCCGCACCCAGTCGTGCTCGGGGTGGTAGCGCAGGTCTTCGGGGTAGCTCTCGGCCGCGGCCATCAGGTCTCCTCCCGCGAGTAGATCGGCTTCTTCACCGTGCGCGCCCGCCGGGCCCGGCCGCGGACGTCGATCGTGAGCTCCGTCCCCGGGCTCGCCAGCTCGGCCGGAACGTACCCCATGCCGATGCCGCGTTCGAGCATTGGCGAGTGGGAGCCCGACGTGACCTCCCCGCCCTCGGCGATCGTCATGCCCTGCCGCGGGATCCCCGCCTCCTCCATCACGAAGGCCGCGAGCCGTCGTTCCGGACCGGCTGCCTTGATGCGCCGCAGCTCCTCGGCGCCGGTGAACTCCTTGTCGAAAGCACAGACCCAGCCCAGGCCCGCCGAGATCGCATCCGTGTCGGGGCCGATGTCGTTCCCGTGTAGCGGGTAGCAGACTTCGAGCCGCAGCGTGTCTCTCGCGCCCAGACCACACGGCTCGATCTCGCGGGCGATTACCCGGTCCCAGAGCTCCCCCGCGTGCTGGGCGACGATCAGCAGCTCAACCCCCTGCTCGCCCGTGTAGCCGGTCCGGTTGACGATGCAATCCAGGCCATCCAGATCGCCGTCCGCAAATGTGAACGGCGGCGCCTCCGGAAGGCCGAGGCGCTCCAGCGAACGGGGCCCCTGAACCGCCAGCAGGGCGTAGTCGTCGGACTGATCCAGGACCTCGGACCCGTCAGTCGAATGCTCGGCAATCCACTCGAAGTCCGCGGCCCGGTTGCCCGCGTTGACGATCAGAAAGAACTGATCCGGCCCGTCCTGGTAGACGATCAGATCGTCGATGATCCCGCCCTGCTCGTTCGTGAGCAGCGTGTACTGCGCCTGGCCGGGCTCGATCCGGTCGAGGTCGTTGGAGAGCAACGACTGCAGCAGCTCCTTGGCGCGAGGGCCCTTGACGACGAGCTCGCCCATGTGCGAGACGTCGAAGACCCCGGCGTCCGTGCGCACGGCACGGTGCTCGGGGATAACGCCCTCGTACTGGACCGGCATCTCCCAGCCGGCGAACGGAACGAGCCGCGCGCCAAGGGCGACGTGACGCTCGTAGAGCGGCGTTCGAAGCAGCGTCTGCATCGGCGGTTGATGCTAATGGAGCCGAAAAGGGAGCCGCCCCGGCTTCGACTTGGTAGTCGACGCCGGGGCGGCCGGACCGGGTCATCGCGGGTCAACCGTCACGGTCGACCCGAGAGGGCACGGAAATCTTTGCCGCGCCGCGCGACCGCTAAACATCGAGCCGAGAGAAGCGCTAGTCGCGCAGGAACGAGGGCACTTCGAGCACGTCGTCCGAGAGCTCGAACCGTTCGGCCGGAACCTCGCGCTGACCCTCCGACTCGGGACGAGCCTCGTCGACAGGCTCCTCCGTCCGCCGGCGGCGCCGCAGCCGTGCCGGCCCGAAGCCGGTTGCGATCACGGTCACGCGCACCTCGTCGCCCAGGGCCTCGTCGATCACGGCGCCGAAGATCACGTTCGCGTTCTGGTCGGCTGCGGAGGTGACAACCTGCGCCGCCTCGTTCACCTCGAAGAGACCGATGTTCGGACCGCCGGTGACGTTCAGCAGGATCCCGGTCGCCCCTTCGATCGAGGACTCGAGGAGCGGCGACGACACTGCGGAGCGCGCAGCCTCGGTCGCGCGGTTCTCGCCCGTCGCGGCACCGATGCCCATCAGCGCCGAGCCGGCCTCGTTCATGATCGTGCGCACGTCGGCGAAGTCGAGGTTGACGAGGCCGGGGATCGTGATCAGGTCGGTGATGCCCTGCACGCCCTGGCGGAGGACGTCGTCCGCGACGTTGAACGCGTCGACGATCGAGGTGCGCTTCTCGACCACCTGCAGGAGGCGGTCGTTCTCGATCACGATCAGCGTGTCGACCTCGTCGCGCAGCTCGTCGACGCCGCGCGAGGCGACTTCGGCACGCCGCCGGCCCTCGAACGAGAACGGCTTCGTGACGACACCCACTGTCAACGCGCCGATCTCCTGGGCCAGCTTGGCGACAATCGGAGCGGCGCCTGTACCGGTGCCGCCACCCTCGCCCGCCGTCACGAAAACCATGTCGGCGCCCTTCAGCGCCTCCTTCAGCTCGTCGCGGCTTTCCTCGGCCGCAGCCTTGCCGACCGAGGGGTCGGCGCCCGCGCCGAGGCCACGGGTGACGTCGGAGCCGATCGGCATCTTCACGTCGGCGTCGCACATCAAGAGCGCCTGCGCGTCCGTGTTGATGGCGATGAACTCGCAGCCCGAGAGGCCGGCGTCGACCATGCGGTTGACGGCGTTCGAGCCGCCACCGCCGACGCCGACGACTTTGATCAGCGCTAGGTAGTTCCCGCTTTGATCTCTCACACTCAACCCGTCTCCACCTCAAGCTTCACTAGACAGTACGTCTTCAGCGCACGGCAGGGTACGCCTCCCGGCGTGGCTTGTCAACGGCCTTCGGCGGCCCAAACTCTAAGGCTCAGGCTGAGAGTCGAGACTCGTTCCCGCGACCGGACGCTCCGGGACGCTGACGTCTAGGTAGACGTAACCTCCCTGGGCAAGCAGGCTTGGCAGCACCCGCGAGGCGATCGTGAGCTTCAGCGGAACGGCACGGAGATCGCCCAGGCGGAGCTCGAGCCCGGACGCCAGCAGGAAGGTGAGATCGCGCTCTCGGGCCCGCACCATCCGGATCCGTCCCTCGAAGTGCGCCAGCCTTGCCAGCGCGAGCGCGCGAACCGCGCGGAGGCCGAAGCGATCACTGATGGGCTCCCCCACCTTGGGCTCCCCGGAGTGCGCGAGCCAGATCCGCGGCAGGCCGGTTCGGGCATGAACCGGCACCGCCGCGATCGCGCGCGTGCTGGCGGAGACGAGCCAAGCCTTGGGTCCACGCCTGGCGACCGTGACCGGATGCTCGGGCCGCACGACCACGCGCAGCGTGTGCGGAAAGTCGCGGTCGTAGTGCGCGGCGGCCACTTCGGGCAGCGCGGCAAGCCTGCGCTCGACCTCGGCCGAGTCCAGCACGAGCAGGCTCTCGCCCTGGAGCGGCGAGAGCGCGGCTCTCACGTGGGCGGCCACCGAGGGAGGCGCACCCTCCACTTCGACCTCGCGCAGGGCGAACATCGGCGTCGCACGCGCGAGCATGTAGAGGCCCACCGCACCGAACACGATCGCAAAGCCGATCAGCAGCGAGCGGCCCGACGGGAGCAGCCGCAGGATCGGCGCGCGCTCGGCGCTCGGCAGGTGGACGACGGCGGCTCGACTCCGAGCGCCTCTCGGGGCACGCTGAGACACGGCGCGGCTTTCGCCGCCGCGGGCGGCGCTCCTACTCGAGCGGCGGCAGTTCGAGCGGCCCGAGGAACTCGACCTCGTGCCGCAACTCCACGCCGAACTGCTTATGTGCTCGCCGCCGGCCCTCCGCCATCAGCGCGATCGCGTCCTCCGCCAGGGCGCCGTCGGCGTTCTCGATGAAATTGGCGTGCCGCGGCGAGATCTGCGCACCGCCGATCCGGTGCCCCTTCAGGCCGCACGCCTCGAGCATCCGGCCGGCGCTCAACTCGTGCTCGGGGTTCTTGAAGACGCTCCCGAAAGTGCGCTTGTTCGTCGGCTGCGCGGCCTTGCGCAGCGCCTGCAGGCGCGCGACGTTTGCCTTGATCTGCTCCTCGGGAAGCGGGGCGAGCGTGAACTCGGCGCGCGCGACCACCTGCCCGTGACGGAGATCCGAGTGCCGGTAGCGGAGGCCGAGCTCTGCGGGCGAGAGCCATCGCGGCCCGCCATCGTCGACGACGAGCACACGATCGAGAATCGTCGCCCAGTCACTGCCGTACGCGCCAGCGTTCATCCAGACGCCTCCGCCGATCGTCCCCGGGATCGCGCAGGCGAACTCGAACCCGCCCAGCCCGGCGGCCCGGACGCGGTGCAGGCAGGCGGCGTTGACCGCACCACCGCCCGCAAGCAACCGCTCGCCCTCGACGCCCGCCTCGGCCAGGTCGCCGCCAAGCTTGAGCACGAGCCCGTCGAAGCCCTCGTCCGCGACGAGGACGTTCGAGCCGAGCCCGATCGTGGCGACCGGAAGGTCGCGGTCGCGCGCCCACGCGAGAGCCTCCTCGAGCTCCTCGACCGACTCCGGTCGTGCGAATGCCTTCGCCGCGCCGCCGGCGCCGAGCGTGGTGAACCGCGAGAGGGAGACGCCCTCCTCGACGTTCACGCCAGCTGCTCCAGCAGCAAGGGCCCCGCTCGCTCGACGTCGCCCGCGCCGATCGTCAGCACCACGTCACCCGGCCGCGCACGGCGCACGAGAAAGCGGACGGCGTCCTCGAGCTCGGGCGTCCACCCGATCGGCATCCCGGGCCGCTCGGCGGCCAGCGCGTCGACGACCAGCTTGCCCTCCACTCCCGGGACGGGCTCCTCGCGGGCGGCATAGATGCTCGTCACGGCGACGGTGTCCGCGGCCGCGAGCGAGTGCCCCAGCTCCTGCGCGAGGTAACGCGTACGCGAGTACAGGTGCGGCTGGAACACGACGAGCAGCCTCCCTCCGTCGAGGCCGGCTCGGGCGGCCGCGAGCGTGACCGCGATCTCGCGGGGATGGTGCGCGTAGTCGTCGTAGACCGTCACGCCGCCCGCCTCGCCGCGCAGCTCGAACCGCCGGCCCGCGCCGGTGAACTCCGCAAGCACGCGCTCGGCCTCGGCGCGCGGCACGTCGGCGAGCTCGAGTGAGGCGAGCGCAGTTGCGGCGTTGCGGCGGTTGTGCTCGCCCGGAACCGCCAGCTCGAACGCGACTGGCTCCAGCTCCTCGCCACGCACGTGCGCGGGCGCCCGCTCGAGCCAGGCCTCGAACAGCGCGCGCACCTCCGCCTCCGAGGCGAAGGTCGCATGGTGGTCGAGCTCCACGTTCGTGAGGACGGCGACCTGCGGGCGCAACAACTCGAGCGAGCGATCCGACTCGTCGCCCTCGGCCACGAGCCAGCCTTCTCCCGCGCGCGCGTTGCCGCCGAGCTGAGGGATCTCGCCACCGATCAGGAATGTGGGGTCGCGGCCGAGCCGCTCGAGAACGAAGGCGATCATCGCCGTCGTCGTCGTCTTGCCGTGCGCCCCCGCGACCACGATCGAGGGTCGCAGTTCGACGAGCTCGGCGAGGAAGTCGGCTCTCTTCTTCACGCGCGCGCGTGTGACTTCAGGGTTCTCGGACGAGATCGCGCTCGAGACGATGACTTCGGCGCCGTCGGGCACGTTGCCCGCGTCGTGGCCGATCACCACGGGGATCCCGGCCGCCTCGAGCCGCTCGGCGTACGAGGAGTGGGCACGGTCGGATCCGCCGACCTCCGCTCCCCACTCCTTCGCCACGAGTGCGAGCGCGCTCATCCCGGCGCCTCCGATCCCGACGAACCAGAGCCGCCTACCCTCGAGCGGTCGCAAGCGCCATCAGCTCCTCGGCGATCTCCTCGGCTGCATCTGGCTTCGCGACGCCCTTCATCGCCGCGCTCATCGCGGCAAGCCGCGGCGGGTCGTCCAGCAGTGACCGCACCGTCTCTGGGACGCGACCCAGATCGCTCTCGGGGATGAGGATCGCGCCTCCCGCCTCCTGGAAGTAGCGCGCGTTCTTCGTCTGGTGGTCGGCGGTTCCGAACGGGTACGGGACGAGCACCGCGGGGATACCGGCGGCCGCGAGCTCCCAGACCCCGCCCCCGGCCCGCGTGAGCGCAAGGTCGACCGCGCCGAGTACCTCGCCGTAGTCGTCGACGAACGGCAGCAGCCGATAGTCCGGCCGCGACACCCGGCCACGCAGGCGCTCGTGCTCGCGCTCGCCGCTCAAGTGGATGAGGGCCGGGCCGGCAGCGCCGAAACTCTCGACCGCGAGGTCGTTCAGGGTCCGCGCGCCCTGGCTCCCTCCGGCAACCAGCAGCACAGGCCCCTCGGCCGGCAGCTCGAGCACGCGCCTGGCCTCGTCGCGTGGCAACGGCCGCGAGCGCGAGGGAATCGGCCGGCCGGTGACGCGGTACTTCGGCGGCTCGCGTCCGGCGATCGGGAACGAGAGGAACACGCGCTTGGCGAACGGGGCGGCGAGCCGGTTGGCCAGACCGAGGTGCGCGTCGGCCTCGGTCAGAGCTGAGGGGATACGTCTCCGCGCAGCCGCCACAACCATCGGGCCGGCGACGTAGCCCCCGCCGCCGAGCACCGCGTCGGGCTTGCGCCGGGCGAGGATCCGGTCACACGCAGCGGGCGCCGCCAGCGACCGGAGCGCGGCGCGCACCTGCGCGACACCCGGCTTCCGCGGCAGGCCGCTCACGCGAAAGGTGTCGAGCTCGAAGCCCGCGTCAGGAACCAGCCGCGCCTCGGCGCGATCCGGCGACCCGGCGAACGTCACGTGTGCCCCGCGGTCGCGAAGCACCTCTCCGACCGCGAGTGCGGGCAGCACGTGGCCTGCCGTCCCCCCGGCTGCGATCAGAAACGCTGGCGCTCTTGGCTCCGGCATTGCCCGCGATGTTAAGGAGGATCCCAACCGAGGCGAGCGCGACGACGAGGCTCGAGCCTCCGTAGGAGACGAACGGCAGCGGAATCCCGGTCAGCGGCGCGAGACCCATCACGGCCGCGAGGTTGATCGCCGCCTGGCCGCAGACGAGTGCGGTGAGGCCTGCCGCGAGACGTTTGCCGAACGGGTCCTTGCAGGCGAGCGCGATCCTCAGGCCCGCGTAGGCGAAGGCGCAGTACGCGGCGATCACGGCGGCGGCGCCGACGAGCCCGAGCTCCTCGCCGATGATCGCGAAGATCATGTCGGTGTGAGCCTCGGGCAGGAAGTTGAGCTTCGCGACGCTCTGACCGAGGCCCCGGCCGAAGACACCCCCTGAGGCGAAACCGGTGATCGCCTGCACGATCTGGTAGCCCGACCCCTGGGCGTCCTGCCACGGATTCAGGAAGCTGAACAACCGCGCTCGGCGGTACGGCTCGAGCCAGATCGCCGCGAGCCCGAGGGCCGCCGCGATGCCGAGGCCCATGCACAGCGTGCGCGCCGGCGTGCCGGCGACGAGCAGCATCGCCGCGAGCATCACGACGATCGCGATCGCGGTGCCAAGATCGGGCTCGAGCAGCAGTAGCGCGCAGAAGACGACCGTCAACAGCCCAACCGGCCGCCAGAGCTCGCCGAGCGTTCGAGGCGGCTTGCGTCGCGCGAGGTAGGCGGCTGCCCAGATCGCCAGCGAAAGCTTCGCCAGCTCCGAGGGCTGGAACACCGCGGGGCCGAACGTCAGCCAGCGGCGCGCGCCGTTGACCGACTGGCCCAGCACGAGGACGGCGAGCAGGAGCCCGATCCCGCTCACGACGAGGATCGGTGCGATCCGGCGCAGGAGGTGGAAGTCGCTGCGCGCAGCGAGCACCATCAGCGCCAGCCCGATGCCGGCGTAGATCGCCTGCCGCTTGAGGTAGTAGGCGGGGTCGCCGTTCGCCAGCGCGGCCGAACCGGACGACGCGCTGTAGACCATCACGAGCCCGAACGCGACCAATCCCAGGGTCACCAGGATGAGCACGCTCGATTCGAGGCCGCGCTTCACGCGGACAGGTTCTGCACCAGCCTCCTGAACTCCTCGCCGCGCTCCTCGAAGTCGCGGAACTGGTCGTAGCTCGCGCAGGCCGGCGAGAGCAGGACGACGTCGCCCGGCTGCGCGTCGATCGCGTCGAGCGCGCCGGCGAGATCACCGTCGCGCTGCGCCTGCGGGATCACGACTGCGAGCTCGTCCGCGGTCTCCCCGATCAGGTGGACACTGCGCACGTTCGGACCGAGCGCGGCGGCGAGCGGCCCGAAGTCCTCGCCCTTGCGTGAGCCGCCAAGGATCAGGTGCACGGGCTCGTCCTCGTACGCTGCGAGCGCACGCAGCGCGGCCGCGACGTTCGTCGCCTTGGAGTCGTTCACGTAGCGGACGCCGCCTATCTCCGCGACCGCCTCCAGGCGATGCGGGACGCCGGGGAACGTGCGCAGGGCTTCCGCGATCTGTTGGTCGAGAATGCCAAGCGCCCGGGCCGCCGCCGTCGCCGCGGCGGCGTTCTCGCGGTTGTGGGCGCCGCGGATCAGCGGCTCGGCCGGGAGCGGATCGTCGGCGGCGAACTCGATCCCTTCGAGGCCGCTGCCCTTCGGGACGATCTTCGCGCGCGCCCGCTCGAAGATCCGCAGCTTGGCGTCGCGGTAGGCCTCGAAGGACCCGTGCCGGTCGAGATGGTCGGGCTCGAGGTTCAGCAGCACCGCCACCTCGCACGCGAGCTCGTGCACGTCCTCGAGCTGGAAGCTCGAGAGCTCGCAGACGACGAGCGCGCCCGGGTCGACCTCGCCGTCGAGGTCGGTCAGCGCGCGGCCGACGTTGCCGGCAACCGGTGCCTCCAGGATGGCACCAAGGAGCTCGGCGGTCGTCGTCTTGCCGTTGGTGCCCGTGACCCCAACGAGCCGCGGCTCGAGCAGCCGGTAGCCGAGCTCGACCTCGCTCCAGATCGGAATCCCGCGGCGCCCCGCCTCCACCACGAGCGGCGCCTCGCGCGGGACGCCGGGGCTTTTCACGATCAGCTCGACGCCGTCGAGCAGCGCCGGGTCACCGTCGTTCCCGAGCTCGCGGTCGGCCGCGACGACCGCCACCCCGCGCCGCTCGAGCGCCTCGACCGCCGCCTTCCCGGAGCGCGCGA
>Ga0307296_10001920_pt1 | contig 10579 bp, 12 predicted proteins | sample ER_DNA_153_FD_194467 | JGI IMG/M metagenome (GOLD analysis project Ga0307296, IMG submission 194467) | Bulk soil microbial communities from the East River watershed near Crested Butte, Colorado, United States - ER_DNA_153 | ecosystem: Environmental > Terrestrial > Soil > Floodplain | place... | reverse complement strand
TGATAGAACCTAAAGCAATCAGTACGCTGCGTTCGGGTCCACAGCCTCCTCGCAGAGGTACACAGCGACCATCCATCGTGGTGCGAAGACGATTGTGTGACAATTGCCCTTAAGGCCAACGAATGTCCGCTTCCGGCGGACATAGCATCCCGCTCAGAGTTACAAAAACATGATGGGGGCACCGTCAAGGTGAAGGGATAGGCTGGCATACGCCCTTCGGGCGGGGACCGCCCCATGACAATACGTGGACACTCCAGCTTTGAAGCCCGTCAGCTAGTCCTGTTCGGCGCAGCGGTAATTGTGCTTTTGGTTTTCACGTGGACCTACGTCCACTGACGTGCCGCGCTGAGTAGGTGCAATAACGCAATCGATCCGCAGTCATGATGCTACCAGCCGATAGCGCAGTCATTGATCCGGCGATAGCGCAACTCATGACTGTCCTAGCGAGTGACTGTGCTACTGGAACGCAATCCAACTCATGATTGCGAGTGTCAGTACGCCACCAAGAACTGTTGCCACTGCCCAGTAATCTATTGCCATATAAATCGTTCCAACATTTGCTTAGGCGACACTCATCATGGGGCCGCTTACATGCGGCCTTTTACGGAGTGCACAAGATCACGATAGCGCAACATCACGCAACGGCGCATCGGCGACCAATAAATTTACGGCCAATTTACTTGTACAAGCCCGCCAGATCGTTTGAGTGGACACGTGCGCAGTCGCCGTTTGCTCCTCCCTAAATCCTCCACCTTATGCACAGGGGCCCCGCAAGGGGCCCTTTTTTTTCAGCAGCGCTTCTATCAAGGACGAAGGCAACGCAATGATAGCGCGACCTGCCGTGACGATGGATGGATGCTTGCACTTGGAAGGGTCCTTTTACGGAGGGGCAAGATCACGATAGCGACAGGCTTGCTATCTCGCAGCGAGAAGATTGGCTGGTAATAACGGCATACAGTAACATCGTCATTCTCTATGGGGAGGGAACCAAGATGTCTTACGCATTAATTACGGCACTCATCTTTACGTTAGTGGCGATCGTGCACGGTTGGAGGATTTATAATCGATGGGCGGTGCAGATTGGCCCCCACTCCATTTCCATCAATGTCTCGTGGGCTGGCCTTGTCGTTGCTGCCCTGCTAGCGATTTGGGGCTTCTCGCTGAGCGCCTAGCGACAGCGAGCACAGCGCAACCCTGCGGTGATCGAAGCTTCCGTACCCTCTCACATCATCGGGGGACCTTTCCTTTGGCCCACTAATGGCAACTGGCCAAAGTCCATTAATGGCATCGGGGCTAGGGCGCTGACATGCGGCCTCTTACGGAGACGACCGAAGGCCTCGTAGTGCTTAGCGTTGAGAAAGAGTGCGTGTTGTCCCGGCCGTTGTCCTGGTTTACGATGTTTTTGCTAAAGCTTTGATCCCTCAAGATAAGACTTGCTTAAGCACATACTTTTTCAGAATGCGCCGCTGAAGTTGCCGCCGTCGATCAGCAGATTTTGTCCGGTGATGTAGCCGGCGTGGGTGGAACACAGGAACGCACACGCGGCGCCGAATTCATCCGCGTTGCCGAAGCGCTTCGCAGGAATCGAGGCCATACGCTCGCTGGCCACCTGATCGACGCTTTTGCCTTTCTGCTCGGCGGACTTGCTCAACGTGCCGCGCAACCGGTCGGTGTCGAACGCGCCCGGCAGTATGTTGTTGATAGTGACGTTCTTGTCCGCAACGGTGCGCGCAACGCCGGCCAGGAATGCGGTCAGTCCGGCCCGTGCCCCCGACGACAAGTCTAACCCTGCCAACGGCATTTTTACCGAGGCAGAGGTGATGTTCACGATGCGGCCAAATTTCCGCTCGCACATCGGATCGATGACTTTCTGAATCAGTTCGACAGCAACAACCATATTGGCGATCACGCCGTCGATCATTTGCTGGCGTGTGAGCTCGCGGAAATCCCGCATGGGAGGACCGCCATTGTTGTTGACGAGGATGTCCGGCTGCGGACATGCCGACAGAAGTGCCTTCTGGCCTTCGGGCGTCGCCACATCGGCGATAACCGGTATCACCTTGACCCCGGCAACACCCGACAATTCCGCCGCAGCGGCCTCCAGTTTTTTGCTGTCGCGCCCGTTGATCACCACTTCGCAGCCGGCTTCCGCCAGTGCGCGCGCGCAGGCTTTGCCGAGCCCACGGCTCGACGCGCAAACAATGGCCTTGCGGCCGGCAATTCCAAGATTCATGGGCTCTCCTTTTTGCCGGCGCGAGTGTTAGTGCCGAACGTCGACGCGTCAAGGGCGCGGCCGCGGTCGGGGTTGACCCGCCAGACATAGCCAGGTGTCGCCGTTCTGTAGCAATCGGTTGGTACGTGATCGCGAACGGCAGCCCACTGATTCGGGGAGGACACCGATGTTGCGCGATCCTGATCGGAACGTGATGGAGCAGGCCTATGCGCAATGGGCGCCGATATATGATGCGGTCTGCGGCCCCGTTTTCCTGAACGGCCGGCGCGCCGCTGCGTCGGCCGCGCGCGAGGTCGGTGGACGAATTCTCGAAATCGGTGTGGGGACGGGACTGTCGTTCGATGACTATGACGCGACGACGGAAATTGTCGGCATCGACATCTCCGAGCCGATGATTGCCCGCGCACGCGAGCGGCTTCGGCCGTTATCCGTTCGTTAAAGAGCTCGCGGTGATGGATGCGCACGAACTGGCCTATAAGGACGCCTCCTTCGACTGTGTGGTCGGCCAATTCGTGATCACGCTGGTAGAAGATCCGGAACGCGTGCTCTCGGAATGCGCGCGCGTGCTGCGTCCGGGCGGTCAGATCATCCTGGTTAATCATCTGTATTCCGAGCGCGGTCTGATTGCCGTCGTCGAACGGCTGCTGGCACAGAAGGCGCGGAAGGTGGGCTTACGCCCGGAATTTCCCTTTCAGCGACTGGCAGCCTGGGCTCAGGCGCACGGCGGAGCGGAACTCATCGAGCGGCGCAGGGTCAAACCATTCGGTGCATACACGCTGGTCCGTTTCCGTCGTGCCGTTCCCAGGCATGGCGCAAAACCTCAATAGTTTGAAATAGGTAAACGACACTGTCACAAAACTGAAACGGGCGATTGGTAGATGTCTGCCATGATCATTGCATCGGAGATCGTCTTACCGTGACGGATAACGCCACGCGACGGTTTCGCGCGCTGTTCATCTCTGATGTGCATCTAGGTACGCGCGGCTGCCAGGCCGACAAGCTTCTCGATTTTCTTCGCCATCACGAAGCCGAAACGGTCTACCTCGTCGGCGATATACTCGACGGTTGGGCGTTGCGCTCCTCCTGGTATTGGCCGCAGTCGCACAATGACGTCGTACAAAAAATTCTGCGCCAAGCGCGCAAGGGTGTCCGCATCATTTACGTGCCCGGCAACCACGATGAATTCCTGCGCGGATACTACGGTACCCATTTCGGGGGCATCGAGGTCGTCGAAAACACCATTCACACCGGAGTCGATGGCAAACGCTATCTGGTCGTCCACGGCGACATATTCGATCTTGTGGTGACGCAGGCGCGCTGGCTCGCGCTGCTTGGTGACAAAGCCTACGAATTCGCACTCACCGCCAATCGGGTTTTCAACGCTTTCCGCCGCGTACTCGGCGCACCGTATTGGTCGTTGTCGAAATGGGCGAAGCTGAAGGTCAAGAATGCCGTCAACTACATTGGCGCGTTCGAGAAGGCGTTGGCGACCGAAGCCAGGCACCATCAGGCTGACGGGGTGATCTGCGGTCACATTCATACGGCCGCGATGCACGACGACTACGGACTTCGATACATTAACTGCGGCGACTGGGTGGAAAGCTGCACGGCGGTCGCCGAGGGGCACGACGGCCGGTTCGAGATCATCACCTGGACACAAACCGGCCACGGCACTGATGCTGCTGTGGCGATGCCCGAAACGGCGAAAGCGGCCTGATTGCATGAAAATCCTGGTAGCCACCGATGCTTGGCATCCACAGGTCAATGGTGTCGTACGCACTTTAAGTCACGTCAGCCGCGAGGCCCGTGCGCTCGGGTTCGAACTGGAATTTCTCAGCCCCGACCAGTTCTGGACTCTACCGATGCCGAGCTATCCGGAAATTCGTCTGGCATTGGCCGCCTCACGTCATGTCGCGCGCCGGCTTGAGCGAATCCGGCCGGATGCGATCCACGTTGCGACGGAAGGTCCGCTCGGACATGCCATGCGGCGGGTCTGCCTGCGACGCGACTTGCCCTTCACGACCAGCTTTCACACCCGCTTTCCCGACTACCTTGCGGAGCGACTTCCGGTACCCGAGCGCTGGACCAGCGAAGCGACCTGGGCGTGGTTGCGCCGCTTCCACGCACCGGCTGCCGCCACGCTGGCGGCGACGCCAACGCTTGTTTCCGAACTCACCACGCGCGGCTTCAAAAACGTCAAGCTGTGGCCACGTGGCGTCGATGCCGATCTGTTTCGCCCACGTGGGCAGGCCAGTCTGAATTTTCCTCGGCCGATCTTCCTGACGGTCGGCCGGTTGGCGGTGGAGAAAAACCTCGATTCATTCCTGAAGCTCGATCTGCCGGGTACCAAGGTGGTCGTCGGCGACGGCCCGGCGCGCAACGGGTTGGCGCGGAAGTTACCGGATGCGGTTTTTCTCGGGCCGCATCAGGGTGAGGCGCTGGCCGAAATCTACGCTGCGGCCGATGTCTTCGTGTTTCCAAGTCGTACGGACACCTTCGGGCTCGTGCTGCTGGAGGCGCTCGCGAGCGGGGTGCCCGTTGCCGCATTTCCCGCCGCTGCGCCACGCGACGTCATCGGAGATGCGCGCGTTGGCGTACTCGACGAAGATCTGCGGCTTGCGTGCCTCGGTGCTCTGGAATGTTCACGCGAAGAATGCCGGGATTTTGCGCTGAATATGACCTGGGCGACGAGCGCGCGAATTTTCCTTGAGCACGTGACGCACGGGGCACGCTCCGGGCGCAGGCCCTCGGCGCTCGATGCAATCCTTGCGGCGAATATCGGGGCGGGGGGCTAGTAGCCTCCAGGTGACGCGCGCACCCATGACAGGAGATTTTGCCCGCGCTACGCTGTCCTCATGGGAGCGCTCGACAATACCATTCTACCGACCGCGGCCGATATCGAGGCCGCATCCAAACGTCTTCTCGGGGTCGCGGTCCGGACACCGTTGATCAACGCGCCGGCGCTTGATGAAGCGATCGGAGCCCGGGTCTTTCTGAAGGCCGAAACACTGCAGCGCACGGGATCATTCAAGTTCCGCGGCGCTTACAACAAGATTTCCTCCATTCCTCAGGAGCGACGGGCCGCCGGCGTGGTGGCCTACTCGAGCGGCAATCATGCCCAAGGTGTGGCGGCCGCGGCGCGTCTGCTTGGCATGCGCGCGACCATCGTCATGCCCGCCGATGCACCCAAGGCGAAGCGCGAACGCACGCTCGCGCTCGGCGCTGAAGTCGTTCCCTATGATCGGAATAACGAAGACCGCGCGGCCATCGCCAAGAAGATCATGGCTGATCGCGGTGCCACGCTTGTACCGCCCTATGACGATCCTTTGATCATCGCCGGTCAAGGCACGATCGGGGCCGAAATCGTCGAAGATCTCGCAAAGCTGTCGCTTAAGCCCGATGTGGTCGTCGTCGGTGCCTCTGGCGGCGGTCTGGCCGCAGGCATTTCCCTGGGCGTGAAAGCGGGGGTGCCGTCGGCGAAATTCTACGTCGTCGAGCCAGAGGGCTTTGACGATACGTTGCGCTCGTTTGCCAGCGGCAAACGCGAAGCAAACGCGCGCATGAGCGGCACAATTTGCGACGCATTAATGAGCAACACACCCGGCGAACTCACCTTTCCGATCACGCGTGAACTCATCGGGCAGGGCACAACCGTAACCGACACGGAAGTCGCCCGGGCGGTCCGTTATGCGTTCAATGAGTTAAAGCTGGTCGTTGAACCGGGCGGCGTGATCGGTCTTGCCGCGTTGTTGGCCGGCAAACTCGATGTGAAGGGCAAGATCGTTGTCGGGATTCTGTCGGGTGGCAACGTAGACGGGGATATGTTTGAGCGCCTGATCGCGGCGTGAAGCCCCCTCACGTAAACAACGCAAGGAACTCGTCTTCACTCAGCGCCAGGATCGATGACAGCGGACCTTCTGGCAAAGCAGCCTTGTCGACGCTCGCCGGTTCCGCGACGTCAATTCCGGCTCATTCACACGAACGCCAACCGGCGCCGGGGGCGTTTCCACGAATGCGACCTCTGCCATGACGGCCTCGCTGCGCACAAGCGCAATGGCCGGTGGGCTCGAGGCGGTCGGCGATGGAATTGGCAATTCAGGTTGGTCAGGCAGCGGCACAACTGCGAGATGAATTCGCTCGATTTCTTCGGTCGGTTCGGCGCGCACCTCGGATGCGGGTGGTGCCGTCTCGACCTCCGGCACAGGGTCGGCGCGAAGCGACCAGAGGATTCCTGAAATTCGGCTTTCGACCCGTGCGATCAATTCGGCAAGCGCCTCCGTCTTCGTAGCCAGAAGGAGTGCATCAAGGTCGCACTGGGCGGTACCGATCTCGTCGAGGAGGTCACGCAGCCGCCGCCTGATCGGATCGGTCGCCTGCGGCGTTGACTGCGCGACCATGACGGATTGCAACTGTTCAATCGCGGCGAGCAATTGCTCGGTGTCGACGTTTTTGTTTCGCCGTGCATGTTCGGCGAGGAAGGCGCGGCCGCGCTCGCTCGTCGAGAGCGCCTGGCAGAACGCCTGATAGTCGTCCTCGTCCGGCGCCCCGGACAGCGGGCCTGAGCGCGCGATGGTTTCGCCCGGCATGTGCAATCCTTGCTGGGCCGTTTATCAATCATGCGGCTTGATTCGGCCAGCGTGTTGCTGTGGCCGGCCGGGCCGGGGGCGATAAAAGTCGAACTTCCACAATATGTTGTACGAGGCGAGGCGAAGGAATGCGGTTTGTTTTCCAGGCGTTCGGAGGCTTCGTGCCGCGCGTCGCTGCGCTTTATGCCGCCCTGTTCATCTTGCCCGGGATCCAGATGCCGTTCTTTCCGGTCTGGCTCAAAGCAAAGGATGTGGATGCCGGGCTGATTGGTGTTGTTCTGGCCGTGCCGATGCTCGCGCGGGTTCTGGCGATCCCGGTCATCGCTCGCGCCGCCGATAGGCGCGATGCCGTGCGCGACGTCCTAATCTTTACGAGTGTCGCGAGTGTTGTCGGCTACATTCTTGTCGGGCTTTCCACCGGCGCCCTTGCCATTCTGATTGCCTACACACTGACGTCGCTCTGCTACACCCCGTTGATGCCGCTGGCGGAAACCTACGCCCTCAAAGGTCTTGCGGCGCGGGGGCGGGCCTATGGACCGGTGCGGCTGTGGGGCTCGTTCGCGTTTATCTTCGGTAATTTCGCCGCCGGGGTGGCCGCCGATATCATACCCGCGCGCAACCTGATCTGGCTCATGGTTACAGCAAGCGCCCTCGTCGCGCTTGCTGTATGGGGGCTCGAACCGCTCTCGGTCAACGCACCAGAGCAAGATGCACAATCGGCGAAGCGTCCGACGTCACTCCGCGACCCTGGTCTCGTTGCGGTGTTTGCAGGCGCCAGCCTCATTCAGGCAAGCCACGCTTTGTTTTACGGCTTCTCGGCTCTGCAATGGCACGCGGCAGGTCTCGACGGCACGTTCATTGCCGCGTTGTGGGCGCTCGGTGTAGCCGCCGAGATCGTCTTGTTCGCGGTGCAGGTCCGTCTGCCACCCGTGTTTACGCCGACAGTGATGCTGATGGTCGGTTCCGCGGCCGGGGTGTTGCGCTGGCTGGGCATGGCGGCCGACCCACCGACGTTGGTGCTTCCCTGGCTGCAGGTGCTCCATGCGCTGTCCTTCGGAGCGACCCATCTCGGCACGCTGATGTTTCTTGCGCGCAACGCGCCCGCGGGGAAAGCGGCCACCGCGCAAGGCTATTTTGCGATCACGGCCGGCCTTGTGATGGCCGCCGCAACCGGAATCTCTGGCGTGCTGTATCAGGACTTCGGCAGCCGGGCCTATGTGGCGATGGCGCTAGTGGCGATCGCTGGAGGCGCTTGCGGATTCATAGCGCACCGGACGCGGCGTAATCCGACGGGCTGACCGCGTCTGATCGCGCGTGTCTCCACAGCTGGCCACGATGCCGTTCAACTCGCTGCCCTGCATGAAGATCATTTTGCGCGACAGGCCGCCGTGCCTGAGAATCCATCGCCGCACCGAGACCGGATAGATGCTCCAGAGCGCCTGCGTTCCCAACGGACTCGTTATCGGCCGTCCGTCGCGATCCGGCATCCACGCTGCATGAAAGCCGAAGCGCGCGCGGGAGGTGGCGCATATACGCTCTCGGGGGACCACGCCGAGCACAAGCGTGCAGGCGGACAAACAATTTCCATCGACGATCACGCGCTCGCCCGACGAGCGCACAGTTGCAAACGCATCGAGATAGTGGCCGATCTGACCGCCACGATCCTCTGCGATCCGCATGGTCGCGGAAGCCGATGTCACACTGAGCGCCACCACGGCGGCGCCGAGAAGCAAACCCCGAATTTGCATTTCCCCGTCCCTGTGGTCGCCCTGCCGCGGCGGTGCGATCTTGGAATCGAGTGTAAGCTAAGCCAGCCGACTGGCAATCGAAAAGCTTTGCCAGCCAAAAAAAATTGGAGTGGATGGGTTCGCGTCGAGGCAAATTTGTGAAGGGAATCAGGCAGGTGCCGTAATACCGGTGTCGCCTGGTCGGTCATGCAAGGTTCCAATACGCGGCTTTCAACCCCAGAGGGCGGGCACGGGTGGGTACACCAGGCTGCCGGCGTAGCGCAGACCATCTGGGCGATCTTTGCTGAGCAATAGTGGCCCGTCGAGATCGACGAAGCGCGCGTTCTGAGCGAGCAGAACGGCCGGTGCCATCGCGAGCGAAGTGGCGACCATACACCCAACCATCATCGTGAGGTTTCGCTGCTGAGCCTCGACCATCATGGCCATTGCTTCCGTCAGGCCGCCCGCCTTGTCGAGCTTGATATTCACTGCGTCATATTTCCCGGTTAGCGCGGGAAAGGAGGCGCGATCGTGAAAACTCTCGTCGGCGCAGACGGGAATGGGCCGCTTCATCTGGCCCAGCGCCTGATCTTTTCCCTCGGGCAGCGGCTGTTCGATGAGCACGACACCTGCTTCGGCGCAGGCCGCGAAATTGGCGGCGAGATTGTCGTCGTTCCAGCCTTCGTTGACGTCCACAATGAGCGTCGAACCCGGCGCGGCTGCACGAACCGCGGCAATGCGAGCAGCATCACCTTCGGCCCCCAGCTTCACCTTTAACAGCGCGCGGCTCGCCACGCCTTTCGCGCCTTTCGCCATGGCATCGGGCGCATCAAGGGAAATCGTATAAGCGGTCGTCAGCTCGTGTGGGGCGGGCAAGCCCGCGACATCATGGATCGGACGGCTGCTGCGCTTGGCCTCGAGATCCCAGAAAGCGCAGTCGAGTGCATTGCGTGCGGCGCCCGCCGGCATCGCCATCTGCAGCGTCCGCCGGTCGAGGCCGGAGGCGAGCTTCGGTCGCATGGCATTGATTTGTGCCATGACCCCATCGACGCTTTCGCCGTAGCGCGCATACGGAACGCACTCGCCGCGACCGCGGACATTGCCGTCATCAAGTTCCGCAACGACGACGACCGCTTCCGTTTTGCTGCCGCGGCTAATGCCGAAGGAACCCGCAATGGGCCAGCGTTCGACTGCAAGGGTGAGGGTGGCTGGCCTACTCACGATAACATCCGGAAAGCAGACCGCGCCGGCCACGCTATGGCGGACTGTTCGTGCGGATCAGTCGAAGCGGCCCGCCGCATGCGCCAGCATGGTGTAGACCTTGCCCGTTTCCGACGTGAGATAGGTTCGCGCCACCACCTGTCCGCGATCGTCGCGGGAAACCTCGTCGAGCAGCCGTTCGAACTCGCTGATGTAACGATCAACGGTCTGCTTGAACTCGCGGTCCGCGCGATACTTCTTGCGGATATCGTCGAATGCCTGCTGACCCTGCAAGGTGTAGAGCCGGCGGGTGAAGACATTGCGTTCCCCGCGCTTGTAGCGGTCCCAAAGGTCGGCGGCCGCATCGTGGTCGATCATTCGTGCGATGTCGACGGAAAGAGAATCGAGCGACTCGATCGTGTGTCGAGGAGACCTATCGTCGCTTCCTCGTGTGGTGGCGGGCTCACGCGTGTTCTCGCGCGGTAATTCGCGCTGCGGCTCGCTCTCCTCGCGCGAGGCGCGATTGAGAAGGTCGGTCAACCACCCACGACCGGGTGGAATCGGCGTCGGAGTGAGCGGCGGCGGCTCGGGGCGACGCGGCGCGTAGCTACTGGCCTCGGTCCGCTGCGGGGGACGCTGCTGGACTTCATTGCGCGGTGGCGGCGTCTCGTTGCGCGGCGTGGGCTCGGTGCGCCCGCCGACAACAGCGAGCGTCGGCTCCTCGCGTGTGCGACGGGTCGGCTCGATCGCATCGAGATTTCGCCCGTGCCGGGCAACGATACGATTGAGTTCGGCCAACGCCTCGATCTGGTCCACGATAACGCGACGCATTT
>Ga0307296_10001918_pt1 | contig 10589 bp, 10 predicted proteins | sample ER_DNA_153_FD_194467 | JGI IMG/M metagenome (GOLD analysis project Ga0307296, IMG submission 194467) | Bulk soil microbial communities from the East River watershed near Crested Butte, Colorado, United States - ER_DNA_153 | ecosystem: Environmental > Terrestrial > Soil > Floodplain | place... | reverse complement strand
CGAGCCGACTCGGCCGCGACGTCCGCAGGCGTGGCCTCGCCGTCCAGGTACTGCTGGCCCCAGAGGTCGACAGCGTCCACGTTCGTCTTGGCCCCGTTGATGAACGCGCGATCGGTCACCGAGCAGGTGTGCGAGACCGGACCGCCCGACTTCGCTCGACTCGACGTTACGTACGTCAGGGCAAGCGCGGAAGCCAGCAGCAATCCAAGCCCGTAAAGGGCGATTCTCCGCATCGCCTCCATCATCGGAGCCAGGCGGGCTCCACGCCTCCCTCTTTCGGTGGTTCACCGCCGGTCAACCGCGCGGAGCGGCATCCAACCCGGCCGGCGCGCCGACTCCCTCGGCGGCGGCCCCGGCGGCAACAGCCGGTGCCCTGCGTAGGAGGCGAGCTCCATCGCCACCCAGCGGCCGACCCAGAGGCCGAGCGCAACGTAGGCCAGCCGCCGCACGCGCCTCAGAAGATCAGGCTCCGATACGAGATGGTGTGGCGCATCCCGACCGCCTCATAGACCCGGATCGCGACTGCATTGTCGCGGCGGACGAACAGGCAGACGGTGGGTACGCCTGCGAGCAGCAGGCGGCAGAGGTCGCGCAATCCGCGCTGCGCGTAACTGTGCCCTCGCACCTCCGGGTCGACCCAGACCTGTTGCAGCTGGACTGCGCGCGGCGTCCAGGCGGAGGCTTCGGCCTTGAAAAGGATCGTTCCGCCCTCGGCCCAGAGCCAGGATCGCCCCTCGTCGATCTGCGTGCGCGTCCGCCAGCGGAACCCCTCGGGATCCCGCTCGAGCGGATCGATCCCGATCTCCTCCCGGTGAGCCGCTGCAGACGCGGGAAGCAGCAGCTCGAAGTCGTCCGGCGTGGCCGCGCGCAACCCGGTCTCCCCCGGCTCGGGGGCCTCGTCGAGCACATAGACCGGCTGACCGGGGCGGTCCTCGCGCGGCGGCGGCAATCGCAACGAGGCGGCGTCCCAGAGCTCGGTCACCGCGCCTTGCTCGCCGATGATCATTCGCGCGCGCCAGTCGTCTGCGAGCTCGGCGAAGGCGCCGCAGCCCTCTCCCGACGGGACGAGGTTCGCCCCTGCATGGCAAAGCGCGGTGAGACGGCCGTTCCGCGCCAGGGCGGTGAAGCGACCGAGCCCGCGGCGAGCGATGTCCTCGAGGAAGACACGCTCGACCGGATCCTCGGCGCAGAACGCCAGGATCTCGTCGAGCTCAGGCTCCTTCAGCGCGGGCACGCCGCAATCGTGCACGACACGATCGCCAGGCGCCTGAGGCGTCGCTCGCAATCGGTTGCTTGGCAGGTCTGCGCAGCGCAGCCCAGCCGGCTCCGCTTAAGGTTGCGTCGTGCCGATTCACGTCCGCGCCGAGCCCGGCGACTACGCGGAGACCTGCCTGCTGCCGGGGGACCCGCTGCGTGCCCAATACATCGCTGAGACGTATCTCGACAATCCTGTGCAGCGAAACAGCGAGCGCGGCATGCTCGGCTACACGGGTGAGTTCGAGGGTCGGCCGGTGTCGGTGCAGGCGACCGGCATGGGCTGCCCGTCGGCCGCGATCGTGGTCGAGGAGCTGGTGCAGCTCGGCGTCAAGCGGCTGCTCCGCGTCGGCACCTGCGGCGGCCTGCAGCCGGACCTGCAACTGGGAGACCTGATCGTCGCTGTCTCAGCGGTGGCCGCCGACGCCACCGCGCAGCACCTCGTCGGAGGGGAGCCGCACACGCCGACGTCGGACTGGGAGCTCGTCCACGGGGCCGTCCACTACGCCAAGGAGCTCGACCAGCCTCTCCGCGTCGGGCCGATCGTCTCGAGCGACCTCTTCTACAACCCCGACGCCGGCCAGTACGAACGCTGGTCCTCCCGGGGCATCCTGGCCGTCGAGATGGAAGCGGCGGTGCTGTTCACGCTGGGCGCCCTCCGCAGCGTCCAGGCCGGCTGCCTCCTGACGGTGAGCGACGTGGTCGTCGAGCAGGAGTTCAAGCGGATCTCGGACGAGGAGCTGCGCGCGGCCGTCGACCGGATGACACGGATCGCCCTCGCGACCGCAACCGCCGAGCCCAAGCATTAGCGCGCCGCGGACCGTTTTTCTCGTCAACCCGGCCTCGGAGAACGGCGCCACCGGCCGGCGGTGGCCCGAGATCGCCAACCGGGCCGCAGCCGCCGGGCTGAGCGGCGACGCGCTGCTGTCAGAGAGGCCCGGACAGCTGACGGAGCTCGCGCGGCAGGCTGCCGAGGACGGCGCCGAGCTGCTCGTGGCCGTCGGCGGCGACGGGACGGTCCACGAGATCGTGAACGGGATCGCCGGCCGGACCGGCGTCGACCTTGCGATCGTCCCACGGGGTACGGGGCGGGACTTCGTGCGCACCTACGGGATCCCGCGCAAGCTCGGCGACGCCCTGCGGACGGCCCGGGACGGCCCGATCCGGGAGATCGATCTCGGCCTCGCCCGATTTCGCTCCTGGCAGGGCGAAGCGGCCGAGGCGTACTTCGCGAACATCGCCAGCGCCGGCATGAGCGGCGCCATCGCAAAGCGTGCGAACGAGACCAGCAAGGTGCTCGGAGGCAAGGCGTCCTACTTCTGGTCGACGTTCGCGGTCTTCACGCGCTGGCGGACCTCCGAGATCAGCGTCCGGGTCGGAGCCGAGACGCGGCGCGCTCGGATGCACGATGTCGTGGTCGCGAACGGTCGCTACTTCGGAGGCGGAATGATGATCTGCCCGAGCGCAGAGCCTGACGATGGCGTCTTCGACGTGCTGCTGATCGGAAACCTGACAAAGCGAGACCTGCTCCTGACGCTGCCGAAGACCTATCGCGGCAGGCATCTGCCGCACCCGAAGGCCGAGCTCCTCCGAGGCTCGAGCGTCGAGATCGAGACGGCCGAGCCGCTACCGGTCGAGCTCGACGGCGAGCAGCCGGGGACGACACCGGTTCAATTCGAGCTCGTGCCGCGCGCTCTGCGGCTGCGCGTGCCTGCTTGTGATCTAGATCACTAGGACGGTGGGCTCGAGTCGCCGTTCCCGCCCTGGTCGCCGCGCTCCGGCGCGGCCTTGGTCGAGGGCTTCGGCTTCGCCGCGGACGATCGCGAGGAGGTTGACTTCCGCGCCGTGCCTCGGCGGGTGGAGCCCTTTTTACCCGACAGCTGATCGACTCGCCGCTCGAGTGCGTCGACGCGACGAGTCAGCTCGTCCAATCCGCGCATTCGCTTCTGGAGCTCGTCGACCCGCTCCCGCAACGTGTTGACCCCGTCGAGCAGGCTCTTCGCGCCCGGGAGCTCGTTGATCCGTCCCAGCAAATCCTCGCTGATTCCTTTCAAACCGCCCTGTCGCCGTGAAGCCATCGGGTTCCTTTCGTCGTTTCGCGCGCGCGTGACGCGGAGGCTAACCGGTCCAGGGAGCTAAGTGAGCGTCTCCGCCTTGTCACAACTTCTTCACCCTTTCGAGCGTCGTACGTTCCGAGGGCGAAGCTACTTTGAGTGAGATGCGTAAGACAATCCCGTTCCGTGCTCGGGCACCACACCGGCATACCAAGGTGACGAGCTACACGCTGCGCCAGCACGAGGGCATTCCCTACGAGGTCGAGCGCGTGCACTGCAGCCAGTGCAGCCGACTCCTCGGGGAACGTTCACTGCGACGCGCGGTCGCCTAGACCCCCAACTCCGCGGCAACCCCGCGGAGGATCTCTCCGGCGTTCCCTTCCACCTTCAGCTCGGCTCGCCCGTCGTAGGGCGTCCGCCCCTTGTTGACGATCGCAACGCGGCCGCCGGCCGAGAGTGTCTCTTCGGGGAGCGCGGCGACGGGATGCACCTCGAGTGAGGACCCGACCACTAGCAGCAGCCGCGCCCGCCGTGCAAGCTCGAAGGCCCGCTCGATCGCAGCGGCCGGTAGCAGCTCGCCGAAGAAGACGACGTCGGGCTTGAGGATCGCACCGCAGCTGTCGCAAGGCGGAGCATCCGCGCGCTCGAGTTTGGCCATTACCGCAGCTCGCGGATACGCGGAGCCGCAGGCTGGACACATCGCCGTGCGGATCGACCCGTGCACCTCGACGAGATTGCGGCTGCCGGCACGCTCGTGCAGGAGGTCGATGTTCTGGGTGACGACAGCCTCGACGAAGCCGGCCTCCTCGAGCGCGGCGAGCGCGCGATGGGCGGCATTGGGCTCAGCCTCGGTCAGCATCGCGATCCGCGGCTTGTAGAACCGCCAGACCTTGGCGGGATCGGCCCGGAATGCGGGCAACGAGGCGTATTCGGCCGGGTCGAACTCCGCCCAGATTCCGGTCGGCGAGCGGAAGTCCGGGATCCCGCTCTCGGTCGAGACGCCTGCTCCGGTCAGAACGACGCACGGCTGATTCGCCCTGATCAGGCGGGCGAGGGCGGGCGCGTCCACGGCGCCGATGGTAGAGAGTTCAATCGTGGACTTCGGCTTCTCGACCGAGGTGAAGGTTCGCTTCGCCGAGACGGACGCGCAGGGCATAGCGCATCACGCTGTCTACCTCGTCTGGTTCGAGGTCGCGCGGATCGAGTACCTCGCCCGCTTTCGCGGCGGCTACCCGGCGCTGCAGGCCGAGGGCATCGAGGCGCTGACGCTCGACGCGAACGTCAGCTTTCGAACGCCCGCCCGCTTCGATGACCGGCTCACGATCTCCGCGCGCTGCAGCAACGTTCGCGGGGCGCGCTTCCGCTTCGACTATCGCCTCGAGCGGGACGGCGAGTTGATCGCGGAGGGATGGACGGGCCACGCCTGCGCTGATGCGCGCACGCTGAGGCCGACCCGGGTGCCGCAGTGGCTGGTCGAAGAGATCGCCAAGGCCGAGGCTACGGCCCGGTCGTCGTCGTCGTCGTCGTAGTCGTGGTCGTAGTGGTGGTCGTCGTCGGCGGCGGCTTCTTTTTCTTCTTCGTTGGCACGGGCTTCGGCTTCGTCCCCACGAGCACGAGCTCCGGCTCGCTCCGGTACGACGAGTACCAGGTGTCGTCGTAGAGCAGCTTCCCGCGCTTGTAGACGAGCCGCCGGACGCTGGTCGAGCGCGACGGCTCGCCGCCGTCGACGACGACCGTACGGCCCTCCGTGAGGCTCGGGTCCGGCTCATGCTTCACCGGCGCCCGCCCTGCGTCGACAAGCGGCCTCGCCTGGGTGACGACGCGGCGATGCTGCGGCGTTCCGTAGAGCCCCACCGTCAGCGAGTACGAGCCGACGAATGTCCGTAGGAGCAGCCAGTGCGATGTGTCGTTGACGAAGCGCAGGTCGACGTCCGGGTAATTCACGGTCGCATCGCGGCCGAGCGGGTAGTGGCTGATGTAGAGGGCATGGTTCGTGCGCGAGGTGATCTTCAGCCCCGCCTCGTACGCGGCGTTGAAGACGGTGGTGGAGACCTGGCAGACGCCGCCGCCGAGGCCCGTCCCCAATTCGCCGTTGATGATCACGGGCGCCTCGCGGAAACCCTTTTCCGCGGTGCGCGCACCCGTCGCTTGGTTGAACGAGAAGGTTGCCCCGGGGGCGATCAGATGCCCATCGAGCAGCCGTGACACGAGCTGGACGTTGTGGATGCGGTTCGCATCGCCGCCGTAGATCGTCTCGTAGCTTCCGACCAGGCCGCGAATACCCATTACCCGGGCCTCGCGGGTCGTTCGCTCCGGTTTCGCCGTCGAGACGACGAGGCGGGCCGTCCGCTGGTTCCGGGAGAGCGCCGCGGCAAGCAGGTTCGCGGACGTGGCCGCCACATCGAGCCTCCGTCCAACACGCGACGGGATGATTCCGACCTCGCCGCCCGGCGAGACCGCGAAACCGGCGTTTCGGGCCGGCCGGTCGAGCGCTCTGCCGAGCCGCGCGAAGTAGCGGTCGGCTCCTGGGCCGCCGATTCCCAGCGTCGACGTCCCGCGGCCGGGCAGCGCGAGCATCGCACGCAGCCGGTAGGGCGTGACCGTCCAGTGGACGCCCCGCCACCGCATCTGAACAGACCCCGAGAGGGCGGTGCGCACACGTATGGCGGCGGCGGCGAGCTGTGCGGCCGAGACGGCGGTCGGCTCGCTCCTGAAAGGCAGGACGACGGGTTGCCGCGAGAACCCGGCCAGCGCTGCCACGACGATCTGCGCGGCCGCGGGTCGGTCCAGCTTCCGGCCGGCGGTTCCACTGATCACCACGGGCACGAGGCCGTGGAGGCGGAGCTGGGGATCGCGGTGGGGTCGGTAGACGGCCCGGCCAAAGCGGCTGAGCTCGAACCCGAGCGCGGCTTCATAGACCCGCGTCGGCGGCGCGAACTGGGCACCGAAGACCCTGACGCCGATGCGCCGAAAGCCGCGAAGCGGCCCGAATCCGTCCCCGTGGCGCCGCGCCAGCTGAACGGCGGCGTGCCAGTCCGCGTGGACGCCCAGCTGCTGCGGGGTCAGCCGCCAGCGCCGGTCGCCGGCCACGAAGATCACCGGAACCCGCTCGAGGCTGCGTGCCCGCCGCTCGAGGAGCCGCTGCGCCGCGTCGGGTTTCATGCCGCCGACGTTGACGCCGTCGATCTGCACGCCGGCGGCGATCCGCTCCGGCGAGCCCGCGAAGACGAGCCCGAGCACGGAGCCGATCACGGCCAGGACCAGGAATCCGAGCGCGCCACGTTGGACGCGCACGCGCGTCGAGGTCTTCCGCTTGCGCCGGGCTCGGGCGCGGGCGGAAGCGGCGCGTGAGTCCGCAACCACGAAGGCGCGAAGTCTAGCGGCGTCGGAGGCCGCTTTAAGGGTGGCTAGCCATCCCTCGGCAAAAGGCGTCGCTTGCGACGCCGACCAGAAGAGGTCGCGCCGACATGGCGGCGCGACCGCTCAACCCGGGTCCGCGATGAGCGTCGGTTGCTTCGCTAGCTATCCCTCGGCAAAAAAATCTCGCGGGCGATCACTAGCCGTTGGATCTGCGACGTGCCCTCGTAGATCTGGAAGAGCTTCGCGTCTCGCATCAGCTTCTCGACCGGGTACTCCTTCATGTAGCCGTAGCCGCCGAAGATCTGCACGGCGTCGGTCGTCACCTTCATCGCCGTGTCCGCGGTGAAGCGCTTCGCGTAAGACGACTGCAGCGTTGCGCGCTCACCCTGGTCGATCAGCCACGCGGCCTGCCAGGTCAACAGCCTGGCGGCCTCAATCTCCGCGGCCATGTCTGCGACCAGGAAGTTGACACCCTGGTTGATCGCGATCGGCTGGCCGAACTGGACCCGGCTCTTGGAGTACTCGACCGCGTGCTCGAACGCCGCACGCGCAACGCCGACGGCGCCCGCCGCGGTGCCCGGCCGCGTCAGGTCGAGCGTCCGCATCGCGATCTTGAACCCCTCGCCCTCCTCGCCGAGCCGGTTCGCAGCCGGCACCCGCGCCTCATGGAAGGCGAGCGCCGATGTGTCCGTTGCCCGTTGACCGAGCTTGTCGAGGTGCTCCTCGACGACGACGCCTTCGGATTCGGCCGGAACGACGAAGGCCGACAGACCGCGGTGACCGGCTTCCCGGTCGGTCGAGGCGAAGACCACGAACCAGGCGGCCTGGCCCGCGTTCGTGATGAACATCTTCGATCCGTTGAGGACGTAGTCGCCGTCGCGCAGCTCCGCCGTCGTCTGGATCGCCGAGACATCCGACCCGGCGCCCGGCTCGGTCAGCGCGAACGAGCAGAGCAGCGGCTCCTCGAGCAGCGGCGTCAACCAGGCGCGCTTCTGCTCGTCGCTGCCCGCTAGGAGCACGGGCAGCGAGCCGAGGATGTTCGCGACGATCGAGGTCGCGATCCCGGAGCAGCCCCAGGCCAGCTCCTCGCCGATCAGGATCTGCTCGAAAGCCGACAGGCCCGGGCCGCCGTACTCCTCCGGGATGTGCGGGTTCATCAGCCCGACCTCGTGCGCCTTCGCGATCACGTCGGCGGGATGCTGCGAGCGTTCGTCGTAGTCCGCGGCGACCGGCCGGATCTCCTTCGCCGCAAACTCGCGTGCAAGCTCGCGCAGCGCGCGTTGCTCGTCGCTCAGAGCGAAGGAAACGCCGCTCGTGGTCTCTGTTGCGCTCACGATTGACTCGCGAGTCAATATAGACGCCGTCGCAGCCCAAGAACCTCTCAGAAAGAGTCAGCGGCATCGGTGCTGCCGGCCGGGATTAGCCGGACGCCCCGGCAAAGCCGGGACGCCTCCGGGTCGGCGTCGCAAGCGAGCGCCTTGGATCAAGCAAAACCGGCGTCGTTCGAGGCCGGCGGCAGTGGACTCGAAGGCAGCCCTGCGCGCGGCTCGCGCTCGTTGTAGCCGCCGGGAGCCACGTCGTTCGGTCCGTCCGGGTTGAAGAGCGACGCCAGGTGCTGGATCTGTCCGCGCCCAGGCCCGAGCTCGAACATGCCGCCGCCGTAGAGATCGATCTCATGAGCCGCGCAGTAGTCGTAGAAGTCGAGTAGCTCGCGGACATAGCCGAAGCGAGAGGGCTTCACGTTCAGCGTGCGTGGCGGAAACGCAAGACCATCGACGTCGGCGACGGAATGGATCGGCGCATCCCAGGTGATCCGGTCGCGGTGGGGCCGCAAGACCTCCTCGGTCTCGCCCGTCAACGCCGGGTCTTCAAGCCAGGCCTCGGGAAAGCCCTCGGCGACGCGGCGATAGAGCGAAACGTCGGGCGGCGCGGCGTCCGGATCCGAATAGAAAGCCTTGTAGTCGACGATGTCGACGGTTCCAGTCGCGGCCAGCTCCTGAACGAGCTCGTCCGTCCACCCGCTGCCGGGGTCGAGCTTGAAGCGCAGCTCGGGGTAGAGCTCCAGCCGGCGCCGCAGCGGCTCGGTCGAGGGTGGATCACCGAGACCGGGCGAGACGACGAAGGTCACCGGCCGCGGCGTCCGGCCCAGCGCCTCAGCGAGCGAGCGCCCCGCCTGCCGTAGAGCCAGGTCGAGCGCGGCGCTCTCGTAGGCCCAACGCTTGTGCGGCTCCTCGATCTCGAGCGCCGAGGAGAAGGACTCAAGGATCCAGGCCCCGCTCAACGGGCGACTGGGACCAGCCGCCAGCTCGCGATCGTGCGCCTCCGCGTACCACGTGACGTCCTCGCCGAGACCTTCCTGCCCACCCCCTACCAGGCGGACGAGCGTCGTGACCCGGATGAAATCGCGCGTCACCGGTGCTTCGAGCCGTTCGAGCCGGTAGTCCTCGATCTCGAGTGGCAGCTCGGCGATCCGCGCGTATGTACCGGCGAGCCGACTCACGCCTTCGACCCTACAAAAACGAAGAGCCCCGGTGCCCCGGGGCTCTTCCCAAAGCGGTCAGGCGCTCGCGGCGCCTCGGTTCACTTCTTGCCGTGGCCTTTGTCGCTGGCTTGGTGCTTGGCCTTGGCGGCGTTCTGATGGTGCTTGCCCTTGCTCTGATGCTTGCCCTTGCCCTGATGCTTGCCCTTGCCCTGATGCTTGTTCTTCTTCGCGCTCGCCGTGGTCGCAGGCGGGCACGGATGGGTGTCGTCGACGACGAAGTCACCGTGGCGAAGATGTGCTTTCAAAGCATGGCGAGAGACCCGGATCTTCACCCAATGATGCTTCTTGGAATGAGTCCGGTGGCAAACGGTCACCTTTTTGCCGGGGTACTGGCTCGCGGCTGCGGGACCGAGATCGAGCGCGCGCATGCCTGCAACCGCTGCCGAGGCAAGAGCGGCACCGGTCAAGAGCGTCGCGACGCCGGCAACGACCAGACGTAAGCGGCGATGAGTCCAGATCGATTTCATTTCTTGACCCTCCTGGAGATCGAATGCGGGGCACCGCAGTTCGACGTATCCATCGACCATTCTTGCAAAGTTCTCAACCCCCTCCTAACTCGATTCGCTCCAACGGGTTCAGGCGGTGGGCTTGCTCGACAGCCCGCCTTTGCGCTCCTCCTCGGGTAACCAGGGCCAAGTCGACCCACGAATCCCAGTCGGACGAGTCCTTCCGAAGCGCACTCTGAAAGTCACGTCTCGCTCCGTCGAGGTCTCCTTGTGAGAGTAGGGCCTCTCCGTGCAGGCGCCAGGGCTCGGGCGACCACGGAACGAGGCGCTTGGCCCAGCGCGCATCCCGCGCCGCCCGGCGCGGCTGGTCTGCATCGAGCGACGCGCTCGCGGCGGCGAGCGTCTCGTTTCCCGCGAGAGCACCGACCGCGACCAGGGCCAGCAGGACTGCGGCGCCGATCCCGGCCACCCGCGCCTTTCGGTGGAGGGGAGGCCTCGGTTCGCGCCCGGCGAGGATCAGGAGCGCAACCGCACATCCCAGCCCGGCGAGCGTGACGGCCGGCAGCTCCCAGTCCCAGTCCTGAGCGGCGTGGACCAGATACGCGACGTACCCACCGAGCGCCGGTGCCGCAAGCGGCTGTTTCCGAGCAATCAGACCGCCGGCGACCGGAAGAGCGAGCAGCGCCGCGAGCAATCCGAGCCCTACCGGCCCAAGCTCGGCCAGGGTCTCGAGATAGAGGCTGTGGGCGTCGAGAACCGGTAGGTCAGCCGGCCGCGAACGCAGCCACTCGCGCTGGAAGCTTCCTGCACCGGAGCCGAGCCATGGATGCTGCTGGTAATCCCGCCAGGCGACGTGCCAGTACTGAGCGCGGCTGCTCCCCGAGAGGCTGAAGAGGCGCCGGCTCCGGTCGGCCTTGACGGAGGGCGCCGCGT
>Ga0307296_10001917_pt1 | contig 10590 bp, 8 predicted proteins | sample ER_DNA_153_FD_194467 | JGI IMG/M metagenome (GOLD analysis project Ga0307296, IMG submission 194467) | Bulk soil microbial communities from the East River watershed near Crested Butte, Colorado, United States - ER_DNA_153 | ecosystem: Environmental > Terrestrial > Soil > Floodplain | place: USA... | reverse complement strand
CCCTCGGAAAGGGCGGTCCTCGATGTGACGTTCGACGACCCCGGAGAGGTGCGGCTCGAGCATCGCACCCCGGATCACGTCTACGATCTCGGCGCGTTCTCGGTCGTAGGGAACGCGACCGCCGCCGCCATTGGCTCATTCGAGACCCTGCGTGTCGATCCCGAGCTGACGGCTGAGCATCAATCGATCGATGCCGACATCGAGCGGCCGCCGGACAAGGTGCTCGCCTTCGTGGCCTCGATGCCACTCCTCTACGGGGACGATGTTCCGCCGGCGATCTCCTACGCCTGCCCTATGCATCCGGACGTCACGTCCTCGGATCCGGGAACTTGCCCAAAATGCGGGATGCAGCTGCTTCCCGTGCGTTCTGAGGAGCCGACTCCGGCCTCCTACGTCTGTCCCATGCACCCGGAGGTCACATCCTCGGAGCCGGGGACGTGTCCCAAGTGCGGCATGAAGCTCGTGCCCGCCGACACCCTCCCGGCGTCCGCGCCGAAGCCGCTGGAAGATGCCGTTCATCACGAGCATGATCAGCACGAACAGAGCGACGGGCTCGAATGGGAAGACCTAATGCCGGAGATCAACCGGGCCTCCGAGCCCAGCAACATGCGATGGATGCTCATCGACCGGGAGACCGGGGCCGAGAACGGGGCCATCACCTGGGCGTTCACCGTCGGCGACCGGGTGAAGATTCGACTCGTCAACGAGATGGAGTCCGATCACCCGATGCACCACCCGTTCCACGTTCACGGTGCGGGTCGCTTCCTGGTCCTGTCACGTGACGGCGAGCCGGAGCCCAACCTGGTGTGGAAGGACACCGTGCTCGTCCCCGCGGGAAGGACCGTGGACGTCCTGCTCGACGTCTCGAATCCGGGCCTGTGGATGGCGCACTGCCACATCGCCGAGCATGCCCAGAGCGGGATGATGTTCAGCTTCAACGTCGCTCGGCGTGATCCTGCGGAGGGGGCGACATAGCCCCCGGGAACGAAGCGCCTTCGTACGAGGTCGTCGTCATCGGCGGTAGCCAGGCAGGACTCGCCGTCGGTTATCACCTCGCTCAGCGTGGCCTGAGCTTCATGATCCTGGATGCCGGCCCGGAGATCGGCCATGTGTGGCGGTCCCGATGGGACTCGCTCACGCTGTTCACCCCCGCCCAGTACAGCAGCCTTCCGGGGATGGCCTTTCCTTCGCCAAAGGACACCTACCCAGCGAAGGACGACGTCGCCTCCTACCTGCAGGCGTACGCAACGGCGTTCGACCTTCCGGTACAGCTCAACGCCAGGGTCACGTCTCTCACGGCACATGATGGCGAGTACCTCGTAGCGACCGATGACGGTGGGTTCACGGCGAGGCACGTCGTCGTTGCGACCGGTCCGTTCCAGGTTCCCTTCGTGCCTCCTGCTGCGGATGACGTGGACGAAGGGGTCACGCAGATCCACAGCGCCCACTATCGAGGCCCAGCTCAACTGCCCGACGGTCACGTGCTCGTCGTGGGAGGAGGCAACTCCGGCTTCCAGATCGCCGAGGAACTCGCCGCGACCAGGAAGGTGGATCTCGCCGTGGGCAAGCGAGTCCCTTCGCTCCCGCAGCGCCTGCTCGGCAAGGACCTTTTCTGGTGGCTGTCCGGGGTCGGATTCATGAAGGTCAGTACCGACTCACGACTCGGTCGCAAGTTGGCCGAACGCGACGTGCTGATCGGATCTAGCGCAAGAGGGCTTCGGCGCTCCGGGGTGACGCTGAGGAAGCGGTTGACGAGCGCTGTGGGGCGACGCGCCGTGTTCGAGGACGGAAGCGAACAAGACGTCGACGCGATCGTCTGGGCGACGGGGTTTCGACCCGACTTCTCCTGGATCGATGTCCCCGGTGTCAAGGGAGCAAGCGACCGGATCGTCCATCGACGTGGGGTGACCGACGTTCCTGGCCTGTTCTTCGTCGGGCTCACCTGGCAGCACACGCGGGGGTCGGCGCTCATCGGATTCGTCAACGACGATGCTGCCTTCATCGCAGGGCGCATCGATCCGCACCTCGAGAAGCACGCTGGAGTTGGTGGGATGGATTCCGAGCACACCTAGAGGAGAACGCATGGCGATGGTGACGGATCCCGCATGCGGAACATCGACAGCGAAGAGGCAGCCGGGACGATCGAGCACGAAGGGAGGACGTACTACTTCTGCTCGCAGGTTGCCACGACGCCTTCGAGGCAGATCCGACCTCTTATGTGACGTGAGACCAAGCATCTCCTGCAGGCTGGCCGATGCTGACGTTCGGGCTCGAACATGACCGGCGACCGCTGACTGGGCCGTGGCGGCCTAAGGCCGTGCTTGCAACGACCGCTAGGGGGGGTATCGGCGTGGGGATGATTCCGATCGAAGGGATCGGACTGTGAGTGTCGCCCGACCCGGCCTGCCCCTAGGTGAGAAACCGTCGATTCGCGCGGCCATCACTTGGGGAGTCGTCGTGGGCGTGATCCAGGCCGCGTCCCCTCTGGCCTTCTGGTGGCTCAATCCGGCGACCGTCTATGCCCTTGGACTCGCGGCGATCGCGTTCGTCTATATCGGCTTCGGGGTGGCCGACGGACGATGGAAAGTCATTGCCATCGAGTGTGTTGTCGCGATGGCGTTTGTGGTGATCGCCGCGGCAGGCATCACCGGACCGGCGTGGCTCCTAGCGGCCGGGTTCGCGGCCCACGGGCTCAAGGACGCTTGGCAGCAACGCCACCAGTATGTTTCGGGTACCCGGTGGTGGCCTCCATTCTGCGCTGCCGTCGACTGGGTCGTCGCCTTGGTAATCGTGATCGAGATCGTCGGAGGAATCCACCTTAAGCCGTAGCAGTCGCTCCATTAGCCCGATTGGCTGACATCGGGGAGGCCGATCTCGCCCTTCCCGAATTGAGCGGAAGAACTCTCGTCGCCTACGTGGACGTGAAGTGGCTTGGTGTAAGCAGAGCGCGAAGTTCGTCTGGGGACAACGGCGGTGTCCGTTTGTGCAGCAGGCGGTGGCAGTTTGGGTGTGAGGAACGTCCAGTCTCTAGATCCTTGTCAACGGCTGCGAGGCTCTGTGTACGTGGAGCGCGTTCGGCGAATCGAGTTGGTGAGATGCCTCGGATTGACGGCGGCCTCGCGCGCCCCAGACATGGCCTCCAGTAGCGCCTCCGGCAAGAGATCGCGATAGCTCCAGCGCCGCGAGGCCACGCTCACCTCCGCGATGGCTCGGGCATCGCCCAGTCGTGCCTCACGGACGACGAGTTCGCCAGCCACGAGCGCAGCGTAGCCTGAGGGATATTCTGGCGCGTGGTAGTCGTTTCGGTGCCTCCATCCATCAGGTCTTGCGGGGGAACGCTGGTCGTGTGAGCCTCCCCAGGATGGATCGACTGATCGTGGCGAGGCACGCCGAGAGCGAGTACAACGTCAAAGGACCGATCGACGCCGAGCCGTCATCTCGGCAATCGCCGCTCACCTCTCGTGGCACGGATCAAGCACGCTCGCTGGCAGAGCGGCTCGAAGCGGATGACATGGACCTCTGTGTTACGAGCGGAACGCTCCGGGCCGTTCAGACGGGGGAAGTTGTCGCCAACTCGCTCTCGATTCCCCTACTGAAGACGCCCCTGCTCGACGATCCGCCCGCAGGCATCTTCGAACGCGGACCTGTGGAAGCCTTCGCGAACTGGATGAGCGAACACGACCCGGACACGCCTGTGCCAGGAACCTCTACAACTCTCCGGGATTCCGCTCGTCGATATCTTGACGCGGCCTGGTTCCTTCTGGATCGACCGGAACGCACTGTCCTCGTCGTCGCTCATGCACCCGCTCTCCGATGGATCGTTCAGGCGGCACTAGGTCGAACCGACCCGTTGAACTACTCCTCGCCCTTGTTCGCCTACGCCGATCCAGCAGAGGTCGATGTGCGCGCGCTTCGGAGCAGCCTGGACCGGCTGGTCACCGACCCATTCATCGTGCTCTCGGGCCGAGCGGACGGGTGATGGCCCGACGACGAGCGTGCCGGGGACGTGCCACTCGACGCGCGTTGGTCGAACGCGTAGTCGCTTTCCGCCGGAAGCGACATCAGCTAGGGCAGGCGGCCGATCCAATCATGCCGGATTAGTCACTACGACCCAGACACTCCGTGTCGGCTCGTCGACTGCAATCGTCGCGACGGGCCCCCCAACTGGGATGGTCGCTACGGACCTGGTCACTGGATCGATCCTTGAAATGGTGCCGTCGCCCTGGTTCGTGACCCATACCGCGTCGAGTCCGGTCGCGACATCGGAGGGTTCGCTTCCGACTCGGATCGGTGAGTCGAACGAGCCCGACGCCGGGTCGAACGGCATGACCACCCCCGCGTCCGAGTCGAGGATCCACACCCCACCTGCCCCTACGGCGATCCCCTCAAGCCTTCCGGGACTCTCAAAGACCTCGATGTCCTCAAGGTGATTCGGGTCCACCCGCGTCAGCGTTCCTTGGAAGTCGTCGATGACCCAGACCGCGTCCAGACCGACAGCTAGCCCGGATGCGCTCTGCCCGGTGTCCACGGTCTGGGTGATGGCACCCGTGAACGGGTCGAGCCGACGGAGCTCACCGTCGCTTGTTAAGGCCCAAGCGCCAGAAGCCCCGACCGCGACATGGATCTCCTGGACCCCCGGGACCACACCGGCGGGTGCGATCCGGACCGGTCGAAGCGTCTTGTCCGTGGCGGGGTTGATGCGGACGATGCCAGGGGCAGCTCCTCCCACCCAAACGACGCGCGATCCTACGGCGAGCGAGTTGGCGCCTCCGCCGGAGAGGACGTTGCGGGCGACGGAAGTCTCCGGGTCGACGTGTGAAAGGTTGCCGCCACTCTGAACCCATACGCCTCCTTCGCCGACCTCCACCTGGCTTGGATAGCTCGTCGGCAGGTCTGTCAAAGTCGACCGGATCTTGCCGGTCTCAGCGTCGAGCTGAACGAGAGAGTCCAATGGGACCTCGGCTCCCGGGCGGGTGGCAGACGGCGAGGTTGGTGAGCCCTTGTCGCGGAGCGTCCAGAAGCCGACGACCGAAGCGATGATGACCAGCGCAAGCGCCGCGATGGCGATCCACCGTCGGCCACGCTCGTCCGAGGCTCCATCCGGGAGCGTCGAGCCTCGCAGTGCCCCGGCCATCTCACCGGCGGTGGCGAAGCGGTAGTCGGGCCTCCTCGCGGTTGCCTTGGTCACGACCTCGTCCAGGGATCGGGGGAGGTCGGCTCGCGTAGAGCTCGGTGCCGGGACGTCCTGCTCCAGGTGCGCGTACATCGTGGCGACCTCGGAGTCCCTGCGGAACGGCGGGGAGCCTGTCATGCACTCGTATAGGACACATCCGAGCGAGTAGACGTCCGCCCGCCCGTCGAGCTTGTCACCGCGGATCTGCTCGGGGGCCACGTAGTCGACCGTTCCCATGAACTGACCCGTCTTGGTGATCTCGGTGTCGATGCGCGTTGCCCGGATCAGTCCGAAGTCGCTCAGGTACGCCCGTTCTCGGGCATCCAACAGCACGTTGCCCGGCTTCACGTCCCGGTGCACCAGCCCGCGTTCATGGGCGGCCTCGAGCGCATCGGCGACCTGTGCGCAGATCAGGGCGGCGCGTTCGGGTGAGAGCGTCCCCTCGTGCTCGAGCAGCGTGCGAAGATCCATGCCCTCGATGAAGCGCATCGCGAGGTAGAGCTGTCCGTCGGACTCGCCGGCGCCGTAGACCGGCACGATGTTCGGGTGCTCGGTGGACGCCGCGGCGTTGGATTCTCGCACGAACCGCTCACGGAAAGCCGGATCGGCCGCGAGGTCCGAGGAGAGGAGCTTCAGCGCGACCCGGCGTTCGGGGAAGACCTGCGTGGCGAGGTAGACGACACCCATCCCGCCGCGACCGATCTCACGCTCGACCCGGAACCCGGCGATCTCCCGTCCGATGAGCCCGTCCACGCGACCGTTCTACACCCCAAGCGCGCTCGCGACCTCGATCGACGAAGCGGCCACCGCATCAGAGATGTCGCTTCGTGACGGAAGCGACATCCAGACCGCCAGCGGACGGTCGCTCCGACCTGATTGCGCGCTGTCGGCAGGCACAGAGCTCCGTCGAATCCTTGATGCGAGCACGAACAGCGAATCGACCATGGCCTCGAGCTCGAAGGGGTCCATACTCGGCGCGTGAGTGCTCCCACGCATGGCCAGTCGCCGTCGGTGGGCGAGCCGTCGGATGCTCCTGGATCCCAGACGGACACCAGCCGAGACGCCGATGTCCACGCGTTCTTGATCGCCGACGTTCGTGGCTACACGGCCTTCACACAGGAACGGGGGGACGAGGATGCTGGACGCCTCGCCGGCCGCTTCGCCCAAGTGACCCGCTCGGTGGTCGATGCGAACCGCGGGAACGTGCTCGAGCTCCGCGGTGACGAGGCCCTGGTCGTCTTCGGTTCACCTCGCTCCGCGATCCGTGGGGCCGTGGCTCTGCAACAGCGCTTCGTCGAGGAGACGATCGCCGATCCATCCCTTCCGCTCACCGTTGGGATCGGGCTGGATGCCGGCGAGGCGGTGGCGGTCGAGGGCGGCTACCGGGGCGGCGCTCTGAACGTCGCGGCACGGCTCTGCTCGCTCGCGCGCGCCGGCGAGGTGCTCGCGAGCCGGGAGATCGTTCACCTCGCCCTCCGGGTCGACGGGGTCCGATTCACCGAGCGTGGCCAGGCAGAGTTGAAGGGGCTCAACAAGCCGGTCCACGTGGTCGCGGTGCGTTCTGAGGATAGGGACGACGCCTTGGCGATCGCCCCGTTCGTCCGATCGATCGCGGCGCCACCTCGCAGGCGGTGGAAGGCGGTCGCGGCGGTGGCGGCGCTGGCCGTGGTCGCGGCATTGGTGGCCGTCCCGCTGGTAACTCGCGATTCGGGTGGAGATTCGGAGATCGAGCCGAACTCGATCGGCGTTCTCGACCCGGAGTCCGGCGAGGTCACCGCGACGGTGGGGCTCGACAACCGCCGCCCGGGGTCGGTCGCAGCGTCGAGCCAGGCGGTGTGGGTGACCAACCCCGATGTCGGGAGCGTGACGCGAATCGACGCGAACGAGCAGGCCATCGTCGACTCCATCCAGGTAGGAGAGAACCCGACAGGGATCGCAGTCGGGTTCGACGCCGTTTGGGTCGTGGATAGCGGCGGGCCGACCGTGTCCCGCATCAGCCCCGACACGAACGAGGTGGTGGGGGAACCGATCGGAGTCGGGAACGGCGCTACGGGCGTCGCGGTCGGCGAGGGGAGTGTCTGGGTGACCAACCGGTTCGACGGGACTGTCTCGCGTATCGATCCCAACCCGGGCGGAGAAGTCGAGACGATCTCGGTCGGCCTCGACCCCCGGGGGATCGCGGTGGGGTTCGGCAGCGTGTGGGTGGGACTGGCAGGATCGAACGAAGTGGTGCAGATCGACCCCCAGACGAACGCGGTGACGCAGCCGATCAGTGTGGGGAACGCGCCGGGGGCACTCGCCGTGAGCGAAGACGCCGTATGGGTCGCAAACACGCTCGACGACACCGTCATGGCAATCAGCCCCGACACGAACTCGGTCGTGGACGCGATCGGGGTAGGGGACGGGCCCTCGTGGATCACGGTCGTCCAAGGGACAGTGTGGGTGGCGAACGAAGCGGAGGGGACGCTCTCGAGCATCGATCACGGTCAGACGACCGCCGACACGACCTTGATCGGGAGCGTGCCTCAGGGGCTGGCCGGCGTCAGCGGTAATCTGTGGGTATCGGTCCGCGGGACGGCATCCTCGCATCGAGGCGGAACGCTGAGGATGCTCTCGCTCTACAAGCCTGCAACGCTCGATTCGGCGGTCGCCTACGACTACTTCACGGCGACCCCGCTGCACGTGCTCGGGGACGGCCTACTCGCCTTCGAGCCGCTGGGTTTGACCAACGCGAGGCTCGTGCCCGACCTCGCCGAAGCCGTACCGGTCGCCACCGACGACGGTCGCACGTACACCTTCGAGCTTCGCCCGGGGATCCGATACTCGACCGGTGAGGTGGTCGTACCTGCAGACTTCCGCCGTGCTCTCGAACGGGGCTTCCGTCTCGATCCTTTCAATCACGGGGACATCTACGGCGGGCTCGTCGGGGGCGAGGCGTGCGCGAACATGCCCCGAAGGTGCGACCTCTCCAAAGGCATCGTGACCGATGACGCGAGCGGGACGATCACGTTCAACCTGGTCGCCCCCGACCCCGACTTCCTGAACAAGCTCACGATGCCGTTCGCCTATCCGGTTCCACCCTCCGCGCCGGACGAAGAACAGGCGGAAGCGGGCATCCCCGGCACTGGCCCGTACATGCCAGCGGCGCCGATGACCCGCCATGGGCTCGTGCTCGTTCGCAACCCGTACTTCCAGGTCTGGTCGCCGGCGACGCGACCAGACGGGAATGTCGATCGGATCGAGTGGACGTTCAGGGTCGAACCCCAGGCACAGGTCGAAGCCGTGATCGCCGGAGATACGGACGTGGCGTTCGACGCTGACACCTCCGACCGACTCGACGACATCCTCGTTCGGTTCCCGGCGCAGGTCCATACCTCTGCGAAGGCCGCGACGTACTTCCTCGAGCTGGAGATCGAGGAGCCACCCTTCGATGACATCCGGGTACGACGGGCGCTGAACTACGCCGTGGACCGGGACCGGGTCGTGGAGATCTTCGGAGGAGCGGCGCTACCCACGTGCCAGCAGCTCCCGCCGAACTTCCCAGGGTACGAGCCCTACTGCCCGTACACGTCGGACCCCGCACGTGGAGGCGAAGGGTCCTGGACCGCCCCGGACCTCGAGGAAGCCGAACGACTCATCCGTCGTTCGGGCACGGAGGGGATGCGGGTCACGTTTGAGTACACCCCGTTGTACTGGGACCCGGACGGCGGGGAGCTCGGGGACTACATGGTCGAGTTGCTGAACGGTCTCGGATACCACGCGAGCGTGAAGCCCCTCCCGCCCGCGGTCTTCTATGACCCCGGTACTGAGCTCCAGATGCCGCTCGTTGGATGGACCCTCGACTACCCGGCCGCTTCCAACTTCCTCGCCAACAGGTTCCATTGCGACGCGAACTTGGGATTGGGATTCTGCGACCCGCGGATCGACGCGATGATGGACCACGCGGCCCGGATCCAGGAAGACGACCCGGCCGCGTCCGGTGCGCTCTGGGCAGAGGTCGATCACGCAATCGTCGACGAGGCCCTCTACATCTGGCTGATCAATCCGATCAACGTTGGATTCGTCTCCGAACGCGTGGGCAACTACCAGTACGGCCTTCAATGGGGTGTCCTGCTCGATCAGCTCTGGGTCCAGTAGCCGCCAAGGCCGCGTTTGCAATCGCTGGCGGCCACGATTCAGGACCGCACATGAGCCTCGGCTGGCTCGTCTGGTCGTGGAGCAGTAGAAGGATAGGTAGACGGCGCCCTGGGCAGTCGTTTCGTAACGAGATCGACCCTTCAACCACTCGCATAGCGACCTTCGCTTTGGCGTCGTCACACTAGGCCTCGCGCTCAGCTCGTCACCGGCCGCATCCTCGGGTCGACCCGAACGGGCACGCGAGCGGGGACCATACTGATGTTCGCCCGCTCCTCCCACGCCGCCTGCTCGGCCTCGGCGAGCTTCTCCTCGACCATCATCTGACGGGTCTCGGTGACGAACCGGTCAACGGCGCCAGGGTCGTGGGTGGGGCCGGTGTAGGCCTTGGTGAACTCGAGGCGGTCGAGCTGGTCGTTCCAGTAGGACGGGTCGTAGAGATCCCGGCTCTTGGTGTGTTCCATCGAGGTCTTCATCGAAACCAGTTGCGCGTTCCTGTTAGCGGGCTTCGGCGTCACCGAGACTTCGAGGATGTCGAGCACCAGCAGGACGTTGACGCCGTCCTTGCGCGTGAGTTGGTATTTCGATCCTGCGGGCTCCCCAGCCGGAGTGCTCCATCCGCAGCTCGCAGATCCGTGCTTCGATGTCGGCGTCGATCTGGTGCGGGCAGGAGGCCGGGCGATGGGAGTGGTCGGCGAGCGCTGCCAGCCCACCTTCCTCGTAGCGAGCGATCCAGGCGTGGACGGTCTGGCGCGAGACGCCCACGCGGCGAGCGACCTCGACCACCCGCCAGCCGTCCTGGACCACCGCGAGCACCGCCTGATACCGCTGTTCCATGACGCTGAGCTCCACCAGCACGGCCCACCTCCCGAGACGAGATGAGCGGTGTCAAGCATCAGCCGGAGCCACCGTCAAGGATCAGCCGGAGCCGGTGTCGTGGATCAGCCGGAACTCCGTCAAGGATCAGGTGACGCCGGAACGTCCAGCATCACCCGGAACAGGACAGTCGGCGTGCCCTCGGCAGGAATCGAACCTGCGACCCGCGGTTTAGGAAACCGCTGCTCTCTCCACTGAGCTACGAGGGCGTGCTCGGTCGAGTGTAGAACGAGGCGAACAGCCATCGAGCGACCCTGGCCTCAGCCATCGGGCAGCTCCGATTCCTCGCTCGGGTCCTGGACGCTCGTCCGGGCGGCCTCCACGGTCGTGTCCAGGGAGAGCACCCGCTCCAAACCCGCGATCTCGAGCACCCGCCGGGAGCGCGACTCCTCGGGGGCGACGACGCG
>Ga0307296_10001915_pt1 | contig 10592 bp, 9 predicted proteins | sample ER_DNA_153_FD_194467 | JGI IMG/M metagenome (GOLD analysis project Ga0307296, IMG submission 194467) | Bulk soil microbial communities from the East River watershed near Crested Butte, Colorado, United States - ER_DNA_153 | ecosystem: Environmental > Terrestrial > Soil > Floodplain | place: USA... | reverse complement strand
ACGCTGAGACCATGGCTCCGCAGGCGGTCGAGCTGCACGTGGTCTCAGATTCGACGGGCGAGACGGCGACCCGCCTCGTGCACGCGCTCGAGGCGCAGTTCCCCGAGCAGCAGTTCGAGGAGATCCGGCATCCGATGGTCGAGAGCGTCGATGACCTCGCGCAGGTCGTGCGGCGCGCGAGGGGCCGGCCCGCGGTCGTCGTCTACACCCTCGTCGAGCCGGAGCTGCGCGCCGAGATGCGAACGCTCTGCCGCCGGGCGCGGCTCCACTACTGCGACCTGCTCGGCCAGCCGATCGAGGCAGTGGCCAAGGTCTCCGGAACCGCAGCCAGGATGCAGGCGGGCGGGCGGCACCCGCTCGACGAGACGTACTTCCGCCGCATGGAGGCGATCGAGTTCGCGGTCAAATACGACGACGGGATCGCCGGCGGGCTGGACGACGCGGACATCGTGCTCGTCGGCGTGTCGCGTACCTCGAAGACGCCGCTCTCGATCTACCTCGGCTACCTCGGCTATCGCGCCGCCAACGTCCCGATCGTCAAGGGGATCGAGCCGCCGAAGGAGCTCTTCGACGTCGACCCGCACAAGGTCGTCGGCCTGAAGATCGACGCGAAGCGGCTCGCGGAGATCCGGAAGAACCGCTCGCGGCGGATGGGAGGCTCGAACCACCGCTACTCGAAGCTGCTCGAGATCTACGAGGAGCTCGAGAACGCGGAGGCGGTGCAGCGGCGGCTCGGATGCCCGGTGATCGATACGACCGAGCTCTCGATCGAGGAGACAGCTGCGCGGGTGATCCGCCTCGTCGAGCAGCGGCAGGCAGAGGTCACGGCTTGATTCCAGGGGCTCGGGCGCGCGAGTTCCTTCGTGAGCGCGACCCAGGGTTCGACTGGCTGAAAGGGGGCCTCACCGAGGGCTCGCGCGCCTGGCGGATCGTGTATCTGCTGCTTGCAGTCATCGCACTCGGGATCGTCGTCGCGACGCTGGCCATCCCGAGGACGGCCAGTAGCCGTGCCGACGCGGGGCACCTCAGCTTCGGCTACCCGATCAGCTTCGTGCAGGTCGACGAGCGCGTCTGGAACCCGCCCGGCTATCCGCAGACGTACAGGTTCGATCCCTGGGACGACATCGCCCAATGGAATGGCTGGCTGTTCGTGGACTGGGCTCTGGTGACAGGCGTGCTCTGGAGCGCGCTCTGGCTCCTTCGCCGCGGGGCTACCAACTCGCGAAGGTCGCCCAACCCGGGTTGAACCTGGCGCCGCCGAGGACGGCCTTGCACCAGGCGTACGAACCGGTCGGGCCACACGCTCTCGTCGCCGTGCCGCCGTCGCCGTAGGCGCCCTGGATCGACTGCGCGACGCGCGTCGCCAGAGCCTGCACCTGAGCCGGCGTCGCGCCCGGCGGGTGCTCGTTCCAAGCGAAGCCGATCCGCCCGTCCGGGTACGGATTCCGAATCGCCCAGGCGCGCGCCGCGTAGACCTCGAGGCTCGCGAGCGCCTCCATCTGGGCGAGCGAGATGCGGTTGTTCCCGTAGCCCTTCGCATCGCGCCAGTAGGCCGTCATCAGCGGGACGTAGCTACGGTCGAAGAGGACGCGTGCCGGCGCCGCCTGGGGCGGTCCAGCGAACGCGAGCCGGGCCGGGTGTTCCGTGAACTCGTTGAGCCGCGTCGAGCGAGCCCCGACCTTGGAGCCGGCAACGCATACGCGCGAACAGCTCGGGTACCCCTCCTGCGCCCACCAGGCCACGTACGGCGACACGGCGGTCCACCAAGCCGCGTTGGCGAGCCAGCCCTCGAGCTCGCCCTTGTAGGGGCCGAAGTTGGCGAGCTGCTGTCCGAGACCGACGACGAAGACGGCGCCCTGCTGCGGCGGCGCGCCACGCGGTCCCGTGTAGAGGCCCCGCAGCGCATCGCGCGCTCTCGCCTGCGAAACCGGCTTTGTCCGGACCGCGCTCGAGAGCTCGTTGACCGCCCACGTGTCGCGCGCCGAGTCGTAACCGGCTGTCGCCATGCGCTGACGGAAGAGCCGCCCTTTCGCCGACCAACTCGCCGGCTTCACCTTCGCCCAGGCGCCCATGTTGAACTCGGCGAGTGCGTGGAAGTTCGGGCCTTTCGCGTGGATCGCGGTCACGGTTGCCCGCCCGCGCGGCTTCGTCTTGTCGTCGATCGCGGTCACGACGACGTAGTAGTTCGCGCAGGGCGTCTGGTTCGCGGCCAGCGCGGAGGTGAGCGTCTCCCAGCCGTTCTGGCCGTAGACGATGACCTGGGCCTGGTACGGGCACGACGCGGGAGTGGGGCTGCCCGGCGATGCGACGGCGGCCCCGAGTACGCACGCTGCCAGAAGGACTGCGCTCCTCATGCGTTTCCCGTTCCCCGCACGGGATACTGGAAACCGTGGCCACGCCGAAGCCTCCCGTCCCGCTCTGGCGCTGGGCAGCCTGGTTTTCCGTGCTCGTCCCGGCCATCCTCGTCTTCTACGTCCTGCTCACCCCCGTTTGGCTAGGGTTGCGCGCTCTCGCCTGGCTGGCCGACCGGACGTCACGCTCGGCGTTGCCTTAAGTCGCGACAGCTGTGGGAAGATCTGGTGCGCGTGGCCCCGAACCGCTTCGTCTACGACTTCGACGAGCCCTCCGAGGGAGGTCGCGACCTGCTCGGCGGCAAGGGCATCGGGCTGGCGGAGATGACCCAGCTCGGCGTGCCCGTTCCGGCCGGCTTCACGATCACGACCGACGCCTGCCGCGCGTACACGGAGAGCGGCGGGCAGCTCCCTGACGGCCTCGAGGCCGAGGTCGAGCGCCACCTGACCTCGCTCGAGGAGAAGTCCGGCAAGCGCTTCGGCGATCCGGGCGACCCGCTCCTCGTGTCGGTGCGCTCAGGGGCGGCCGTCTCGATGCCCGGGATGATGGACACGATCCTCAACCTCGGCCTGAACGACGACGCCGTGCGCGGGCTCGCAGAGCGCACCGGCAATCCGCGCTTCGCCAACGACTCGTACCGGCGGCTGATCCAGATGTACGGCGAGGTCGTCGACGGAGTCGACGGGCACCTGTTCGAGGAGGCGCTGTCGAGGCTGAAGGACGAGCGCGGCGCCGCCCTCGACGTCGACCTATCCGCGGAGGACATGGCCGGGCTGGTCGAGACCTTCAAGGGCATCTACGCGAGCGAGACGGGCAGCGGGTTCCCGCAGGACGCGCGCGAGCAGCTGTCACGCGCCGTGCGCGCCGTGTTCGAGTCCTGGGACAACCCGCGCGCGCAGGTCTATCGTCGGGCGCACCACATACCGGACGACCTCGGGACGGCCGTGAACGTCGTCCAGATGGTCTTCGGCAACAAGGGCGACCGGTCGGGAACCGGCGTCGCCTTCACGCGCGACCCCTCGACGGGCGAGTCCGGGCTCTACGGCGAGTTCCTGGCCGACGCGCAGGGCGAAGACGTCGTCGCCGGGATTCGCACGCCCGAGCCGCTCGCCGAGATGAAGGAGGCGCTACCGGAGGCGTTCGAGCAGTTCGTGGGCACGATGCAGCGCCTCGAGGAGCACTACCGCGACATGCAAGACATCGAGTTCACCGTCGAGGACGGGCGGCTTTATCTGCTTCAGACGCGCAGCGCCAAGCGGACGGCCGCGGCCGCGCTGAAGTCCGCCGTGGACATGGTCGACGAGGGCCTCATCTCACGCGAGGACGCCGTCGCCCGTATCGACCCGGGACAGCTCGACCAGCTCCTGCACCCGATGATCGATCCGTCGGCGAGCATCGAGGTCGTCGCGCAGGGGCTGAACGCCTCGCCGGGCGCCGCCTCGGGGAAGATCGTCTTCGACGCCGACACGGCGGCCGAGCGCGGGAAGAACGGCGACAGCGTAATCCTCGTCCGCTGGGAGACGACGCCGGACGACATCCACGGGATGATCGCGGCGCAGGGGATCCTGACCGCGCACGGCGGCATGACCTCGCACGCGGCGGTCGTCGCGCGCGGGATGGGCAAGCCGTGCGTGGCCGGCTGCGAAGCGCTCACGGTCGATACGGCGGCGAGGACTGCGGCGCTCGACGGCCACCAGCTCGCCGAGGGAGACGTGATCACGATCGACGGCGGCACGGGCCGCGTGATGCTCGGCCCCGTCGAGCTCGTCCCGCCGCAGATCAACGAGGACTTCGAGACGATCCTCGGCTGGGCCGACGACATGCGGCGCCTGAAGGTGCGCGCGAACGCGGACACGCCCGAGGACGCGGCCAAGGCGCGCGAGTTCGGCGCCCAGGGCATCGGCCTCTGCCGCACCGAGCACATGTTCATGGCCGAGGACCGGCTCCCGGTCGTCCGCGAGATGATCATGGCTTCGAACGAGGACGAGCGGCGCGGCGCCCTCGACAAGCTGCTCCCGCACCAGCAGGCGGACTTCGAGGGCATCTTCGAGGCGATGGCGGGCCTGCCCGTCACGATCCGCCTGCTCGACCCGCCGCTGCACGAGTTCCTGCCGCCGCTCGAGGAGGCGACCGACGAGCAGATGCGCGAACGGATCCGGGCGCTGCGCGAGGCGAACCCGATGCTCGGGACGCGCGGCTGCCGCCTCGGGCTGATGTGGCCGGAGATCTACGAGATGCAGGTGCGCGCGATCGTGCGCGCCGCTCTGGCCGTGCAGAAGCGCACCGGAGACGCGCCCCTCGTCGAGATCATGCACCCGCTCGTCGGCTTCGCCGAGGAGCTGAGGCGTCTGCGCGAGATGACGATCGCGACGGCCGACGAGGAGGGCGAGCTCGAGTACCAGGTCGGGACGATGATCGAGCTCCCGCGCGCGTGCGTACGTGCGGACGAGATCGCAGAGCACGCCGACTTCTTCTCGTTCGGAACGAACGACCTCACGCAGACGGCGCTCGGCTTCTCGCGAGACGACGCGGAGGGCAAGTTCCTGACGCGTTACCTCGAGGACGGCGTGCTCGAGCGCAATCCGTTCGAGACGATCGACCAGGGCGGTGTCGGCGACCTGATGCGCATCGCCGTCGAGCGCGGGCGCAGCGTGAAGGAGATCAAGATGGGCATCTGCGGAGAGCACGGCGGCGAGCCCAAGTCGGTCGCGTTCTGCCACGAGCTCGGCCTCGAGTACGTGTCGTGCTCGCCGTACCGCGTCCCGCTCGCGCGCCTCGCCGCGGCCCAGGCCGCGCTCAAGGAGTCCGGGATCGAAGCAGTCGCGTCCGGTGGCTAGGCCGTGAGGCCCTGCACGCGGAAGTAGGCGACCAGGACGCTCGCCACCCCGACGGCGACCACCCCGGCGATTCCGAGTAGGCCCGGGCGCCCGTAGATCGCATGCGTCCGGCCCAGGCGCGAGAACGCGAGCATGCTCAGCGCGCCGCCGATCAGCCCGCCGATGTGTCCGCCGATCGAGATGTTCGGGATCGCGAACGTGAATATGAGGTTGACGGCGATCAGGCCGAGCGCCTGACCCCCGAGCACGTAGTTCTTCTGACCCTCGAGGACGAGCGCCGCGCCGAGGATCCCGAAGATCGCGCCCGACGCGCCGACCGTGACGACGTTCGGGCTGAAGATGATCGCGCCCGCCGAGCCGGCGAGCCCCGACACGATGTAGATCGCGAGGAACCGTCCGCGCCCGATCGCCTGCTCGACCGGCGCGCCGATGAACCAGAGGACGAGCATGTTGAACAAGAGGTGGATCATGCTGGCGTGCAGGAACGCCGCCGTGATCAGGCGATACCACTCGCCCTGGTCCAGGCCGCCCGGCACGTAGAGGGCGCCTTTCACGAACAGGCTCCCGGAGACCTGGGTGAGGCTCGAGCCCTGAGCGAGGTTGATCAGGAAGACGAGGACGTTGATCCCGATCAGGATCTTCGTCACGAGCGCGCCCTGGCCCTCGTAGGAGACGCGCCGCACGCCCTGGGTCACCCGTGACGGGCCCTGCGCCTTGCCTGCGTGCTCCGGGCACCGGATCCCGACGGGCGCGAAGACCATGCAGTCCGGGCAGATGCCCCGTCCGCACTCAGAGCACGAGACCCCGGTCTCCCGGTTCGGGTGCCGGTAGCAGTACATCTTGGTCTGCTCTGTGGTCACCGAGGTAGCGTAGTGGGGGGATGCGCGTCCACGTCGCCTTTACGCCCAGGGAGGCGGCCAACGCCCAGCTCGGGATCGTGGTGGACGTTCTCCGCGCCACCTCGACGATCGCGCAGGCGCTCGCCTCGGGCTATGAACGGGTCTACTGCTGCCGCGAGGTCGGCGAAGCGCGGGCGCTCCGCGACCAGCTCGGAGAGGGCTTGCTGGGCGGCGAGCGGAACGCGGTCCGGATCGAGGGCTTCGACGTCGGCGCCTCGCCGCGAGAGTTCCTCGGCGAGCCTCGCGCCTCCTCGGTCATCTTCTCGACGACGAACGGGACGCGCGCGATCCTCGAGACGGCGTCGCGGGCCGACGATGTCCTGCTCGGGAGCCTGCTCAATCTCGACGCCGTCGCGACCGCGGCGCGAGAGCGTGGGGAGGACGTGCTGATCGTCTGCGCAGGCTTTCAGGGCGAGTTCGCCCTCGACGACGCGTACTGCGCCGGGCGGATCGTTCAGCTGCTCGGGGCCGAGCCGTCCGACGCGGCGAAGGCCGCGGACGCGATCGCCCGCGCGTGGCCGGACGCCCACGACGGCCTCCTCGCCCGCACGTACGGCCCGCCGGGGCTCGAGGACGACATCGCGTTCTGTGCGCAGGTGAGTGTCCTCGACGTCGTCCCGCGTCTGAGCCGAATGGTCGACGGCTCCGCGGAGATCACGGCTCGTTAACGTCCAGTCTGTGCCCGGGGACACCGTTCATGTGCGGTACCTGGTCGACGACGTCGAGGCGGCGATCGCCTTCTACACGACGCATTTCGGCTTCGAGCTGCTGACCGACCAGGCGCCTGCATTTGCCGACGTGCAACGCGGCAACCTCCGGCTGCTCCTCAGCGGGCCGCAGAGCTCGGCGGCGCGCCCGATGCCGGACGGACGAGAGCCCGAGCCGGGGGGCTGGAACCGTATCCATCTGCTGGTCGACGACCTCGCGGCCGAGGTGGAGCGCCTGCGTGAGGCCGGGCTCTCGTTCCGCAACGACATCGTCAAGGGCCCCGGCGGCTCGCAGATCCTCGTCGACGACCCGGCGGGCAATCCGGTCGAGCTCTTCCAGCCTCGGACCTGACTCGAAAGGAGACATATGAAGATCGCCACGATCGGTAGGGGGAACATCGGCGGAGCCCTCGCGAAGCGCTGGCGCGCCACAGGGCACGAGGTGACCGAGTTCGGCAGCGAAGGCGGCAACGCCACGGGCTCGGACGCGGTGCTCGTCGCGATTCCGTCGAACGCGATCGAGAACGCGTTCACGAAGGTGGCCGGAATCAACGATGCGGTCGTCATCGACGCGACGAACGCGTTCACCGGCCGCGACGAAGAGTTCGAGTCGCTCGCGCACCAGGTCAAATCGCACGTGAACGGACCTGTAGCAAAAGCGTTCAACTGCAATTACGCGGCGCTCTACGACGAGATCGACTCTCAGCGCGTTGCGCCCTGCTGTCTCTACGCGGCCGAGGACGGCGCGGTCGGGGTCACCGAGCTGTTGATCCGCGACGCCGGCCTCCACCCGGTTTCGGCGGGCGGGCTCGGCAGTGCGCGAATGCTCGAGGATCACCTCGGTCTGATGACCGCGATCAACGAGGGCGGGCTGGGCCGGTTCTTCTACCGCTACGCCATGCCCGGAGAGCTGTAGGACGAGCGCGCGACAGCAGCTGAGCACATGAGCGAGTCGCAACGGCGAGTGCGGCTCATCTTCGGCGCGCTCCTGCTCGTCCTCCTGCTCGCCGCGCTCGACCAGACGATCGTCTCGACGGCGCTGCCGACGATCGTCGGCGACCTCGGCGGCCTCGACCACCTGTCCTGGGTCGTCACGGCGTATCTCCTGACCGCCACGGTCTCAGGCCCGCTCTACGGCAAGCTCGGCGATCTCTTCGGCCGCAAGATCGTGCTCCAGGTCGCGATCGTGATCTTCCTGATCGGCTCCGCGCTCTGCGGGCTCTCCCAGAGCATGGGCCAACTGATCGGCTTCCGCGCGCTGCAGGGCCTTGGCGCGGGCGGCCTGATCGTGGTCACGCTCGCGGTCGTCGGCGACATCATCCCTCCGCGCGAGCGGGGCAAGTACCAGGGCTACTTCGGCGCGGTCTTCGGGCTCGCGACGATCATCGGGCCTCTGCTCGGCGGGTTCTTCGTCGACAACCTGAGCTGGCGCTGGATCTTCTACGTCAACCTGCCGGTCGGGATCCTCGCGCTGTCGGTGATCGCGGTCGCGTTCCACCAGCCGACGGAGTTTCGCCGACACGCGATGGACTACCTCGGCGCCGCATTGCTCGCGGGCACGCTGACCTCGATCGTGCTCTTCACGAGCCTCGGCGGGACGACCTGGGCGTGGGACTCGCCGCAGATCATCGGGCTGATCCTCCTCAGCATCGTGCTGCTGCCGACGTTCGTCTACGTGGAGAGCAGGGCGGACGAACCGATCCTGCCGCTCTCGTTGTTCCGTAACCGCACCTTCGCGACGACGAGCGCGGTCGGCTTCATCGTCGGCTTCGCGCTCTTCGGAGCGATCACGTTCCTGCCGCTCTACCTCCAGGTGACGAAGGGGTCGAGCCCGACGCGGTCCGGTCTCGAGCTGACGCCGCTGATGGGCGGGCTGCTCGTGACGTCGATTCTGAGCGGGAACCTGATCACGCGCTGGGGCAAGTACCGGCCGTTTCCGATCATCGGGACGGCCGTGATGGCGATCGGCCTGTACCTGCTCTCGCGGCTCGAGTCCGGGACGCCGACCTGGCACGCGCTGATCGCGGGGGTCGTGCTCGGCCTCGGCCTCGGCGGGGTGATGCAGGTGCTCGTGCTCGCGGTGCAGAACGCCGTCGACCCGCGGCAGATGGGGGTTGCCACGTCCGGGTCGACGCTCTTCCGCCAGATCGGAGGCTCGATCGGCGTCTCGATCTTCGGCGCGATCTTCGCCAACCGTCTGCACGTCGAGATCGCCTCGCTCTTCCCGCCCGGGGTGCACGCTCCGCAGGCGGACAACCCGGCGGCGATCCGTGCGCTTCCGCCCAATGTGCGCTCGCTCTTCGAGCAGGCGTTCGCAGCCGCGCTGCATCCCGTGTTCCTGACGGCCGCGGGCGTCTCGGTGATCGCGTTCGCGCTCGCGTGGCTGATCCCGGCTCTGCCACTCCGGGATTCCGTCGAGCTGGCGCCCGAGGTTCCGCCGGCCGCAGAGCCCGTTTCTTCGCGAAGCTAGTCCTCGATTTGACAACGAACATGTGTTCGTGTAGAACATACGTTCGTATGGTGGCCTGCGTCCTCATCCCTGGCTTCGAGCTGCGGGCGGCACTGCGCGCTCGGCCCTCGCTCGCGCTGCGACCCGCCGCGCTCGCGCCCGCCGAGGGCGAGGAGCCGCTGATCGGCCCGATCACCGCCGCGGCCGAGGCTCAGGGCGTCAAGCCGGGCATGCGCATGGGGGAGGCGCTCGCCACCTGCCCCGAGCTCGTCCTCGTCGAGCAGGACCCGTCCGCGGCCGAGCAGGCCTGGGAGGAGATTCTGCGGCGGCTCGAGGACGCGGGGTTCGAGGTCGACTCCGGCGATCTCGGATGCGTCTACTTCGAGACTCGGGGGGTCGAACGTCTTTACGGCGGTGCTGAGGCTGCGCTCGAGCGCGCCCTCGCCGCTGTCGGTTCTGCCTGGGATCCACGCGCCGGCGCTGCGGGGCGCCGGTTCGCCGCACTCGCTGCGGCGAACGTGGCGCGCCCCGGGCAGGTCTTGATCGTTGCCGACGAGCGCACGCGTGAGTTCCTCGCGCCTCTTCCGCTCGCCCTGCTCCCTCTCGCTGAGCAGCGGCGACGCGAGCTCGAGGAGCTTGGCGTGCGCAATGTCGGCGAGCTTGCTGGGCTACCGGGCGGCGCCGTAGCCGAACGACTGGGGCCGGACGGGCGGCGTGCCTGGAGCCTGGCGAGAGGACGAGACCGCGGGCGCGTGCGGGGAAGACGGGCCCCTGCCGAGCTCATCGAGACGCTCGAGTTTCCCGAGGCGATCGGAAACGAGCTCACGCTTAGGCGCGCGCTCGCGGTACTCGTCGAGCGCCTTCTCGGGCGAGCGGAGCGCGGCGAGCGGTTCCTGCGCAAGGTCGCGCTGTCGGCGACGCTCGTCGGCGGCGGTTCATGGCGCAGGCAGCTCACCTTGCGTGAGCCGTTTGCCGAGGCGGACCGGCTGCGCATCGCGCTCGGGCCAAAGCTCGCCGAGCTCTCCGGGCCGGTCCTGAAGCTGAAGCTGGAAGCGCTCGAGCTGACGGAGTCGACGGGCCAGCAGCTGATGCTCGTTCGGCCCGAAGGCGACGAGCTCCAGGGGATGCTCCGCGATGGGCTGCGCCAGGTGAAGGCGAGCACAGGGGAGGGAGGTGTGTGCACGGTCGTGGAGGTAGCGCCCTGGTCGCGCATTCCGGAGCAGAGGGCTCTCCTCGTCGCGCGGGACGATTAAACGCTCCGCGGTCTGTTCACGTCGAGCCTGACCTGGACGGGACCCCGCGGAGAGTCAATCGTCGTGCGGTGGCGCTCGTGCGTGAGGAGTGGCGC
>Ga0307296_10001912_pt1 | contig 10601 bp, 9 predicted proteins | sample ER_DNA_153_FD_194467 | JGI IMG/M metagenome (GOLD analysis project Ga0307296, IMG submission 194467) | Bulk soil microbial communities from the East River watershed near Crested Butte, Colorado, United States - ER_DNA_153 | ecosystem: Environmental > Terrestrial > Soil > Floodplain | place: USA... | reverse complement strand
GAGGATCCGCTTGCCGAGCCGCTCTTCGAGCTCGAACAGGATCTTGATGCCGGCGAGGTTCACCCCCCGGTCCCGGGTCAGGTGCCTGATCCACTGGATCCGCCGGATGTCCTCGTCGCTGTAGAGACGGATGTTCGTAGGGGTGCGGGCCGGGCAGAGCAGGCCCTCGTCCTCGTAGATCCGGAGCGTTCGCGGGTGAACGGACACGATCCCGGCGGCGACGCTGATCACGTAGACCGGTCGTCGCGGGTCCTTGTCCGTCCTGCCGAGGCCCATCGTTCAGGCCGCCCCCGCCACCCTGCCGACTGGCAGGCTGGCGCCATCCAAGCCGGCCGAACCCGCGTTCGAGCATCGGACAAGGTTGTCGTTGGGAGGGAGTTTTCCGGGCATGACCGGATGCTAGAACCCTGACAATGGTGTTGTCAAGATGGTTGCGAAATCGTTGCCCGAGCGGTCGCCCTCGTGACCCTGCCGCCTCAGGTCAGGTCGCGGCTCCGGCGTGGGCTGTCGGCTGAGCGGGCTTGGCCGGCTCGGTGTCGCCGATGAGCTGGCCGTGGAGCAGCTCCTGGCACTCCGTCCGGCCGATGGCGATGACCTTGTCGCCCTCCCGCAGGACGGTCTCGGGCCGCAGCGGCGTGGCGATGCCGTCGCGGATGACGGCGAACAGCGAGCAGCCTTCGGGGATGTCCAGGTCCTGGGTTGCCTTGCCGATCGCCGGCGAGCCGGTCTGGAGGTGAGCCTCGATGAGCTCCAGCTCACCCTCGCCGAGGGCGGCCAGGTGGAGCAGCTCGTGGACGGGGATGTCCTGCTCGATCGAGCCGAGGATCATCCGGGTCGGGCTGATCAGCTCGTCGACGCCGAGGTGCTTGAAGAGCTCCTCGTTCTTCGGGTTGTTGACCCGGGCGATCGTCCGGGGGACGTCGAAGTGATGCTTGGCCATCTGGCAGATCACGAGGTTGTCCTCGTCGTCGCCGGTCACCGCCGCGACGATGTCGGCCCGGTTGCAGCCGGCCTCCCCGAGGTACTTGCCCTCGCAGCCGTCGTGGGCAATGACGACCGAGCCGATCTCGTCGGCAATCTGGTCCGCCCGTTCCCGATCCTTCTCCATGAGGACGACCTCATGGCCTGATTCGATGAGCTCCTTCGTAAGGTAATACCCGACCTTGCCCCCGCCGACGACGAGAACGAACACGATCAGACCTCCCTGGCCCGAGCGGCCGGTTGGCCGTTCGTTGCCGGACTGGATACGCCACCCTGGTTGGCCGCCGTTGCCGCCGTTGACGCCGTCGCCATCGGAGCAGCCTGTGAGCCGCTGCGCGCCGAGTCGGAACTGGACCCACCGGCCGCTGCGCCAGCCACGGGGGCACCGACCGCCAGGTCGTGATGCTCGCCGCCGGGATGGCTGCCGGTTGGTTGAAGGATGCCGGTCAGGCCCGACTGGGGCATGCCGAGGTACTCGTACACCGCGTCGGCCATGAGGTTCGTCCGGCACAGCGCCGCGATGCCGAGGTCGGCGTAGGCGTTGGCACGGACCGGGTCGTTGATCTTGGCGATGACCTTCTTCGCCCCGAGGGCCTCCTGGGCGAGCTGGGCAGCCATGACGTTGCGGTTGTCGCCCTCGGTCATGGCGATGAAGAGGTCGGCATCGTCCGCGCCCGCTCGTCGCAGGATGTCCTCGTCGGTGCCGTCGCCCCGCAGGGCGGTCCCGCGGAAGGTGGACGGCAGCCGGTCGAAGGCGCGGCTCGTCAGGTCGAGAATGATCACCTCATGGCCGGCCTGGTCGAACGAGGTGGCAAGCACCGCGCCGACCCGGCCGCAGCCGACGATTACTGTCTTCACTTCATCTCCTCGGGGATCGACTCTCGGACGACCCACACTGCGCACGCGGCGTTCTTGAGGACGTAGGGGATCGTCCGCCCGATGGCGAAATCGCCGCCGAACCGCTTGCGATAGGGCAGCCCGACGATCAGCAGGTCCGCCCCCCGCTCGCTCGCCTCGTCGACGAGCGCGGCCCCGACGTCGCGGGCCTGGAGCAGGACCGGCGTCAGGCGGACCTTGTTGTCCTCGGCGATCTCCTCCGCCATGTCGAGCACGCGCTGGGCCTCCTCGGAATGGCCGGCGATGTCCGCGTCCAGCGGCAGGGTCCAGTCGATCTCGACGATGTGGACGGCGATCAGCTCCGCCGTACCCGTCCCGGCCCTGGCAAATCTGCTGGCAAGGGCCACGATCGCCGCGTCGCTCGTGCCGCCGTTCAGGGCGATGACGACGCGTTTGAACGAGGGGACCTGGGCTTCGGGCACGGCGGGAACGATACCACCGCCCGTGCTCAGGGCTCCTGGCTGCCCGCCTGTGCGTCGGGCCGCTGGAAGGCCTCGGGATCCTCGCGCCGATAGGGGACGTTGACGACGACGGTGTGCGGCCTGCCGAGCAGGGCGCTGCGGAGCCGCTTGACGGACTGGTTGTAGAGGATCCGCTCCCACCAGTGGCGGGCGACGTACTCGGGCAGGACGACGAAGGTGATCGGCGCCGGCTTGTCCGCCGGCCACGCCGCGTCGAGGATGTCGAGGTAGGCGGCGAGCGGGCCGACGAGTGCCCGGTACGGCGACTCGACGACGACCAGCGGGACTCCGGGGACCATCTCCTCCCAGCGGGCCCGAACGTTCGCCGCATCCTCCGGCTCGTCGGTGACGAAGACCGCCCGGACGTCATCGGCGATCGACCGGCCGACGTTGACGGCCTGGATGACGGCCCGGTTGATCCCCGGGATCGGAATGACGACCCGCTCCTCGCGCTGCGGCGGCTCGGCGACGTAGCCGGGCCGGACGGCCAGCTCGCGCCGCGAGGTCGTGTACTGGCGGTGGATGAACAGCATCATCCCGACGAGGAGCGGGATGAGGATGACGACGAGATACGCCCCATCGACGAACTTGACCGACGTGACGATGACGAGGACGAGGGCCGTCAGGACGGCGCCGAATCCGTTGATTGCAGCCCGGTACCACCAGCCGGGCTCCCGGTGGCGATGCCAGTGGCGGACCATCCCGATCTGGGACAGGGTGAAGCAGACGAACACGCCGACGGAGTAAAGCGGGATCAGGGCGTGGGTATCGCCTCTGAAGAGGACGAGCAGTCCGGCTGCGACGGCCGCCAGCAGGACGATCCCGTAGGAGTACGCGAGCCGGTCACCGCGGAAGGCGAACTGGCGCGGCATGTAGCCGTCGATCGCGAGCAGCGCGCCCAGCCTGGGAAAGGCGTTGAAGCTCGTGTTGGCGGCAAGGAAGAGGATCAGGGCAGTCGACGCCTGGAAGAGATAGAAGAGCACCGAGCCGTGGCCGAAGACGGTGCCGGCCACCAGCGCGACCACCGTCTCGCCGCCCTGGATTGTCGGTTGGATGCCGAACGCGTCCGAAACGAAGGTGATCCCGATGAACAGGACCGCCAGCAGGATCGCCATCGCGATCATCGTGTCGCCGGCGTTCTTCGATTCGGGCGGCTTGAATGCCGGCACGCCGTTGGCGATCGCCTCGGTCCCGGTCAGGGCGACCGAGCCGCTGGCGAAGGCCTTGAGGAGCAGGAAGATCCCGATCCCCTCGGAGCCGGCCTTGACCGCGTCGGCCTGCTGGATGTCGTATGCCTGACCTGTGATCACGCGCACCACCCCGAGCCCGATCATCAGCAGGGCGAGGCCGAGGAACAGGTAGGTCGGAATGGCGAAGATGTTGCCCGACTCCCGCAGGCCGCGGAGATTGGCGGTCGTGATCAGGGCGATGGCCACGACCGCGATCTCGATCCGGATGTCGTACAGCGCGGGAACGACCGAATACGCCTGGGCCACGGCGGAGGCGGTCGACACGGCAACCGTCATGACGTAGTCGATCAGCAGGGCCGAAGCTGCGACGAGGCTGGCGATCGCCCCGAGGTTTTCCTTCGACACCGAATAGGCCCCGCCGCCTGACGGATACGCTCGGCAAACCTGGCGGTACGACAGCGCGACGACCGCGAGGAGAATCGAGATGGCGATCGCAACTCGCAGGGAGAAGACCAGCGCGATACCCGAGCCGGCGAGGACGAGGACTCGGAGGATCTCCTCGGTGGCGTAGGCCGACGAGCTGATCGCGTCCGAGCTGAAGATCGCCAGGGCCTTCTTCTTCGACAGCCGCTCGCCGATCTCCTCCTCGGTTGCCAGCGGCCGGCCGATCGTGACGGCGCGGATCCGGGTCCACAATCGACCGATGGCGGTCTTCGGCGTGTTGGCCGCCGGCTTGGCCACCAGCTGGCCCGGACCCGTGTAGCGGAAATACGCGGAGTGGGGGCGATCGACCCGGACGCGGCGATCCCCGGCCTTGCGACCCTTCAGCGGGCCCTTTGCGTCGCTCATCGGCCTCCGTTCACGCCGGCTGGCTCAGTGGCCCCGGCGATAGGGAACGTCGGCGATGACCGTGTGCTCCCGGCCGAGGAGGGCCGCTTTCAGGCGTTTGGCCGACTGGTTATACAGCAACCTGTCCCACCAGTGGCGAGCCACGTACTCGGGCAGGACGACGATCGTGATCGGCGCCGGGGTGTCCGACGGCCAGGCCGCGTCGAGGACGTCGAGGTAGGCGGTCACGGGTCCGATGAGTGCTCGGTAAGGCGATTCGACGATGACCAGTGGCACGCCCGGGAACTGGCGCTCCCAGCGGAGCCGCAGGGCGTCGCCCGCCTCGGGGTCCTCGGTCACGAAGACGGCCCTGACGTCCTTTGCCAGCGTCCGCCCGAAGTTAACGGCCTGGACGACCGCCCGGTTGACGCCATTGACCGGCACGACGACCCGCTGTTCGCGGTGCGGTCCCTCGATGACCAGGTCGTCGCGGACATGGAGCTCCTTCTCCTGCGCGTCGTACTGGCGATGGATGAACGACATGATCCCGACGAGGACCGGGATGAGGGCCAGGACGAGCAATGACGGCGGCGCCTTGGCGATCGTCACGACGATGGCGACGATCCCGGTCAGGACCGCACCGAAGGCGTTGATCCCCAGCCGCCGCCGCCAGCCCTGGCTGCGTTCACGCAACCAGTGGCGGATCATCCCGCTCTGGCTGATCGTGAAGTCGATGAACACGCCGACGGCGTACAGCGGGATGAGCAGATGCGTCTCGCCGTGGAAGAGCACGACCAGCGACGCGGCGATGGTCGCCAGGACGATGATCCCGTATGAGAACGCCAGGCGATCGCCGCGGAACGCGAACTGGCGCGGCATGAAGCCGTCCTGGGCGAGGATCGCGAGGAGCCGCGGGAACGCATTGAAGCTGGTGTTCGCGGCGAGCACGAGCAGCAGGGCCGTGAACGCCTGGAACAGGTAGAACGGGATCGAGCCCGCGCCGTAGACCCGGCTGGCCACCTGGCTGATGACAGTCTGCTTCTCCGGTAGGTCGATGTGGGTGATGCCGAAGTTGACGGCGAGGAAGGTGATCCCGATGAACAGGACGCCGAGCACCGCGGCCATGACCGCGAGGGTCGTTGCCGCGTTCTGCGCCTCAGGCGGCTTGAAGGCGGGCACCCCGGTCGCGATCGCCTCGGTTCCGGTCAGCGCGACCGCGCCCGCCGCGAACGCCCGCAGGAGCAAGAGGATCGTCACCGTGCCCGCCGTTTCGCCGGTCTGGGCGGCGAGCTCCGGGCTGAACGTGCCGTGCTCGTTGTTGACCACGATCCGGAACGTCCCGATCGCGATCATCAACAGGGCAGAGCCGAGGAACAGGTACGTCGGGACGGCGAAGATGCTGCCGGCCTCGCGGATCCCGCGCAGGTTGCCGATCGTGATGAGGGCGATTGCGGCGACGCCGATGATCACCCGCTCGTCGATGAGGGCCGGGAAGGCCGACGTGATCTGCTCCACCGCCGACGAGGTCGACACGGCGACCGTCATGACGTAGTCGATCATCAGCGCCGACGCCGCGATCAGCGAGGCGCGCCGGCCGAAGTTGCGCTTCGAGACCGAATAGCTGCCGCCGCCCGTCGGGTAGGCGATGCAGATCTGGCGGTAGCTGATCGCGACGGCGATCAGGAGGATGGCGATCGCGATGCTGATCTGGAGACCGAAGGCGAGGGCCGCCACGCCGCCGAGGATGAGGACGCGGAGGATCTCCTCGGTGGCATAGGCCGACGAGCTGATCGCGTCGGAGCTGAAGATCGCGAGGGCTTTCTTCTTCGACAGCCGCTCGCCGATCTCCTCCTCGGAAGCCAGCGGCCGGCCGATGAAGAAGCTCTTGACCCTCGCGTACAGGCGGCCGGCCGCGGTCGCCGGAGCGCTTGCCGCCTCCTTGGCGGTCAGCTGACCGGGGCCGGTCCAGCGGAAATACGCTGCGTGGGGTCGTTCGATGCGGACGCGCCGATCGCCGAGCTTGCGACCCGGCAGTGGCCGGTGGTCTCCCATCTGGCGGTCGCCCTCAGGCTCCGAAGGCCAGGCGTTCGACGAGCCGGCGCGGCAGGCCCGCGTCGGTCATGGCCGCCTGCACGGCCGGGATGTCATACCCGACCCTGTGCCACGTGCACTGCCTCGCCGCCGTGTCCAGGACGAGGTAGCTCGCGGTGACGATGCCGTCCCTCGGCTGCCCGACACTGCCGGGGTTGATCAGGGCGCGGCGATGGTCGAGGGCGAACGTCGAGCCGTTTGCCGGGGCGATCTGCTCGACCTGACCGTCGCGCTCGGCCCAGATCATCGGCAGGTGGGTGTGGCCGTGCAACCCGAACGGAGTGGTGAGGACGGCCAGGCTGGCCCGGGCGATCGGCACCGAAACGACGTATTCCCAGATCGGGTCGCGCGGGCTGCCGTGGGCGAGGCTGAAGTCGGCCTCGACGTGGCGTTCCGGGAGGGCGGCCAGCCATGCCCTCGTCGGCTCTCCGATCCGCCGCCTCGTCCACTCCATCGCCGCCCTGGCGTCGGGGTTGAACCAGTCGATGTCGATGTCGCCGACCGCCGCCGCGTCGTGATTGCCGCGAACGCCGACGGCGCCGAGCGATGCGAGCCGGTCGACGACCCCGTCGGGCTCGGGGCCGTAGCCGACCACGTCGCCGAGGTGCCAGATGGCGTCGATCGAGCCAATGGATGCGATGACCGCATCGAGCGCGACGAGATTGGAATGTATGTCCGAAAGGACTGCGACGCGCATTCCCGCCAGCCTAGCAGCCGAGCGGTCGGGTGGTGGCGGGCACTCGAGACGCCATCACCATGGCAGCCGACGACGTACCGCAGGATCGCGCGGGAACTGCGAGGTGGTCCGGCCGCGCTTGGTCACGACGATGAGACGGTGCCCCGCGAGGGCCGCCACCCGAACCGGCTCCTCGTCGATCTCGCCGCCGCCGAGAGCCCCGATCGCCCGTCGGGCGTGGTCCAGCTCGTCGTCGATATCGCCGCGTTTCCAGGCGATCAGGCGGCCGCCGACCGCCAGCAGGGGAAACGCCAGCTCGACGAGCTCCGCAAGAGAGCCGACGGCCCGAGCCGTCACTGCCGGCCAGCCCTCGCGGTGGCGCGCCTCGGAGGCCAGCTCCTCCGCCCGGGCGGCGGCCACACCAACCCGCCCGGTCAGCCCCGCGACATCGACCGCCGCAGCCAGGAAGGCTGCCTTCTTGCCGACCGAATCGACGAGTGCGACACGCTCGACCGGCAGGGCCGCCGCAAGCGGGATCCCGGGAAAGCCGCCGCCGCTGCCGAGGTCGATAAAGCCCGCGGTGTCGCCCAGCAGGGCAGCCGCGGTCAGGCTGTCGACGACGTGGCGGAGGGCGATCTCGGCGGGCTCGCGGATGGCTGTCAGGTTGATCGCAGCATTCCAGGCGAGGAGCAGGCGGACATGGTCGTCGATCGCCTCGCGGGCGGCCGGCGGCAGGTTGAGATCGAGCTCGTCGAGGCCGGTCGTGAGCACCACCGAGTAGGCCGGCGGCAGCGGCGGGAGGCCCTCAACGCGCGTCGGGAGCGGCTCACGCGAACGGTCCAGGCACCCTCCAATCGGCTGTGCCCGTCGGCCCGCTCCGGCTCCGCTCCCGGCGTCGTCGTTCATCGCACCCGCGGGTCGAGGCTCTCGGTCTTCCGTGGCCAGTCCGGTTCGCGGTCGGGTTTCCCCGTACCCCTCGCAGGCCCCGTTACTCGAGCGACTCCGGTGCGGATGACGGACGGTACGACGGCCCGCAGGGCACGTCAACGGGGTTATCCACGAAGTGCCCAGTGCATTGTGAAGGTTGTGGATAACCGATCCGGAACGGCCTCGACCCGCCGATGTCGGCGGTCGGCGTTGCGCTGGCTAGGTCGTGCCGCCCTCATCGTGGCCCGTTGCCGTATCGCCCGCTGCCGTATCGCCCGCTGCCGTATCGCCCGCTGGGGCGTCGCGCCGAGTACGTCGGACGATCGCCCGCAGGACCGCCCGTTCCTCCAGCCCGACTTCCTCTGCCGCAAGTGCCCGGCCGAGCGCCGCAGCGATCACCTCCGGATCGATCGCCGTCGGACCCGCCAGGGCGAGGACGAAGGCCGAACCGGCGCCCGGTACCGAGGCGACGTCGAGGCTTCCACCCATCCGCTCGGCGAGGTCGCGGGCGATCGGCAGGCCCAGGCCCGTCCCGACGATCCGCTCATGGCCGGGGAGCCGGTGGAACCGCTCGAAGATGCGGGCCCGGTCCTCGGCTGCGATCCCGCCGCCGTCGTCCCGGACCACGAGGACCGCGACGGCGCCGTCGAACCTTCCCTCGATCTCGACACTGCCGCCGGACTGGGTGAACTTCAGGGCATTGGCCGTGAGGTTCGTAAGGACCTGCTCGACACGCCGGCGGTCCCCGGTCGCGGCGGCGAGGCGGTGCGGCAACACGGTCCGAAGGCGGATGTCGCGCTGGATCGCGATCGGCAGGAGGCCGGCCGCAACATGGCTCGCCGCTTCAGCGACGGAAAAAGGCTCGAGTTCGAGCTGGAGACCGCCCGATTCGATGCGGGACAGGTCGAGGAGGTCGCCGACGAGCTCGCCCATCGAGCCGACGATGGCCTGGCTCCTCTCGAGGAAATCGCGCTGGATGAGGGGATCGTCGACGCGGTCGCCGAGGATCAGCTCGAGGTAGCCGTTCAGGCCCGTCAGTGGTGTTCGCAGCTCGTGGGCGACGGTCGATACGAACCGGGCTCGCTCGGTTTCGGTCGACCGGAGCGAAGCCAGCTCGCGCTCCGCCGCCAGCTGCTCGCTGACGAGTGCCAGGGCGACGGCGGCATGGCGGGCGAGTTGTGGCGGGAGACGCCTCGCCAGGTCGTCGGCGGCCTGCGGTTCCTCGAACTCGAAGCCGAGGACCACATCGCCGGTGCTGGGGATCGGCAAGAGCGCGTAGCACGCATCAGCACCGCTCGGGTTTGCCGCTGGTCCACTCTGATCGTCCTCGGCGGCGGCCGCCTCGTCGGCGATGACGACCGAGACGCGGGCGGGGCCGGTCGCCGCGCGCTCCGCCCGCGACCGATCCGAGCTGGCATCGAGCCAGGCGGCGAGCTTGTTGGCCGCGTCGGTGTCCTCACCATGAGCGACCGCGACGGCGGATCGTCTCTCGACGCCATCGGCCAGGACAGCGGCCCGGCGGGCGCCGACGGTCTCCGCCAGCAGGTCGAGAATGCCGGCAAGCCGAGCCTCGGCGTTACTGCCCGCCGCGAGGATGTCGAGCGCCCGAGCCAGGAGCGCTCGCTCTTCGTGCGCCTCGCGATCCTCGGCGCGCCGCGACCCGACGCGTCGATCGACGAACGCGGGAGGGGCGGCGACGATCAATGAGCGCGTGGGCAAGCGCGTCTCCCGAGAGTCGAGCATCGGTTCGTGGTGATGGCTCCATCCATGACCGGCAACGGCAAGGTAGCCGGTCGGGCAACCATCCTGCACCACGCTGCACTACACGCAAATCCCCCGAGCGGCAGCAGCATTACACCGGAAGTACCGGCATCAGCCGGGTCGGCTGCTCCGGCTGACCGGGCGGCCAAGCGTCCGTCGAACGACGTCGATCACCTCGTCGACGTACTTGTCGGCTTCGCCGCGCTCGGCGGCTGTCCGGACGCAACCCTGGACGTGGTCCTCGAGGACGAGGACGGAGACGGCGTCGACGGCGGCCCGCAGCGCGGCGGTCTGCTGGAGGATGTCGACGCAGTACTCCTCGCGCTCGATCATCCTGGCAATACCGCGGACCTGGCCCTCCATCCGCGACAGGCGTCGGACGAGTCCCGCCCGATCCTTCGAATAGGAGTGGCGGAAGTGGTCGGGCTCCGAGCCGGGCGTCGGTGGGCCGTCGGTCTGGGCCACGGTCGGCCTCCCTCGTTGTGACGTCATCGGGCAACTTCGTCCATTCGCCGCATGATACTCCCTGGGGGTATGGCGGGCAATTGGATCGACGGACGCGCCTCGAACTCCGACCAAGTAGACTGGCTGCCGATGGATCCGCGCGATCGCCTCCAACCGTTCGCGAACGGCGTCGACTGCGCCGTCTGTGGCGGCCTCGTCCCGGTCGACCAGATCCGCATCCTCGCCCGGCGTGACGACCTCGCCTTCCTCGAGCTCACGTGCGTCTCGTGCAAGAGCGAATCCCTCGGGATCATCGTCGCCGGCGGACCGGACGAAGGCGGGACG
>Ga0307296_10001910_pt1 | contig 10605 bp, 9 predicted proteins | sample ER_DNA_153_FD_194467 | JGI IMG/M metagenome (GOLD analysis project Ga0307296, IMG submission 194467) | Bulk soil microbial communities from the East River watershed near Crested Butte, Colorado, United States - ER_DNA_153 | ecosystem: Environmental > Terrestrial > Soil > Floodplain | place: USA... | reverse complement strand
TTTCCAGCTTCTGCAAAAATTCTTCGCCCGTCGCTCGATCTTCAGCGCTCTGCGCCGGATACGGGTAAATCCGATTAAAATCGTAGCGGCCGACAAAAAGGTTGCTGGCGAAACTGCCGCGGTCCTCGAGCGGGTCGCGTGCCGCTTCGGCTAGTTCGAGAGCTTCCCGCTGGCCTTTCACCATCTTCGACGTGTCGATAACGGCGGCTGCAGGCTTCTCTGGCTCGCCACCGGACGAGTCCGTCCGACTGGCGGATTTCGCGCTGGTTTCCGCAGCGATTTGTTTTTCGGGTGCTTCGAGTGGGGATTTCATTGCTGCTTATCGGAAGACAGCCTTCCAGGCTGTCACGGAAGGCAGGCTTCCCAGCCTGCCCGGTTTTAGCAACATGAAAATCGACAGGCCAGGAGGCCTGCCTGCCATGACAGGCGACGACGCCTGTCTTCCAGTGTCAAATTTCATAAAATGTCGTTCCATCACGGGCGTGCTTTTTCAATATTTCGCAGGGCAAAAACTTCTCCTCACTCTGCGCCAGCCGTTCCAGTTCATCGACGACTTTCTTTAGTCCAAAATGTTCCGCGAACCGCAACGGTCCGCCCCGGAACGGCGCGAAACCGGTACCCAAAATCATTCCGTAGTCCGCGTCCTCTGGTGAATCGACAACGTTTTCCTCCACGCAGCGCGCGGCTTCGTTGACCATCAGGAAGATCAACCGGTGCGCCAGCCCTTCTTCGTTCAGCCGCAAACGAGGATCGCGATGCCAGTCTGGCGGAATGTCCGGCCCTTCGGCGCCCTCAGGCTCGCCGTGCAATGCGCGCCGCCACTGCGCGAGTGCGTCGTTAGGCGCCAGCGTCTTGCCTTCGTATTTGTAAAAACCAGCGCCCGTTTTGCGACCAAGCATCTTTCCGTCGCGCAGCCAAAGCAAAACGGACGAAACGTGATCGCGCCGGCCGTACGCCTTTTCCAGTGTGTTGCCGATATCAATTGTAATATCGACGCCGATTTCATCGATCAACCGCAATGGACCCATGGGCATGCCCCATTGCACAAGCGCATTATCTATCTTGGTCGCATCCGCGCCACTTTCGAAAAGTTCCGCAGCGTCGAGCAAATAAGGAAACAAAACGCGGTTCACCAGAAAACCCGGGCTGTCGTGTACAATTACCGGCAGTTTTCCAATTTGCCGGACAAAGGCCAGGCTCCGTTCGCGCGTGTCGTCTGACGTCTGTTTCGCAATCACCACTTCCACCAGCTTCATTCGGCTAACTGGATTGAAAAAATGAAGACCGATCACGTGTTCGGGTGAAACAGTCGTGTCGGCAAGCCTGCCAACCGGAAGGGCCGACGTATTTGTGGCAACGATCGTTTTCGGACCGGCCTGCATCCCCAGCTCACAAAATATTTCTTTCTTTACCTCAAATTTTTCGGAGGCAGCCTCGATGATGAATTGCACGTCCCGTAATTCCATTGGCGCCGTAGAGGCCACAATCCGTGCGCGACCGGCTTTTGCCTTTTCCTCAGTCATCAAACCGCGCTTTACTGCATCTGCGTAAGTTTTCTCAATGTTCGCGAGACCGCGATTGACCTGCTCACGCGCGATGTCACGCAGAATAACCGTCACGCCGCGCGAGCTAAGCCATTGCGCGATTCCTGAGCCCATCACGCCCGCGCCGATCACTGCGGCGTGCACTACCTTCTCCGACGCAACTTTCGAAGTTCCTTTCTTGTACTTTTCGGCCAGGAAGAAGTTGCGAATCAAGTTTTGGGTCGATTCCGATTTGCCAAGATCCACAATCGCATCCAGCTCCATCCGCAGCGATCGGTCTGTCGAAATCGACAAAGTCTTATTGATGATTTCCAACGCACGTTCTGGTGCAGCGTTTCCGCGGTGTTTTGGAGGGCGGAGTTCCTCCGACGCAGGGCTCGCGAGAGCTCGCCCATCCAATTTGTGTTTTCCATCGCGCAACTTTTTCCGCGCGAGCTCGAGAAGTTTATCGCGTGGAGCGACCCCATCGACCAAGCCCAGCTTCCTGGCTTCCTCTACCGAATAAAGCTTCCCTGTTGCAATTACTTCAGCGGCTTTTTCTACGCCAATCAACCGCGGCAGACGGGTACAACCGCCCCAGGCGGGAATAAGACCCAGCGTCGTCTCGGGAAGTCCGATCCGTGTTGCCGGATCATCCGAAGCGATCCGGTAGTCGCATGCCAGTGTCACTTCGTAGCCGCCACCGGCGGATGCGCCATGAATGGCGGCGACAGTCGGAATTTTCAGTTCCGCCAGCCGGTTCAAAACCCGTTGCCCGTGAGCAATGAAGGCCCGCATGTCGCCGCTTTGCGCTTGCTGTAACAGAGTCCCTAAATCGGCGCCTGCAACGAAAATGGATTTTTTCGCCGACGCGATGACCAGTCCGCGCAACGAACTATCATTCTCAACCGACTCGAGATGTTCATTTAACTCGTCGAGCGTAGCGGCGTCGAAGATGTTCGCGCCGGACTCAGGGCGATCAAAGACAAGCAAACAAACATGATCGTCGCCGATCTCGCGGCGGATCATTGGACCGGTAGCAACCGCAGGCATTACCCTCATTTTGGAACGTTTCCCGCAAATTCCAAGCGGAGAAGGTGTAGCCGCCCCGCTGTGTCGGAGCGCTCGCGGAAGAACACGGCGACATAGCGCCTTGGCTACAACTCTCGCTCATTGCACTAGCAACGCAGGAGTGTTAAAAACGCCGACGTGGTCGGCAACATTCTCGCACCAGAAATCAAGAGCATGATTGACGCCCGTAACTTCGGCGGGCTGCGCGAATTGTTTCGCGAGTGGCCGCCCGCGGATGTGGCAGACGTGATTCTCGATCTTCCCGACGACGAGCAAGTGATCATCTTTCGCGTCCTGCCAGCGGCGCTCGCCGCAGACGTCTTCGAGTACATCGGGATCGAGGAACAGCAGAAATTGTTACGAGCAATGGCGCACGAGCAGGTGGCAGCCATTCTGAATGAAATGTCGCCGGACGATCGCACGGCGTTGCTTGAGGAAATGCCGAGCGTCGCGTCGCGTCAGCTGATCCGTTTGCTCACACCGGAAGAGCGCCGCGTGGCGACAGCACTGCTCGGCTATCCAGAAGACAGCGTGGGCCGCTTAATGACGCCGGATTTTATTGCGGTGAAAGAGGATTGGACGGTGCAACATGTGCTCGATTACGTGCGCCAGTTCGGTCGCGACAGTGAGACACTGAACTTTGTTTATGTTGTGGATGACCGCGGGAAAATAATCGATGACGTGCGCATGCGGGAGTTTCTGCTCCGACCCCTTACGGCGAAGGTGAGCGAGATTCGCGACGAAAGTTTCGTGGCGTTAAATGTGACCGATTCGCAGCAGGACGCGCTGAATATTTTTCGGAGGTACGACCGCGCTGCGCTGCCTGTAGTTGATTCAAGCGGGGTGCTCGTCGGGATTGTGACAAGTGACGACATGCTCGACGTGGCCGAAGAGGAAGCGACGGAGGACATCCAAAAACTCGGTGGTATGGAAGCGCTCGATGAGCCGTACACGACCATCCCGTTTTTGCGGATGATTAAGAAACGCGCGACATGGCTGGTTCTTCTTTTTCTCGGCGAAATGCTCACCGCCACCGCAATGCAGGGTTACAACAGTGAAATCGAAAGGGCAGCGATCCTTGCGATGTTTTTGCCATTGATCATTTCCAGCGGCGGCAATTCTGGGTCGCAAGCCACCACGCTCGTGATCCGTGCGATGGCTCTCGGTGAATTGAGCTTGGGGGACTGGTTTCGCGTTGTGCGAAAGGAATTACTCTCGGGGCTTTCTCTGGGCCTGATTCTGGGAGCCATCGGCTTCTTCCGCATTAGCCTGTGGCAATATTTGCACATATTCGACTACGGTCAGTATCATTGGCTGGTCGCTTTCACCGTCGGCATATCGCTTGTGGGAGTGGTGCTGTGGGGAACTCTGAGCGGTGCAATGCTCCCATTTTTGCTGCGCCGTTGCAGGCTCGATCCAGCAGCGTCATCTGCGCCATTCGTCGCGACATTGGTCGATGTGACGGGATTAGTAATTTATTTCAACGTGGCGCTGCTTGTCCTTCGCGGCACGCTTTTGTAGGCGCCAGCGCTGATTACCGCCACCGAATGGCAAGCTCTGGGATTGCCGAGGTCAACGCCCTCGGCTACAACTGACGAGAACGATGTTCTCGATCCAGAAAATCTTTGGGCGCGACGAAAAGTTTTACGATTTGCTGGAAAAGAGCGCGGAAGAAGCAGACGCGAGCGTGCATCATCTGATCGCGTTGCTGGAACGGCTTGAGCAACACGAGTCACCACAGAGCCTGGAACAATTCATTCTCAGCCGGCGCAAGGACAAAGAAATCACTCAAGAACTGACTGAACAGCTTTGCAAAGTCTTCATCACACCTTTCGAACGCGAAGACATTCAGGCGCTGACCGGCGCATTGTATAAAATACCGAAGACAGTGGAGAAAATTGGTGAGCGCGTTTTGATCTGTCCGGAAGATTTGCACGGGCGCGATTTTCGCAAACAGGTCGAGCTCCTGGATCAAGCGGCGGAAACAGTGGTAGCCATGGTGAAACAACTACGCAAGGGCACGGACGCGGCGACCGCGCGCGAGATGAATGCAAAACTCCAGTCGATCGAAGGCGAGGCCGACAAGCTCGAGCTCGATCTATTGCGCGATCTTTATCAGGGCGATTATAAAACCAAGCAGGTGATTTTTCTGCGCGATCTGTTCGCATTGATTGAAAAAGTGATCGATCGTTGCCGAGATGCGGGCAACATCATCCTTGGGGTCGCACTGAAGTATTCGTAGCCGGCTGCTCGCGACGGCGATGCTTACGTTCCTCACCGTCGTAATCGCAGCGATCATTTTCGAGTACAGCAACGGCTTTCACGACGCCGCCAATGCCATCGCGACGGTAGTCTCGACCAAAGTTCTGACGCCGCGCCAGGCGATCGCCATGGCTGCATTCTTTAATCTTACTGGCGCGCTCCTTGGCGGCGCTGTGGCGGCGACAATCGGCAAAGGACTTGTGGACACGAATGTGGTCACAATGCCTACGGTGCTTGCCGCAGTCGTTGCTGCCTTCGCGTGGAATATGACCACGTGGTGGTTCGGTCTGCCTTCCAGCTCGAGTCATGCGCTCATTGGCGGACTTTGCGGAGCCGCGCTCGCGACCGCGCACGGCGACTGGTCGGTCATAAAGTGGAACGCCGGCATTTGGCCGAAAGTCGTCGTGCCCATGATCACGTCGCCACTGGCCGGATTTATTTTCGGAGGGCTACTGATGTTTTTGCTTTTCGCCGCGCTTCACCGGTTCACGCCGCATTTTGTCAACACGGTGTTTGGCAAGCTGCAAATCTTTAGCGCAGCGTGGATGGCACACAGCCATGGCTCAAACGACGCGCAAAAAACGATGGGCATCATCGCGCTTGCTCTTTTTACCGGGACGAAAGCGGGCAGCTTCGATCATTTGCCTGGACCGCTGACTTTTCTGCGGACTCCGACCTTCGTCCTCCCCGTCTGGGTCGTTACTCTGTGCGCGCTAACCATGGCCATCGGAACAGCCGCGGGTGGCTGGCGCATTATTCGCACCCTCGGACATCGGATGGTAAAACTGCAACCCGTGAACGGCTTTGCCGCCGAGACAACTGCTGCAGTGATTATTCAAGCTGCCAGCTATTACGGGATTCCTCTCTCAACGACGCACGTAATAACAGCGTCAATCATGGGCGTAGGCGCGGTAAAACGTTTCAGCGGCGTGCGATGGACAGTTGTCGAGCGAATCATATGGGCGTGGCTTTTCACGCTGCCCGCGAGCGGGCTGATCGGTTACGCGCTCGCGCGTGTTGCAAGAGCGTTTTGATTTGCCCGGCAGGGCTATGACCTACAGCCTAGGGTCGCGAGGAACGAGCTACCCTGAGTCAGACCGGTTAACAGTGACTGACCCAACGGGGTTGCGCCCAATCGGTTTGCGGTGGCCAACCGCAGCTCGATTAGCCATTCCCTCGTCATACTCCAATCCATTCGGCCGTGTACATCCATCTGGTGTTTTCCGCGAAAGAGCGGCGGCCGCTCTTTGCTCGATAAAACCAGTCGCGCCGGCTGCATGTCGCTGTTAGACGCCGCTGCAGATCTGTAAGTCAACTTCACTCTGCAGCGTTCACTTCACGCGCCACGCGGTTGCCAGACTCGAGCGCTCCTTGCATCCATCCGTCAATCCACACTGATGTGTGCTCACCCGCGAAATGAATTTTGCCCTCGGGTCTTGCGACGTGCGGCAGCAGGGAGCTGAATTGACCCGGTTTGTAATAGGCACTGGCGCCGCGCGCCCATTCATCCTCGTCCCAACATTTGGACACGCCGCCCTCGAAGTACTCACGCGTGCCGGGGAAGATCATCTCCACCTGTTCGAGCGCGAAATTGATGCGCTCCTTCTCCCCCATCCCCGTCACCCGCTGCGAGTGCAGGCCGATCGGGAACGCCTGTAAGATCCCTCGCGTGCCTGGCTGCTTATAGGTTACGTCCCACAGCTGGCTGATGGGCAGGTCGGTCGTAGTGAAGCCGCTGAGACCCTCGCTGACCCAGAACCTTTTTCTAGATTGCAAGAAGATTTTCGAGGCTGAGAGGTATGGCAACTGCTCGATGGCCCGTTGTTTCCCGACCGAGAAGGCTGGCGCGACCTCGATATTCTTTTGGACAGTGAACGGGACCGCACAGATCAGATAGTCTCCTGCCAACGTGTGATATGAACCGGCGCGCAGGACGACGGCTTTGACGCCCTGTGCACTCTGTTCGATTCTGACGACCGGCGCGGCGTAGTGAATCTTCTCAGCCAGCCGGCAGGCGAAGGCTCTAGGCAGGAGGTCAGTTCCACCTCTAATTTTGTAATACTGCTTGAGCTTCTGGTTGAGCGCCTGGTTGCGTAGCATGAACAGGGTTGACCAAGTTTCGGCCCGGTCATCAATTCCCCCTAAGCTCAACAAGGAAATGGCGTCTGGCGATGCTCCGCGGTTGCGCCAGAAATCAGATCGATTCATTTGGTCATATTTTTTTAGCGTTTCAGGCGGCGGCCAGTTTGAATCGGTGACGTCCCCCACTTCGCCCAACGCAGACCAGATGTATTTCTGCCGCATGCCACTCAACCCGAGCGCTCGTTCCTCTGCCGTCAGATCATATGGCCACTCCACTTTCTGCCCGGGTGTTACCTGGATCCTTTTCCCACGCACGTAGTAAACTGACGGCGAATCGGTCGGCTCGAAGGGGTCAAGCGTGAGGCCGAAGAGTTCGGCGTATTTGAGTGTGAAGTGATGGTGATTTGGAATCCGGGTAGCGCCGGCCTCCGCGTAAAGCCCGTCGGCGAAGGGGTCGCGTAAGGTGTGGACGCGGCCGCCTGGCCGCGCGCGGGCCTCAAAGACAGTGACGTCGTGACCGGCTTGCGCCAGCTCGTAAGCAGCTGACAGCCCGGCCAGCCCCGCTCCGATAATAATGATTTTTTTGGGAGCGCCGCTACGTTCCAATTTCTTTCGATCGGAAGCGAAAGAGTTCAACGAGGACGCAGAGATCGCCGCCGCGGCGAGAGCAGTTTGTTTCAAGAAATCTCTGCGTCTCATGCTCTATCTCACAGTCGTAAGCGACTGCCAAGGGTCACTAGGAGTTATTCCATCTATCTGAATTATAGAGCGAATGGCAATAGCTACTTCTTAACCGCAACCGTTGCACGTGCCGAATAGGCAAAACCGTCTACAATCTATCTAGATCTTCGATCACTTTTTCCATGCCACTGACAACGAGCGTGAACCGGTCGTAGTCGAGTTTTTCGGACGTGTCGTTAGCTGAATGATAGTACGGATATCGAAACGGCGCGGTGTCGGTGATCATGATGCCGGGATAGCCGTTTTTCCAGAATGACCATTGGTCCGACCAGCTCACTCCGGGAATAAACCACGGAAGGGACGCGCCTTCGGATGGAACCTTTGCATGTCTGCGGAACAGATCGATGGCGCGACGGAGCAGCGTGCGTGAATGAACGTTGCTTACGAATCCGATAAAGTTGCCGACCTTGGGATAAAAAGCGCCCAGCGCCCGCGACGGATAGACTTGCGAATTGGGCGCATCGGAAAAATAGCCGATCGTTTCTAGACTGATCATGGCAGAGATTTTGTCCCCGCGCGCTTTGCATCTGCCGGCGTAAACGAGGCTTCCCATTTCGCCCGACAAGAAATAAGGCGGTTCCTCGTTCACAAACGCGACGAAACGCAACGTGTGTTCTGTTTTTTTACCAGCGAACCGCCGCGCCAGAGCAAGCATGGCAGCGACACCGCTGCCGTTATCGTTTGCGCCCGGCGAACCAAATACTGAGTCATAATGCGCGCCGATTAGAATTATCTCCGGATGCGTGCCGGGAATTTCTGCCTCGATGTTATGGCAGGCTTGGCCATGCAGTTCATAACTGTCTCGTCGCGGATGAAGACCCGCGCGTGAAAAAGAGTTTTCGATAAAATCGGCAGCGGCATTCAGTTGTGGATAATGCCGCATGTTTCGCTCGCCAATTTCTCCAGCGAGCTTTTGCACATCGGCACGAAGCTCTTCACGCAATGTAACTTCATCTGGCGAGAGCGGCGCTGTCTTCGAGATATTTTTGCCGGGCATCCTTATTCCAAACCACCAGAGTAACGCAAGGATCGCAGCAATCGCGATAAGAACGCGGAGCGCGCTGAAGAGTATTCGTTTGAACACGCGAAAAAACTACAACTCATCTGATCGATCTGCAGAGGTGTAGCCACGACGCTGTGTCGCCGTGTGAATGGGACCATACCACGGGAGCGCATCGACACAGCGAGGCGACTGCAACATCACGCGATCTTCTTACGGAACTGCAGCGCGCGCAGACTAAAAAGCAGATTCGACGTCACGATAAGCACAGCAAGGTTGGGCCAATATTCAAAAAAATGGGCTGACTATTTCGCAATCCCTACGATTTTTTGAAAATGCTTCCTTTGTTCGATGGCATCGAGCATGAACGCTGCAACCGCTTTGCGCGAGAGCGAGAAACTCATTTCCGAGGCCGCATCCTCCCGGCTTCGATACGTTAGATAATCTCCCTGAGTAAGGCGGGGAGGCCGCGCGATCGTCCAGTCGAGACCGTTCCTTTTCACAATCTCTTCCATCGCCAATGAATCGCGCATGTGGTTTCGTATGATAAAACTGGCGATCCGATTGGGAATACCGGAAAAATGCGCCGCAGCCGAGAGAACGACGAGCCGCGTCACCCCAAAACCCTGCATTGCGCGCGTCGTTGCATCGCGCTGTCGTGGAGCATTGAACTCGGTTTGAAAACCTGGCGCGGCCCCAATGTCGAAACCACCGCATCGTGATTTTGCGTTGCATTAACCAGTTCGTTTTCGTCCATCGCATTTCCTTCGGTGACTGCGAGTCGCTCATTCTTGAACTTGATGCCTTCAGGCGAACGAACAAACGCGGTGACCCGATGACCTCGCGTGAGAGCGTGCTCAACAATTTCTCGGCCGGTTGGGCCAGTCACTCCAATGACTAACAGTTTCATACCCAATCCCCCTTCCTTTTGCCTTTGTGTTTCTAATCCAAAGTTTGCCGGTAACGTTTTATCCCGATCGTCAACATGATGAGCGCGAAGAGCGCGATCTGCCAGAGTTGGAGGCTGACATCGACGACGTTGTTTCCTTTCAAAAGAATGCCGCGGACGATGCGCAAAAAATGCGTAAGCGGAAAAACCTCGCCCACGATTTGGGCCCACTGCGGCATCCCACGAAACGGAAACATGAAACCGGAGAGCAAGATCGACGGGAGAAAAACGAAGAAGGTCATCTGCATCGCCTGAAGCTGGTTTTTTGCGATGGTGGAAAAAGTGATGCCCATCGCCAGATTCGCGGCGATGAAAACGAGCGCGACGATGAGAAGCAGAAGAACGCTGCCTTCGATCGGTACATGAAACAGAAAATAAGCGGCGAGAAGAATGACCATGACCTGGATGTAACCGACCATGATGTAGGGGACGATTTTACCGATGAGCACCTCGCTTGGTCGCGTCGGCATGGAGAGAAGATTTTCCATCGTGCCGCGTTCGCGTTCGCGGGTAATGGCCAGGCCGGTGATCATGATCATCGTCATGGTCAGGATCACGCCCATCAGTCCGGGGACGATGTTGTATTGGGTGATGACTTCGGGGTTGTAAAGCGCATGAACGCGCACGTCGATCGGGCTGTTGCCAGCAGCGAGCGGGTCAAGCGGTCCTTTCAAATCGTTTTGCAAGGCGCTGGTGACTAGGTTGCCTAACGAACCAATCGCGTTGCCGGTCGCGGCCGGATCGGTCGCATCAGCTTCGACCAAAAGAGCGGGTCGGTCGCCACGGACAAAGTCGCGACTGAAATTCTGCGGGATATTAATGACGAACTGGACCTGGCCGCGCGCGAGTAGATCGTGCCCTTCGTCTTCCGTCTTTACCTCGCGCACGAAATCGAAGTAAGTGCTGTTTTTCATGGCCTGCAGCACGGTCCGTCCTTGCGGGCCTTGGTCGGCGAGAAGAACAGCCGCGGGCAAATG
>Ga0307296_10001909_pt1 | contig 10614 bp, 11 predicted proteins | sample ER_DNA_153_FD_194467 | JGI IMG/M metagenome (GOLD analysis project Ga0307296, IMG submission 194467) | Bulk soil microbial communities from the East River watershed near Crested Butte, Colorado, United States - ER_DNA_153 | ecosystem: Environmental > Terrestrial > Soil > Floodplain | place... | reverse complement strand
GGCATGGCGTCGCTGGCCAAGATGAACAACGCCGCCAAGGCCCGCCAGGTGGTCGCCGACGCCCGCGACGTCCTCGGCGGCAACGGCATCCTGCTCGAGAACCACGTCGCCCGACACCACGCCGACATGGAGGCCGTCTACACCTACGAGGGCACCGACGCCATCCAGAGCTTGATTGTCGGGCGAGAGATCACCGGCGAGAGCGCATTCACCAGCCGCTAGGAACGCCCGAGACCGTTCCGTGATGGATCGGGGTCGCAACGGTGATCGGCAACATGCCGGTTCGTTACCTACGGCGGCGAGACTACGCCCTGTCGATGCGCCGCAAGACAGGCGGCGAGGGGGACACGGGCTGGGGGGTCCGGGTCCGGGCAGCAGGAGGGGGACAATGCAGCTCAAGGAACTCACCGTCTGGTGGCAGCAGCGCAGGACGGCCCGGGAGGGGCGAGTCGCGTTCGACTCGGTCGCCACCCGTGAGCTCTACGAGGCTCTTGACGAGGCTTCGGGGCTGGCGCCGAGGCGCTGACGCGCAACGACCCTGACGGCCCGGGCGATCGCCCGGGCCGTTCGGTTTCCTGTGGCAGAGTGACCGCATGGCCCACGACAACCACCACAGCGCCGCCGCCGCCCACCGTGGCCGGCTGGCGGTGGTGTTCGCGATCACCGTGGCCCTGCTGCTCGTCGAGGTCGCCGGCGCCGCCATCAGCGGCAGCCTGGCCCTGCTCGCCGACGCCGGGCACGTGCTCGCCGACGGGGCCGGGGTCGGCCTGGCCCTGCTGGCCATCAGGTTCGCGGCCCGGCCGGCGACCCCGCAGCGGACCTTCGGCTACTACCGCCTGGAGATCCTGGCCGCCGTGGTCAACGCCGTGCTGCTGTTCGGCGTGGCCGCGTTCGTGCTGGTCGAGGCCTGGCGGCGGCTGACCGAGCCGCCGGAGGTGGCCAGCGGGCTGATGCTGGCCGTTGCCCTCGTCGGCCTGGCCGCCAACGCCGTCTCGATGTGGCTGCTGCACGGCGGCCAGCGCGACAGCCTCAACCTGCGCGGCGCCTATCTGGAGGTCTGGGGCGACCTGCTGGGCTCGGTGGCGGTGCTGGCCGCGGCCGTGGTGATCGCCCTCACCGGCTTCCAGGCCGCCGACCCGATCGCCTCGGCCGTGATCGGCCTGGCGATCCTGCCCCGCACCTGGCGGCTGCTCCGGGAGGCGGTCGACGTCCTGCTGGAGGCGGCCCCCAAGGGGGTCGACCTCGACGAGGTCCGCCGGCACCTGGTCGAGACCCCGGGTGTGACCGACGTGCACGACCTCCATGCCTGGACCATCACCAGCGGCCTGCCGGTGCTCTCGGTCCACGTGGTCCTCGAGCGCGACGCCGACGCTGGCAAGGTCCTCGACGGCCTGGGCGCCTGCCTGGCCGGCCACTTCGACATCGAGCACTCCACCTTCCAGCTCGAGCAGCCCGAGCACCGCGGCCACGAAGGAGCGACCCACTGGTGACCACCATGCCGACCCGCCGCCTGGGCGGGCTCCAGGTCAGCGCCATCGGGCTCGGCGAGATGCCGATGTCGCTGGCCGGCCGGCCCGACGAGGCCCAGTCGGTCCGGACCATCCACGCCGCCCTCGACGCCGGCGTGACCCTGATCGACACCGCCGACGCCTACTGCATCGACGAGTCCGAGGTCGGTCACGGCGAGCGCCTGGTGGCCAGGGCCCTGACCGCCTGGCCGGGCGACCGCGACCGGGTGCTGGTGGCCACCAAGGGCGGCCACACCCGCGAGGGCGGCGAGTGGTATCTGGACGGCCGGCCCGAGCATCTGCGCCAGGCCTGCGAGGCCAGCCTGCGGGCGCTGGGGGTCGAGGCCATCGGCCTGTACCAGTTCCACCGGCCCGACCCCAAGGTGCCGTTCGCCGAGTCGGTGGGGGCCATGGCCGAGCTCAAGGCGGCCGGCAAGGTCCGGCTGGTCGGCCTGTCCAACGTCAGCGTCGACCAGATCAAGCAGGCCCGCCAGCTCGTCCAGGTGGCCAGCGTGCAGAACGAGTTCTCGCCCCGCTTCCGCCGCTCCGAGGGCGAGCTGGCCTTCTGCGCCGCCGAGGGGATCGCCTTCCTGCCCTGGAGCCCGTTGGGCGGGATCGGCCGCGGCCGCGACCTGGGCGGCCGCCACCGCGCCTTCGGCGAGGTCGCCGAGGCCCACGGCGTCTCGGCCCAGCAGGTCGCTCTGGCCTGGCAGCTGGCCAAGGCCCCGGCGGTCATCCCCATCCCCGGGTCCAGCCGCCCCGAGACGATCACCGACAGCGCCGCCGCGGCCAGCCTGCGGCTCAGCGACGACGAGCTGGCCCGCCTCGACCGGGCCTAGACCGGCCCGGCCGCCTCGGCGAGCTGCCCGGCCGCGTCGCCGCGGGCGTCCGGGAGCAGGAACACCAGCAGGAAGCAGACGAGGTACACGGCCACCTCGAACAGCAGGCTGCGCTGGAACGCCTTGGAGAAGTCCTCGCGGCGGGCGGCGTCGGCGGTGGCGGCGACAACCCGGCCGATCTGCTCCTGGCCCTGGCCCTGGGCCTGGCCCTGGGCCTGGGCCCTGGCGCAGCTGGCCGGGACGGCCGACGGGTCCTTGGCGTTGGCCCGGTCCTCGAAGCAGGTACGGAAACCGGCCTCGATCTGCCGGGTCACCGCCGGCGGGACCCCGGCCCCCTGGAGGTCGCGCTGGAGGCCGCCGAGGACGTCGTCGGCCACGCCCGCGGCCTGGCTGCCCAGCAGCCCGAAGAAGATGACCCCGATCAGGGCCACCCCGACCGCCCCGCCAACCTGCTGGACGGTGGTGAGCACGCCCGAGGCGGCGCCGGCGTCCTGGCCTCTGATGCCGGCCAGGATCACGTTGACCAGCGGGGCGATCACGCAGCCGAGGCCGAGGCCGCAGAGCAGCAGGGCCGGGAGCAGCTGCCAGGAGTGGACGGCACCGCCGTAGCGGTCCACCGTCCAGATGAGCGCCCCCATCCCGGCCACCAGCAGCAGCGAGCCCACGCTGAGGATTCGCCGGCCGAGGGTCGGCACCAGCCGGACCGACGCCGCCGAGGCCAGCGCCGACCCGACTGCGAACGGCACCCCGGTCAGTCCGGCGTGCAGCGGGCTGAACCCCAGGCCGATCTGGAGCCACAGCGAGAAGGTCAGGAAGAACGCCGGGATGCCCATGAAGAAGATGGCGGCCAGGGCCAGCCCGGGAACAAACGAGGGCTGGCGGAACAGGTCGAGGTCGACCAGGGGCGAGCCGTCGCGCGCCTTCTTGCGCCGCTCGTAGAGGGCGAAGCCGGCCAGCACGGGCACGGCGGCGGCCATCGACAGGAACGTCCACGGGGGCCAGTCCACGTCGCGGCCCTGGACCAGGGGAAAGACGAGCAGCAGCAGCCCGGCGGTGACGATGGCGACGCCGACCAGGTCGAGCCGCAGCGCCCGCGGCGCTTTCGACTCGGCCAGGAAGCGGGTCGCGAAGGCCAGGGCGGCGATCCCGATAGGGACGTTGACCAGGAAGATCGGTCGCCACTCGAGCCCGAGCAGGTTGGCCTCGATCAGCAGCCCGCCGACCAGGGGGCCGGTGATGGTGGCCAGCCCGATGGTGGCCCCGAACATGCCGAACGCGGTGGCCCGCTCCCGGGGCGGGAAGGTGACCTGGATGACCGAGAGGATCTGGGGGAACATGACCGCCCCGAACAGGCCCTGGAGGACGCGCGAGGCGATCAGCATGGACGGGCTCTGGGCCAGCCCGCAGAGGGCGGATGCGAGGGTGAAGCCGGCCATGCCGATCATGAACATGCGCTTGCGGCCGTAGATGTCACCGAGGCGCCCGCCGGTGATCAGCATGATCGCAAAGGCCAGCTGGTAGCCGGCCAGCACCCACTGGATCTGGGAGTAGGTGGCGTCGAGGTCGCGCTGGATCGAGGGGATGGCCACGTTCACGATGCTGATGTCCACCAGCTGCATGAAGCCGGCGGTCAGCACGACGGCAAGGGCGACCCAGCGCCGGGGGTCGGCGCCGCCCGGCGCCCGGCCGGGCTCGGCGGTGGCGGTCGAGGTGCTCATGGTCGTCGCTCCAGTTCACTCGGGTCGGGCAGGGAGGCCGGGGCGGGGGAGAGCCCGGTGAGCAGGGTGGCCACCAGCGCGGCGGCCGGGTCGGGCCGGTCGGGGAACGGGAGCGTCTCGGGGCCGGTCATCAGCTCCACGAACACGAGCTGCTGGCAGGCGCCGAGCAGCAGCAGGGCGGCCGCTGCCGGGTCGGCGCCCGGAGCGACCCGGCCAAGGGCCTGCTCGGCCCGGAGGTAGGCGATCACCGGCTCCCAGGCCCGGTGGGGCCCGCCGCCCCGCTCGGCCAGCAGGGCCCGGAACCGCCCCAGCAGCTCGGGGTCGGCGAACAGCGAGGACCCGAGCGGCAGGATGTCCCGGTAGAGCTGCAGGGCGCCCCTGGCCAGCTCGGTCAGGTTTCCCTGGACCGTGCCGAGGCCGGCCTTCCGAGGAAGGTGCCCGACCATTTCGATGAAGGCGGGCAGGAGCCGCTCGTGCACGGCCCGGACCAGGTCGAGCTTGTCGGCGAAGTGCAGGTACAAGGTGCCCTCGGCGTAGCCGGCCTCCCGGGCGATCTCCTTGGTGGTCGCCCTGGCCAGGCCCTTGGCGCGCAGGACACGCTCGGCGGCGTCGACCAGCTGGGCCCTGGTCCCGGTTGGCGGGGGACTGAGTGAGTGCTCATTCATCGGCCGTCAGAGTATGAGGGGGCGCGCGCACTCGCGTCAACGGGCAAACGAAGGGGGAGCCGCCGCGGCTCCCCCTTCGTTTGCCGTCAGGCGTGGTAGACGGCGATCCCGTCGTGCTCGGCTGTCCCGCCACGGCCGTTGGCCTGGATCAGCAGGTGGCCGTGGAACGACTGGTCGGGGTAGCGCCAGGAGACGGACCAGCGCTCGCCGTTCTCGCTGGTGCGGTCGACCCCGAGCAGCTGGGCGTGAGGCCGGTTGCCGGTGCCGCTGGGGACCAGCAGCACGCGGAGCTCGTCGATGGCGAAGCCCTTGACGCTGACGGTGAGGGTCCCGGCCCCGGTGAGGGTCACCAGCTGGCTCGAGGCGGCCGGGCGCGGGTCGGTGACGACGCCCAGGATCTGGGGCTTGTGGTCGCTGTTGACGAACCGGACCCGGACCGCGGTGGCGGTGAAGACGCCGAGGTCGGCGCCGGAGTCGGGGGTGAAGACCATCCAGCCGGCGTCGCCGGTGGGGCGGGTGAAGGTGAGCTGGCCGCTGAAGGGGCCGAGCGAGTCCGCCCCGCCGGTCACAAAGCCCTTGCAGAGCACGCGGTCGGCGCCGCGCCGGTCCTCGGTGACGGTCACGTGCACCGTGCCCTCGTAGGCGACCGACATACCGCTCACGGGCACCGGCGAGGTGATGCGGGAGAAGGGCAGCGGCTGCTCGACCTCGATGATGTCGGCCCTGGCCCCGGTCGCGACCCAGCCGTTGGTGTAGCGGTGCAGCTGGACCTTGGTGGTGATGGTGTCCAGCAGGCGGCCGCCCTCGCCGGCCCGCGGGTGGAGGCCGACCTCGGCCGTGGCCGCGCCGGTCTTGCGGTAGGACGCGGCCACCGGGTCGCGCATGCCGAGCTCGCGCATGAAGGCCACGGCGGCGGCCTTGGCGGCACGGTCGGGCTGGTAGACGGGCGGCCTGGGCGTGGGCGGAGGCGCCGGGTCGGTGCCCTTGTCGGGAGTGGTCTTGTTGCCGGTCTCTGGGGTGACGGAGGTGGTGGCTGGGCTGGCCACGGCGGCGGGCTGGGCCGGGTTGTCGCGGCCGACCACGAAGGCGGTGGCGACCCCGACCACGACGGCGAGCACGCCGGCGACGGCCACGAGACGGATATGAGCTGGACGCATTGCTGACCCCCCGGTCGACGCTCTCTGCTGGAGCGGTCGACTACCAGGGTCGACCTTTCCGGTCACGAATCCCGATCGGCGCCATCTCGGACACATCCCCGAACGGTCTCCGGCCGGTCTCGGTTCGAGTGTGCGTCCGTTACCCGGAGACCTTGATCCTGCCCCGCATGTCGGGGTGGATGCTGCAGCGGTAGGCGAAGGTCCCGGCCGTCGGGAACAGGTGCGAGAACTCGTCACCCTCCTCCAGGTCCCCGGAGCGGAAGGACCGGTCCAGGGCGGTGACCGTGTGGGTCACGCCGGCGTCCTGGTGCTCCCATTTGACCTTCTGGCCGACCTTGGCCCTGACCGTCCTGGGGACGAAGGCGAAGTCGACGATGCGCACGTCGTCGGTGTCGGCGTCGCCGGAGGCGCTCCTGCGGCTGGTCGAGGAGGCGGCCGCCGGGGCGATGGCCGCCTCGCCCTTGTCCCCGCCCCCGCCGGCGCAGCCGGCGGCCAGCACGGTCGCGACGGCCACCAGGATCAGGATCGTGCGGGTGCGGCGCACCGCGGGGACCTCCTCGGACGACGGCCACCAGAGGAACCGTGCGGGCTGGCCGGTGGTTCCCGTTTGCCAACCTACCCGGTCAAGGAGCACGCTGCTGGTCGCCATGACCGCCCAAGCCACAGGGAACCTGGCGCCATGACCGAAGGCCGGCTCGCGCCCGAGGAGGTCCGGACGCGGACCTTCAGCAGGGTCGTTCGTGGGTACAAGCGGCGCGAGGTTCGCCGCCTGCTCGAACGGGCCGCCACCGACCTGGCCCGTCTGCGTAACGGCCTGGGCGCCAGCGGCCCGGGCGACCAGCTCCCCCTCACCCCCGAAGAGGTCGAGGAGGCGCGGTTCCAGCCCGCCCTCGGTGGTTACGAGATGGACGAGGTCGACCGGTTCCTCGACGAGGTCGTGGCCGAGCTCGAGCAGGCCGCCCATGAGCCCCTGCGCCCACCCTCGGCCCTGCCCGCCCCACCCCGCTCCGGCCTGTTCCCTCCTGCCCACGGGTTCCGCCCCCCCGGCCCGGCCGAGGTCAGGGAGGAGCCGCTGGCCCGGGAGGCACCGCCCGCCTCCGATCCGGACCTTGACCGCGGAGCCGGCCTGACGGCCGAGCCCGTCGCTGGCCTGGACCCGCCGATGGTCGCGCGACAGCCCCCGGCCGCCGGGCCCCTGCCACCTTCCCATCCGCGGCCAGCTGCCGGGCCCCTTCCCGCGGCACAGCCGCCGCCGGCCGCTGGGCCTCTTCCCGCCGCCCAGCCGCCGCCGGGCGTGCCTCCCAGCTCGCCGGCGCATCCCCGGCCGCCCGCCGGGCCGGCCCCTGAGCCAGATCCATTCCCGGCCGCGAGCCCTCACATAGCGCCACCGGCCGGGCCGGACGAGGGGTTCTTCCCACCACCGTCGGTCCCGCCGTCGTCGGCGCCCGCGCCGACCCCGCCCCCACCGCCGCCAGCCCAGCGGCCCCCGACCCTGTCGCCGGTGCGGCCGCTGTCCTCGTCGGAGGTGGAGACGCGGAGCTTCGACCGGGGCGCCCCCGGCTACCTGCCGGCCCACGTCGACCTGTTCCTGGCCAAGGCGGCCCGCGCCCTGGCCGGCCGCGACGGGGACACCATGAACCGGTGGGACGTGCTGCGCCAGCGCTTCCCGCTCGGCCCCCGGGGCTATGCCACCAGCGAGGTCGACGCCTTCCTGGTCCGCCTGGCCGCCCAGTTCCCCGAACCGGACCCGGCAGCCCAGGAGGAGATCCTCCGCAAGCTCAAGGAGCGAGCCGACGGCCCCTGACCGGGCTCAGGCCTTGAGGTCGACCACCACCACCGGCTCGGAGGTCGGCCTGGCCGCCCCGCCCTGGCGCTCGACGGTCATGGCGACCTGCTCGTTCCCGGTCACCGGCCCGTCGAGCAGCCTGGTGACCCTGCCCTCGCCGGCCACCTCGACCAGCCCGGCCGGGCGCGGGCCGGAGCGGTTCACCACCCAGAGCTCGTAGGTCCGGTCCGCCGGCGCCGGCGGCAGCCCGTCGGCCACGAACACAGCCCGGCCACGCTGGCGCGACACGACCACGGTGGCCTGGCCGGTCCCACCGGGCTGGGCGGCGACCCGCCGGGCGTCCGGGGCGGCGAGCACGGCCGCGACCAGGTCGGCGGTCCGGTCCGCACGGTCCGCCCGCCCCAGCAGCCCCAGGTTGAGGGCGGTCACCGAGAGGACGGCCACCAGCAGCGCCGCCGCCGCGGCAAGCAGCAGCGGGTCCCGCCGCCCGGCGGCGGTGCCGCGCCGGCCAGCCCGGCGGCGCCGCTCGACCCGCCCGACCACCGGAGGAAGCTGGCGGGTGACCAGGGCCTGGGCCCGGATCCGGTCCCAGAGCTCCGGCGGCGGCGGGGAGGCGGCGGCCGCGCCCAGGCGGGCCGTGGTCGCCTCGAGCTCGCGGACCTCCTGCGCGCAGGCTGGGCAGGCCTCCAGATGCCGCTCGAAGGCCTGCCGCTCGGTGTCCGACAGGGCGTGGGCGGCATAGGCACCGGTCAGGGTGTGCAGGTCGGCGCTCATGCATCCACCCCCAGGTGGTCCCGCAGCCGGATCAGCCCGTCGCGGAGCCGCGTCTTGACCGTCCCCGAGGGCACCCCGAGCAGCTCGGCGATCTCCCGGTGGGTGTGGCCGCCGTAGTAGGCGAGCACCACCGCCTCCCGCTGCAGGTTGGTGAGGGCGTCAAGGCTCCGGCGGACACGCTCGCGCTCCAGGGTGGTCTCGACCTGCTCGGCCACCTCGTCATAGGGCCGTCCCTGGTCGCGGCGCCCGGCCAGGTCGTCGCGCCTTGCCGCACGCTCGGCCGAGCGGACCCGGTCGACCGCCCGGCGGTGCGCGCAGGTCATGATCCAGGACCTGGCCGTGCCCCGGCCCGGGTCGAACCGCGCCGCCGTCCGCCACAGCTCGACGAACACCTCCTGGGTCACCTCCTCCGACTGCGCCGGGTTGCGGACCACTTTACTGACCAGCCCGAACACCGCGGCCGCGACCCGCTGGTAGAGCTCGGCAAAGGCCTGCTCGTCACCGCGGGCGACCAGGGCCAGCAGCCGCTCCAGGGCGTCGTCACCGGCGGGGCGGGCCGCCGGGGCCTGGGCCGGCCGGTGCGGGGGCTCACGCCTGGTCCAGGTCAGCGCCACGCTCGTCCCTTGCTCGGTGCCAATGGTCACTGAGCATTCGTCCCGGCGGGGCCGGCGGTTTGGCCGGCCCCGCCAGGAACCGGGGGTCAGCTCTTGGGCATGAGCACGTTGTCGATGATGTAGACGGTGGCGTTGGCGGTCTGGACGTTGCCGCAGACGACGCTGGACTGGCCGTTCACCTTGAAGTCCTCACCGGAGCCGGTGATCTTGAGGGTGCCGCCCTGGAGCGTCTTGTGGGTGCCGGCGAGCATCTCCGGGGAGAGCTTGCCCTGGACCACGTGGTAGGTGAGCACGGTCGTGAGCAGGCCCTTGGGGTCGGCCATGGCCGCGTTCAGGGTCGCCTTGGGCAGGGCCGAGAAGGCGTCGTTGGTGGGCGCGAACACCGTGATCCCGTCGGCCGAGTTCAGGGTGTCGACCAGGCCGGCCTCCTTGACGGCCCCGACCAGGGACGACAGCACCGGGTTGTTGGAGGCGGCGGTGGCCACCGGGTCCTGGGCCATGCCCATGAAGCTGCCGGACCCGCTGGAGGGGACGGCCGAGCAGGCCGGGCCGAAGTTCATGCCCGCGGCCGCCGCGGGCGGCTGGGTCGCCGACGGGGCCGCCGGCGCGGGGTCGCTGCCGTTGCTGCTGCAGCCGGCGGCCAGCAGGGCCAGCCCGGCCAGGGTGCCGACCAGTAGCCGGCGGGAGGAACGCAGACGCATCGCTGCTCCTTTCGAGAGAGGGGACGAGGTGCCCCCTCGGGGTCGGCCGGGCGGGTGCCCGGCGCGAACGGTGCGGTCAGGTGACGGTCACCACGACCGAGTGCCAGCCGGTGGCGCCGTCCGGGAACGGCGGGGCCCGGTCCCGCGGCTGGGTGGCGCCCGTGCCGTTGGTGGCTCTGACCTCGAGGGTGTGGCGGCCGGGGGTGGCCTCCCAGGGCCAGACCCACTGGCGCCAGGTGTCGGGGCTGTGCTCGGCGGCCAGCCGCGCCGGCCGCCAGGGGCCGCCGTCGGCCCGGACCTCGACCCGCCGGATCCCGCGGTGCTGGGCCCATGCGACCCCGGCCACCGCGACCCGCCCGGCCGGCTGGCGGGCCAGGGGCCTCGGGGTGTCGATCCGGGACATGGTCTTGACCGGCGCCTGGCGGGCCCAGCCGCGCCGGACCCAGTAGGGGTCGAAGTCGCCGAAGCTGGTCAGCTCCAGGTCGACCAGCCACTTGGTCGCCGACACGTACCCGTACAGCCCCGGCACCAGCATCCGCACCGGGAAGCCGTGGGTGAGCGGCAGCGGCTCGCCGTTCATGGCCACGGCCAGCATGGCGTCCCGCCCGTCGAGCACGACGGCGGTCGGCGTGCCCACCGTGAACCCGTCCGCCGACCGCGAGACGAGCTGGTCGGCCCCGGGCTCCACGCCGGCCTCCCGGAGCAGCTCGGCCAGGGGCGCCCCGACCCAGCGGGCGGTCCCGACATAGCGGCCGCCGACCTCGTTGGAGACACACGACAGGGTGATGTCCCGCTCGATCAAGGGCCGGGCCAGCAGCTGTCCGAAGTCCAGCTCCAGCTCCCGCCGCACCC
>Ga0307296_10001907_pt1 | contig 10621 bp, 7 predicted proteins | sample ER_DNA_153_FD_194467 | JGI IMG/M metagenome (GOLD analysis project Ga0307296, IMG submission 194467) | Bulk soil microbial communities from the East River watershed near Crested Butte, Colorado, United States - ER_DNA_153 | ecosystem: Environmental > Terrestrial > Soil > Floodplain | place: USA... | reverse complement strand
CTCTCCCGTGGCCGTCGCGACCGGTCGCGCCAGCGGTTCTTGGCCAGGTTGATGATCGCCCGGCGCGCATAGAGTGTCGGCTCGTCGCGGATCCGTGGCCACTTCCGGGCTACCTGGATCAGCGCCGTCTGCACCACGTCCTCGGCGTGGCCGAGGTCGCCGGTAAGCAGGTAGGCGGCGCGCAGCAGCCCGGGCGACGACTCGCGCACGAACTCGTCGAAGTCGCTGCCCAACACCTCCATCCGCACGCCCCTTAGGACACCGTCTCGCACCAAAGGGTTGCACGGGCATAGTGGACTGACCTCAGGCCATTCCGTCGTGCCCGGGGCACGCGCATCCCGCGCACGAGGTAGAGCGCAACCAGGTTGATTGCTGCACCCATCCGCGGCGGCCTAGGCTCCGAAACACACTGTGTGGCGACGGTAACGGCAGCGAGGGCGCCGGTGACGAGCGAGCCGGAGCGGACGCGGCAGCAGGTGGCGACCCCGCCCGACGTCGATGACCTCATGCGCCGGGTCGCCGGCGGCGACCGGGACGCGTTCGCCGCCCTCTACGACGCCATCGCGTCCCGGGTCTATGGCCTGATCCGGCGCGTGATTCGCGATACCGGGCTCGCGGAGGAGGTCGCGCAGGAGACGCTGGTCGAGATCTGGCGCACCGCCCCACGCTTCGACCCGTCACGCGGCTCGGCCGCTGGCTGGATCTTTACGATCGCGCATCGCCGGGCCGTCGATCGGGTACGCGCCGAGCAGTCCGCCGCCGACCGCGAGCGCCGCACGGCGACCGCAAGCGTGCCGTTCGATGACGTCATTGAGGAGGTTACCGCGCGGCTGGAGCAACATGCGGTGCGCCGCTGCCTGCGCACGCTCACCCAGCTGCAGCGGGAGTCAATCTTGCTCGCATATTACGGCGGCCTCACTTACCGCGAGGTCGCCGACCGGCTGGGCATCGCGCTGCCCACCGTCAAGACGCGGATGCGGGACGGGCTGATCAGGCTCCGCGACTGCCTTGGAGTGAGCTGGGGATGACCGATATCCACACGCTCTCCGGCGCCTACACGCTCAACGCTATGGATGACCTCGACCGGGCGCGGTTCAACCACCACCTCGATGAGTGCCCTGCCTGCGCCGCCGAGGTGGCCGAGCTTACCGAGACGATGGCCGCGCTCACCGAGGCGACCGCTGAGGCGCCGCCTATCGGGCTGCGCTCTGCAGTACTGGCCAGTGTCGACGACACCCTGCAACTAAGGCCCGAAACCCACCGCGTGTCCCGCCGCCAGCCGGTGCGCTGGGGCCGCTGGCTCGCCGGGGCGGCCGCCGTGGTTGTGCTCGGCGGCGCCGGCGCGGTTGGCTACGTGATCGCGGATGACGCTGGCCGCGGTGCTAGCACGCGGGCGGACGCCGAAACGCACCGGATCGCCGCCGTCCTCGCCGCCCCCGATGCCCGGACGCGGAGCACTGCGGCGCGCGGGGGGCGGGTGACCGTTGTCGCGGCCGAGTCACTGGACGAGGCGGTTGCAGTTCTCACCGACCTGCCGTCGCCCGGCGCCGACCACGCATACCAATTGTGGCTCATCCGCGACCGCACCCCGCGGAGCGTCGGCATCCTCGCCGCGGGTCGCACCGATGCCACGAGGCTGATCGGCGGTGTCCGTGGCGCGGCGCTCCTCGGCGTCAGCCGCGAACCAGCGGGCGGCTCGGCGACCCCAACCGTGCCCCTCGTGACGCAGCTTGCGCTGGGCTGAGCGCCGGGCGGTCACCCGCCCGTCCCAGGCCATCGTCGATGGCTGTCCTGGCGATATGAGCGGTTAGCCGAGGCCGATCGCGGCCCGGCTGGCTAGGCCGAGGCCGACGCAGAGCACGAGCGCCGCCGAGCTGGCGGGCGCCAGCCTCGCCAGCCGGGTCAACGTCCGGCGGGGCCGCGCGGAAAAGCGGTCGCGAAGCCGGATCAGTAGCAGGCCGGCGGCCGTGAGCGTACCCGCCATTCCGACGCCGTAGGCGATCACGAGCAGCACCCCGAACGCGGTTTGTCCCAGCCCGATCGCGCCCAGCAGGACGACGAGCGCGGATGGGCTCGGCACTAGGCCGCCGGCGACACCCATACCGATAAGGCCGAGCCGCCGACCCCGTCCGGCCGAGTGCGGGTGGTGGTCGTGGCTGTGGTCGTGGCTGTGGTGGTGGTCGTGGCTGGGGCCGTGGTGGTGATCGTGGCTGGGGCCGTGGTGGTTGTCGTGGTTGTGGTGGTGGTGGCCAGGCGTTCGGCGACGGAGGGCCGCCGCGAGCATGGCGACGCCGACGGCAGCGACAAGAATGCCGCTCGCGATGCCGAGCCAGCCGAGCACGACCTCGCCCGCGAGGCCGGCGGCAGTGGTGAGCAGCAGGCCAAGGACGAGTACGCCGCCGGTGTGCGTCAGCGTCACGGTCGCGCCGACAACGAGCGCGTCGCGCGGTCGGCCCTGTCGGCCGGCGAGGTAGGCCGCCATCACGGTTTTGCCGTGGCCCGGGAGCGCGGCGTGGCCCGCGCCGAGCGCGAGCGCCAGGACCACCGCGAGCAGGCCCACCAGAGGGGTGAGGCGTCCACCGACCAGCCGCTCCAGTACCCGGTCAGCGCCCGCGACCCAGCCGCTCACCGGGTCTCCCCGGTTCGCCTGGGTCGCCGGCCCGATAGCGGCGATCCCGTCGCCAGGCTCGACGCGGAACCGTGCCGAGCGCTGGTCGAGCGGCGAGCCCAGCAGGTCGGTCGGGTAGGTGCGCAGCCCGTCGCTCACCGATCGCGCCGGGATCGGCGGATCCACCGGGTGGACGCCGTGCCCGGTCGCGGTCAGCTCGCGCCACCCGATCCGGTCTGCCCGATAACCGTTGGCGACATCCACTGTGGACGGTACGGCCAAATCGGTGTTCGCTTCGAGGGCACAGGTGATCCGGGTCGTCTGTAGCCCGGCGTTGCCCGGCCGGTACTCGAAGCCGGTCGGCCGCACCGTCCACCCCAGACGATGTCCGTTCACCCGCACCGCGACGTCGTGCGCGAGCGCGTCGCAGGCTCGGGCGTTGTACCCCACGCCGCTCTCGGCGGCGACGGCCGCGCGCTCCTGCAGTGTCGGCAGCTCGGCGAGGTCGACGACCGCGGCGACCCTGACCCGGGTCGGGTGGAGGTCGAGCGCCAGGGCCTGGTTGACCGAGAAGTTGCCGAGCGGGTGCGCCGAAGCAGGCGCGGCCGGCAGCGCCAGCACGACACCCACGATGCCCAGCCCCGCGAGCCCCAGCCACAGCCGCCTCATCGGGCACCGAGCTGGGACAGGGCCGCTTCGGCGACCGGCGCGTACCGCGGCGAGAAGTGCCGGTTCAGCGCGAGCGCGGCGCTCAGGTCCCGGCGGGCGTCGCCCGTCTTGCCGAGCGCCAGTTCGATCATCCCGAGGTGAAACAGGTACCCGGCGTTGCGCGCACCGAGCGCGCTCGCCCGGCGGGCGTAGAGCAGCCCCTGCGCGTCGGAGCCCGCCTGGTGCAGGGCCCAGCCCAGCACATCGGCCACGTCGGCGAAGTGGCGCCGAGACCACTCGCGCCGGGCCGCGCGCACCGCGTAGGCCGGCCGATCCTGGGCAAGAGCGAGCTGCGCAGCGCCGAGGTCGTCCGTGCCGCCGTTCGCCGCGAAGAGCCCTAGCGCAGCGGCGGCGAGCGCGAGCTGCTCGTCCGCGCCCGCTCGCTGCCCGACGGCGCGTAGCAGCTCGGCGTACTCGATGAGGTACCCAGGCGTCGGATATCGCACGGTGAGCTCCGCATACCCGGCGAGCGCCTCGCCGGTCCGCCCGAGCGCGTCGGCGACCCGTGCCTGCCCGGCGAGCAAGGGCAGGTACGACCGGTCGGTCGCGCGTCCGGCGGAGTACTCGGCCGACGCCGCGTCGAGCCGGCCGGTCTGCCAGGCGAGCTCGCCGAGCTGGTACCGGCAGAACGCGATATCTGCCGGGTCGACCGCGGCCTCTAGCGCGCGCCGCATCAGCGACTCGGCCTCGGCGAGCCGGCCGTGCTGCTCGAGGTCGTACGATGCGCGGGCGTAGGCGGCGAGCCCGGGCCGTAAGTCGAGCATCCGTTGCACGGCCGAGGTTGCGGCGCCTGGGTCGCCGAGTTGGGTCTGCGCATCGGCGAGCACGCCATACGCGGTGGCGGAGTATGGGTCGATCCGCAACGCGCGCCGGGCGAGGTCACGCGCCGCGGCGAACTCGTGCCGGGCGTTGGCGAGAGCCCCGAGCCCGACGAGCGCGGCCGCATTGCCGTCCGAGCGGACGGTGAGCGACCGGCGCAGCGCGCCCTCCGCCTTCGGGTAATAGCTGGGGTCGGCGCTGATGCGGGCTCGCTCCACGTACGCCGAGCCGAGTGCGGCCCAGGTGACGTAGTCGCCCGGCACGACCCGAAGCCGTTGCTGCGCCCGGGCGATGCCGGCCGCCAGCCGATCGACCGGAGCGGCCGCCGCCGGCGCGGCGTCGACGTTGTCGGAGCCGTGGTGCAGACCGACCACGCCGCCGCCGCCGGTGAGCAGCAACGCGGCGAGCCCGACGACGGCGATCCGGCGTCGCACCATCGTGACCTCCTCGTTTAGCCCCGGGAGGACGGATCCCCCCGGGGCTTGTGGAACCGGGTTAGCGGTCCTGCGTGTCCGGACCGAATGTCGGTGCCGCACGGCGACGGCGGATCAACCACGCCCCGCCCATCAGCACCAGGGCCGCCGCGCCCGCGCCGCCAACCGCGCCGGCGACCGTGGTGCCGACGTTGCTGGTGGATGGGCTCGCGGCCGCGGTGGTGCTCGCCGACGGTTCGGCCGGAGCAGCCGACTTCGCCGGGGCAGGGCCTATGGCCTTGGTCGCGGTGGGAGCCGCGCGGGTACCGCCGCTCTTGTTGACCGCGCCCACATTCGGCAGCGCGACGTACGGGAACGACGAGCCGAACGCGTCGTCGTTGGCGTTCACCGCGTCACCCTTGGCCAGCGCGTCGACCAGCTTGCCGGTTTGCGCCGCGCCCTCCAGCGCCTGCAGTTCGATGTCGACCACGTCGTCGGTCAGCCGGCGCCCGTTCGGAAAGCCCTGCAGGTCGCCGGCGAGCACGCCGAGCCGGTTGGGCGTCGCGGTCGGCTTCACCGACAGGTTCAGCCGCAGCATCTCCGACGGGCGGAACCGGCTCGAGACCACGTCGGCGTTGTTCAGCTGGGAGTTGAGGTCCGCCTTGATCGGCCCGCCCGCCTTGGTGGTGATGCCGGTCAGGAATATCTCCGCGAGATCGTTGCGCGGCGCGGCCGGCGCCTTCAGGCCGTAGATGGACTGGATCAGTTGCGGCACCTCGGGGTTCTTGACCCGGGCGACGACCGGCGCGATCGATGCGTCCTTGTCGGGCGGGAGTGCGTTGAACGCGTCCTTCAAGTTGGCCGGAACCACGACCTCGTTGACCAGCGGGTTGCCCAGGCGGGAGACCTGCACCCAGCCCCCGGAGCCGCCGGTGGCCTTGCCGGAGATCCGCACTCGCGGCCGCTCGGCCGTCGACCAGACACCGATGACCGGATTGCGCGTCGCGTCACCGTTGAGCGCCACGTCCTTGAACGGCACCTGGATCGCGATCGTGTTCGCGTTGTACCCGGCGAGCGTGTCCTGCCCGACCTCGCTGAGGTCCCCGCCGTAGAGCAGGTCGAAGACCCGCAGGTCGAGGAAGAACGGGTCGTCGGCCTGGCCGGCGAAGGTCTTCCACCCGCCGGGCAGCGTGGTAGTCGCCTGGTCGCGCAGCTTCTTGTAGTCGGGCATCGACGCCGGGCCGACCCGCGAGGGCGCGACAGGAAGGTTGCTCGCACGCGTCTTGAACGGGCCGCCGTTGAACGACGCCTCCAGCGTGTAGGTCTGGCGGAACAGCAGGTTGGGGTCGTCGATCGAGGTGACCGGGCCGTTGTTGTACAGGAACGTGTTGCCGCCCCGCTTGTCGACGTTGTGGAACGTCCAGCGGTATACCGCGTCCGGCTTGGCATCGCCGTCGCTGTCGACGTTGATGTTGTACCGGGCGTCCGTCGCGAACGGGTAGAAGTTCGGGCCGCCATTCGGCTCCTCGAACGGGCTGAAGTTCGCGAGCATGGTGACGTAGCCCGGCCGGTCCGGGCTGACGAACGAGTACACGTCCGTGTTGTCGACAAACTGGTCGTTCCCGATCGCCGGTGCCTCGCGATGGCTGGACGCCCCCGCGTCGCTCGGTCCGAGTAGCGCTACGGCCCCGCCGAACCCGACCCCGAGCGCGGCGACGGCCGCTCCGACGCGGCGGCCTCTCGTTTTGCGCATGCTTCCTCCTCGGTAGGTGTGTGCTATTGCTGACCGGGGATTCGGCCCATCGCCCGATGCGGGTGGGCGGCTGTCTGATTCGCCTCACCCGGCCATCCGCAGCGCGCCTCGCTCCGAATAGCACGTCATCTGCGCCGCGCGGGAAGGTGACTGTCTGCATGTTCGCTGTAGCGCGCGTGTCCTGGCCGGCGCGAGCAGTTCATCGGCGCGACTTGCGGGAGTGACGACAAGTTGGGTTTGCAAGGCTGGGTTAAGGGTTCAAGCCCCCTCTTTTCCACGTGCGTCGCGCGCGAAATGGGACTGCCATGCCTCCGGCGACCCGACGGGCGTCGGTACTGACCCAAGAGGCGTCACTTAGGTCCAGGACGCTGGCCCAGCGGACGGGTCGCGGCAGGGCGGAAAGTACCTGATCAAGCCGCACTCATCGCCATCCACCGGAAAGCGACAGCGATACGTGCGATGACCATGCACGCCAGGGGTGCAATCGCAGGGTGACCAGCTCACCAGCGTGCCGCGTGGCAGCAACGGATGTCCGGCGGGACAGCGTTCCGGCGGAACTTCCTCAAGGTATCCGTCCCTCCGCAATTTCGAACGCATGTTCGACTGTGGATCATAACGGAGCGTAACGCAATAGAGCCCGGGCCCCTGTTAGGCCGACCAACGCTAGCGCGGCGCTCAGGTCCTGCCACTCGGTTCCAAGTGGTCGATGATCCGACGTCGGCCGCATGAAGATCGAGGGCAGCGGCGGACAGACGAGGCGGGGGCGCGCGCCCTAAGGCACGCGCCCCCGCTCAGGATGAAGCGATCGCCGATCAGCCCGCCGGCGGCGGAATCGGCACCTTCAGCCAGCCCGGGTTGGGCGAGCCGATTCCGGTGACGTCGTCCCAGCCCTTGGCGATACTGAGGCTGGAATCCTCGTTGAACGTGCGGACGCTGTACAGGAGTCCGTCGGCCGGGTCGACGCCATTGACGTAGTCGACACGTACGACACCGGCGTCCTTGGGGTTGCCCTTGACGTCGGTGAACGTGCCGGCACTGGACTGCCCGTAGATGATCGGGTTCAGCAGTCCCGCGCCGCCTCCGCCGGAGTTCTGGAGGGTGAGCGCGGTCATGCCCGCGAAGAGCGGCGAGGAGAGGCTGGTGCCGCCAATCCGGTACTCGCCGTACTTCACACTGCCGTCCGGGAACGTCTGGGTGATTCCGATCAGCATGCCGGTGTTGGGGTCGCCGTCGAGTCCGACGTCCGGCACCGCGCGTCCGGGCGGCGCATTGTTCGGCACGACGCCGTTCTGGTATGCGGGGCGGTTGAACATCGACGAGAACCCGCCACCGGCGCCGTACAAGAACGTGTTGAACACCCACGACTTGCCATCGGCCGAGAGCAGGTACCGGTTGGTGCCCCATCCGGTCTGGAACAGGAACGAGCCGTCAGCGCCGATGGCGTCCGACGTGCCGCCGACTGCCGTCACGTACGGGCTGGACGCCGGGGAGTCGGACTGCTTGATGCCGGTGTTGGCCAGCTGGTCGCCATCATCGCCGGAGGAGAACAGGAAGCTGATGCCTTGCATCGCGCCTTGCAGGAAGGACTGCTGCAGCGCCATCGCATCTTCGGTGGTCTCGGCCTCCTCGGGCTCGCCCCAGGAGTTCGTAACCAGCTGGACCTCATTGCGGTCGACGACCTGGGCGAGCAGATCGGCGAAATCAGCATCGAAGCAGCTCCGCGAGGCGTAGTAGTGCACGTTCGCGCCTGGCGCCATGGCATGGACGGCCTCGATGTCCAGCGTTTGCTCGCCGTACCACCCGCTCGGATCGCACTGCTTCTGGTGGGTGAAGCTGCTCGGCTTGGTCTGGGTGTACTGGCCGGGCGCCCATGGTCCGTCGCCGTGGTTGGCGGTGTATGTGTTGATGTCGTTCACGATGGTCGGCGACGCGTAAGCGTCGGTGATGCCCACCGTGATGCCACTGCCGTCCAGCGTCGAGTTGTTCTCATACGCCGCGCGATACTGCGGGCCGGTGTAGCCGCATGGCGCGTACGGCAGCGTCTTGCCACGGAACTTGGGTAGCGGCGTCGTCAGGTCGGCCTGGACGGTCGCCTTCAGCTGGCCGTAGTAGATGGAGCACGGCCGCGCGTTGACAAACGCTGGTGGCGGCGGCGCGCTGTGCGTCATCGCGTTCTGGGTGGTGTCCAGCCCGCTGACGGACAGAATCGCACCGGACACACTCGTCGGCACGCTGGCGTTGCCGGACGGGGCCTGCACGGTCTGCCCGTCGTGCGTGTAGCTCTCCAGCGAGACGCCGAACGCCGCTTGCGCCGCGGCGACTGTTCCGGACACCGAAATGTATCGGCTGTTCGCCTCTACGCCGGTGACCCGCAAGCCGGTGGAGCCGAGCCAGCCGCTCACCGAAGCGACGGTGGCCGCCGTCGGATCGTACTGGGCGTGATACTGCACCGGTGTGATGAAGCGCCGGTAGCTGACGCTGCCGGGTGTCGACACGGCGATGGCCGCGGCCTTCAGCGCGTCGATCCCACCCTGAGGAGCGAGGTACACGCGGAGCGAGACGGCGCCGGCGGCATTCGCCTTGCCGTTGTGCCGAGCCTTGGCGAGCCACTTCGGCGCGCTGTTAGCGAGCATCTTGCGCCCCGTCGGCGCGGCCGAGGCGCCCGGCGCGGCGGCGATCGTACCGACCACGAGTGCGGTCACAGCTGTCGCCGCGAGCGCGGCACGTACCCGTGTGCGTCTTTGCATCCCTTACCTCCATTTGTGATGGACAGGCTTGCCACGACTTAGTCGCTGATCACGCTGTGGCGTGGCCCGTTCCGGGTTGAAAATCGTGTGGTGGTCGCCCGCGGACGTCGTGGCTCTGTGGTCGTTGAGGCCGTGACTTAGTCGGATGGTGGGAGCCGCGCTGTGGGCCCTTCAGTGTGCTTTGAGCACGCGGACTAGCTTCGCCATGCCCTGGCGGCTCTCGCGGGCGACCCGCCGTGTCGGGTCGAGCGGGAGGTTCGGGTGGTGGAAGAGACCGAAGATGAGGAACAGATCGTCGAGCGGATCGCGTCGCTGGATATCGGTAAGGCTGAGGTGGTCTGCTGCATCCGAGTGCCGGGGGCTGGGGGGCGGCGCCGGCAGGAGGTGGCGACGTATTCGACGATGACGCGGTCGCTGCAACGGCTGGCCGAGCGGCTCCTCGAGCTGGGGGTAACCCGGGTGGTGATGGAGGCAACCAGCGACTACTGGAAGCCGCCGTTCTATCTGCTGGAGGCGCACGGGCTGGAGGTGTGGCTGGTCAACGCGAAGGACGTCAAGCATCTGCCGGGCCGGCCGAAGACCGACAAGCTGGATGCGGTGTGGCTGTGCAAGGTCGGCGAGCGGCAGATGATCCGTGCCAGTTTCGTGCCCCCGCCGCCGATTCGCCGGCTGCGGGATCTGACCCGCTACCGCGTCGATCTGCTCGGTGAGCGCACCGCGGAGAAGCAGCGGGTGGAGAAGCTGCTCGAAGACGCCGGCATCAAGCTGTCGGTGGTCGCGAGCGACATCTTCGGCGTATCGGGGCGGGACATGATGCGCGCCCTTATCGCCGGTCAGCGGGACCCGAAGGCGCTCGCCGCGCTGGCCCGTCACCGGTTGAAAGCCAAGATCCCTCAGTTGGAGGAGGCCTTCACCGGGTTCTTTACCGACCACCATGCCTATCTGCTGGCGAAGATGCTCACCCGGATCGACGCCCTCGACGCCGACATCGCCGACCTGGACGCGAAGATCGACGAGCAGATCGCCCCTTTCGCCGTGGCGGTGGCCCGGCTGACTGAGATCCCGGGCATCGGCCTCACCGCCGCCACCGCGATCATCGCCGAGATCGGCGTCGACATGACCCGCTTCCCCACCGCCGGGCACTTGGCCTCCTGGGCCCGCTTCGCGCCCGGGGTGAAGGAATCGGCCGGCAGGAAGAAAGGCGCCGGCTCCACCGGGCACGGCAACCGCTACCTCGCCCGCGCCCTCGGCGAGGCCGCCCTCGCGGCCAGCCGAACCGACACCTTCCTCGGTCAGCGCTACCGACGCCTGGCCCGCCGCCGAGGCAAACAGAAAGCCATCGTCGCCGTCGGCCGCTCCATCCTCATCATCATCTGGCACCTGCTGTCCAACCCCGATGCCCGCTTCCGCGAACTCGGCCCCGACTTCTACGACACCCGAATCAGCGCCGGCCGACAGATCCGCAACCACATCGCACAACTAGAAGCCCTCGGCTACAAAGTCACCCTCGAACCCGCAGCCTGACCACACGGAAACAACTACCGCTGCCCGCTCACGGCGATTTTCGGACTAG
>Ga0307296_10001906_pt1 | contig 10623 bp, 9 predicted proteins | sample ER_DNA_153_FD_194467 | JGI IMG/M metagenome (GOLD analysis project Ga0307296, IMG submission 194467) | Bulk soil microbial communities from the East River watershed near Crested Butte, Colorado, United States - ER_DNA_153 | ecosystem: Environmental > Terrestrial > Soil > Floodplain | place: USA... | reverse complement strand
CCCGCGACGTTCGCATCCGGCTCGTCGAGATCGTGTTCCGCGAGGGCCTCGACTTCGAGCTCGGCGGCGTTCGGGCGCAGGTTCGCCATGTCGGCGGCGACCATGCGGACGACTCAACCGTTGTCTACGTCGAGCCGGACGGCGTGCTCTTCCTGGGCGACTGTCTGTATGAGGCGCCCACGGGTGGTTACACCGTCGAGCGCGCGACGCCGCTGCTCGCAAAGGTGCGCTCGTTCGCCGCGGTCCACTTCGTCGAGGGCCACACCGAGACCGTGCTCTCGCGGGCCGAGCTTGAAGAGGCGATCGCCGAAGCTACCCCGACAGCTGGAAGATGAGCGAGCACCCCCGGTCTGCGAGAACTGCCGAGCGGATCTCGCACCGCCTCGAGCTTCGTGAGGAGGATCGAGCAGCCGCGCCTAAGTCCCGACGACGGCGAACACGTCTCCGCCGAACGTGTTGGTCGGGCCTGGGGCGCCTCCGACAGCGACGACGCTTCCGAAGACGGCCGCAACGCCGTTAAGCCACGAAGGGCCGAGCCTGCCGGTGGTCGCGGCGATAGTGGCCGCAGACGGTGGAGGCGCGTTCGGACATGGAACCTCTGTCCACTGATTGCCATCCCAGTTCATCGCGAACTGGGTGTTGTTCTGGAAAGGCCACGCGTGGAATTTGGCGCCGACAGCCCAGACGTCGTCGGGTTTCTCACCCGCTACGTCATTGGGACGGATCGAGCTGGCAGGAGACGCCGGTGCCGCAGGTTGCCGGTCAAGACGTCTCGCTCTATATCGCACAGATCGTGATTACTCGCACAAATCATAACCCCGGGCGACTTCAAAGTTGATTCATGACGCGCTCTTCCGGTCGAGGTACTGCAGGAGCTCGTGTGCTGCAAGCTCCACCTCCTTGTGCCGCCACTCCGCGGCCCGGTAGTGGCACGCGATCAGACCCATTCGGTGCACACGGCGGAAATCGCCGTAGACAAACGCGTAGCGCGCCTTCGTCTCCTCGGCCGCGCCCTCGGTAAGGCCGAGATGCCACGCGGCGTACTCCTCCCACGAATGGGTTGTCAGGAACGTGTTCTGTTCCCGCGCGCGCGGCTGCCGGTCCTGCCACCGCGAGCGGAGCACGTACTGCCGCGCGTCGATCAGCTCCTGCGCATGCCTCATCGCGTCCTTGTTCACCGTGTAGGTGGGCACGCCCCGCATTCTCGCCGACTTGCAGCTGGCGGCCCGTCTTCGTGCTCGAGCTTGAAGTGAAACCAGCCATTTGCGTCGCGATCCGAAGATCAGAATCGGCGGCTGCGAAGTAAGCCTGGCCAGCGCTCGGTCGGTCCAAGATTCAGGGTCTTCGTCTCGCTACCTCGGTCTCCCGACAGCGACAGGAGCAGGCGCTCCGACATACGCCCGCGCAGCGCCAGCCCGTCCGATGACCGCCACGTCCAGGGTGCAAGCACCTAGGAGAGCCCCCTTCCTTACCTTGGCTTTCCTGCAGATCGCGCGGGCTCGCTGAGCGACGTCCCGTCTCAGATCCTCCGCATAAAACGGCCTCGCCGGGTTGCGGTGCTCGATCCTCTTTGCCTTGCACAGCAATGACGCGCCAGGTTTGACGCGCCAGCTGTCGCCATAGCGGTGATAGAGAACCTTGAACGACAGGGGCCACGTCAGTGCTACACCGCCGCGGGTTGCGACCTGATGGACGTTGTTCCCAGCGTTGGCGAGAAGACCCCGCACTTTGAACGGCCGGCGGCCGAGTCCGACCGAGACATCGATCCATTTATCGTGCAGCTCGGCGCGCACGCTCTCACCGTTCGGGCTACGGATCAGGTAGACGTTGCCTCGGCGTGAGACGTCGACGCCCGTGGTCAGGTAGAGCGGGCTGCCAGGGCTGATCGCGGTGGCCCGTCCGTTGACCTCGACCCGGCTCGGAAGGCAGACCGCAACTCGCGTCTTGCCCATGCGCATGCCAACCGCGCTGTTGACGGAGGCATTCGGCCAAGTCGGGGCCCCTGACACCTGCCGCGTTTGCACGACGAAGTTCGGAGGGGTCTCCGCGAGTACGAAGTCACCCGCGGCCTGGAAGTCGTAGAGCAGACCCTTAAACGTCGTCATGTGCGGGTCGCCGGTGCCGTTCGCGGCTGCGCACGATCTCATAGAGGTGAGGGTGTTGCTTTGTTGCGACACGATTGCGGGCGAGGGGCCTACCCCGACGGCCGCGGTGCCCACCAGGTTCAGGTTGTTCGTCTCACCCGTGAAGCCTTCGACCACGCAGGTAGGAGCGTTCCTTGTGCCGTTGTGCACCGTCGTCCTGACGGCGATCGTTGAACCTGCGTTGAACATCGCCTGCGATGAGCGGCCGTCGCCCCCGATCATGAACTCAGCATCCATCCAGCCAGTGCCGAGGTTGAGCGTGTTGCCGGGGTTCGAGGCCGCGGTGGCGGTGTTCCCGACCCACATCGTGACGGTGTCGTTGCCGCCTGGGTTGGCGCTGGCGCCCAAGCGCAAGTTCGTCAGGTTCGTGATCGGCTGTCTCGCGACGCTGGCGGTGCTGGCACCGTTTCGGTAGCAGTAGATGTCGGTGGGCGCAGAGGGGAGCACGCGGGTGATCCAGCCCATCGGGCACGCTGAGTTGTATTGGATCAGCCAGTACTGGATGAAGATGGCCTGGCTACCGCTCGAGTAGACGAACTGCTGCCAACCCCTGCAGTTCATGTTGGGGGAGCCGGAGCAGACCGAGGTGGTGAAACGATTGGTGTTGAGTTGCAGGGTGTAGACGTTGGCGACCTGCGCTCCTTGTCCGCCCACCTGTCCGGTCTCGCTCGTCACGCCGCTCACGCTGTCGAAGGAGCCCTCGGCAGCCGACATCGAGCCGGTCACCCTGGCAGCAAAATCATTGTTGCCGCCGACCGTAAATGGTGTGGGCCTGTGCCTCGGGTCGTAGGGGACGTGTGGTGGAGCGACGCACGACACCTGTCTCCACTCGACGAGCGGGAACGCGGCCTTGAAGCATCCTGTCCCCGGGACGCGGAGCTCGGGCATGGCTTGCCGCCAAATGGCGTGAGTGTTGGCAATTCGCGGCGCCTGTTTCGCGGCACGCGCAATCGTCGTTGGGCCGGCGCTTTGGCTCAACCCGAACAGAAGTAGAGCCACCACAACAACCGATCCTCGCCGCGGACTCATTTGCAACCTCCTCACTCCGAGCCGCAGCGATCAATCGCGCCGCCAATAAAGACAGTAGCGCGTTTGAGCACTTAGTTGCAAGAGTTGCAGAGTCTTGCCGGCGGAAGCTTGAAGCTGGCGGAGTGGCCGACGAGGGTCCGCATCCGACCGGCTCCGACCTTCACGTGCTAGGCGCGCTCCTCATGAGCAATCTGTCCCATAATGCAATCGATCCTAACGTATTGGAGATTCTGCAACGAGATTAGCATCGGCATCGGCGTGCAAAGTGGGGCGTACGCTCGGCGTCGTGACGCGCACGGTGAAGCGGAAGCCAAAGGCTCACGAGTGGCCGCTCCGCGTCGTCGACTGCCCCTCGTGCGGCTGGCGGCACTACCCACGCCCGGTGCAGAACGGGGGGATACGTGTCAGGTGGTTGCTGCCGCCGGTCTCTTAACGCGAGGTACTCGCACGGCGTTGGAAGGTTCGGCGCTCGTGACCACACGTCGGGAACGCCGGTTACGAATTTCAGGCGGAGCAACCGCCTCTACCGGCAGAACAGGGCCCGAGATCGCGATGGAGACGGTATCGCCTGCGAGAAGCACTGAGCGGCGTGCCGTGCGAGCGAGTCGGTCGGTAGCCCTAGTCCTGCTCCTTGCAATCGCCGCCATCCCCCTCGCGCTAGCGGGCCGATCCACCACTCCATCGAGCGCCAGCCTCGAGGCACCGACCTCGAGATGCGGCGTCGAGCGTTGGACGGTCAAGACGCTCCAAGACCGGCCCGTCCCGCTCCCCGTGCAAAGGACGACTGTCGCCGCTCTGGTCAGGCTGCCACGGCCGTATTCGTTTCCGGGCTGGCGTATGCGCTTCGAGCGGCACATCTTCCAGGTCGTCGCCCCGGTCACTCTCGTCCGACCGGAGGACGACAAGGACCTGCACATCGTCCTGAGGGCGAGGCGTAAGTCCATGATTGCCGAGTCGCCCGCATGGTCTTGCACTCGAAAGGCGAAGCTCTACCGCCGCCGTCAGATGGCCCGCGCAAGACAAGCCGTTCGCATCTGCCGGCGCGCCCGGGTCACCGGGGTCGCATTCTTCGACTTCAAGCACGGTCAGACCGGTGTTGCTCCAAACGCGATCGAGCTCCACCCGATTCTCGGATTCACCTGTTTGGCCTAGGGATACCCTCACGGTGCCGTTCGGCGCCAACCACCACGGAAGGGAGAGCCGAATGGCATTCAGGTTCAAGCTCGAGCTAGAGGACGGGACGCCCGCCGATCCGCCGACACTTCACACGGCGGTACCGAACTGGCAGGCCGGCGACACGATCCCGCTCGGAGCAGCCAGGATGCTCCGCGTCGTCGAGACGCGGTTCGATGATCCTGACGATCCGGTGTTAGTCGTGCAGCTCGCCTAGCGCGGACTCGTGAGCGGCAGTCCTCCCGACCGAATCAGCAAGGCTCCGAATGCACCTCGATCTCAACGCGGACTGTGCCATCCGGCGTGATCGTGATGTGAAACAGATCGGTGATGATGTAGCTCTCGGCACCGCCTGTGGCTTGGATGTGGAACCGGTTGATGAACGTCTCGGTGGTTCCTCCTGGAGGTGATTCGACGATCAGGTCTCGGGTGAGGCCGACCGCCCGGAACACCGTTCCGTCCACGAGATCCACACCTCTCACGCCCTGTGGCTGAGCATGGAAGGCAAAAACGTGCCCGCCGGACGGCGTGAAGGTGTCCGTCGTCGTCAGGAGCAGGGGCCCCGAAATGTGAATCAGATGGCCGTTACAGAGTGGAAACTCGTCTTCAAACGTCACCCGCTCGACAGTCGTCCTGGCTTGCGCACTCAGGGGTACGGCCATCGCGCAGAGCACTCCGAGGATTAGCAGCAGTCGTCCCACGTTCGTCTCTCCTTGCTCCCCCCGGTTCCGACTCGCCGACGCTAGTACAGACCGAAGACGGTGTCTAGGCCGCCCTCGTCCGGTGTCGCCGCCGCTCGTCGCGTTCGCGGTTCCGGCGAACCTGCTCGCGCAGCCTCTTGTTCAGTTCCTTGGCTGCGGCGTGGTGCTCCGCTTCTCGCACTGAGACGTACTCGGCCCCGACGTTTCTCGTTGTAGGCGTCGATCTTCTCCGGGTGTTCACTCCGCCACCTTGCGCATGCCTCGGCGCGGACAGGATGCTCCGCGTCGTCGAAACGCGGTTCGAGGACGATGACCCGGTGCTTGTCGTCGAGCCCGACTGAAAGCTGCTATCGCCGGCCGACGGCGAGCTTGACCGGGAAGTTCCTGCGCTTGATGGTGCCCGGCCTCGGGTTCTGCGAGACGACGCGGCCGCGCAGCGAGCGCCTGGAGCGAACGCGGCGGACGTTGCCGACCGAGCAGTGCGCTCTTCGGATCTTCGTCTTTGCAGCTCCGAGGCGCAGCCCAAGGACCCTCGGAACGCGACAGCGCGTCGGTGGAGGAGGCGGCGGTGGTGGTGGAGGAGGTGGCGGAGGCGGCGGTGGTGGTGGAGGAGGTGGCGGAGGCGGCGGTGGTGGTGGAGGCGGTGGCGGTGGCGGTGGCGGTGGAGGAGGCGGTGCCACGGAAACAATGTGCACGTCGTCAACGGAAGCTTCGAAGAAGAACTGGTTGTCGACCTCCGCAAAGCGGAGCCTGACCGTCTGTCCGGCAAACGGAGTGAGGTCGAACGTGAGCGGTGTATATGGCTTCGACGTCGGGTCGCCCGGCATCGTCCGAAAGACGGTCGCGAAGACATCGGCGGGGTCAACCGAGTCGACCGGCGCGGCCGGATCCATGATGTCTATCCGGTACTGCTGGTTCGCCTCTCCCGAATAGTCGAGCGTGTCCGGGCTAAAGAAAACGCCTGCCTGGTTCAAGTAGTAGAGCGTGAAGGACAACATGTGTGTCTGGCCCGGCTCAAGCGCAACGTCCTGGTACAGGATGTGAGTGCCGGCGCCATCCTGATCCGTCGTCGCGGCCCAAGTCCCCTGCGGCGGCGCCGAGATCGTAGAACCAGAGACCGGGGATATCGTGCCTGTGTAGACGAACCAATCGCCGAAGCCCCCCTCCGCGTTCCATGTCGTCCAGCCGGTGAAGTCGCCCGTCTCGAAGTCACCGTTCGTAACGGTGGCCGCACCGGCACCAGTCGCGAGAACCAAAGCCGCGAGCGCCAGCGAGATAAGGCAGAGAAACCGACCCACGTCCCACCCTCCTATCGTGCGCCGCTGACGCTACTACGTTGGAACATTTATTACAAGGATCGGGCACTTCTTTGCCTACGCAGGAGCGAGCCGCGCCCCACCTAAACCTCAAGCCGCGGGTTACGTGGCCGCGGTTACGTTCAAGACGGACTTCGGGCGATGGGACGGGACGTCGTTAGCGATCTGGCCCGCCCGCCTCGCTCGCCGAGCTCGATCGAAGCCGGCTTTGCGCTTGCGCCGGCAGCTACGCGTGCATTCGGTGAGACTCACGCCGCTGCTCGTTTTGGCGGGCCCGCCGGCACTCGACGGAACAGACCAGCGCATCCGGTCGACCCGTGAACGAACGCCCACATTCGGCGCAGTCGCGCTCGACACGCGGGTGCAGTTCCCGGTAGGCGGCTCGACGTTCGGCGTTCACGCGTTCCCGGTTCCGATCGCGCCAGCCCCTCGTCGCTTCACGATGGCATTCCCGGCAGCGGGACGAACGGCCGAGATGCATCCGCCGGCTGCGTCGGAACTCCTCGAGCGGAAACCACGCGGAGCATCCCGTACACCCCTTCTCCGTGATCGGCTCAACGCCGGCCATTGACTTTGCGCCACGTTCTCGGCTGGGAGTTTCTTTCGCGGAAACCTGGAATGGGGTCTTCGAGCCTCGGTCGCTTCGAGCGACCCCTGCCCCTCCCTACCTCCTAGAGAAGCCTCCCCTAGCGGCGGCTGTGTGGATCGAGGACGTCGGGCGTAGGAGGCACGTTCGGTGGCCCGGTCAGCTGAGATGTCCTGATCGTCTCACGCTCCAACCGCATCCGTTGGGCCTCCGCTTCCGACTCGGGATCCATTGGCGGACGCAGCCAGGCGAGCACCTTCTTGAGGGGATTCATGGGAAGCATCCTACTCCCGCCGATTTAACGCCTAGCGCCCGAGCCTTGTCCGGCGCCGGATACCGAGCCTAGCCTGCAAGGCCTTGTCTTCCTCTCCATCCTTCCGTGCTGCCCAGAAAAACAGGCCACCGACAAGAACGGCGGGTAGGAGGAGCACTAGACCGAGAATGATCATGGCCGCGGCGTGCATCAAGTCAAGACTTCCCTCGGGTCCCGATTGTCACTCCTGCCTCGCTCCCGCGAGCTCCTTGACGAAAATAGAGCCGGCGGCTGGGTCGAACCCTCGGGTATTGCAGGGGCCGGGGCCCGCCCCCCTTCGTCACTGGGCTTGGCTCCCCCCGGGAGGGGAAAACCTCGCTAAGGGAACGCCTTGCCGCAACAAGTTGACGGGCCGCAAGACCCCAACCCCTCAGTCAGTCCTACGTTCGTCGCTCACAACTGGTTCTACTCGGTCGGGGCCGGGCGGCGGGGTCAGCAGGCCGCGCATTCAAGAACGGGCACAGAAGCGGGGAGCGGGAGTCGAACCTGCATCTGCGACTTGGTGAGCCGCCGCCCTAACCATTGGACTATCCCCGCGCCGGTTGCCTAACGACACTACGCCGCGTCGGGTCGGTCGGATTAGCGGTCATGCGCGAGGGGTCTTCGAGCCCTCGCTCCCTTCGAGCGACCCCTCCCCTCCTACTGCGGCGCTCTAGACTTGCGACACCGGCCCCCGGAAGGAGGAACTTCGGGCGCGGCGGGTCATCCCTATGCGAGTTTCCAACGGGCGCTGAAGCGCCGGAACGTCCTTATGGCGCTGGCCGCCGCGAAAGACCTTCCGCAACTCAGTCTCCTGGACGCGCTCGAGCTCACAGTGCTCGTAGCCCGCAAGGATCCCGGCCGTCATCCGAGGGTCGCGGAACGCTGGCTCCTGCGCTACCTCGAGGAGGATCCACACGCCATGATCGAGGAAGCCGCACTGGCCGCGTCGAGCCTCGTGGCGCTGACGGCGGTCGCCCACGAGGAGGCCGCTCAGACGTTACGGGCCATGGCCGAAAGAGCGACTAGCCGGCGTTGTGAACAAGGCCTAGCGTGAAACTGAACGCCTAGCGAGCGGAAAGTAAGAAGGCGCGAGAGCCTGGACGCCTCGCGCTTCGAAGGAAAGGGCGCCGGAGCGCCCTTTCCCTGCCGCTGATCCTCGATCTAGTAGTAGGCGACGATGTGGTTGTTCGAGGTCCCGTCGCCGTTGTCCGTAATGACGAGAGTGCAGTCGAGCGTGAACATGCCGTCGAAATCGCTAAACCAGCCTCCGAAGTCCGTGCACAAGAAAGTCCCGGCCGGGAAGCCGTTCAGGATCGTGCAGTCCTCCGAGTCCTTGATGAACGCGTGAGGCGCCGTCTTCACGATGCGCTCCCCGGCACACACAACCGGCCCTAAGACCGGGTCTGTGTACGAGGCAGTGAAGTGCGTGGTATTTGCCCCGTTGTCGGCGGCAGCGACGCTCGGCGCGAGGCCAGCCAGGGCAAGAGCGAACACGGCGAAGACCAGAAGCATGATCCTCTTCATCGGGAGCCTCCTCTCCCTTTGGGGTAAACGGCGGGCACAGGCTGGCCACAGACCCGCCTCTCACCGATTTACAAGCCAGATTCTTCGCCTTCCCCCGACCACTGTCAACCATCTCGCGGCACAACGTCGTCGCCGCGCAGCGTTCGTTTCACCTGCTCGCCGACCGCATCGAGCAATCAGGAGGCCTTGCGGGCCATGGCCGAAAGAGCGACTAACCGGAGACGGTCACACGGCGTAGCGTGAGAGGTTGAACGCTCGAGCGTGATGGGGGCGTGGGACACGCCCCCGTTTGTCTGACGTAGCGATTTCGGGTGTATGCACCGGCGTATGCACCGCACGCGCATTCCCGGCACTCGTGACCTGTGTGTCTCGCTCAACATGCGGATTGCACGTAGCCGAGCGCGGTAGAAAGGCGCATACGGGATTCGAACCCGTGCCGCCGCCGTGAGAGGGCGGTGTCCTAGGCCACTAGACGAATGCGCCGGAGGCGGGATTGTAGCCGCGGCGCTCGTCTAGCTGATGTCGAGGTCCGCAAACGACGCGGACGACTTCGCGAACTCCCACCAGCCTTCGACGCCCGGTCTGACGAACGCCATGCTCCGGCCGTAGACGAGCGGGATCACGGCCGCCTCCTCGGTCACCGCGAGCCGGTCGGCCTGACGGAACAGCTCGAGACGCTTGGCGCCGGTCTCAGCGTGGCGCGCCGAATCGATGAGCAGGTCGAATGGCGGGTACGCGTACCGCCCCTCGTTGGCCTTCGCGTGCGAGTGCAGGATGAGGCGCAGGCAGTACTCGGGATCGGGATAGCCGGGGAGCCAGCCGAGCACCGCGATCGGGGCGAGCTGGAGCGGCCTCCCGAGTGGCGCGACCTCGTCGACGCTCTCGGCCGTCCACTCCTGCACCGAGATCTCGAGGCCGAGAATCTCGCGCCACGAGCGGGTGATCTCGTCGAGGAGCGGCTTCCAGACGTCCTGCGCGACGATCCCGAGCTCGCCGGACGCTCCCGAGTTCCTCAGGTGCTGCCGGGCGCGGTCCGGGTCGAACGGCAGGACGATGTCGGGCGTGTGGCCCTGAAGCGCGGGCGGCACGATTCCACCCGTCGCGACCTCGAGGTTCGCGGGCATCAGCGGCTCCAGCGCGGAGCGGTCGATCGCGTGTGCGAGCGCGAGGCGTAGATCGCGGTTTCCGAGAGCGGTGTCCGAGTGGCGGAATCCGAGGTAGGCGATCCACGTCAGCGGGCCCTGTCCGCGATCGTGGCTGCGAACGTGGTCCGAGGTGCGCGGCGTGTACATCACGCGGACGAGGTCGAGCTCGCCGCGCTCGAGCGGCCCGGCTGCCTCGTCCGCGGTAGCGCGAGTGATCTCGACGCGCGCGACGTTCCCTGGGTGGGCGCCCGTGTAGGACTCGTTGCGCACGAGGACGAGCCGCGCGTCGCCGTGCTCGAGCTGCCGGAACGGACCGCTCACGACCTGTCGCTCGGGATCTGTCCAGTCGTCGCCGTCGCGCTCGATCGCGTGTTGTGGAAGGGGGCCTGAATCCGGCCGGTTGACGACGCTCATGAAGTACGGAGCCGGCGCGACGAGCCTGAACTCGACGGTCCGGTCGTCGAGCGCCCGTACGCCGATCGCCTCGGCATCGTCGCTGTGGCCGAGGAAGTACTCCTCGCCGTTCTCGAGCACGAAGTAGATCGGCGCGGAGGTTCCGGGCCGCTCGGGGTCGAGCATTCGCCGGATGCCGAACACCCAGTCATGTGCGGTCAAGGGCGTCCCATCCGACCAGTGCAGCCCTTCCCGCAGGTGGAAGACGTAGCGGAGCCCGTCGTCCGAGATCTCCCAGCGCTCGGCTAGCGACGGGA
>Ga0307296_10001903_pt1 | contig 10626 bp, 7 predicted proteins | sample ER_DNA_153_FD_194467 | JGI IMG/M metagenome (GOLD analysis project Ga0307296, IMG submission 194467) | Bulk soil microbial communities from the East River watershed near Crested Butte, Colorado, United States - ER_DNA_153 | ecosystem: Environmental > Terrestrial > Soil > Floodplain | place: USA... | reverse complement strand
CGGGCCGGCTGGAAGGCCGCGGCCGCGGCCAGGGTGGCCGCGGCCACGGCCAGGCTGGAGCCCTGGGGCAGCAGCCGTCCCAGGCCGAGCACGACGGTGGCGTAGCCGAGGCCGAGCAGGACGCTGAGCAGCCCGTAGGCCAGGGTGCGGCTGATGATCCGGTCCAGGTCGTAGAGCCGGTAGCGCAGGATCGCCGCCCCGGTGGCCAGCGGCAGCAGGGCCACGCACAGGGCCAGCGACGTCAGCACCACCGCGTCCCTGCCCAGATAGCCGGCGACCAGTGCGACCAGCAGCAACCCTGCCGCCATGGTTGCCGCCAGGGCCAGCCAGCGCAGCTGCTGGCGCTCGGTGCCGCGGGCCCGGCGGAACCGCACCACCAGCGACCCCGCCCCGACCAGCACCGACACCAGGACGATGACGATGCCTGCAATACCGGGCACGACCAACAGGCGGTACAGGGTCGGGACGGCCAGGGGATTGCCGTACCAGTCGGGCGCCAGCGGATCGGGTTGCACGACCGACGCCACCACCACCAGCATCGGCGCGGCCGCGGCCACCCTGGCCCACCAGCGCCAGCGCGGCGACGGCAGGGACCCGGTAGGGGTGAGCAGCAGCACGAACCCGGCGCAGGCCAGCCAGATGACGGTGAAGCTGAAGACGGCCAACCCGACCAGGTATTCGGCAGCTGGGAGCGACCCGCGCCGGACCTCCAGCCCGTACTTGGTGTACCACTCGACCAGCATGCTCAGGGCCACCGCCAGCCCGATTCCGAGCAGCAGCCAGCCCACCGGGTGCCGGGGCCGGCGGCTGGCCAGCACCGCCCCGACGGCAGCCGAGCTCACCGTGGCCAGCAGGACGGCGGCGTAGGCGGCGATGGTGGCGGCCAAGGCGCGCTCTGCCTGGGGCAGCCCGCCGGTGTTCACCAGCAGCGCGAGACGAAATCCGGGTACCAGAGCCAGCACAGCCAGCCCGGCGACTGCCCACGCCAGCGTCGCCGTCCACCGGCGCCCCGCCGCCGGCCGGGAGGCAGGGCTCATCGCCATGGCCGTCGCCTCATGCAGGCCCTCCGGGTCGGTCGGCATCGCGGGCGCTGGCAGTGTGGCCGGCGTGCGTCTCGGGAGCGTTACGAAGCGATTCGGCGGCCGCCTACGCGACCCGGCCGCGTGAGGGGGCGCGGCGGGCGGGTCGGGGGGCCTGTGCCGGCGGGAGGTCGGCCAGGGCCTCGGTGACCTGGTCGACGTCGATGGCGAGCAGGCCGGGGTCGGGGAGCTGGCCGTGCGGGTCGCCGCTGGTGCCGGCCCACAGGGGACGGTGCCAGGGCCGGTCGGGGGGCGGGCCCCACAGGGCCGGGGAGGTGGGCCCGAACAGGACCACCGACGGGGTACGCAGGGCGGTGGCCAGGTGGGCCACTCCGGTGTCGCCGCACACGACCCGGTCGGCGGCGGCGACCAGGCGGGCGATGGTGAGGACGCCGCCCTGGCCGGCGTGGACGGCGCTCTCGGGCAGCCCGGCCCGGGTGGCGACGTCGTTGGCCAGGTCCACCTCGGACGGGCCGCCGGTGACGATCACCCGGCGGCCCCGGGCGAGCTCGGACCTGGCGACCTCGGCGAACCGCTCGGGCGGCCAGCGCCGCGACGGGCTGGTCGCGCCCGGGTGGACGAGGGTGGCGCCGGCGGCGCCCTGCGGCACCGGGCCGGGCGGCAGCTCCAGGTCGAGCCGGGCCGGGTCGGCGGCGATCCCGCTCTCCTCGAGCAGCCGGCACCAGCGGGCCACCTCATGCTCGTCGGGCCGCCAGCGGGGGCCCTGGGAGCTGGCCGGCACGGCCGGGTGGGTGAACGCGACCAGCCGCCGCGGCTCGGTGGCCAGCAGCAGGTCGTGGCTCTCGGGCCCACGACCGTGCAGGTTCACGGCCAGCCCGGCGTCGTGCAGGCGCGGGTGCAGCGGCTCGCCCAGGCCCTCGGTCGGGACCACCTCGTCGACCGCGCCCGAGGCGCGGGCCAGCGGGGCCAGCACGGCCGGGGTGGCCAGCAGGCGCGGGTGGCGGGGGAAGGCGTCGGCCAGGGCGCGCAGGGCCGGGACGGCGGTGAGCAGGTCGCCCAGGCCGAGGGCGCGCAGCACCACCACCGCCGGCCGGGCGGGGTCCGGGGCCGACCCCAGGCCGGCCGGGGTCACGGCCACGACGACTCCGTGGAGGGAGCGACCAGCAGCTCCCTGGCCTCGCAGCCGGGCGGCTGGCAGAGGGCGAACAGGACGGCCTGGGCGACGTCCTCGGGCCGGTTCAGCTTGGCGTCCGCCGCCGGCTTGTACTGCTCGGGGCGGCCGTCGAAGAACGCCGTGTGCATGCCGCCGGGGACGAGCAGGGTGACCCCGACCCGGCCGGCCGTCTCGGCGGCCAGGGCCCTGGTGAAGCCGACCACCCCGAACTTGCTGGCACAGTAGGCGGTGGCGTCGGCCACGGCCCGCAGGCCGAGGGTGGAGGCCACGGTCACGACCTTGCCGGCGGTGCGCTCCAGGTGGGGGAGGGCGGCCCGGACGACCGCGGCCGTGCCCAGCAGGTTGACCGCGACCACCCGCTCCCAGGCGTCGGCGGGGACGCCGTCCAGCGGTCCGCAGGCGTCGACCCCGGCTGCGGTCACGACCCCGTCGAGACGGCCGAGCCGCTGGGCCGCGCGGTCGACGGCGGCCGCCGCGGCCCGCCCGTCGGCCAGGTCGACCAGCTCGTGGTCGACGGCGAACCGCGGGGTTACCAGGTCGAGCACGAACGGCCGGCCGCCGGCCGTCTCGACGGCCAGGGCGACAGCCGCCCCCAGGCCGGATGCGCCGCCGGTCACCAGGACCGTTCCCGGCCGGCGGTCCTGCGCCGGCCCGTCAGTGGCTGTCACGTCGGACGACCTCCTTCATCAACCGCGTGGTCGAGCGGCCTTCGAGATAGGGAAGAACGACGGCCTGGCCGCCCCAGGTGCCCAGCAGGGCCGCCTCGGGCAGGTCCCTCAGGGCGTAGTCGCCGCCCTTGGCGAACACGTCCGGCCGCAACCGCCGCAGGACCCCCTCCGGGGTCCACTCGTCGAAGGGCACCACCACGTCCACGCAGCCGAGCGCCTCCAGCACCGCGATCCTGTCCGCCTCCGGAACCAGGGGACGTTCCGGGCCCTTGAGCTGGCGTACCGAGTCGTCGGAGTTCAGACACACTACCAGACAGTCCCCGAGCGCCCGGGCCGCCCGCAGGGTCGCCACATGCCCGGCATGCAGCAGATCGAAGCACCCCCCGGTGGCCACCACCGTCCCCCCCATGGCCCGCACGGCCCCGACCAACCCCAACGCCCGCTCCATCGGCGACCCACCGGCCAGGGGTGGGTCGGTGAGGGGTGGGTCGGTGGGGGGTGGGTCGGCCAGGGGTGGGTCGGCCAGGGGGCTGTGGACAACCGGCGCCCCCCCTCGCGCCCGTGGGCTACGCTCCCCCACCGGGGGACCCGGCAGCGGCGGGTGGGGTTCCGGCGTGCCCGGGGTGCCGGAGACCGGGGTGCTGGAGACCGGGGTGCCGGGAGCCAGCGTGCCGAAGGCCTGGCGAGCTGTGGCTGGGGTGGTGGGGGAGAGGCGGACGGTGGCGGCCCCGCCGGCGGTGACGAAGGCGGTGGCGGCGGCGACCGCACCGGCGACAGCTTCGGAGGGGAGGGCGCCGTCGCCGAGGAGGCCGGCGGCGGTGGCCGAGAAGCGGTCGCCGGCGCCGCAGGGGTCGCCGGTGGTGGCGGCCGGCGCCGGGACGACCAGGGGGGCTCCGGCGCCCTCGGCCAGGAGTGCCCCGCCGGGGCCGAGGGTGACGGCGACCCCGGCGGCCATCCACCGTTCGGCCAGCCGCCTGGCCCGCGCCGTCACCGCGGCCAGGCCGTCACCCGGCACCTCGGGGACGAACCCGGCCGCCTCGGCGCGGTTCGGGGTGGCCAGGCGCGCCCCCGGGACCGGTGCGGGACCACGCGGGTGCGGGTCCCAGACCAGCGGCCGGCGGGAGGGCAGGTCGGCCAGGGCGGCCCGGAGCCCGGGCTCGGCGGCCACGCCCCGCCCGTAGTCGGCCACCAGCACCGCCCCGGCCCCGGCCAGGGCGCGGCGGCCGGCCCGGTCGAGCGGGCCCACCCGGCCCGGCCGGGATGCCCGGTCGAGCCGCAACAGCGAGTGGCCCTGGGCCCGCACCCGGATCTTCTCCGGCGTCGGCCCGGCCAGGCCCAGGTCGACCACCTCGACCCCGGCCGCCTCCAGCAGCCCACCCAGGGCCCCCCCGGCCTCGTCGCCGGCCAGGGCGGTGACCAGGACCACCGCCCGCCCGTCGAGGGTCGCGGCCAGGGTCGCGGCCAGCGCCGCCCCGCCGGGCCGGCGCCGCTCGGCCGGGTCGTCGACCACCGGCACGGGCGCGTCGGGAGCCAGCCGCTCGGCCTGCCCGTCCAGGTCCCGGTCGAGCAACGCGTCGCCCACCACGACCAGCGGCGCCCGCGTCACCGGGGCCACCTCCCGGACCGCCGCGTCCGCGCAGGCGTGAACCCGACCCCCCGCTGCGAGGCCCCCCGGAGGGGGAGCGTAGCCGGCGGCGAAGGAACCTGCTCCCGGTTGTCCACAGCCCCCGGCGAAGGGACGTACTTCCGGTCCCGGGGCGAGGGAACCGGCTCCCGATCATCACCGGCGCCCGTGAGCAGCCCCGCGTACACCTCGAGGGTGCTGCCGGCGATCCGGTCCCAGCCGTAGCGGCGGCGGGCCCGACGAGCCCCGGTGGCGCCGAGGGTGGCACGCCGCTCCGGGTCGGCGAGCAGGGCGGCGACCGCCGCGGCAACGAGCCCGGGCCGGCGGGGTGGGACGTGGACGCCGGTGACGCCGTCGACCACGGTGTCGACCAGTCCCCCGACGGCCGAGGCGACCACCGGCACGCCGCAGGCCATCGCCTCCAGGGGCACGATCCCGAACGGCTCGTACCAGGGCACGTTGACCACCAGGTCGGCCGACCGGTAGAGGGCGGGGAGGTCGCAGCGCCCGACCCGCCCCAGGAGCCGGACCCGCCCGGCCACCCCGGCCCGCTCGGCCAGCGCGGCCAGCCGCGCGGCCTCGGGGTCCCCGGCGAGCTCGGCCGCCGGCGGCCCCCCGGCCACCACCAGCTCGACCCCGGGGAGCCTGGCCATGGCCGCGACCACGTCCCCGATGCCCTTGCGCTCCACCAGCCGGCTGACCACCAGCAGCCGCGCCGCTCCGGAGGGCCGCGGGGCGGCCGGGCCGTCGGGCCGGAACATGCCCAGGTCGACCCCGCAGGGCACGACCGCGACCCGGCGCAGGTCGGCGCCGATCCTGACCAGTTCGAACACCTCGTCCGAGCAGGTGGCGACGATGCGGTCGGACTCCCTGGCCAGCGTCGCCTCCTCCCGCAGCCGGGTCGGCGGGCTGGTGTCCTTGGCGCCCTGGTGCCGCCGCTTGACCACCCCGAGGGCATGGAAGGTCTGCACCACCGGGATCCCCAGCGGCCGGGCGGCGGCCAGCGCCGCCCGCCCCGACATCCAGAAGTGGGCGTGGACCACGTCGGGCGGGTCGGCGAGGAAGGACCGCCGCAGCAGCTCGGCGAACTCGTCCATGTGGGGCAGCAGGTCGTCCTTGGGGATCGGCTCGGCCGGACCGGCGTCGACGTGCTCGACGGTCACCCCGGGCGCCGCGTCCACCCTCGCCGGCAGGGCCGGGTCGTCGCGCCGGGTGTGGACCACCACCTCGGCCCCACGCCTGGCCAGCGCGGCCGAGAGCGCGGCCACGTGCACGTTCTGCCCGCCGGCGTCGGTCCCGCCGAGCACGGCCAGCGGGCCGGCATGCTCGCTCACCATGGCCACCTTCATCGGGCCACCCCTCCTGGGGTCCCCCGCACCGTCCAGCTCATCTCCCGCGCACCTCCTCCAGCAGCGCGTCCCAGTCGGCCAGGAACCGGTCGAGCCCGTAGCGGGCGGTGGCCGCGACCCGCGCGGCCTTGCCCATGAGCCGGGCCTGCTCGGGGTCGGCGACCAGCCGCCGGGCCGCGTCGGCGAGCACCTCGACCTGGGTCGAGACCACCCCGGCCTCCGGCGGCACCGCCTCGACGACCTCGGTGGTGGCGAGCGCGACCACCGGCATCCCCAGGTGCATGGCCTCCAGCAGCGACAGCCCCAGCGACGTCCAGCGCACCGGGTGCAGGTACAGCCGCCGCCTGGCCATCTCGGCATGCAGCCGGTCCTGGGCCAGGTCGGCCACCGACCGCACCCCCGGCGCCCCGGCCAGCCGCCCCGACCGCATCCCGAACAGGTCGAGCGGCACCGCCGCCCCCAGCCGCTCGAGCAGGTCGGTGCCGGTCACCCGCCCCCGGCGCCCGGCCTCGTTGACCACCACCGCGGCCGCCGCGACCTCGCCGCTGTAGCGCTCGCCCGGGTCGACGATGCCGTGCTCGATCACCCGGGTCGGTGTGCTCCCGCAGTCCCAGAACAGCTCGTTGAAGTGGGTGACGTGCACCACCATCAGGTCGTCGCGGTCGGCGGCGACGTGGCGCATCTCGTTGATGCGCCCCTGGGGCGCGTCGTGCTCCAGGTAGACCGCGGGCACCTCCCGCCCCGGCCGCCGCCCGCCCAGCCACTCGGCGGCCAGCCCCTCCAGCTCGTGCGGCCGCTGCAGCACGACCACGTCGACCTCGGCGGCTGCGGCCTCCTCCCTGGTGACCTCCACCGCCGACGCCGGCCACGACCAGGTGCGGGCCCGCCCCAGCCCGTCCGCCCCCCGGTCCGCGGTCACCGGGATCAGGTACTCGTGACCCCCCTGCACGAACGCCGTCGTCCACGACCCGTGCACGTGCCACAGCAGCACCCTCACCCCGCCACCCCCTCGACCTGCGGCAGCGGCGCCAGCCGTTCGACCGCGGCCACCACCTCGGCCACCGCCACCCCGTCCAGGCATGGATGCCCGGCCACCGGACAGACCCGGGCCCGCGAGCCGGCGCAGGCCGCCCGCTGGTCCCCGAGCAGCTCGTGGCGCACCCCCCACGGCCGCCACCGCACCGCAGGCACCACCGGCGAGAACAGCGACACCACCGGCGTCCCCACCGCCGCCGCCAGATGCGCCGGCCCGGTGTTGCCCACCACCACCACGTCGGCCCCACCCAGCACCTCGGCCAGCCCAACCAGGTCCACCCGCCCCCCGAGGTCGACCACCCCTCGGCCCCTCCCCCCGGCGACCATCGAGGTCAGCGGCCGCTCGGCGGTATCGCCGGTCACCACCACCCGCCGGCCGGCCCCGACCAGCCCATCCACCAGCTCCGCGTGCCGCTCCGGCGCCCACGCCCGGGCCGGCACCGACACCCCCGGATGGACGACCACGTACGGCCCCTCCAGCTCTGGCGCGTCACCCCTGCCCCCGAGCCGGATCCGCAACCCCCCGTCGTCCCCCTCCGGCAGCCGGTACCCGAGCGTCGCGGCCAGCGACAGCCCCCGCTCCACCTCGTGGACGTCCTCGTCCGGCCGATGCCGGACGTCCAGCAGCGACCCCGGGTAGTCCACGCTGACCGCGGCGATGGTCGGCACCCCGGCCATGCGGAGCAGCAGCGCCAGCGGCAGCGGGCTCTGATGGAACGAGGTGAGCACCAGCGCCTGGTCGATCCCCAGGTCGACCAGCCGGTCCACCAGCTCCTCCACCGCCCCCCTGGTGACCCGCCGCGGCTCGGCGTCGATCCACCCGGCATGGGCGACCACCACCTCGTCCACCCCGGGCAGCAGCCCCGCGGCGGCCCGCCCCCGCGGCCCGCACAGCAGCGTCACCCGCCCCGCCCGGGCCGCCACCGCCCGCACCGCCGGCCCGGCCAGGAGCACGTCGCCCATGCTGTCCTGCCTGGCCACCAGCACATGACGGGTCATCGGCCCTCCTCGCCACCCGCACCGAGCACCAGGTCGACCGCCGCCAGCAGGTCGCCGGCGACCTCCGGAGCAGCGGCAACCTCCTCGGCCCGGGTCACCGCCGTCGGCACCAGCACCGCCCGCGCCCCGGCCGCCCTGGCCGCCTCCACGTCGGCCCCGATGTCCCCGATGACCACACACTCGCCCGGCTCGACCCCCAGCGCCCCCGCCGCCGCCTCGATCAACCCAGGCCGCGGCTTCCGGCACCGGCACCCGTCCCCCGGCCCATGCAGGCACACCATCCAAGGCCCCAGCGGCCCAAGCAGCTCCTCGACCCGCCGGTTGACCGCCTCCACCTGCTCGACCCGGAGCAGCCCCCTGCCCACCCCGCTCTGGTTGGACACGACCGCCGTCGCCACCCCGGCCGCCCGCAGCCGCTCAACGGCCTCCCGAGCCCCCGGCATCGCCACCACCCGCCCGGGATCCCCGTTGTAGGGAACGTCGGCCACCAACGTCCCGTCCCGGTCGAGCAACACCGCCTTCGGCGCCCGGAAGGGACGGGGCGCACGCCCGCTGCCGGCAAGCAGCCGAGGCAGCCGCACCCATCCCGCCAGCCAATGCCAGGTCGCCGCCGGCGGCAACAGCACACTGGTCACCACCATGCCGGCAACCTCACCAGCCGTCCGCGGACCAGGCAGCACCCGAGCAAGCGTCAGCTCCACGGTCCCGGCCAGCCACCCCACCGCAGCCCCCGCCGCGACCCACCGGGCCCGCCGCGCGAACAGCATCGCCCCAAGCCCAAGCAGCCCGAACCCCGTGACCGCAAGATGCTGTGGCCGCCGCCCTGCCGGGACCCCGGCCCGCTCCCGCCACCCCCGCCCGTGCAAGCCCCGCATGAGCACGTCGTCCGCGTTCCCAGCCTGGAGCCGCACACTGACCAGCCGAGACGCCGCCCGCACCGGATGCGACACCACCCGCCGCCCCGACACGATCCGGTACCCCGCCTCCACGACCCGCAGCCCCAGATCGGCGTCCTCCCGGTAGGCCCGCGGGAACCGCTCGTCGAACCCGCCGACCTCGCCCAGCACCCTCCGCCGATACGCCATGTCGGCAGTGGCCCACCGGGCCGTCTCCAGCCCCCGGACGCTGCGCTCCCAGTCGGTCGGCCGCCGCCCCTCGGGCATCGGCACCACGACCCGCCCCTGGCTGGCCGCGACCTCCGGCCCCAACCCGTCGAGATCGCGGGCCAGCTCGGCCAGCCAGCCCATCCCCGGCACCACGTCGTCGTCCAGGAATGCCACCCACTCCGCGGTCGCCCGCCGCCACCCCAGGTTCCGGGCCGCCGCCGGCCCGGCGGCCCGCCCTGGCACCACCTCGACCGAGACCCCGTCGGGGACCGGCAGCGGCCGGGACCGGTCGCGTCGGTCGTCGACCAGCAGCACCCGCCCCGACCCCGACCCGAGGGCGTCCAGCAGCCGCAGGAGGCTGTCCCGCCCCACCGTGGGCACGACGACGTCGAAGGTCATGGCCGGGTGAAGGCGGCCCGCCGTACCAGGAACGGCCCCAGGGCGAGGACGTCCACCGGCGTCGACCCGAAGCACTCGAGGGCGTCCCGCGGGTCGTCGACCATGGGCCGGCCGGCGGTGTTGAGGCTGGTGTTGACCACCACCGGGACCCCGGTGCGGCGCTCCACGCCCTCCAGCAGCCGGGCGACCAGCGGCTCGTCGTCGCGGTCGACGGTCTGGATGCGGGCGCTGCCGTCGACGTGGACGACGGCCGGGATGCGCTCGCGCCAGGCCGGCCGCACCCGGTGGGTGAACAGCATGTAGGGGCTGGGCATGGGCCCCTCGAAGATCTCGCCGGCCCGCTCGGCCAGGACCATGGGCGCCACCGGCCGGAACTGCTCGCGGCCCTTGACGTCGTTGAGTCGCTCCAGGTTGGCCGCCCTGGTGGCGTTGGCGAGCAGGCTGCGGTGCCCGAGGGCGCGCGGCCCGTACTCGCTGCGGCCCTGGAACCAGGCGACCACCCCGTCGGCGGCGATGACCTCGGCCACCGCCTCGGCCAGGTCGAGCGGGCGCTCGTAGGCGACCTTGGCCGTGGCCAGCCAGGCGGCCAGGTCGTCGTCGGTCCAGCCCCGCCCGAGGGCGGCGGTGGGCATGGGCGCGACCCGGTCGCCGAGGGCGTGGGCGAGGTGCATGGCGGCGCCGAGGGCGGTGCCGGCGTCGCCGGCGGCCGGCTGCACCCAGATGCGCTCGAACGGGCCCTGCTCGGCCAGGACCGAGTTGGCCACGCAGTTGAGGGCGACCCCGCCGGCCATGGTCAGGTCGCGGTCGCCGGTCTGGGCGTGCAGCCAGCGGGCCAGCTCCAGCAGCACCTCCTGGAGGCGGAGCTGGACGCTGGCCGCCAGGTCGGCGTGCTCGGCGGTCCACTCCTCACCCTGGCCGCGCCGCTTGGCCAGGGTGCGCAGCTCGATGGGGGCGACGGTGAAGCCGCCGTCGTCGGTGGTCCGCACCGCCTCGCGCAGCTCCCGCAGGTAGGCCGGCTTCCCGTAGGCGGCCAGGGCCATCACCTTGTACTCGTCCGAGGAGCGTCGGAAGCCGAGGTGGTCGGTGACCTCCTCGTACAGCAGGCCGAGGGAGTGGGGGAGCCGCTGGGCGGCCAGGACGTCGAGATCTCCGTCGACCGAGCGGCCGGCCAGGTGGGAGGCGGCCTCGCCGCGGCCGTCCAGCACCAGCACGCTCGAGCTCGGGTAGGGGGC
>Ga0307296_10001897_pt1 | contig 10637 bp, 12 predicted proteins | sample ER_DNA_153_FD_194467 | JGI IMG/M metagenome (GOLD analysis project Ga0307296, IMG submission 194467) | Bulk soil microbial communities from the East River watershed near Crested Butte, Colorado, United States - ER_DNA_153 | ecosystem: Environmental > Terrestrial > Soil > Floodplain | place... | reverse complement strand
CGGCGGCCTCGACGGCGCCGCGTTCGCATGGGGTGACGAGCACTTCCCGAACGGGAAGCCGATGGCGAACACCTGGCAGGGCGAGTTCCCCTGGCAGAACCTGAAGACCGACGGGTTCGAGGGCACGTCCCCGGTCGGGAGCTTCCCTCCGAACGGCTACGGGCTCTACGACGTAACCGGCAACGTCTGGGAGTGGACGAGCGACTGGTTCAGAGCCGATCAGTCCGAGGGCGAAAGTCCCTGCTGTTCCCCGCCGGCGCGGCCGGGCGAGCGGTTTCCGCGCAAGGTGATCAAGGGCGGCTCGCACCTATGCGCACCCAACTACTGCCTCCGCTATCGTCCCGCGGCCCGTCAGGGGGAGACCGTCGACACGTCGACCGGGCACATCGGCTTCCGTTGTGTCGTTCGAGATTGAGCGAGGACGGACCGCCCGAGCCGGCGCTGGCGCTTCCCTCGGCGATGGCCTACGCCGCTGTTCACTCAGGCGACACATTCTCCACGCGGGTGAGTCGGCGCCGTATCACGAGAGCATCGGAGACGAGCACGATGCCGCCGACGAGCGCCCATGCGCTCGCTAGCCACGTCGAGACGGAACCGCCTGCACCTGAGGTTAGGACCAGCGTCGTGCCGAGCCCGACCTCGAGGATCCCCAGAGGCACTCCGGGCCGCCAACGCCGGCCCGACATATCGGCGAGCTCGAAGCCACCCAGCAGATGGGCAATCCCCGTGAGCGCGATCACGACACCGAGGATCGAGAGCAGGAACGTCGTGTCGACGTTGACCAGGAGCACCACTGCGCCGGTCACAATCCCGATCAGACCGGCTACAAGAGCGAACCGGCGGCGTCGGCCCTCGAGCGCCATGCCCGCTCGGACGGTGACCATCCCGTTGAGCATCCAGTAGACGCCCATGAAGTTGACGAGCGCTGCGGGTGCGCGATTGTGGTGGAAGGCGAGCCCGAGCCCGAGGGCGATCGCCATCACACCGCGGGCGACCGTGATCCAGACGAGCGTCATCGGCCCGGGCTTGCGCGGAGAGGGGCGCCGTATCCTGGCCCTCTGTCGTCTCGTGGGACCTGGACTACGGGACATTGCGTCGGGAGACGTCACCCTCGGAGGCGCCGGCACTCGAGGACCGCTGTGGTGCGATGGTCACGAGGCTCGACGGTCAGACCATCTCACGGTCGGTGCGCGCTACCGCTAGCTGGCGCGGCGCAGCTGTTCCTGCACGTGCTGGAAGGCGCGTGAGTCCGGCTCGAGCTTCCTGAGCGCGGCCTCGAGGCAGTAGACCGCCTGCTCCTGTCTCCCTCCCCGGCCGTGGAGGGAGCCGAGGTTGGCGAGCACCTGGCCCTCATGGTGCTCGTCGTTCAGGTCGCGGAGAAGTCGCGCGGCAGCGTCGAAGTGCTCGATCGCGGCCTGTTCGTCGCCCCCGTGGGCGAGCGCGAGGCCTAGGTTGTTGAGGGTCAGCGCCTCGGTGCTCGGGTCGGCGGCCTCGTGTGCGTGCTCGAGCGCTGCACGGTGCGCCTCGGCGGCCGCCGCAGGGTCGCCACGGCGCCGCAGCTCGATGCCACGGCTATTCAGGCGCGCGACCTCGTTGCGCCGGCCTGAGCGGGTGGAGCGCTCGCGGCGCTCGGTCTTGCGGCTGCGGATGCTCCCGGCGGGACGGCGCGTGACCACGGTCGCGGCCTTCGCGGCGGTGACGGCGCGCTGCCGGAGCCCGTCGGTCCCTCCGGCGCGCAGACGCCGGCCAACGACGAAAGCGCAACCTCCTGCCGCGAGGACGAGCAGCGCGAAGGCGATTAGCCGCCCGAGCCCGATCGCGACGAAGAAGCCGAGTACGAGGAGGGCAAAGCCTCCGACCGCGATGGCGCGGCGCCGCAGGCGCGCGCCCCGCCTCGTCGGCTCGAGCGCCGCTCGGGCTGTTTCCGGAATGGTGTCCTTCAGCGCGCTTGCTTCCATGGGTGTCTCCGGCCGGCCGTTCGTCATTCGTCGCCCGAGGGTACCGATCCTCCTACCCGGCACGGCCGAACATCTGCCCTGATCCGGGCAGGCGGCCGCTAGCCGACGCGGGCGCGGAAGCGGAAGGCGCGCTGGTCGTCGCGCGAAAAGCCGCCGCAGGAATAGACCGACTCCGGGAAGTCCTTCGGCGGGCAGTCGAAACGCAGGCTGCCGTTGGAGAGGACGAGGTCGACCTTCCAGACCTGCGAGCGCCCGAACTCCACCTTGCGGTGGCCGTCTCCCTGCGCGTCAAGGGCGATCGGCTTCACCTGCGGGGGTCCGCCCTTCGTGTAGACGACCGCTGTGGCGGCAGGGTAGGTCGCGAGTCTGGGGAGGTGAACGCCGACGTTCAGGGTCGCCTGCTGTGGCGCGCTCGGCTGCGGGCGGAAGCGGTAGAAGTGCGTGCCCAGGTGGAACAGGTGCGCCGTGTGCCAGCCGCTCGACCGGACGGTCGACCCGAGCCGGAAGACGCCCGCGACCGGCGGGACCGGATAGCCGAGATCGGCCTCCTCGTAGTCGCGGAGGTCGTTCGTCCAGCCGAAGCGGCCGAAGATCTTGCGGAAGTCGAAGCCGTCGGCGGCCAGCGCGCGGTGCGCTGCCTGGAACGAGTACTCGTCGCCGAAGGCGGCGGCACCGCTTCCATCGGCGCGCTCCCAGATCTCGCGGATGATCGTCGGGTCGTTCGCGAAGACCTTCTCGGAGAGAAAGCGCCAGAAGAGCCAGGCTCCGTACTCGTAACCCCCGCCGCCGGTGTCGAGAGGCACGCCGGGATGCGCGAGCGCGCTCCGGTTCAGGTAGTTGATCCGGTCGATGACGGCCGGGTAGACCTGGCCCTCCATCCACATGGCGGTCCCCTCCATGAGCGCGAGGTCCTCGAACCAGTCGTAGGCGAACTGGACGGCGTGGAAGAACTCGTGCGCGGCCGTCACCTCGAGGAACTCCAGCGGCGTCTGGCCGAAGCCGTACTGCTGCTGTCGGTAGTCGTCGTCGAGGACGCAGTAGGCCGAGACATCCCAGGGAGCGCTGAACGCGAAGGCGTGCGGGTCGTCGCTCGTGCAGTAGCCGAAGAGGCCGTAGATGCCGAGATCCGCGATGTAGATGTCGAGCTGGGCCCCCGGGCCGTGGTTCAGCGTCGTCGAGCTGTCGTCGAGCGGCTGCCGGTAGCCGAGGCCCGTGATCTCGGTGTCCCAGACGTTGTCGAGCACGGCCATCGTGTCGTCGACCTGGTCGGGAATGCCGTTCGCAGGATTCGAGTCGGCGGGGGGAGGCGAGTCGCGGTTCGACGCGTTGTCGTCCCAGTGGAAGCAGAGCGGACGTCCGCCCTCGCAGACCACGCGCGGGGTCGCATCGAACTCCCAGGTGGGCTCGCCGTTGAAGGTGGAAGCGCCGTCGGGGCGGGCGAGGATCGACCTTGCCTCGGCGCGCTCGGTTCCGGAGAGGAACCGCGTTCGGACAACAAGGTCGCGCAGGATGAAGGTCGCTGCATGGGGGTCGGCCTGGGCGACGTGTCCCCACTCCGTGCGCACGCGCTCGAGGGCGAAAAGCGAGCGTGCGCGCTCCAGGGCGTATTGCGGCTCGGTCAGCTTGCCGTGGGCGAGCGCCCGGTAGAGCGCGTCGTGCTTCGACGGCGTGAGCGGCGGCAGCGTCTGCGAGGCGGCCAGCGCAGGAACAGCAAACGTCCACGCGGAGGTGGCGAGCAGGAGAACGAGTGCGAGCTTGGCGATGCCCTTCATGGCGCGACCCCGGATCCCTCGACGACGACCGGCTGACTCTACCAACCGCATGCATCGGCGTCCTCCTGCGCCCTCGTTAGACTCGGTCGGCGTGAGCGCAGTGGAGCAAACGGTGTCCGAAGACACAATTCAGGTCCTCGATCACGGGTTCGTGCGGCTGGACGATGCGATGGCGAGCGACCTTTCCGTGGTCAACGCCGCGCGCGTCAGCTTCGCGCGGCGCAAGGAGACGATGGAGGACGCCGACGCCGGGCTGATCCGCTTTCTCATGCGCGAGCGCCACGGAACGCCCTTCGAGCACAACGCCTTTCGCTTTCACATCCGCGCGCCGATCTTCGTCGCGCGCGAGTGGTTCCGTCACCGGATCGGGTCCTTCAACGAGTTCAGCATGCGCTACGCGAAGGCGACGGACGAGTTCTACGTGCCCGCGCCGGAAGACGTGCGCTCGCAGGTCGGCAAGCCCGGTGCCTACTCCTTCGAGCCGGTGCCCGACGACGTCGCGCAGACCACCCGCGACGAGCTGGCCGCCGTCTACGCGGCCGCCTACGCGGCGTACGAGCGGCTCGTCGAGATGGGCGTCGCCCGCGAGCTCGCCCGCGCCGTCATGCCCGTGGGCGCGTACACCGAGTTCTACTGGACGGTCAACGCTCGCGCGCTCATGAACTTCGTCTCGCTGCGGGCCGCCGAAACCGCGCAGCGCGAGATCCGCCGCTATGCGGATGCCGTCGAGCAGCTCTTCGCCGAGCGCATGCCCGTCACGTACGAGGCCTTCGTCGCGGCCGGCCGCACCGCTCCCTAAGTCTTCGCTGTGAGAAGCCAGGGCGCGTCGGGCTTAGCCTCGGAGATGACCCAGGCGTCGTACTCGCTCAGGTCGTAGCTCGCGGTCAGGTCGACCGTCGTCCGGCCGTTGACGTCGAAGGTGCCGCAGGTGCCCGCGTACTTGCCGTCCTTCGCGAGCCAGAGGACGTAGTAGCCGCTGCCGAGGTGCGGCAACCCGTCCACGACGAGGCGGAGCTTCCAGTTGCCCGTGGCCTCGTCCCGCGCGCCGAGCTTGATCTCGGCCGACGCGTTGGGCGCGCTCTTGGCCGGCACCATCTGGACGCTCTGGCGCGCGTCGAAGCCGCGGTCCGCCCAGCGCCCGACTCCGAAGAAGAGCGCGGCGAGCGTGGCGGCGAGCGCGACCGCGAAGGCGACGCGGCGGCGGGTCCAGATCGGCGTCGCCGTGCCGATGCGCTCGACAGCCCGCGTGAGTGTGCCGGGCACCTCGGTCGCCGGCCCGGGCACTGAGCGCAGAAGCTGGTCGACGCGGGCGAGCTCCAGCTCCTCCTCGGGGGTGAGGTCGTCGCCGACGAGGTCGCGGAAGTCGGGCGTGTCGCTCATTCGCGCACCTCCTCGAGCAGGCTGGAGAGACGGGCGAGGCCCGTGCGCGTGCGGGTCTTGACGGTCCCGAGCGGGACGTCGAGGTAGCTGGCGATCTCCGTCTGCGAGAGCCCGCTCCAGTAGGCGAGCTCGATCACGACACGTTCGCGCTCGGGCAGGAGCTCGAGCGCGGAGTGGACCCGCCAGGTGAGCCAAGACTCCTCGGCACGCTCGGCGGGGCCCGCGCGCACATCGGCTTCCTCCGGGACCTCGACGGCATTCTCGCGCCGTTGCCGCGCGCGGTCGATGATCGCGTGCCGCGCGACGGCGTAGAGCCAGGCCGAAGCCGTTCCCCGCTCGGCCCGGTAGCTCCGCGCCGAGCGCCAGATCGCAGCGAACGTCTCCTGGGCGGCGTCCTCGGCGCGGCCGTTGTCGCCGAGCTGTCGCAGGGCCATCGCGAACACCGGGCGCGCGAAGCGCTTGTAGAGCTGCTCGAAGGCTTCGCGGTCGCCGCGGCCGACGCGCTCGATGAGGCGGCTGTCGCTCTCCGCTGTTGCCATTGCGGCAGGCATACCGCTCAGGGATACGGAACTCAAGCGCCTACGGATTCAGGAACCGGCCGCCGTCCACGAAGATCGTCGAGCCGGTGACGAATTCGGCGCCGACGAGGTAGAGGACGGCGCCGGCGATATCGTCCGGCGAGCCGATGCGGCCGAGAAGCGTCTCGGCGGCGCGACGCTCCTCCTGCCCCGGCTCGACGGCCACCGGCCCCGGCGCGATTCCGCAAACGCGGATCTCGGGCGCGAGCGCGCGCGCGAGGACGCGGGTGAGCATCGCCTGGGCCGCCTTCGCCGCGCAGTGGGCGGCGAAGGAGGGCCAGGGGCGGTAGGCGGCCACGTCCTCGATCATGACGACGAGGCCGAGGCTCGAGGCCTTGAGGTGGGGAACGGCGGCCTGGGTGACGAAGAAGCTCCCCTTCGCGGTCGAGCCCAGAGCGGCGTCCCAGTCCGCCTCGGTCACCTCGGCGACCGGACGGGGCTCGAATCCGGCCGAGGCGGCGTTGACGAGGAGGTCGAGCCCGCCGAGCTCGGCGGCGGCGCGCTGGACGAGCGCCCGCGCCTCTTCCGGCTTCGAGACGTCGCCATCGCGCCTTCCGGCCGCGAGCACGGCGAATCCCTCGGCTTCGAGCCGCGCAGCGATCGTCCGGCCGACCCGGCCCGTTCCTCCCGTCACGAGCGCTCGACGCGCGTTTTCCGTCATCTGGGGAAAGATAAGCTCTCGTCCGACACGCTCGAAGGAGACGCGAAGGGAGACGTATGGCGACACTGGCCCAGAACCACGAGGAGATCGCAGCCCGGGAGCTCAAGCCGGAGCTGCTCGAGATGGACGGCATCTCCCGGGCGTCGGTCGAAGCGCACTACAAGCTCTACCAGGGGTATGTCGCGAAGCGAAACGAGATCCTTGGGAAGCTCGCCGAGGTCGACCTCTCCACCGCGAACCAGGTCTATTCGGAGGTTCGCGCGCTCAAGATCGACCTGACCTTCGCGATCGGCGGCGTCAAGAACCACGAGATCTACTTCGAGCATCTCGGCGGCGGCGGAGGCGATCCGACCGGCCCGGTCGCGTCCCTGATCGAGCGCGACTTCGGCTCGGTCGAGGCGTGGCGGGCAGACCTGAAGGCGACCGGCATGGGTGGCCGCGGCTGGGCCTGGACCGCGTATGACTGGGACGAGCAGCGGCTCTTCAACTACATCGGGGACGCGCAGAACACGTTCCCGGTCTGGAACGCGACGCCGCTCGTCGCGCTCGACGTCTACGAGCACGCCTACTTCCTCGACTACCAGACCGACCGCGCGTCCTACATCGAGGCCTTCTTCGGAAACCTCGACTGGGATGTCATCTCGAGCTGGGTGTCGAAATACCAGATCCAGACCTGAACCTCCTGCTCGTACCGCTCGGCTACGTCCTCGGCAGCATGCCGTGGGGGTACTGGCTGCCCCGGCTCTTCGCCGGAGTCGACATTCGCACGCTCGGCAGCGGAAACACCGGCGCGACGAACGTCTGGCGGACGCTCGGCTTCAAGCTCGGGCTCGCCGTCGCCATCCTCGACATCGCCAAGGGAGCCGCCGCCGCTCTCCTCGGGCTCTGGCTCGGGAACGACCTCATCGCCGTTCTGGCCGGGTGCGCGGCCATGGCGGGACACTGGCGCCCGCTCTTCATGCGCTTCGCCCGCGGAGGGAAAATCGTCGCGACCACCGGAGGAGTCGGCCTCGCCGTCGCGCCGCTCGCCACCCTGGCCGTGGGTGTTGTCTGGATCGCCGTCTTCCTCGTGACGCGCTACGCCTCGCTCGCCTCGATGATCTCCGCGATCGCCCTGCCGCTCTTCGCGCTCCTCTTCGACGCTTCCTGGCCGGTCGTCGCGTTCACGGCTGGCGGCGCGCTCGCGATCGTCGTCCTGCACCGCGGCAACATCGCGCGGCTCGTCCACGGGCAGGAGAACAAGATGAAGCTCCGCCGCCCGGGCCCCGGCCCTACACCACCACGCGCAGCCAATCCCTGAGCTCGGTGTGCGCGAGCGAATGCTCGCCGGTCGCCAGCTCGCCGCGTAGCTCCCCGACCGTGCCGAAGCGCTCTGCGAGCACGTCGTGGTTGTGGATCGTCTCGAAGTTCACCTGCCGCGCCAGCACGAAGTCGTCGTCGGCGAGCTCCGCATAACCCTCGAGGGCGCTCTTGACCATCAGCCGCACGGAATCCTCCACGAAGCGCGGCGTGAGGTGCGCGTGCTCGACGACGAAGAGCTCGTCGGGGCGCTTCAGAAGCTCGTAGATCGGCGAGCTCATCGAGCGCTCGACGATGTCGACGAGCTCCTCGGCGTTCAGGCGCGCCGCCGTGCCGAGGAAGAGGGTGCCCCGGCCGCGCTGGTTGTGCGTCGCAAGCGGGACGAGCTCGAGGATGCGCTCGACGTCCCCTTCGGGGAAGCCGGCCTCGGCGAGCCGGTCGGCCGCCTCGGCCCGTACGAGGCCCTGCGCGCACGGGCAGGCGTTGATTCCGGTTGCCTCGACGCCGACGACGCGACGGGAGGCCGTCCCCGAGGCGGCCGCGATCCCGATCAGCGTCACGAGCTCCTGGGTGCGGAGCGCGGTCACGGGCGTCAGGCGCTCGATCGGGTAGCGCGCGGCGATCTTGACCTCCGCCCGGAGCGCCTGCTGGCGCTCGACGATGTGGCGCGCGATGTGCTCCGCAAGATTCTCGACGAGGAGCTTCTCGTCGATCACGACCTCGTCGATCGCCTCCTCGAAGACCTCCGGGAAGCGCGACATGTGCACGCCCTTCTGCGCCGGGTCGAGATCGACGAAGCAGTCGATCTCGGCCGAGACGAGCGCGTCGCCGCCGCCGTGCTGCATCCGCACTGCTTTCTGCACGCCGGTGACGCCGGCGCGGGACAGTCCGATGCGGACTTCCGGCGACGACGCCTGAAGGTCGGACGCCGCGGTTAGTCTCTCCTGCTGCACGCGCCAACCGTAGCAAGGGGGCAAATGGCCGAAGAAGCGCGCTTCGCCCGGATCGTCTCGATCGCCGCGCACGACCTGTCGACGCCGCTCGCCACGGTGTACGGCTTTGCGCGCACGCTCGCGCGCACCGAACTGGAGGAGCCCACCGCCCGCTACGTGGAGATGATCGAAGCCGCGTCCGAGCAGCTCCGCGAGCTCACCGAGGAGCTGGCCCTCGTCGCGCGGATCGAGTCAGGCCGCTACAACCCGGTTCTCGCGGACGCGGACACGCTAGAACTGGCGCGCGAAGTGGCCGCCGAGCTGCCCGAGCGGGTCGAGGTGAGCGGCGAGGGAGCGACGGTCAAGGTCGACCCCGACGCGACGGGCCGGGCCCTCTCACGGCTTGCCAAGGCCGCTTCGCGCCACGGCGGCATCGACTCGGTCTCGCTCGTCGTGCGGGGCACGGAGCTCGAGATCTCCCCGCTCCTCCGCAGCGCCGCAGGCGTCGTCACCGGCGAGGAGCTTCGCGAGCTCGGCGCGGTCGCGGCGGTCGAGCACCTGCGCGCGCTCGGCGTCACCGTGGCGGCCGAGGACGAGCGGCTGCTGATCCGTTTTCCGGGCGAGCCGGGCTAGCCCATCTTGAGCGGATCGACGTAGAGGTCGTCGATCTGCCAGGCGGCGCCCAAGCCAATTGGGGTGAAGCGGAACGCCACGGTCATCTTGCCGCCGTTCAGCGTCCCGAGCGTGTTGAGCAAGGCGACGAGAGGCAGCGAGGGAGCCCAGCTGGACCCGCCGGTGTTCACGCCCGCCCGCAGGACGAACGTGCGCCCGCCGGAGTCCTGGACGATCGCATCGATCTTGAGGGTCGAGAGGAGGATCAGTCCTCGATTCTTCGCCACGAAGCGGGCGAAGACATCGAGCGTGTCGGCGCACATGCCGGGGCTCGTGGCGCTGCTTCCACCGGGCAGGTAGAGAGACGACTGGCCCGTGCCGCTCAGGTTGAACGATTCGTTGCCGGCGACGACCTTTGCGCCGTTGCGAAGCTGCCAGCCCGTCGAGCCATTCTCGAAGCCGCCGTTCGGGGCGATCGTGTAGGAGAGCGGATCGAGCCAGCGCAGGAACGGACGGCTCATGCTCCGGTCGGGGCAGCCGCCGAGCACGGTCGCGCCCGCCGGCGAGGCCGTTGTCGTGGCCAAACCCATGAGTACAACAAGCACTGCTCCCAGACGCCTCATGCCGCGATTCCTCTCCTCAGCCGCTTTCGTCGCACTCTGGTCGGGTTCGAGCGTGCACTCCATCCCTCGTCGGAGGGATCGTGGCCGCGCGCGTCAAGAGGAGCCTCCTGCGCGCCGATACGCCTTCTGATGAGCACCGAGCCCGCCCGGCTGCCGGTTTCACCTCCCGTCGTCGAGCTGGATGCTGACGGCGACGCGCTGATCGAGGAGCGACGAGCGCGGGCTTCGACCCCACTTGCCCGGCGCGACTCCCTGGTGACGAGCGCAAGCGCACTCGCCTTCCTGGCCGCGGCGGCGGTGCTCCAGGTCGCGTTTCCGGGCGACCGCCACCCGTCGATCGGGCTCCTCGTACTTCTCGTCGCGGCCTACGCCATAGCCTCGAAGGTCGAGTTCGAGGTCGGGATCGGGTCTGCAATCCCCACGCAGCTCGTCTTCGTCCCGATGCTCTTCCTGCTCCCGCCCGCGATGGTCCCGCTCTGCGTCGCGATCGGCCTTCTGCTCGGAAACGCAGCCGCCTACCTGCGGCGGCGCGAGCACCCAGAGCGCGCACTCGTCGTCGTGTCGAGCTCCTGGCACGCGGTCGGCGGCGCGCTCGTCGTCGCCCTCGCCGGCGAGCCCGCTCCCGCGTGGTCGGTCTGGCCGGTCGTCCTCGCCGCGGTGCTCGCCCAGTTCGGGTTCGACTTCTGCGGCTCGGCCGCGCGCGCGTGGTTTGCGTTCGGAATCGCACCGAGCGCTCACGTGCGCCTGATGGCCTGGGTCTACGGCGTCGACCTCGCCCTCACCCCGATCGCGCTCCTCACGGCGATCGTCGCGGACGACCAG
>Ga0307296_10001896_pt1 | contig 10637 bp, 7 predicted proteins | sample ER_DNA_153_FD_194467 | JGI IMG/M metagenome (GOLD analysis project Ga0307296, IMG submission 194467) | Bulk soil microbial communities from the East River watershed near Crested Butte, Colorado, United States - ER_DNA_153 | ecosystem: Environmental > Terrestrial > Soil > Floodplain | place: USA... | reverse complement strand
GGTGTGGTCGCCGGCCTTTCCATTCAACTCGACCAGCGCGTAGAGGCGGTCCTCCGGCACCCGGACGGTGCGAATCTGGCGACCGTCGAGGCGGACTCCAACCGACTCGGTGCCGCCGTTCATCCCGAGGACGAGAAAGACCTTGCGCGCGTGGAACGCAAGCCGTAGCCGGGCTCCGTCTCCGGCCACGATGCGCTCCTTCTCGACGGTCCAGCGGCCCCCGTAGGCGAAGTCGTTCTGCGGGACGACCTGCGGGATCTTGTACGTCGCCTCACGCCCCTCGACGACCGGAGAACCGACGAAACGGTCAAGGCGGGCCGAACCGAGATATGTCTCAGGCGTGATCAGCTCGTTCGGCGTCTGGTCGCGGATCGAGCCCGAGACCGGCTTGGGCAGGGTCTTCTCCGCCAGCAGCGTCCGGATCACCGCCTCGGTGCGCTGGTACTCGCCCTCCCCGAAGTGGGCGTAGCGGACATGGCCGCTCCGGTCGACGAAGTACTTCGCCGGCCAGTAGCGGTTGCCCCACGCGCTCCAAGTGCCGTAGTCGTTGTCGAGCGCGACCGGATAGCGGACGCCGAGCGAGCGGACGGCCCGCTCGACATTCGACGGAACGTGCTCGAACGCGAACTCCGGCGTGTGCACGCCGACGACCACGAGCCCTGCCTTACGGTACGTCTCGTACCAGCGCTTCACGTAGGGGAGCGTCCTCAGGCAGTTGATGCAGGAGTACGTCCAGAAGTCGATGAGGACGACCTTGCCGCGAAGCGACGCGAGGGTCAGCGGTTTCGAGTTGATCCAGCCGTCGATCCCTTTGAAGTCGGGCGCCTGCCCGAAGTCGCGGAGCTGGCTCTCCGGCAGGGTCTGGTGTTCGCTGATCAGGAGCTTGTCGAGCTCCTGCTGCGTGGCCGAAGTCCGCTCCAGCCGCTGGAGCGAGCGCGTGTAGCCGGGCACATAAGTGGCCAGCTTCAGGTCGAGGCCGAAGATCATCAGGACGGCGACGCCGGCGATCACCGCTCCCAGTGCCTGGCGCACGCGCGGCGCCCGCGCCCGTAGCGAGGGCAGCCTGCTGCCGCTCTGCCCGGCCAGCGCGAAGAGAAGGAGGACGATGCCGGCGCCGAGCGCGTAGGCGAGCGTGACGAGCACGGATTCGGCGGAGAAGCGGTTCGTGGCCGCGAGCGCTGCGACGGCGGCGATCACGGGCCCGGCGCAAGGCGTGAAGAGGAGCCCGAGGCTGGCGCCCAGAAGAAATCCGCCGCCGACCTCCCCCGGCTGTCGTCTGCCCAGCGCCTGGAACGGCCGCTCCACGAGCGTGCCGAGCTGAGGCACGAGGAGCGAAAGACCCACGACGAGAACGACCGCGATGGCGATGTTTCTGAGCAGGTCGTCCGGCAGGCCGAGAGCGGAAAGGAGAGCTGTTGCGGCCAGCGTGAAGACCGTGAAGCTCGCCACCAGGCCCGCGACGATTGCGTACGGGCGGCGGCGTCCGCCGGAGGCTCCCCCGGCAAAGACGATCGGGAGCACAGGGAGGACGCAGGGCGAAATTGCCGTGACTATGCCCGCGACGAAGGCGACGCCGATCAGGAGGGGCACGTACGGAAAGTAGCTGCGGCTACGCGGTCTCGGCGGCGGCTTCGGGTTGCGACTTCGTCGCTTCCGCCCGCTGGCCCTGCCGCTGCTGCTCGCGCTGTTTCCGTTTGCGACGGCGTCGCCGTGACTTGCCCGAGTTCTGCTTCGGAGCCGGGAGGTTGTCGGCCAGAGCGTTGGCCACCTCGTTGATCGATCCAAGTCGCTCTCGCATGCGGTCGATCAGCTGCTGAGCAGTGGGCGTATAGGCCTCAGCGGATGCGAGCAGGGCCACGGCTACGTGCAACGGTTGCTCCAGCGCGACGTTCACCAGGCGCGCGGCGTTTTCCTCATGCCGGTGGCCGCGCGAGTTTGTGAGCGCCCCGAGCAGGCGCTTCGCCTCGGGAAGCTCGGAGCTCGCCCGCCGGTCCTGCAGCTTGCGCGTTGCGCGCGCGAGACGCCATGTCCACCGGGCGATGATGTCGGGCGGCGCGTCGACCTTGCCCTCGCCGATCGCCCGCAGGAGGATCCGGACGCCCGCGACGCGATCTTTTTCCCAGGTCGGGGCCAGAGTCACCATCGTCACGAGGTCGTCGAAGTCGGCGCGGTCGACCGTAACCGCGACCCGATCGCCGAGGGCGGAGAGTCGGAGGCGCCGGTTGGGGTTTTCCGCCGCACAACTCATCAGGAAGGCCTCGCGGCACTCCTTCGACGAGTGCGCGAGCTTCTCGGCAAAGTGCTGCCGCTCCTCGAATCGCACCTGGCGTCCCGCGATCCGGGCCCAGAGGAGCTGCTCGTCCTCGGCGAGCTTCCCTGGAGCGATGCGCTCCCACTCGCGGGTGATGACGGCGATCCTCCGGCGGATATCCGGCGTCACCGGAACGAGCCACGGGGCGGGAGAGAGCTTGCGCCGAGCGCGACGCTGCACGCGCCGCCGGGGCGCGGGTGTGACGCGGGCCCCCGGCCGGTAAAAGTCTGAGTCGAGGAGGCTGTGGAGCGTGATGGTGCGATCGTTGTGCGTCGCCGCGTCGGGGACGAAGTCGACGACGACCCCGGCCTCTTTGCGCGGATGGATGCGCATGATGCGCCCGATCCGCTGCTGGTAGACGCGGCGGCTGGCGGTCGGGGCGAGATGCATGCAGATGGTCGCCCTCGGTGAGTTCCATCCCTCCGCAAGAAGCATCGCGTTGATGAGGACATTGATTTCGCCGCGCTCGTAGGCGGCGAGCGTCTCGGCGAGCTTGACGGGCGGAGTGCGGCCGCTCACGGCCTCGGCCTTCAACCCGGCTGCGCGGAACTCTCGCGCCAGGTTGTAGGCGTGCTCCACGCCCGCGGCGTAGACGATCCCCGGTGTGTCGCCGAACCGGTCGCGATAGAGGCTTGCTGCGGCCTGGTTGATGACGGAGTGATCGAGCACCCGGGCCAGGATCTCCTGGTCGTAGTCGCCCCCGACGATCGGAACCGAAGCGACCGCGGCGGCCGGCGGAACCCGCAGGCAGCGCAGCGGCGCGATGAGACCACGGCGGGCGGCGTCTCCAAGCGGGAGATCGTCCACAGAGGCCGGGAAGACGTCGGAGACCTGCTTTGCGATCAGCTGCTCCGTCGCCGTCATACCGATGTAGATGGGCTCTGGGAAGCTCCTGATCGCCTGGCTCGTCTTCTCGCCGAGCGCCGTATGCGCCTCGTCACAGATCACGAGCTGGTAGGCGCTGCGGGAGATCGTCCCGACGTGGCGCGCGAACCAGGCGTAGGTCTGGATGGTGATGGGGTTGCCGCGGAGCGGCTCCTGGCCCGTCTCGATCGCTGGACGGAAGCGATCCCCGTAGCCCTCAGTCGTCAGGTCGCGGGTGAACTGCTGTACGAGTAGCCGGCGATGGGTGAGGATGAGGATTCCCATCGTCCGCGCGGCCTCGACGAACCCGCCGGCCGCGATGGTCTTGCCGGAGGCCGTGGGATGGCGGAAGCGGAAACGCCGGACGGCTCCGGGATCCTTCACCTCACCGGTTTCTTCCCGCTCTCCGTTCTCGTCGCCGAACTCTTCGACGTCCTCGTCCTCCTCGACGTCCTCTGCGACCGCGCCGTTGCCGTTTCCATTGCCGTTCTCGTCCAACTCCTCATGGCGCGAGATGAGCTCGGTCAGCATTCCCGCGAGGGCGTCGATCTGGTGGCGGCGCAGCTCCGTGCCGGACGCAAGCCGCGGTGGAAGGTCGGCAAGCACACGCTCGAGCCCGAGCATGAGCGCGTAGCGGATCTTCCACTCGGACGACGGAGCTCGCCGTCCGGCTTCTATCTCGGCAAGCGCGTCGTCCAGGGCTCGGCGCCTGGCCCTTCCCTCGGCCAGCGCCTCAGCGGCTTCTTCGTCCTCGCGAAGGAAGGGCTCGCCTGCCCATGCTTCCGCCCGGTGGGCGGCGGCCGCCAAGCCGTCCGACTCCACCGCAGCAACGGTCGAGTGGTCTGTCGCTTCTTGCATGGGAGCAGCGCGACGGCGCTGCTAGGAAACGAGGATGGCCGGCGCTGCGAGGCGCGCGGCTAATTCGAACTATATCGAAGTACGGGCTGGATTGGGCTAACGAATGGGACTCTTGGCAGAAACGGCCTGTTGCATGCCGACAGCCTTCTTCATGTATTCGTAAGCCGTTTCTTTCTGACCCTGCTGCTCGGCCAGCTCGGCGAGTCGCGAGTAGACCTCGATGAGATACCGGTTCGGGTTGTCGCGCTCGAGTAGCTCCGCCGCCAGCTCGTAGAGCTCCTGGGCGCGGGACGGCTCCCCGAGGTCCTCGTAGACCTTGCCGAGGACGGTGTAGCTGCGGGCGGCGTCCTCCGGGTGCGCGTCGCTGACCAAGCCCGAAATCTGCATTGCGAGCGCTGCGGCCTCCTCGCGCCTGCCGAGCATCGCGAGGGCGCGCGCTTCCTCGAGCCGATATTGAGCGCGCTCGAGCTTGTTCCCGCTCTCCTCGAGCAGCGGCCAGCCTGCCTCCAGCAATTCGAGGGCCTCCTCCGCGTGGCCGCGGTTGATCTCGATGTAGGCGAGCAGCTGATGCGCCCGCGCGATGCGATAGCTGTCCTCGGTCAATCTCAGGGCTTCAAGGGCGCGTTGTGCATAGCGCGCAGCCGTCTCGTTGTCGTTCCGCTCCTCGTGAAGGCGCGACTGCGACCAATAGAGCTGAGCCCGCACGGTCGGGCTGAGAGAGCCCTTTCCAACCGCCAGGGCCCCGCCCAGAAGCTCCTCGGCCCTGCCGAGATTTCCTGCGTCGATGAGCGCGTGAGCGAGAAGGACCGAGAACTGGAGTGAAAGCAGAGAATCCTTTCTGGCCTCGGCCTCGTCCCGGCAGCGCTCGAAGACGCCGATGGCGGATTCAAGCTCGCCGACCATCGCGTAGGAGCGGCCAAGGCTGTCAGCGAGGTCTGGGTGCTGCGCCTCGGTCGTGCCGTACAGAGCGAGCGCCTGCTCGAACCGGCGGATCGCGCCGCGGGGATCGCCACGGCGGAAGGCCGTGTGTCCCAGCCCTGTAAGCGCGTCGGCACGCATGCGCTCGGTGGCCGCGTGCTCGAGCCCTCGGGTGTAGAGAGCTTCAGCTTGGTCGAGCTCGCCGAAGCGAAGCGCAACATCTGCTTCGATGAGCAAGGCGGCGTGCTCGCCGCTGGATTCGGCTCCAGTCGCGAGATAGTCCTCGGAGACTCCGAGTCTCTTTCCGAGCTCGCGCAACAGCTGCAGTGAGGGGATCCGGTCGCCCGATTCGATCCTGGAGATGTAGGCCGGAGAGCAACCGGGGAAGGACAACTGGCGCTGGCTGAGGCCGGCGTCTTCGCGCGCGGCCTTGAGACGCTGGCCGACCGCGAGGGGACTGTCTACATGGGTTGACTTTTGTCTTGGCATCCGAAACCTGTTATAAGGTCAAACTGTCAATCCTGGGCCCAGGAGCTGTCATCGGCCCGAAAGGACGGCTCCATGAATCTCAAGCTGGCAACGCTTTGCGCTGCGCTTGGGACTGCGGCGGCAGTTGTCGCCGGCGGCCCTTGGTGGTAGTAGCGGATCGGTTTCAATAGATGTCGAGGGTGGCGGGCTTGTCCCGCCACTCCTTTTCTGTTCTCTGTTTACGTCCGATTGCCTTTAGGCGTGAACCCTCGAAAGGGTGGCCCTCATTCGAGGGCGCGCCATTCTGCCTGTTTTCCGACCGGGGTTCAAGTTGGATCATCGACGGGGCTCTTAAGGAGAGGAAGCCCGTCTGCGGCGGCGGGCTCCCTGGAGCGTCAAACGGCAATGACAATTGTCGCCATCGCGGTGTTGACAGGCATCCCCCGACGGAGGGATCCGTGGGGGCGCGCTAGGCTCCGCGCGTGAACTGGGACGCCCATGCGGAGCGTGAGGAGAGCCGGTACGCTGACGGCCTTTCCCGGCTTCCGGAAGATCCGGATGCCCGCCAGAAACAGCTTGTGCGGGTTGCGATGGCAGCCGGCGGCGCGGGTCTTGCCCGTCTGATGCAGGGGCGGCGCGCGGAGGCGGTGGGCTGGCTCGCGCGCTCGGCGGAGCGCTACCGCGAGAGCTGGGAAGGCGCCCCGGCGGGCAGTTGGGGCCGTCTGATCGGTGCAATCAAGTCACGGATCCTCGCCGGAGACTGGGAGGGCGCCGCAGACGACAGCCGGTGGGCTCTCGAGCAGCAACCTGCCGAGTCGGAGTCCCCGGTCGGCACGTACGCAGCCATGCTCGCGCTACTCACGATCGCCGAGGACGAACGTGCCTCTGGGCTAGCCCAGGCCCTCGGGAAGGACGATTTCCCTCAGCCGGTGGCCGATGCGCTCACAGCGCTGGCCGGGCGGGACCGCGAGGCTTACTCGGAGGCGGTCGCTCGCGTCCTCGAGTCGTTCGAGACCCGGGAGGCCTATCTCGAGGACATTCCCGTCGCGGACACTGTTCTCGTGCTCGATGCCCTCGCAGCCCGCCGCGGCATGGCCGTCGAGCCCCGCTCTGCGTTGCTTCCGCGGACCTAGATCTCTTCGACGTCGACCGAGACGATCGTGTCAGGCTTGAGGAAGCGGCCGTTCACGAAGGGCCAGTCGTCGCTCTCTGTGGCGCCGAGCTGCTTCGTCAGCGCCTTCGCGTAGCCCTTGGCCTCGCCGATGTCGTCGCAGTCCGCGACGGTGACGCGCTCGCCGGAGGTCAGCCGGATTGAGACGCGGAAGGCGCCGCCAGAAGCGGGCGCCGGAGGGGGAGTGTCGTCCTCGAAATCTTCAGGAAAGTGGCCGTTCGACTGCGGAATGCTCTGCGGCGCGATCGGCTCGGTTGCGAGCGGCGCAACGAACGGCTCAGGCTCGGCCGGCGCCTCGTGGGTGGGCGCGGGCGGCTCGGGAGCTGCCTCCATTACAGGCTCGGGGACCGCCTCGGGCTCGGGGACCGCCTCGGGCTGAGGCTCCGGTTCCAGTTCAAGTTCCGGCTCCGACTCCAGCTCGGGTCCCGGCTCCGGTTGGGGGGCAGGAGCATCAAACTCGTACTCAGAGGCGTTGAACTCCGGCCCCGCCGGCTCGGGCGTGACCTCGACGACCGGCTCGGCTTCGACCGTGACCTCGAATACCGGCTCCGCTTCGAAGGCGGGCTCGGGAGCGGGCTCCGGCTCGGGCTCGACGTCGGGGACGGCGGCTTCTGGCTCCCCGGGGGCAACGCTCGTGTCGACCCGCAGGGGCGGTAGCTCGGGCTCGGGTTCCGGCGCCGCGGGGGCTGCCTCAAGGGCGGCGCTGAAGACTTCTCCGATCATTTCGTTCAACTCGCTCCGCGCCGCCACGACGAGGCGAACCTCCTGGCCGACTGCCTCGCGAACATTGCGTGTCAGGACATCGTTGGTCGGATCGGCGAGCGCAACGACCACGGCGTTGTCCTCGAAGCCGATCGGCAACGCAGTGAAGAGGCGGGCCTGGTCCTCAGCGAGGAGCTGTGCGGCCTCGGGGTTGATCTGCTGCTCGCGCAAATTGATGAACGGAAGGCCCTTTTGCCCCGCGAGCAGTCGGGTGAGGTCTTCTTCTTTGATCAGACCGCGCTCGATGAGGATCTCGCCGAGCCGGCGGCCTGTCTTGACGCCCTCCTCGAGGGCATTTTCGATGGTCTCCGCAGGTAGGAGTCCAGCCCTGAAGATCAGGGTTCCAAGGGGTGCGTCGGGACGTTCTCTCAAGGGTGTACTCATGTCGCCGCAGATTGTTTGGACGGAAGAGCCCTTCCGCCCTCTTTCGACTATCGGTGAAGGGGCGCGGCCAGGTATCACCCGATCGAGGGGTTGCTGGCCGGTATGAGGTATGAATCGGCGCGGATTTTTTGACGCGTCGAAAATCAAATTTAGAATGGAAGAGATGAAGCGCGCCGTCGTCCAGGTCGCCGAGCCGTTCCGGCGCCGCGAAACAGGGGTCGCGGACGTCCTTCCCGGCGAGGCGGCGACCCTCCGAGCGGCAGAGGCGACGCTCCGCGGCGAGCGAACCGGCCTACGAGGGCTCTGGCCGTTCCTAGGCCCGGCTTTCATCGCGGCCGTGGCCTACATCGATCCCGGAAACTTTGCGACGAATATCGCTGGCGGTGCGAAGTACGGCTACCTGCTTCTGTGGGTCGTCCTGTCGGCCAACCTCATGGCGATGCTCGTCCAGACGCTCTCGGCCAAGCTCGGGATCGCCACAGGAAAGAACCTCCCCGAGACCTGTCGTGACCACTTTCCGAAGCCCGTGTCGATCGGGCTCTGGTTGCAGGCCGAGGCAATCGCGATGGCCACCGACCTCGCCGAGGTCATCGGCGCCGCACTGGGCCTCCACCTCCTGTTCGGATTGCCGTTGTTCCCGGCAGGCTTGCTGGCCGGCGCCGGCGCCTTCGCAATCCTCGCGCTACAGCGGTACGGGTTCCGGCGCCTCGAGGCAGCGATCGCCGCGATGGTCGGCGTCATCGTCGTCGCCTTCGCCTTCCAGGTGATCCTGGCGAAACCGGACGCCGTCCAAGTGGCAAGGCATCTCGTCATTCCGGGCTTCAAGGGATCTGAATCCGTGCTGCTCGCGGTCGGCATTCTCGGCGCGACCGTCATGCCGCACGTTGTCTACCTGCACTCGGCGCTCACCCAAAACCGCATCGGCGGTCGCAATGAAGAGGAGAAACGCAAGATCCAGCGGTTCGAGCGGGTCGACGTGATCATCGCGATGACGATTGCCGGAGCGGTCAACATCGCCATGCTCGCCATCGCCGCGTCGGTCTTCTTCGGGATCGGGATCGAGTCGATCGAGGATGCCTACTCGAACTTCGAGCTCGAGCTGGGCTCGGGTGCCGCGATCCTGTTCGGGATCGCCCTCCTGGCGTCTGGATTTTCCTCCTCGTCGATCGGGACGATGGCCGGCCAGGTGGTCATGCAGGGGTTCATCCAGCGCCGGATCCCATTGTTCCTCCGCCGTGCCATTACCCTCCTGCCGGCGCTCGTGATCCTGGGGATCGGGGTGGATCCAAGCCGCTCGCTTGTCATCAGCCAGGTGGTCCTGTCGTTCGGCATCCCGTTTGCGCTCATCCCGCTCGTCATCTTCACGAGCCGGCGGAACCTGATGGGAACGCTCGTCAACACCCGTCTGACGGCGGGCGCGGCCTGGGTGATCGCGAGCCTGATCATCGCGCTGAACATGTTTCTTCTCTACGAGACGTTCCTCGCCGGTTGACCCTCGCCTGGTGCGACGAGCTTCCGTTCGGTTTCGGCTGGATCGTTCCCGAACCGCGTGTCATGCAGCGGGCCTCACACGCGCTGCTCGCGGGTGACGGCGTCTGGCTTATCGATCCGCTGGATGCAGAGGGCGTGGAGGAGCGTGTGCTGGCGCTCGGCAAGCCGGCCGGTGTCATTCAGCTCCTCGATCGGCATGACCGTGATTGCGCATCTCTGGCCGCGCGCTTCGGCGTGCCGCTCTTCCGCGTGCCTTACGAGGGGGTTCCCGTATCTCCATTCGACACGCTTCGCCTGGTCGACCGCTTCCGCTGGCGGGAGGCGGCTCTCTGGTGGCCCGAAGAAGCTGTCCTCGTCTGCGCCGATGCCCTCGGAACTGCGCGCTACTTCCGCGCCCGTGACGAGCTGCTCGGGGTCCACCCGCTGCTTCGCCTCACGCCACCTCGGCCTCTTCGGACACTGGGGTCCGACCCTCGGCACGTTCTCTGTGGGCACGGGGCGGGAATCCACGGTGAGGGGGCGGCGTTGGCACTCGAAGAGGCGCTTGCAACGGCGCGCTCGCGGATACCCCGTTATCTGACCGGCCTAGTGAGGGGGAGACGATGAGAGACGACCTCGTACCCGGCAATCAGTTTCCCGATCTCGAGCTGCCGGAGACGACCAGCAAGAATGTTTCCCTGAGCGAGATCGCGAGGCGGCAGCCCCTGGTCCTCGCCTTTGTTCGCGGCTGGTGGTGTCCCAAGGAGCAGATCCGCGTGCGCAACCTCGTCGACCTGCAAGAAGAGCTGCAGCGCGAGTACGGGCGGATCGCAGTCGTGACGGTCGACGATCCCTACACGAACGGCGCCTTCCGGGCGGGGATCGGCGCTGCCTTCCCGTTCCTCTCCGACGAGGGCCGCAAGGTCGCGAAGGAGCTCGACCTCCTCGAGGTGACCGACGAGCTGCACCGGCCCTTCCTGCCGTACACCTTTGTCCTCGACTCGAACCGGGTCATCAGCAACATCTGGTGCGGGTTCTGGTACTGGGGCAACCCAACCTCAGAGGAGCTCCGCCTCGCGCTGCGAGAGATCACGCGTGCGGAGCAGCCGACCTACGACCCGCAAAGGGTCTGGGCCGGTGGTGGCGCGGCCGCTCCAGATGCTGGGATCGAGGGCGACGTCGTCTGGATCAGAGAGAACAGCACGGGTCAGGAGCTCTGGCGAGGCGTCCATGAAGGCGGCATCCCCGAAGTGGGAGACGAGCTTGGCCGCTCATCGGTGGATGGAAGGCCGTGGATCGTGCGTGAGATCGAGCGCAAGAACGGCCAGGTCGCGGTTCACGTGAGCAAGCCTTCGGGAGAGCCGGGCGACCCACGCAAGGTGGGGCACCACATCACGGCGCCACGCTAGTCACAAAGGGACCGGGGTCTGA
>Ga0307296_10001895_pt1 | contig 10641 bp, 7 predicted proteins | sample ER_DNA_153_FD_194467 | JGI IMG/M metagenome (GOLD analysis project Ga0307296, IMG submission 194467) | Bulk soil microbial communities from the East River watershed near Crested Butte, Colorado, United States - ER_DNA_153 | ecosystem: Environmental > Terrestrial > Soil > Floodplain | place: USA... | reverse complement strand
CAGGGAAACGGTAGCAGATGAAGTCCTTGCCGGCTTCCTTGTTGGCCGCCCTGAACTCGCCCTTGGCCCAATCGCCCATCACCTGCACGAGCGCGTCGCCCTTGATCACCATCGCCGTAGCAAGGTTCCAGTCGCGGCCGGCGTAGTTCGGGTCGGTGTAAGAGCGAAGTTTGGCGAGGTTGTCGAAGGCCTTCTTCATGGTGTCCGACTTCAGGGCAGTTGGATCAAGCTCGATGATCGCCTTCTTGTAGAACTCGATGCCGCCGGTGGAAGCGATAACCGAGTCGAACATGGTGGCTTCCTGCCAGGGTTGACCGCCAAGCGCCAGCGGAATGACGTTCGCCGCCTTCGCCTTCTCGAGCAGAGCAACGAAATCGTCGAAGGTCTTAGGTTCCGTGCCGCCAATCTTTTCCATCACGGCCTTGTTGAGCCAGATCCAGTTGACAGAGTGGATATTGACCGGGACGGCATCCCACTTGCCGTTGGTAATTGTAAATTTCTGCAACGCCGTTGGGATGACCTTGTCCCAGCCTTCCTTGGTCGCGAGCGCCGTGATGTCACCGAGCTTGCCGGCCTCCGCGTAGTCGAGCGCGAAATATCCGAGAATCTGGGACGCGGTTGGCGGATTGCCGGCCGCGACCATCGCCTTCAGCGTCGTCATGGCGCCTGCGCCGCCGCCACCAGCAACGGGCACATCCTTCCAAACATATCCTTCTTTGATAAGATCTTGCTTCAGCACATTCAGTGCGGCCGCCTCGCCGCCTGAGGTCCACCAGTGCAGCATCTGCAGTTCTTTACTGTCGGCTGCGTTTGCGGCAGTGGCAAAGCCGAGGACCGAAGCGGCCATCGCGCTCGTCAATAGCAGTCTACGAAGTTTCATTGATTCCACCTTCCAAGGCGTACTCTCCCACCGGATTCGGTCCGGCGCCGTTCTCGAAGCCTTGCTGGCTCCCGATCTTTTTGGTTCGCCTCAGGTCCGCGGGAGCCACCAGCTCGTGCGCGGACCTTGGTGAACGTGAAACGTTTTTTCTTCGGTATAGTCGGCAACCGCGCTATGCCCGAGCTCCCGCCCGAGACCCGACTGACCGAATCCGCCGAACGGCAGTTCCGGCGTGCCGTCCATGAATGTATTGACCCAGACCGTGCCGGCCCTTACGCCACGTCCGACGCCTACAGCAGTGTCGACATCGCGGCTCCAGACGCTCGCGGAAAGACCATAGGTCGTTGCATTGGCGAGATCGATTGCTTCGTCAAGAGTCTCAAACGTCATCACGGTGACGACCGGTCTGAACACCTCGTCGCTGGCGATCAGCATCGACGGATCAATCTGGTCGACAACCGTCGGGCCCATGAAGAACCCGTCGGACGCAAGGCGCTCACCACCTATCCGAAGCGTCGCGCCGGCGTCCCGCGCCGCTGCGTCGTGGCGCTCAATCTTGGTGAGATGATCCGCGCTGATTATCGCCCCGACTTTCGTCTCTGGATCGAGGGGATCGCCGACGCGAACCGCGCTCGATTTCTCGACGAGACCGGCGACGAAGTTGTCTGCAATATCGCATTGCAGCAAAATGCGCGAACCCGCGTTGCAACACTCGCCAGCATTGAAGTAGGCCCCGAAGACGCGGGCGTCGATCGCGGCTTCCATATCGGCATCGGCGAAGATTATTTGCGGGTTCTTGCCGCCGAGCTCCATCGATACTTTCTTCAATGTCGCAGATGCGGCCGCCATCGCGGCACGCCCGACTGCCGTCGATCCGGTGAACGAAATCATGTCGACGCGCGGGTCGGTCGTCATCGGCGCGCCGACCTCCGGACCGTAGCCAGTAACGACATTGCAAACACCCTTTGGCAGACCGGCTTCGTCAAGCAGTCGCGCCAGGTCAAGCGTCGAGGCGGACGTCATCTCGCTCGGCTTGACCACGCAGGTGCAGCCAGCGGCTAACGCAAACTGCAGCTTTTGCGAAACGATCAGCAAGGGAAAATTCCATGGCGTGATGATCGAGACGACTCCGATCGGTTCGCGCAATACCAAGCCGATCCGCGCCGAGCCGAGCGAGGCATAGCTTTCGCCGTGCAGCGTTCGGGCGAGCGCGGCCGCATACCGCCAGATGTCGGCGGCGCCTGCGACTTCACCGCGCGCCTGCGAAATCGGCTTACCAGATTCGAGACTGTCGAGATGCGCGAGCAGCTCGCGGTCACGGTCGATCAGATCGGCCGTCTTGAGCAAGACGCCTGCACGATCGGAGGCCGTCATCTTCGGCCGCGTACCCAAATCGAAGGCCTTGCGCGCGGCGGCAATGGCGCGGTCAGCGTCAGCCGCCGTACCACGAGGCGCCCGTGTGACGAGTGCGCCATGCGCAGGGCTGTACCGATCGAACGTTGCGCCGCCTCCGCTCTCGACCTCCTCGCTGTCGATCCACATAGCGCGGTCGCGCGGAAAGCAGGATAGCGCTGCCGGCAGAGTCCGGTCGTTGAGCAAGACGGGGGAGAACGCTTTCACGACCTAACGTCCTTTCAGGTGTTACGGAACGTCGGCGAACGCTTGGCACGGAACGCCGCCACGCCTTCGGCCAGGTCTTGCGTCATTGCCGTCAACCCGCCCGCGAGCCCCTCGATCGGCGCGTCCGGGTCCTCGCCTTCAGCAAAATTGATCATCGCCTTGACGACCTGGACGGCGATTGGACCGCGTTTCAGGATATCGGCAGCCATGGCCTCGGCGCGTGCCAATCCTTGACCCGGTTCTGCGATCTCATCGATGAGGCCGAGCGCAAGCGCTGCCTCGCCCTCGAATAAATGTCCGGCGAGTGCCATGCGGCGAACGACCGATGCGCCGAAACGACGGACGAGCCGCTGCGACCCCGACCAGCCGGGCACCATGCCCAGGCCCGTCTCGGGCAAGCCCAATTTGACGCCGCGCTCGGCAATGCGAAAATCGCCGACAGCCGCCAGTTCCAGGCCGCCACCGAGGGCGTGACCCGTAAGCGCAACGACCAAGGGCGTGCGTAGCCGCGCGAGAGCTTCAAAGGCGCGATGACCGGCACGTGTCCAGCTACGCCACATATCCAACGGCGGCAGCGCTCCCCAAGCGCCAATGTCGCCGCCGGCGCAGAACGCCCTGCCTTCGCCACTCAAGATCGTGACGCGCGCTTCGGCCGTCTCGTCGATCCTACGAGCCGAATCGGCAAGCGCGTGGATCATGGCCTGGTCGAGCGCGTTGAGCTTGTCGTCGCGCTTCAGCGTCAACCGCGCCAACGGGCCGTCGAATGCGAGTTGGACGAACGGACTCATTGCACCGCCTCCATTGCCGGACGCAGCTTCAGCTTCATCGGCTCGGGATGGAACAAGTTCGCGTCCATCGCTTTCAGGTGCGGGGACGCCAGCAGCGGAAATTCGGACTGCGCCAGCACGTCGCGCTCAAGATTAACGCCTGGGGCGATCTCCAGCACGGTCAGCCCAGCCGGTTCCAGCCGCATCACACAACGCTCAGTCACATAAACAATCTCCTGCCCCTGCAGAACAGCACGGGGGCCCGAAAACGAGACCTGCTCGACGGCTTCGACAAGCTTCTTGACCTTGCCTTCGCGATTGATGCGAAGCGCGCCGTTCTGGATTTCGAGCGCTGCACCGGCAGTGAAGAGGCCCGAGAAGACGATCCTCTTAGCCCGCGCTGTGATATCGACAAAACCACCGGCTCCTGCCGTCACATGAGGGCGTAATCCAAGCTTGGAGACATTTACGCAGCCGCGGCGATCGATCTGCAGGAAGGATAACAACGACATGTCGAAGCCCCCGCCCTGAAAATAAGTGAATTGCGCAGGTGACGGCACGATCGCTTCCGCGTTTGAGGCGCAGCCGAACTGGAAATCCAACAGGGGAACGCCACCGACAGCGCCCTGTTCGATCATCCAGGTCACGGCACCGTGGTGACCTTCTTCAATCACGATGCGCGGCACATTGGCGGAAATACCGAAGCCGATATTGACAGCATCGCCATCCCGCAGTTCCTGCGCGACGCGACGCGCTATCGTCTTGCCTACGCCAAACGCCGGTACCTCGAAGGTCGACAATGGACGGAAGATTTCGCCGGATATCGCTGGATCATAGAGCGTGTTGGTCGTCTGCTTCTGGTCGGGCGCAACGACGATCACATCGACGAGAACGCCCGGAACGACGACGTCATGCGGCCGCAGGGTGCCGGCCGCGGCGAGGCGCTTGACCTGTGCAATCACCAGCCCGCCATTGTTGCGCACGCTCAACGCCTGATCGAGCGGGCCGAGAATACCCCCCTCATGTTCATAGGAGAGGTTGCCGCGCTCGTCGGCGGTGGTGGCTCGGATGATGGCGACGTTGGGGATGATTGTCGGAAAAAACAGCCAGTCATCGCCGGCAAAGTTCACGCGGCTGACGATCGGGTCCACGCGCGCCTTTGCGTTCATCGCGCACCCTTCAATGTCGGGGTCGACGAACGTATCCATGCCGATTTTCGTCAGCACGCCAGGCCGCTTCGCCGCCGCTTCGCGATGCATGTCAAAAAGAATCCCGGAGGGTACATTGTAGCAAGGGATCGCGTTATCGCTGATCATCTTCCAGATCGCGGGCGGCTCCGCTGACGACGGCCCGGAAGGATAAGAGCCCGCAAGAACGCGCGACAGGCAGCCGACCTTTGCGATGTGATCGATGCCTTTGACACCCCACATGTCGCCGGCCGCGATGGGATGCAACGTCGTCAGATTGCGCGGATGACCGTGGGTGTCGAAGCGCGCGCCGATCGCCGCCAGAACCGCGTCGGGGCAACCCAGACCGGACGAGGAAGAGACCGTGACGATTGCGCCGTCTGGTATGAGCTCGGCTGCATCGCTGGCGGTAAGTACTCTCGATTTTGCCATTGATTAGCCCTGGCCTGCTACGGAGATTTCCCGGCGCGATTTTGCGGCTTCGATCGTGGCGAGAGCGAGCGCCAAGGAGCACACGCCATCCTCACCCGTCGCGGCGGGCGCGCCGACACCTGCGGTAGCGTCTTGAAAAAGCCGGATCGAGCGCACGTAGAGATTTTCATGCGTCAGTGAGAGCGACATAGTGCCGTCGCTAGTACGCAGCACGACCTCACCTTTCGGTTGTTGGGTCATACAATCGGTCGCAACGAGCGATCCTTCATCGCCATGCACTTCGAAGCCAGTCGTCGCATGGCGCGTTGTGAACGCGTCATGGAATTGGGCAAGCGCGCCGCCGGCGAAGCGAACGACGCCCATCACGCCATCTTCGAGACCTGCTTCGCCCATACCTGCGCGAGACATCATCGCGCTGACGCTTTCCGGCTCATCGCCAAGCGCAAAGCGCAGCGTGTCCGCGTCATGGACCGTGATATCGAGGATTACGCCGCCGCCGGCTCCGGGCGTCTTGATTCGCCAGCCCTGCAGGTGCGGCGGCAGGTAGACCGCATGGAAGACGCGGGCGAATAGCGGCTTGCCTATCCGTCCTTCGGCTATTGCGTCGCGCATTGCCCGGTGGGTCGCGGCGTTGCGGAGATGGTGATTCGTGCCCATGACGACACTTCGGCGCTTGCATTCCGCGACCATCGCGCGGGCATCGGCCAAGGTGAGCGCGAGCGGCTTTTCGCACATCACGTGCTTTGTTGCAGCCGCGGCTGCAAATACCTGATCACGATGCAGTTCGTTGGTGGTCGAGATATAAACGGCATCAATGTCCGGGGCTTCCACCAGCGCGCCGAGATTTGTCGTTGAGCGGGAAATTCCATGGGTTTCGGCGTAGCTTCGTCCACGTGACGCATCTGAGCTGAGTACCGCAACAACTTCGCCGCCGTTCGCACGAATGGCGCCGATCATGTGCTCTGAAGCGATGGTACTCGCGCCGATCAGTCCCCAACGCAAACCCTTGCTCATGACACCCCCCTACCCTGGAACTTGGCCCCACAGCTTTCGCGCACGATCAAACGGGCATTGCCCGCGAACGACAAACCCGCGGGATCCTCGCGGCGGATCAAGCCGAGCAAGCCTTCGGCGCATCGCACGCCCATTTCCCGCGTATCGGCACTAACGGTCGTAAGCGGCGGCGCGTTGTGCTCGGCGTCGGCAATGTCATCGAACCCGACGACGGCAATATCGCGACCGACCACAATCCCACGCAAAGCGAGCGCACGCGTTGCGCCCATGGCGACGATATCGTTGTAACAAGCGAATGCGGTGGGCGGCTGTTGGCTGTCAAGCGCCCGTTCGATCGCCACACGCCCACCGTCTCGGGTCGGCGGGACTTCAAAGATCAAGGATTCGTCCGCGGCGAGGCCCCAGCCATTGAGCGCATCGCGCCAACCGGCGACGCGATCGTGTTGCGTCGGCATGGTTGCGGCGCCCCCGATAAAAGCAATACGCCGATGACCAAGTTTCAGAAGGTGCTCGACGACGGCGCGCTCGCCCTTCTGATTGTCAGGACCGACGTAGGGAAGTGAACTACCGATCATGCGGCGTATCGTAATGACGGCCGGGATATGAGATGGCCATTGCTGGGCCAGCGTCCAGGTATCGGTGCCGCGAGCGGGACTCATGATGATTCCGGCGACGTTGTGCTCGCGCATAGCTCGAAGCACCTGCGCCTGGCGCGCCGTGTCTTCATTTGTGTTGGCAAGGATCGGCGTAAAGCCGCGCTGAAAGAGCGCATCCTCGATCCCCGCCGTGAGCTCGGCGAAAAAGGGGTTCTTCAGATCGCCAATAACAATCCCGACTAGATCGGATGATGCTGCGCGCAGACTGGCGGCACCGCGATGATAGACATAACCGAGCGCCTGCATGGCCTCGTTCACACGTAATTTCGTCGCTTCGGCGACCAATTCGCTGCCCGACAACACCAACGAAACCGTTGATTTGGAAACGCCGGCGCGACGCGCAACATCGATGATGGTCACGCGACCAACGCGATCCACGACATCACCCCGCAGCGTCTCGGACATTTCTCTCCTCAATTTTTGGAACGTTCCATTATTTTTGAGCGATAACCGAGTTGCAAGTTAATGAAGAAATTTGCACTCCGAGCTATTGTCAATTGGAACGTGACAATTTAGCCTATCGCAAGATGCAAGGATCGTCAACAAAGATCCATCAGAGGAAATGCCCGTGGCCGCTTCGCTCTGCCAGTCCGTACTGGATGCGCTGACAGATGTTGATATGCCCAAGCGTCATCCCACCCGCAGGGCCCAGGAATCGCTCGAAGCTGACCGCATATGCCTGCCGGTTTACACCTGCGATGCTCTCGTACTCGGCAGCGGGGCAGCGGGCTGGCGCGCCGCCGTCGAGTTGAAGCGGCACGGAATCGATGTCGTTGTCGCCACGCAAAATCTCTACGGCGGTGCATCTGCGTGCTCGGGTTCGGACAAGCAGACCCTCCATACGGCTGCGACCGGCCGGCATGGTGACGATTTCATCGCGCTTGCCGCGGCCCTCGGCGCTGGCGGCGCCATGGACGAAGACACGGCCTATGTGGAAGCGGTGGGGTCGCTGCGCGCACTGTCGTCGCTGCAATATCTCGGGTTGCCGGTTCCGCTCGATCGGCTGGGTGCGGTGCTCAGGTATCAAACGGATCATGACGAAGCCGGGCGCGCGACAAGTTGCGGGCCTCGCACGTCTCGGCTGATGGTCAAAGTGCTCGCTGAGGAATCGGCGCGTCTCGGCGTGCCGGTCCTAAATCGTTGTGTCGGCGCGAAGATTTTGATGACCGACGACGAACCGAGGCGTGTCACCGGTCTGCTCGCATTTCATGCAGCGGATCGCACTGCCCAAAACCCGCGCGGGCTTGCCGTCATCCGATGCGCTAACCTCGTCATCGCGGCCGGCGGACCCGGCGAACTCTATCGCGACAGCGTCTACCCCAAGCATTGCTTCGGTGCCCTCGGACTTGCGCTCGAGGCGGGCGTGGAGACGGTGAATCTGACGGAAAGTCAGTTCGGGATCGGCACGCCGCGCGATGGATTTCCCTGGAATCTGTCGGGAACGTACGCACAGTGCCTGCCTTACATCTATTCCGTCGATACCGATGGCATCGAGCGCAATTTCCTGGGCGATTACTATCGGACGACGCAGGAGCTCGTCTCTAACATTTTCCGCAAGGGCTATCAGTGGCCATTCCATGCCTCGCGAATGCTAGACTTCGGTTCTAGCCTTGTCGATCTTGCGATCTATCGCGAGACCCGGATGGGACGCAAAGTCCTGATGGATTTCACTCGTAATCCGGAACCTGTTCCGGTCGACGTGCCGTTCTCGCTCGATCGCCTTGATGTGGACGTCAGGGCCTACCTCAAAAACAACGGCGCTGTCTTGAGCCTCCCGATCGAGCGGCTGGCGACGATGAATCCTTTGTCAATCGAGCTTTATCGTCGCTACAAGAAAGACATCACGCGCGATCCGCTGGAATTCGCGGTCAACAACCAGCACATGAACGGTGGTATCGCCGTAGACATCTGGGGTCGTTCGAGCCTGGAGGGCTGCTACGCCATCGGTGAGGCGTCCGGCACCCATGGCGTCACGCGCCCTGGTGGCGCTGCGCTTAACGCGGGCCAGGTGATGGGGCAGCGTTGCGCGGAATTCATTCATGCCAGCAGGCGGACCGCACCAGACGATTCATTTCCGACAGAGATGGTTCGCGCTGCCATTGAAACTGTTACAGCGGGCTTGCGCGACGATGGCCTCGACTGGCGCGAAGTCGCGCTCGAAGTCCAAGCCCGCATGAGCGACGACGCCGGCTTCATGTGTTCCGCCCTGGGGGTGCGCGAAGCGTTGGCTAAGGCACGCAAGCTTAATGGCGACATCCGATCACGTGGATTGCGCCCGGACCGAGCCGACCTGGCCGAGCGATGCGTACAATGGCGGCAGATGGCATTTGTCTCCGAGGCGGTCTTGACCGCCCTCGACGCCTACCTGTCGCGTGGTGGCGGGAGTCGCGGCGCACGTGCAATCCGCGATCCCGATGGATCGGACGTTCCGGTCACACGAACGGGCCCTCTTGAAGCGTTTCGCTTCCGTGCCGAACGAAAGCAGGATCGGGCCGAGAAGATTGCGATACGCTTCGAAAACGGAGCCTTCACGTGTTCATTTCAACGGATTCGCCGACACGACCACTCTCGGGCGGCCTATTTCGAACGAGACTGGGCCGAGTTTCTGACAGGCGCCATTTACGCGTCAGATAGTCGCCCCCTTCGAATCGCACTCCGCTTCAAAACAATGCAGCTGGCTCGATCTCGCGGAATCCGAACTCGGCGTGCTGATCTCGACCGCGACTCCAACAACACAAGAGCCAACTGACAATTCGCAACCGCCAAGGCGCACGTATCGAACTCAAGCACCTTAACCCTTCAATCTGAATGAAGCGGACCAATAGAGAAGAAATTCCATGGACAGGACGACGGTAATGGAGACAGCGCTTGACGCGTATTCCGCGCCTGACTTAGGTGCAAGCAGCGGCCATCCGCGGCTGAAGCGCAGGCCGCGCGTGCGTAACTGGCTCGTCTTGGCCGTGACCGTCAGCAGCCTGACGACGCCCCTCATTGCATCCGCTCAAGATTCGAACCGCGACAAGGAGGCGCCGGAATTGATTGTCGCGACCGAGACCGGCCAGGTCCGCGGCCTGAGCGCCGATGGGGTCGACAAATTCCTTGCCATTCCTTACGCCGCTCCGCCCACGCTGATGGTAGAGGAGATCATCGCACCGCGACGTGTGAGGAGCGCGCCACCAAGAGCAGCAGCGTCGCCACGCCCATGAAAGCGATGCTCAACGTCGCTGCCTGGGCCACGAAGCCGATAAGCGCGGGACCGACCAGGATACCGGAATAGCCGATCGTGGTGATTACTGAGATCGCCGCACCTGCCGGCATGGCAGACTGGCTGCCCGCGGCGGAGTAGAGCACCGGCACGAGGTTCGAGCAGCCGACGCCGACCAGCACGAAGCCGACGAGGGCCGCGGCCGGGATCGGCACCAAGACGGCAACGGCTAAGCCCGCTGCCGCGCAAAGGCTGCCGAATAGCAGGATCCTTTTGCCGCCCAACGCTTGGACGCACCGGTCGCCGTTGAGTCGACCCAAAGTCATTGCGATAGCGAAGACTGCGTAGCCGAAACCGGCTTGGCCCGGCGTCACGCCGCGGCGCGAGGTCAAAAACACGGCAGACCAGTCGAGCATCGCGCCCTCGGCGAGGAACGTGATGAAGCACAGCAAGCCGAGCGTCAGGACCGGGCCGCGGGGGAGGATCAACCGCGCCTCACCGCCGTGGCTGCCATAGGGCAGCAAGTGCTTTCCGAACCCAGCAAGCAGCGCAAGGATCACGCCAACGACGGCGAGCGTTGCGATGAGCGGCGAGGCTCCCAAGAACAGCAGCGAGGACACGCTCAGCGCGCCGACGATGCCGCCCACACTGAACAGACCATGAAATCCCGACATCATTGACCGGCCGCTCGCCCGCTCGACGATTACCGCCTGGATGTTCACTACCACGTCGACCGTACCCACGGCTGCGCCGAACAGCAGCAGGGCTGCCGCGAGCGCAGAAAAGCTGTCGACGCAGGCGAGGAATGGCAGCGTGATGCTGATCAGGATCGTGGTGGCGGCGATCATTGCCCGGCACCCCAGACGCGAGGCCAGAGTCC
>Ga0307296_10001894_pt1 | contig 10645 bp, 8 predicted proteins | sample ER_DNA_153_FD_194467 | JGI IMG/M metagenome (GOLD analysis project Ga0307296, IMG submission 194467) | Bulk soil microbial communities from the East River watershed near Crested Butte, Colorado, United States - ER_DNA_153 | ecosystem: Environmental > Terrestrial > Soil > Floodplain | place: USA... | reverse complement strand
GGCGGCCGCCCGGTCGCGGGCATGGCGCAGGACATCGTCCTCGACCGCCGTCAGCTCGGCGAGGTACGCGGCGATGGCGTCGGCCTGCATGGCCACGGCGGCTCCTTTGAAGCTGGCAATGCTGCGATCGGGACGGTTCCAGCCTAACCCTCAGCGGCGGCCGGCGGTATGGGGCCGTCCCAGGTGGGGACAGCCTGTCGCGGAAGCGTCCCCGCCTCGATAGGCTGGGCCAAACGCCCGTCCGGGGGGCCGCACGAGGGAGCTTGCGTGGACCAGACGACCGACCCCACCCCCCGGCCAGGGCGTCTCGAGCCAGACCGCCCGGAACCGGCCGCACCACCCGGGTCGGACCCATCGCCGGACCCCAATCCGGACCCCAATTCGGAGGCGCCCGGCACCCCCGCGACGCCGGTCAGCCGGTCCGCGGCGCCTCACCCCACCGAGGCCCCCCCGGCAGCCTCGCCGGCGCCGGACGCCGACCCCCACCGGGCCGAGGCCCCTCCGCCAGCACCCGACCGGGACCTCCCGGCCGCCGAGGCCGGGGTCCCGCCATCTCGTCCCGTCCCCCAGGCGCCCCCTCCGGCACCGGGTACCGATCGCCCTGCTCCCGAGGCGCCTCCCGGGACCTCCGGCCGCGATGGCCCCGGCTCGGGCTCCGAACCGCCCGCCCCCGACGGCGAGGGTTCCGCCCGCCAGCCGGCTGCGGCCCCGCCCCAGCAAGGCGCCGGGCCGGGGCGTCCGGGAGGCGGGCAGCCTCCACCGGCTGGGTCGCCCCCGAGCGCGACCGCCCCCGCCACCGATCGACCGCGTCCGGCCCCGGCCTCGTTCCCGGCGAAGGCCGAGAGCCCCGAGCCCGCACCGGCCCCCACGGTCGAGGCCGGGTCGGACCGGGGGGCCGTGATCGACCCGGTCCGCGAGCGGGGTGGCGACCGCGGCCCCGAGCCCAAGGAACCGCCAGGCGCGGCCACGCCGGAGATCCCGGGTCCGAAGGGTGACCCTGGTCAGGGGACCGAGGGTGACGCCGAGCCGGGGCAGACGGTCACGGCCGAACGGCGACCCGGAGGTGGCGCAACCCCGGACCGGACGGGGGCGGGGCCCACGCCGACGCCCGCCGGGCGCGAGGCGGCGGCTCAGAACCCTCCGCCGGTCGCTCGCGGACAGGGCACCGGAACCGGCCCGGAGCCGCCGACCCACCGCCCTCCCGCCGGCGACCAGCCCCCGCCTCCCGCCGACCGCGACCCGGCTCCGGACCGGCCGCCGCCCGCCCCATCCAAGAGCTGGTTCGCCGCCGAGCCGAGCGGCCGCCACGAACGCGGACAACCCCCGACAGCGCAGGCGGCCGCCCCCAGCCCACCGACGGCTCCGGGTCCGGTGGCGGCTCCGGCTCCCGCTGGCCGGGTGGAGGTCCAGGAGGAGAGCCTCCTGAGACCTCCGGCGGCCCCTTCGCGGAGACCCGAACCGCCGGATCCCCGCGCGCCGCGACCGGGCGAGCCACCCGCGCCCCACCCGCCCCGCAGACCGGTGCGCGACCACCTCGCCCCGGCGGCGCCGCCGCGGCCCGCCGGGCGACCCGCGAACCGGCCGGGCCCGGACGGGGGGGTCGGGTATGTCGACGGGCCGGGGCCTCGGGTTCCTGATCGGTCCGTGGCTCCGCCCGGGCGGTATCCGGTGGACGTCCCGGAGGCCGTTCCGCCGCCTCGGCGGCCGCCGCAGCCACCGGCGGAGGCCCGCCGGCCGCGGCCCGAGCGGCCCGAGCCGGCGCCGAGGCGGCGGGCGGCGGCGCCGGCTGCGGCACCCGTCGTGCCCAGGGCTCGGCGGCGGCTTGGGCTGGTGGCCCTGGTGCTGGTGGTGGCGCTGGTCAGTGGGCTGGCCGGCGGGGTGGTGGCGGTGGTGGCGACCCGGAACCAGGACCGCCTCGGAAGCGGGACCGCGGCGACCGGGGACCAGGCGGCGTCGGCGGCCGGCGCGCCGGAGGGGACGGCGGCCGGGGACCAGCTGCAACGGGTGCTGGGGGCGGTGCTGCCGGCGGTGGTGAAGGTCGAGGCGCGGACCGACACCGGCAAGGCGACCGGCTCCGGGGTGATCTTCGCCAACGGCGGGTACGTGCTGACCAACGCGCACGTGGTCGACAGGGCCCAGTCCATCGGCGTGACGCTGTCGACCTCCGAGCCGCTCCGGGCCCGGTTCGTCGGCCGCAACCTGACCTACGACCTGGCCGTGCTGAAGGTGCGGCGGGCCGGCCTGACCACGGCCAAGGTCGGGCGCTCGGCCGGCCTGCGGGTCGGGGACGCCGCCATCGTGGTGGGGAGCCCCTTCGGGTTCCAGAGCTCGGTCACCACCGGGATCGTGTCGGCCCTGCACCGGGTGGTGAAGGTGCCCGACGGCGAGGGGGCCGGGGAGGGCCGTGAGCTGGTCGACGCCATCCAGACCGACGCCGCCATCAACCCGGGCAACTCCGGCGGGGCGCTGGCCAACGCCAGCGGCGAGGTCGTCGGCATCTCGACCGCGATCGCCACCAACGGCGACGCCGAGGCCAACGCCGGGGTCGGCTTCGCCATCCCGATCGACGAGGCCCTGGAGGTGGCGACGGCGCTGGTCGACCACAAGCCGGTCAGGGTGCCGTTCCTCGGGGTGGACGCCGACCCGGACCTGAGCCCGGAGGACGTCCAGCGCCACCGGCTCGGAAGCCGCGCCGGCGCCCTGGTCAGCCGGGTCGCTCCGCGCAGCCCGGCCGCCGACGCCGGCCTGCGCCGCGGCGACCTGGTCATCCGGTTCGGCGACCAGCCGGTCGGGACCAGGGACCAGCTCACCGTGGCCATCCGCCAGGCCGAGATCGGCGTGCCGGTGCCGGTCATCGTCGTCCGCCGGGGCCGGCAGCTCGTCCTCCAGGCCACCCCGAGCGACGAGCCGGAGCGGTAGTGTAGGGACCAGGAATGTTCAACGTCGGGCTGGGCGAGATCGTGGCCATCGTGCTGGTCACGATGCTGCTGTTCGGCCCCGAGAAGCTGCCCGAGATGGCCAGGCAGGCCGGGCGCTTCCTGGGCCGGCTGCGGCTGACCACCCAGGACGCGCTCGACCAGCTCAAGGACGAGGCCGACCTCAAGGACCTGAACCTGCCCGACCTCCGGATCGGCTCGCTCCGCTCCCAGGCCAGCGACTACGTCCGCGAGCTGATGGACATCGAGGGCCAGATGGCCGAGCTGGAACGGGAACGGGAGCAGATCAAGGCCGCCCTGGACGCCGACCACAACGGGGACCGCCCCGACGCCAAGGGACCCGGGGAGCCCGAGGGGGCCGGGGAATCCGGGGATTCCGCCGGAGGCGCCAAGGCGAGCACCCCCGACCTCGGCCCACCCCCGGTCGACCCCGAGGCCACCTGACCGGCGGATCTGCCGGTCAGAATTGGTGCATCGTCGGCCGAAGGCCGACTCCAGGCCTTCCTATGTGAGCAGCGTCAGGCGCTTGCCGACCAGCGAGCGGGGCAGTGGCGGCAGGGCGGCCGCGACCTCGAGCAGGGCCCGGCTGGCCGGGGCGTCCGGGTCGGAGACGACCAGCGGCTTGCCGGCGTCGGCGCCCTCGCGCAGCCGCACGTCGATCGGGATCTGGCCGAGCAGGGTGGTGCCGAGCTCGCGGGCCAGGGTCTCGCCGCCGCCGCTGCCGAAGATGTGGTGGCGCTCGTCGCAGGACGGGCAGACGAAGTAGCTCATGTTCTCGATCACGCCGGTGACCTTCATCCCGTTCTGCTGGGCGAAGTTGCCGGCCAGCACCGCCACCCGCTCGGCCGCCTCCTGCGGGGTGGTGACCAGCAGCATCTCGGCCCCCGGGAGCATCTGGGCCAGCGAGATGGAGACGTCGCCGGTACCCGGCGGCAGGTCGGCGAGCACGTAGTCCAGGTCGCCCCAGTAGACGTCGGTGAGGAACTGCTGGATGGCTCGGTGCAGCATCGGCCCCCGCCAGGCCACCGGCTTGCCGGGGGGCAGGAAGAAGCCGATCGAGATGACCCGCACCCCGTGCGCCTCCAGCGGCATGATCATGCCGTTGAAGCCGACCGGCTGGCCGGTGGCGCCGAGCATGCGGGGGACCGAGAAGCCGTAGATGTCGCAGTCGATCACCGCCACCCGATGCCCCTGGGCGGCCAGGCCGGCGGCCAGGTTGACCGTCACCGAGGACTTGCCGACCCCGCCCTTGCCCGAGGCCACGGCCAGCACCCTGGTGGTCGACTCGTCGCCCCAGAAGGAGATCTTCTTCTGCTGCTGGGCCGCGTCCGGCCCCCGCAGGCGGGTGACCATGGCCTGGCGCTGGTCCTCGGTCATGACCCCGAGGCTGACGTTGACCCCGGCGACCCCGGGCAGCGGGGAGACGGCCGCGGTGACGTCCCTGGTGATGCGGTCCTTGAGTGGGCAGCCGGCGACGGTGAGCAGCACCTCGACGGTGACCAGGCCGCTCGCGTCGATGGAGATGTCCTTGACCATGTCGAGGTCGGTGATGGGCCGGTGGATCTCCGGGTCCATCACCTGCCCGAGGGCTGCCATGACTTCGTCGCGCGTGACCATCAGAGATGGTTCCCTTCTGAGCCGTGCCGGGCAAACCGCCCGTCTTCCTGGAGTGTAGCGACCGCCGGGGCGCCTCGCCGTAGAGGCAGTGGACGACCGGAGTAGGCTCTGGGGCGATGGCCGACTACGACGCGATCGTGTGTGGCGGCGGCTCCAACGGGCTCGCCGCCGCGATCCGCCTGGCCGAGGCGGGCTGGTCGGTGTGCCTGCTGGAGGCCAACGACGACCTCGGCGGGGCGGCCAGGACCATCGAGAGCACCCTGCCGGGGTTCAAGCACGACTTCGGGGCCGCGTTCTTCCCGCTGGTCGCCCCGGCGCCGTCGATCGTGGGGCGCGACCTGGCCCCCTACGGCCTGCGCTTCGTCCACGCCCCGGTGCCGACCGCCCACCCGTTCCCCGGCAACCAGGCGATCGCGCTCGGCCGCTCGGCGGCCGAGACCGCGGCCTCGATCGACAAGGTCCACCTCGGCGACGGGGCGGCCTGGTTCGCCCTCGACGAGGCGTACGGGGCGGTCATGAAGCACTTCCTCCGGGCCCAGATGCAGCGCTATCCGCTCCAGGAGCTGCTCAAGGTCATCGGGCGGCTGCGGCTGTCCGGAGGGCTGGAGTTCGCCCGCATCGTCGTGTCCGGGATCAGCGCGGTCACCGACCGCTTCGAGTCCGACCAGGCCAAGGCGTTCCTCACCGGCCCGGCCATGCACGCCGACCTCCAGCCCGAGGAGCCTGGCACCGGCGTGTACGCCCTGCTGCTGACCATGCTCGGCCAGCGTTTCGGCATGCCGGTGGTCGAGGGCGGCACCGGCATGATCACCGAGGCCCTGGCCGCCAAGGCCCGCCACGAGGGGGTGGAGATCGTGACCGGCCGCCGGGTCGACCGGATCGTGGTCGAGCGCGGCCGGGCGGTGGGGGTGGAGGCCGGCGGCGAGGCGCTCAGCGCCCGACGGGCGGTGATCGGCGCCCTGGAGGTCGGCGCCCTGGTCCGCCTGGCCGGGCAGGAGTCGTTCCCGCCCCGGGCCCTGGCCGAGATCCGCTGGTTCCGGCCCGGCCTGGGCACCTTCAAGGTCGACTGGGCCCTCGATGGCCAGGTGCCGTGGGCGGCCGAGGAGTGCCGGCGGGCCGCCGTCGTCCATGTCGGCGACACCCCCACCGAGATGAGCCGTTCCGCCTGGGAGGCCGCCCACGGCCTCCTGCCGGCCAAGCCGACCCTGATCCTGGGCCAGCAGTCGCTGGCCGATCCCTCGCGGGCCCCGGCCGGCAAGCACACCCTCTGGGGCTACGCCCACGTCCCGGCCAGCCCCACCGGGGACGCGGGCCGGCCGCGGGCCAAGGCCGGCTGGGACCGGTCGGCCGAGTCGTTCCTGGAGCGGATGGAGGCCGGCATCGAGGCCCACGCGCCCGGCTTCCGCGACCGGGTCCTGGCCCGCAGGGCCTGGACCCCGCCCGACCTGGAGGCCGCCGACGCCAGCCTGGCCGGCGGCGACATCCAGGCCGGCTCGTTCGCGATCGACCAGCAGCTCATGTTCCGGCCCGGGCCCTCCTGGTGGCGCTGGGGCACGCCCGTCAAGGGCCTGTACCTGGCCGGGGCCAGCGCGCCCCCCGGGGCCGGCGTCCACGGCGCCTGCGGCGACCTGGCCGCCCGCCAGGCCCTGGCCGACCACGACCGCCCCCGCCTGCTGGCCCTCACCGCGGTCGGCGCCGGCGCCCTCACCGCGGGCACGTTCGCCGCCGCCCGCGCCCGCCGCCGCTGAGACGCCCGGGCTCGGTCAGGCGCTGCCGACCCGCTCGGCGCCGTTGTCGCCGAAGCTGACGGTGACGGTGAGCTCGTCGGTGCCCCGGACCACGCGCAGGGTCAGGGTCTGGCCCTCGCCGACCTGGTCGAGGACCTCGTAGAGCTCGTCGGCGTCGGTGACCGGCCGGCCGCCGGCCTCGACCACCAGGTCGCCGGTGCGCAGGCCGGCCCGGTCGGCCGGTCCGCCGTCCTCGACCACCCGCACCAGCAGGCCGTCGCGCTCGGGGAGGCCGACGGCGCGGCGCAGCTGCCGGGCCACCCGGGCCGGGGCGATGCCGATGCCGAGCCGGGGACGGACCGTGGCCTCGCCCCGGCCGAGGGCGTCCAGGCGCTGGCGCAGCTCGGCGTCGGCCGGCAGGGCCAGGTAGAAGCCGTCGCCCAGCCGGTTGGTGTCGATGCCGAGCAGCCGCCCGGCGCGGTCGACCACCGGGCCGCCCGAGGCGCCCCGGGGCAGGGGAGCGGTGTGCTCGATGCTCCCGGCGATCCGCCGGCCCCGCGGCCCGCGGAAGGCCCGGCCGACCGCCGAGACCAGCCCGAAGGTGGTCCGCAGCTGCCCGCCCGGGTTGGCCAGGGCGAACACCGCCGAGCCGACCCCGGCCCCCGCGTCCTCGGCCCAGGCGATGGCGGGCGCCCCGCCGGTGTCGACCGCGATCACGGCCAGGTCGGCGTCGACGTCGACCCCGGCCACCCGCCCCACGGCGCTGCGGTCGCCGTCGAACACGACGGTCGTCTCCTCACCGCGGATGTTGTGGGCGTTGGTGGCCACCATCCCTTCGGCCAGCACGATCCCGGACCCGCGGCCCCGTCCCCGGCCGATGCCGACCACCGACGGCCCGGCCCGCTCGGCCACCTCGCGGACGGCCTGCTCCAACTCGTCGAGCACGCTCATGCGGCGCTCCTTCCACCCGAGTAACTTGTAGATTGCAAGTTACTAGTGACCAGGGAGCGACGCAACCATGCCCGGGCCGTACGATGGCGCCATGACCAGACCTGCCGGCTCACCGTTGGACGAGGCCACCGCCAGGGTCGGGGACCGCTGGACCCTGCTGCTGGTGCAGGCCCTCCTGGACGGCCCCCGCCGCTTCAACGAGCTCCTGGAGGCCCTCCCCGGCATCGCCCCCAACGTCCTGTCCCAGCGCCTCAAGCACCTGGAGCGCGAGACCGTGGTGGTCAGCCAGCCCTACTCGCGCCGCCCGCCCCGCTTCGCCTACGAGCTGACCGCGTCGGGCCGCGAGCTCGCCGGCGCCCTGCGCCTCCTCGCCCAGTGGGGCGCCGACCGCTCCGGCTCCCCCGACGCCGAGGGCCTGCGCCACCTCGCCTGCGGCACCCCCCTTGAGGCCCGCTGGTACTGCCCGACCTGCGCCCACCCCGTCGACGACGACGACACCGGCGACCTCCGGTTCATGTAGCCCTGGCCGCCCCCCGGCGTGCCGGAGCGCCGCGTTGACGGGCGGCGACCGCCGCCACGACACTGGCCGCCATGAAGCTGGGACTCGCCCTTCCCCACTACGACATCTCGTTCCCCGACCGGCAGCCGGCCACCTTCGACCGGGTGGCCCGCTACGCCGAGCTGGCCGAGGCGCTCGGCTATGCCCAGCTGTGGGTCTCGGACCACTTCTGGCTGGACATGACCCGCTACGGCGGCTCGCCGGCCCGTGCCGGCACCCCCGAGTGCTGGACCATGCTGTCGGGCCTGGCCGTGCGGACCAGCCGGGTCCGGCTGGGCACGCTGGTCATGGCGGTCGGGTTCCGGCCGCCGGCCCTGCTGGCCAAGATGGCGGCCACCCTGGACCAGCTCAGCCGGGGACGGCTGGACCTCGGCCTCGGGGCCGGCTGGAACGAGGCCGAGTTCACCGAGAACGGGCTGCCGTTCCCCCGGCCCGGGGAGCGGCTGGGCATGCTCGAGGAGGGCCTCGGCGTGCTGCGGGCCCTGCTCACCGACGCCGGCACCCCGGGGTCGTTCAGCGGCCGCTGGTACCAGGTCGAGCAGGCCCCGGTCATCCCCGGCCCGGTGCAGCGGCCCCGGCCGCCACTGTGGGTCGGGGGCAAGGGCGACCGCCTGCTCGGGGTCGTCGCCCGGGCGGCCGACGGCTGGAACGTGGTCTGGTCGATGACGCCCGACGACTACACCGAGCGCCTCGGGGCGCTGGAGGCGGCCTGCAAGCGGGCGGGCCGGTCGCCGGGGGAGGTCCGGCGCTCGCTGGGGCTGTCCACCCTGATCGGCCGCGACGCCGACGACCTGGTCGAGCGCTGGCGCCGGCTCCAGGCCTGGACGCCGGGCGGGGCCCTGGACGGGGTCGAGCTGCGCGACTGGGCCGCCTCCCGGCTGGTCGGCACTCCCGAGGAGGTGCTGGCCCAGCTCAGGGGCTGGGAGGAGCTGGGGGTCGAGCAGGTGGTCTGCACCTTCTCCGGCCTGCCGTTCGCGCTGTTCGAGGACGAGCAGCTGGAGCTGGCCGCGGAGCTGGTCCTGCCCCGCCTTTAGCGAGGCGCCGGACCGGGGTTCAGGCGCGTGAGGCGGGAGGATCGGACGGGGCCTCCCAGGGGCGGCGTCGGCCCGGAGCAGGGGCGGCGGCGGCAGCCGGGCCCCGACCTCCAGCAGGCGTCCCACCCGGCCGGCGGCCTCCTCCACCCGGTCGGCGACCAGCTCCTCGACCGCGGGGTCGAGCCCGCGGCTCTCGTCGTAGTAGCCGGCGGCGCGGTCGAAGGCGACGCTCACACGACGGCGCTGGCCACCACCCGGGCGGGGGCGGCGGTGTCGGGGGGCAGGGGTCGCCGGGCGACCAGGCGCTCGATCCGGCCCAGGCGGCGGGTGACGGCCAGGCGGCGCTCCCACAGGTCGACGACGACGCCGTCGGGCGTCGCCCGGATGTCGACCCAGGTGACCGGGTAGGTGGGCACGAACACCGGGGGCAGCGACAGCCAGGCCCGCACCGGCACCAGGCCCCTGACCCAGCAGCCGGCGTCGGCCGCCACCCGGTCACCGGGCAGGTGGATGATGCCCGGCTCGTGGGTGTGGCCGGTGACCAGGACGCTGGCCGTCGGGTCGCGCCGGGCCAGCAGCTCGGGCAGGTCGCCCTTGCGGGCCTGGGCCTCGTCGGCGGCCTCGTCGGGGGTGGGCAGGCCGTAGGCGGCCGCGGCCCGGCGGAAGCTGCGGCCCAGGAAGGTGGACAGCAGCGCCAGCAGGGCCAGGTTGGTGAGCACGAACGACGACACCCAGCGCACCGCCCGGGTGCCCACGTAGGCGATGCGGCCCAGGTCGCCGACCAGCAGCCCGACGACCAGGTTGAGGGCGATGGTCAGCAGCACCAGCGGCAGGGCGAAGTCGCGCAGGGCCCGGCCCATGAACTTGTAGAAGAAGTTCGAGACCAGCCACCAGGGGACCAGCAGCCCGGGCCGGACGTTGTCGACCTCGTCCAGGGCGAGCTGGGGGTAGCGGCCGCTGGCCGCCTCCAGGCGGTTCACGAACTCGCCGACCACGTGGTCGCCGACGGGCACGTCCAGCGGGTCGAAGGGGTCGGTGCGCCGGTTCCAGCGGTCGAGGGCGTCGCCGTGCTCGGCCACGACCACGACCTCCCCGCCGCCGTCGGCGCGCTCGACCCGGACCCGGGCGTGGAGGGCGAAGTCGGTCACGCCGAACCGGTCGGCGACCAGCTTGCGGGCCGCCCCGTCCCAGGCCAGGGTCGAGTCGTGGTTGCCGACCAGGTACAGCACGGTCGCCCGGGGCCTGGCCGCCAGGCGGCGCAGGGCGTCGCCGATCGGCGTCGCCGCCGGACCGTCCAGGACCCTGGCCACCCGCTCCTCGGCGGCGACATCCTCGACCTGGAGCAGGTCGAGGATGTCGCCGCCGAGGGCGAGCAGCACCTGGCCGGGATGGCCCTGGAGGTCGCCGAGCAGCTCGCACAGCTCGGCCGTGGCCGCGAAGTCGTCGCTCGGCCCGGTGTCGGTCAGGTGCAGGTCCGAGACGTACACGAAGCGGCCGCCGGGCTCGAGGCGCAGCTCCAGGTCGAGGGGGCACGGGTCGGGGACGACGGGCGGGCTCATCGGCCCAAGTCTACGACCAGCGGTAGGCTGGGCGGGCCATGGACCCCAAGGAAGCCTGCCTGCAGGTGCTGGGCGAGGCCGGCGACGAGACCCTCCACTGGACGGTGGTGCTCGACCGGGCGCTCACCCAGCGCCTGATCGACCCGTTCACCACCCCCGACGTCCGCGGGGTGGTGGTCAAGAGCCTCGCGGCCCTCGCCAAGGAGGGCCGCGTGGTCAAGCAGGGCAGCGGCCTGTACCGGGCCCGATCGGGCGCCGGCTA
>Ga0307296_10001892_pt1 | contig 10647 bp, 11 predicted proteins | sample ER_DNA_153_FD_194467 | JGI IMG/M metagenome (GOLD analysis project Ga0307296, IMG submission 194467) | Bulk soil microbial communities from the East River watershed near Crested Butte, Colorado, United States - ER_DNA_153 | ecosystem: Environmental > Terrestrial > Soil > Floodplain | place... | reverse complement strand
GCACGGGAGCGCTGGCAGCGCCGTGCGTCAGGTCGTGTGTCCGGGATCGAGCGGCGAGGGGGTCTGCAACTTGCTGTCTTCCGTCATCGTCGCGGTGTCGGGAACGCCTTTTTGGCCGCGCGGTCCGAGATGCTCGCGGGCGATGTCGTCCTCGCTTGGCCGATCCTCTTCACGATTCTGGCGTATCTTGGCCTTCTCACGAATGGTCTGAGCCATGGCTTTCACCCTCAAGACGCCCAGCCTTACGATATGCCGGAACTCGGTTCCAATATAGCTGCTTGGCGGCAGCCGACGGTAATTGGCGACGCTCCGTCGATTTTTTGAGTGCCCGACGTTCTTGTTTCGGGCAATTCCTTCCCTAAATAGCGGGCAGTGTCGCGTCCCTCCCAGCCCCCCTGCGATACGCGACATGAAGAAGCCCCGGCAGCGTAAGTTCGCCGGGGCTTCGGATTCAGAGGCCTGCTCGCGCAACCCCAGCAGGTACGGGTACGGGACGGGGCAGGGGTGCGGACTTTGCGCCGCGCGCCTGCCTCCCCACCCGCTCAATATTTGGTGATGTCCTTCGTCTCCGGCAGGAGGCGGGGTTCGGCCGGAAGGCTGCGGTTGCGCTGATCGCAAGAAAAAAGGCGGGGCGCGAAACGCCCCGCCTTTCCGCTGTGATGTGTCGCTCAGGTCTGCTGGATCGCCACGCCGGAACTGGTGGAGATATTGACGCCCTTGGTGTCGCGCAGGAACAGCGATCCCACGATCAAGGTCATCACCGCGACCCCGATGGGGTACCACAGGCCGGCGTAGATATTCCCGGTCGCGGCCACGATGGCGGTTGCGAGCAGGGGCAGCATGCCGCCGAACCAGCCGTTGCCGATATGATAGGGCAGCGACATCGAGGTGTAGCGGATGTTGGTCGGGAACATCTCGACCAGGAAGGCGGCGATGGGCCCATACACCATGGTCACGTAGATCACCATGATGACCAGGATCAGCTCGGCCATGAACCAATTGACCTTGGCGAGGTCGGCCTTCCCCGAATAGCCCGCGGCATTGAGCGCCGCCTGCCACTTCGCCGAATCCCAACCTTCGACCTTGGTCGGTCCGATCGTCAGGTCGACACTCTTCGCGCCCGGCACGCTCACGGTCTTGAACGACAGGCCCGATTTGGTCATGAAGTCCTGAGCCCGATCGCACTGGGTGAAGTTCGACCATGGTCCCACGAAGATGTGGAAGTTGCAGGTCGACTGGTCGGCCGAGATGGTAATCGGGTTCTTTTCGGCGAACGCTTCGAGGTCGGGGTTGACGTAGTGCGTCAAGGCCGCGAACAGCGGGAAGTAGGTGACCGCTGCGATCGCACACCCCGCCAGGATGATCTTCAACCGTCCGATCCGGTCCGACAACCAGCCGAACACGATGAAGAACGGCGTTCCGATCACCAGGGAGAGCGCGATCAGCCCGTAGGCCGAGAGGAAGTCCAGCTTGAGCGTGATGAGCAGGAAGAACAAGGCGTAGAACTGCCCCGTGTACCACACCACGCCCTGGCCGGCGGTGGCGCCGAGCAGCGCGAGCAGCACGTATTTGTTGTTGGGGTAGCGCAGGAAGCTGTCGGTCAATGGTGCCTTGGAGCCTTTGCCCTCTTCCTTCATGCGCATGAAGATCGGGGACTCGCTCAGCCTGAGCCGGATATAGACCGAGAACACCAGCAGGATCAGCGACACCAGGAATGGAATGCGCCAGCCCCAGTCGGCGAACATCTTTGCGTCCATGTAGATCCGGCAGAGGCCGATCACGACGAGGGCGAGGAAGAAGCCGAGCGTGGCCGTGGTCTGGATGAAGCTCGTGGTGTAGCCGCGTTCGTGCGGGCGCGAATGCTCGGCGACATAGGTTGCGGCGCCGCCGTATTCGCCGCCGAGTGCGAGGCCCTGGCACAGACGCAACGTCACCAGGAGGACAGGCGCCAGCCAGCCGATCTGGGAGAAGGTCGGCAGCAGCCCCACGAGGAACGTCGCAGTACCCATCACGACGATGGTCACGAGGAAGGTGTATTTGCGTCCAACCAGATCGCCGATGCGGCCGAAGATCAGCGCGCCGAACGGGCGCACCAGAAAGCCCGCCGCGTAGGTAGCGAAGGCTGACAGCAGTGCGGCCGTGTCATTACCGGACGGGAAGAACAAGGCAGCGAAGAACGGTGCCAGCGTCGCATAGAGATAAAAGTCGTACCACTCAAAGACCGTGCCGAGTGATGATGCGAAGATGACGAACTTCTCGTCCTTCGTCATGCCGCTCGCGCGGGCTGAGGTTTCTGCCAGCGTTGCCATAGGCGTTTGTCCCTGATTTGTCTTCATGGGGGACGGTTCACGCGCCCATCGCGCCCAAGCCAATCCGCCCCGAATCGACGCTATGTCGCGCGGGACGGCTTGTCTGTGAGCAACTCGTATTAGACCAAAGGTTAGAGCTGGATTTGTAAGCCTTTGTTTGTAATTAGTTTTCTGGAAAAATCCGATGCGGGTCGGAAAGTGCGACAAACCGCCGAAGGACGCCGCTCGCAACCCTATAGTGAGCTGTCCGGAGCCGCGCGGGAGAGGTTCAATCGGGCAGATTCGGCGCCCAAATAGGAGCCGACGGTCGTTCATGCGGCACGATCCCGATCAGGATGGTCGAACCTCCCTCCGGCGGCGTCTCCGCAATAGCGTGTGGCCGGTTCTCAAATCGCTCGCGCTCGTAGGTGTAACGACGATCGGGCTGCTGATCCTGGACCAGTTCTTTGCGCTGCGACACGTGACCCTTGTCTATCTGGTCCCGGTCGTCATCGCGGCGACGAAGTTGGGGATCGTGCCGGCGGTGATCGCGGCGATTGCTGGCGGTGGTGCGTCAGCGTTTTTCTTCTATCCGCCGATCTACAGCTTTCTCGTGCAAGACCCGCAGCATCTGATCGAACTCCCGCTCTTCGTGTTCGTTGCGATCGTTACCGGCCACCTGGCCACCAATCTCAAAAGACAGGCTGAGCTCGCGCGCCGCCGTGAAACCGAAGTGCAGGATCTGTACGCGTTCTCGCGCCAGCTCGCCGCTGCCCACACCGCAAGCGACATCTACACCGCTATCCGACAGCACCTGACGTCGATCATTGGCCGTCGAACGATCCTGTTCGAAACAGCACCGCGAGGCGGCGTCGGTGCGACATTGTCCAACGAGGAGAGGGTGCCGGAACGGGTCAAGCGCGAGACCGAGGCCGTGATTGGACGCCGCAAGGATTCCCGCAGCGATAGCGTCGTCGATGACGGTGAAGGTCACCTGTGGCTCGTCCGTCCCGTTGCTGGAAAGGTGGAGGATTTCGGCGTTTTGGCAATCGATCTTGGCCAGCAGGCGGGTGCAAAGGCCGATGCCATCAGGCAGCGCGTCGATACCGTTCTGGACGACGCCACAAGCACGCTGGAGCATCTAGATCTTGGCCAAGCCATCAGCGAGGCGAGGGTACGCTCGGAGACCGAGGCGCTGCGCGACGCACTTATCGGTTCGGTCTCGCACCAGTTGCGCACGCCGCTGGTCTCGATCCTCGGTGCGGCGACGGTGATCAGCCGGGCGCCGGGCAACAGCAGCGACCCGCGGCTCGCCTCGCTTGCCGATATTCTGCGCGACGAGGTCGATCGACTCAACAGCGACGTGCAAGATCTGCTCGACGCGGCGCTGATCTCCAGCAAAGGCGTTCGGCTGGAGTCCGAGTGGGTGGAGCCTGCGGATATCGTCAATACGGCGATCGACCGGCGACAACGCCTGCTCGCCGGGCACCGTGTCGCACTGGATATCCCGAGCGAATTGCCCTTCATCTACGTCGATCCAATCCTGCTCGAACAGGCACTCGGGCAGATCGTCGATAACGCGGCGAAGTATTCTCAGCCGGGCTCGGCAATCCAAGTTGCTGTGAGAAGCGACAGCACCTCGGTCATACTGTCGGTCAAGGACGAGGGCTTCGGTTTGGTGGGAGAGGAACGCACGCGCCTCTGGGAACGCTTCTTCCGCGGCGAACGGCACGCATCGAATGTGTCCGGATCCGGTCTCGGGCTTTGGATCGCGAAAGCCTTCGTGACCGCGAACGGCGGCGAGATCGAAGCGTTCAGCGAAGGCGCTGGCCGCGGTACGATCGTGTCAATTCGCCTGCCGGCAAGCGAAGCCCCGAAGCCGGACCTCATGGTGGGCGACGATGGATAGCTCCACCTTCCTCGTCATCGACGACGAGCTTCATATCCGACAGTTCCTGCGCGCGGCCTTCGAATTTGAGGGATTTGCGGTGCAGGAAGCGAGCGATGCGGAGGAGGGCATTCGGTCGGCGACGCTAAAACCGCCCGACCTCATCATCCTCGATCTTGGCCTGCCGGATCGGGACGGCTCCTCCGTCATCGAGCGGCTGCGATCATGGTCGAACGTCCCGATCATCGTGCTCACCGTGCGCTCCCGCGAGCGCGAGAAGGTGCGGCTGCTCGAGCTGGGCGCGGATGACTACGTCGTCAAACCGTTCGGCATCGGGGAGTTGATCGCGCGCGCCCGTGCAGCGTTGCGCCCTCGCGTGGTCATACCGCTCGGCGATCCTGTCGTCAGAGTCGGACTGCTTGAAATCAACCTCGCCACCCGCGCCGGGACATTCGACGGCAAGCGGCTTGTCCTTGGCCCGAAGGAATATCTTGTCCTGCAGATTCTCGCACAGCACGCCGGGAAGGTCGTAACGCGTCAACAGATAATGAAGCAAGTTTGGGGTGGGTCTCATCTGGACGACACGCATTACCTGCGCATCGTCGTCCGCAACCTGCGCAAGAAAATCGAGGTTGATCCGACTCGGCCACGCATTCTGTTGACCGAGCTCGGGGTTGGCTATCGACTCGGCAGCTAGTGTCCCGATACCGAGGAAGCCGAGTCGGAGCGTGTGCGGCGCATGCTACCAAACGGACAGCGTTCGACTTACGTAAAATTTACGGATGCTTCATCGAAAGATACTCGCGGCCTTACGTCCCTGCTCCTAGCCTTTCTCTCCACAACTGAACGCAAGCCACTGGCGCAAAACGGTTTTTACCAACCGGGCCAAGCGAGCTTTCGGCGGCCGAGAAAGCTGGGCGATGTCCCCTACGATTTTACAGCCGTTGGTGAAGGCGCCGGGGCGCAAATCCAACGCGCCACGCGCGGCGCGACCCGTCGCACGCATCCCTCGCCAGGCACTGATCGACCGGCGCGATCACTGCATGGTCGCGATCTCGCGGTTCTGGTCCCAGCCAGGCGACAGGGGCAGCCTTTTCGAAAAAGCGCGGCAATTGCTGACGCGACATTGGTCCGCGGCGTCGTGGCGAGCCCGCGCAGATATCCTGCGTACCGCTGAGTGGCTCATCGGCATTGGCACGAAGGGTGCGGATCCCACCTCGATCAGCCCTGTTGGTGCCCGCGTGACTCGCTCCGCTCTCGATCGATCAGGCGACGATCGAAACCGGGGCGTATGAGGCTGCTGCATTGGAGGCTCCTTCCAATGACGCCTTGGACGATCTTCCTCGACATTATCCCCGTGTTGGCGCTGGGTCTTGCGATCGTGAGCCTTCCATTGATCGCCGATGGCCCGCCCCGGCGCCGTGACCCCGCCAAGGAATAACCGTCACGACCCGAGGAGCGAGAACGCCAGCGCCAAGGACCACATGGCAATGGCAATCAAGGACGTCCACTTCGCGAAGGTGAGATAGGTCTCGCGCAGCACGGTCGAACTCGCCCACTGGGCATAAGCCTCCGGTGGACGGACCTCTTCGGCCAGGTAAAGCCACATCTCGGTTCTGCGATAGTTCTTGGTCAGGGCCTCGTGCGCCTTGAACACGAGGATGCCGGCCATCAGCGTGGTCAGAAATCCGCCCGCCTGGAAGGCCGCGCGCGGCTCGAACGACAAGCCGATCATCACGCAGAAGATGGCAAGCGAACCGAAGCCGCACGCGCGCAGCACCGTCGCGAATGCGGCCTGTCGCATGTGTTCCATGGCGCCCCCGCGGATGGGAAACGGGTCCGGCGCTGTGATCTTGCCGCGAATCCGCCGGCGACGCCATCACAAGCAGGTGTTTGCGGGGCAGCCTTGCGGGGAGCTGGAGGTTCAAAGCCGAGTGCTGAAGAAATTTCCCATCGCGGGAAGGGTGAGGAGGGCGGTCCCAGCCAGCCAGATCCACAGCGAGACTTCGGTGGAATCTTCCTTTGCCCCGATGATGTGCTCGTAGATGGCGGCGGGAATGCCGCCGAGAATGATGGTCGCGGTCGAGACCATCAGCGAGGCGAACATCAGCGTCAATCCCACGCTCCCGAACAAGAGCGCCGGGGAGAGGATTTGCGCGTGAAGGAGCGCGAACAGCAGCCAGGTCTGGTTGAACAGACCATTCACCACTCCGAAGAGGGCGATGCCGATATAGTAGAACGTGCGATCCATGGTGTGGCTCAGCTCGCCTTGGGGACTGCGCCGAGCAGCAGGAACAGGTACAGCAGGCCGACGCGCAGCCAGAACAGCCACACGACGCCGAACAGCCAGACCACGACCGGCGCCGCGGCTTTCGGCGTCACCGGCGCAATCAGCGCGACGAACGGATCGGTGATGCGGCAGAAGAACCGCCAGATGTAGTTCGAGGAATCCGGCACCACGATCAGCCCGAGCAGCGCGCGGCCGAGCAGCGTGTACATCAGCGCCGCCAGAACGAAGTTCGGCAGATGGAAGTACCAATAGGTCAGGAGCGGATTGGACGTGCCCACGGGGCCCCGGCGGTTGAGACATCAGGCGGCCGCGCGCATTCAATCAAAGAAAGAAAGCCGTGGACAGCACGCCGGAAAAGAAGCGGGGCCCTGAGGGGCCCCGCGTATTTGGACCCGACGCAAGCGTCAGGTCTTTTCCTCCAGCACCGTGCGCCCGCGCGGCTTGCGGATCTCGTCGATGAGGGCCTGCATTTCCCTCGACGGTTCCTTGCCCATGAGGCTGACCACGATGATCACCAGGAAGCCGAGCGGCATGCCCAGCAATCCGCAGTTGATGTTGTTGAGATCGAACCAGCCGACCCTGTTGGCCAGCGGGTTTGCCGCGCTCGCCGGGAAGTCGGCGAGCCATTTCGGATCGGCCATGACCTGGGCAACATTGATCAGGGCTTGGCCGGTCTCGGGGTTCAGCAGCGAGGTCATCCCGAAGTAGGTAACGCCCGCCTGCGGGAAATACCTCGAGACCACGAGGTAGAACAGGCATATGCCCCAGCCGGCGATGATCCCGCAGATAGCCCCGGTGGTGGTCGCGCGTTTCCACCAGATGCCGAGCACGATCGCCGGGAAATTGCCGGCCATCGCGAGAGAAAACGCCCAGCCCACCATGGCCAATATGTCCGACGGTTTCGTTGCAGCAAGAGCCGCCGAAAGTACGGCCACGAAGAACAACAGCACCCGGGCCACCGTGAGCCGACGGATGGTCGGCGCACTCGGGTCGAGCATCTTGTAGTAGATGTCGTGACTGAGGGCGTTGGCAATGGCGAGCAGGAGCCCGTCGGCGGTGGAGAGCGCTGCCGCCAGTCCGCCGGCCGCGACCAGGCCGGAGATCACATACGGAAGGCCCGCGATCTCCGGCGTGGAGAGCACGATCACGTCCGTGTTGATGACGAAGTCCTGGAAGCGGAGGACGCCGGAGTGACCGGCGATCGCTTTGCACGCATCGATAGCGGTCTGCAGGGTCGCTGCATTCTTGCCGCAGATTTGGATCAGTCCGAGTTCACCCCACTGGAATATCCACGGTTTCATGGCATCGATGTTGGCGCCGATGATGTTGGTATAGACCTCAAGCTTCGAGAACGCCGCATAGGCCGGCGCCGAGAAGTAGAGCAGGAAGATGAACAGCAGCGACCACGCCACCGACTGGCGCGCTTCACGCACCGACGGCGTGGTGAAGTAGCGCATGAGGATGTGCGGCAGCGACGCCGTGCCGACCATCATACAGAAGATGATCCCAAAAAAGTTCAGCGGCGTGTAGTTCATGAAGGGCTGGATGTGCGGCCGCAGCGTCCCGGCCGGACAGGCCTGTTGCGTGCACAGCACCGCGAGCCCGTCTTTCACCAATTGCTGCTCGCGGGCGGTGATTTCCGCAATTGCCTTTCCGTACGTCAGTTCGGGGATCGGAATGCCGAAATGCTGTGTTGACAGGATGACGATCGGCGTGAGGTAGGCCACGATCAGGACGATATACTGCGCAATCTGCGTCCAGGTGACCGCCCGCATGCCGCCCAGCATCGCACAGAGCAGGATGCCGACGAGGCCGGCGAATACCGCGAGCTCGAACTGCATGCCGAGGAAGCGCGAGGCGATGAGGCCGGTGCCGTAGATCTGCGCGGTCACGTAGGTGAACGAGCAGCAGACGAGTACGATCACCCCGAGGAAACGGGCGAAGTTGCCGCCGTATCGGAACGACAGGAAGTCGGGCACGGTATAGGCGCCGAACTTGCGCAGATAGGGGCCGACCAGGATCGACACCAGCACGAAGCCGCCAGTCCAGCCAAGCACCCAGGCAAGGCCGTCGTAGCCGAGCAGGAATAGCGTGCCGGCCATGCCGACGAACGAGGCCGCCGACATCCAGTCGGCGCCGGTCGCCATGCCGTTGTAGAGTGCTGGCACCCGCCGGCCGGCGACGTAGTACTCGGAAATCTGTGCTGTGCGCGTCGCGACGCCGATGATGGCGTAAACCGCGAGGGTGAAGAACACGAAGAAATAGCCGAGGATTTTGTTTGGAACCCCCATCTGCTCGAGGATCGCGAGCAGGACGATGAATGCGATGAAGCCGCCGGTATAGGTGCCGTACATCCGGCCGAGCTGCTTGTAAAAGGCGTCCGTAGCGGCAGTAGTCTGAGTAGCCATGATCCGTCCCCCCTCAGTCGTCTTCCGCGACGCCGAACTCGCGATCGATCTTGTCCTGCTGCTTCGCGAAGATGAACAGCTGGACGACGAACACGATCAGCGAGCCCTGCGCGGCCATGTAGAAGCCGAGCGGGAAGTCGACGACGGGGATCGTGATCTTGTTGAGCGGGACGACGAACATGTGGATGATGTAGCCGAAGAAGAACCAGATCCCGAGATGCATCAGCATCAGGTTGGTCGTCTTCCGCCAGTGCGCCTCGTCGTTGGCGCTCGTGCGGGATGGAGTGCTTGGTTGAGCCATGGATTGGTACCCTCCCTGTCGTCAGTTCGCCCGGAGCCGGGAGCCGATGTGAATATTCACGGGACGCCGATCATCGGCTACGGCGGCGCCCTCCTTGTGCCATTGCTGCGGCCCCGCTCTTGGGTCGGGTTGCGAAGCAGCGGAAAAGGCTACCATCGGCGCGGCCGTCGCCCTTATAAGACTTTCGGACTAGAGCCGGGCCTTACCGCCTTGAAGTTATTGCGCTGATGGGGCGTGGTGGGGAGGGGCGCAACGCCGGTTGCCAAAGCCCATTCCGGAGGGACCCTTGGGGCTGTTCGAGCTATTTCGCCGCCGCCCGCCGATCCGCGATGCGCAAGCGTTGGCCGACTTCATCGACCGCCAGGCCGCCTTCCTGATGCAAAAAGGCCTTTACGAATACTCCCGCGCACGCGCGGGACCTTATGCCAAGGTTCTTTTTCGCGAGTCGGGTTTTCAGACAGCCGTGGAGGAATCGCGCTGGCGGGCCTACCCGCTCGGGCTTGCCATGGTGGCGGAAGTGGTCGAGGGCGTGCTGCGTCCCCACGCTGCCGACCGGCATCGCCAGCTCGATGCACTCAGTGAGCTCGTCCTTTCCGTCTTCGACCGCTATGCGGTTCCGGCGTCGCTTGGCAAGCAGGAATGGAGCGAGGCGCGCATCGAACTGACGCGCCGGCTTCAACTGATCGGCATGCACGCGCCCAAGCGGGCCTTCGACATTTGCGAGCCTTGGACGGAAACCTATTTCAGTCTCATGCCGATCCACGAGAGGCTGCGTGGACACGATTTCCCGACCATCCGCAATTATCTCAGGGTGACGCTGTGCAATATCCATGACGAATTCAGCAAGCGCATGGATGCGCAGGCGTTGGCCGCGATGCTGCACCGCCACGGCGCCTGATGGGTCACGACGCCGCAGGCGGGCGGAGCAAATCTGATGGCAGACATCGGCGGAGCGACACCTCTCATCGCGCTCGACGCGGTGGTCATCGACAGCGAGACGACCAGCCTCGATCCGGCGAAGGCTCGGATCGTCGAAATCGCGGCGGTGCGGCTGACGGCTGGGCGGGTCGACTCCGCCGACCCGTTCCGCCGCCTCGTTCGTCCGGACGAACCGATTCCAGCAGCGGCCGTCGCGATACATCATATCGATGATGGCAAGGTCGCAGACGCGCCTGCTTTCGAGCAAGTCTGGCCGGAGCTGCTGGCCTTTATGGGCGAGACCGTGCTGATCGGGCACTCGCTCGGCTTCGATCTTGCCGTGCTCAAGCGCGAATGCCAGCGCGCGGAAACTCCATTCCGCCCCCTGCGCACGCTCGATATCCGGCTGCTCGCTCAGGTCGTCCAGCCCAATCTCGCGAGCTTCACGCTCGAGGGACTGTCATCCTGGCTCGGTGTCGAGATCAAGGAGCGCCATTCGGCGCTTGGCGACGCGGTCGCGACGGCGCACATCTTCTCCGCGCTGGTGCCCAGGC
>Ga0307296_10001891_pt1 | contig 10648 bp, 17 predicted proteins | sample ER_DNA_153_FD_194467 | JGI IMG/M metagenome (GOLD analysis project Ga0307296, IMG submission 194467) | Bulk soil microbial communities from the East River watershed near Crested Butte, Colorado, United States - ER_DNA_153 | ecosystem: Environmental > Terrestrial > Soil > Floodplain | place... | reverse complement strand
CCCGACGACGGGATCGGCGAGATCTTCCTGAAGTCGTCCAAGCAGGGCTCGACGCTGGCGGGGATCACCGACGCGTTCTCGATCGCGGTCTCGATCGGCCTGCAGTACGGTGTGCCGCTCGAGACCTACGTGTCCAAGTTCATCAACATGAAGTTCGAGCCGAGCGGGATGACCAACGACCCGGACATCCGGTTCGCGACGTCGCTGGTGGACTACGTGTTCCGCCGGCTGGCGCTCGACCACTTGCCGATCGAGCAGCGCGAGGCGCTCGGCATCCGGTCGATCGACGAGCGCAAGGAGACGGCGGCGGCCGAGGCGGCCGAGAAGCTCGGCACCACGGTCGAGGAGGTCATCGCCGCCGTGAAGGCCGAGGCGCCCCCGTCGCTCCCGATCGTGGAGTCCTCCGGCGTGCCGCAGGCCAACGCCGCGGACGCGCCGCTCTGCTACACGTGCGGCTCGAAGATGCTCCCGGCCGGCTCCTGCTATGTCTGCCCCTCCTGCGGCTCGACGAGCGGCTGCTCGTAACCGGCGCGGCGGGCCGGGGCCGACGCTCCGGCCCGCCCGCGTTGGGCTAGGCTCGCGGCGATGGCGCATCGGCTCACCGGGATCCACCACATCCAGCTCGCGATGCCGGTCGGCGAGGAGGAGGCCGGCCGCCGCTTCTACGGCGAGCTGCTCGGGCTTCCCGAGGTGCCCAAGCCGAGCGAGCTCGCGCCGCGGGGTGGTCTGTGGTTCCGCTCGGAGGGGCTGGAGGTGCACCTCGGCGTCGAACGCGCGGACTTCCGCCCCGCCACCAAGGCGCATCCCGCGTTCCTGGTGACCGGGCTCGACGAGCTGCGCGAGCGGCTCGAGGGCGACGGGTACCGGATCGACGAAGACGTCCAGCTCGAGGGGTTCCGCCGGTTCCACGTGCGCGATCCGTTCGGCAACCGCCTCGAGCTCGTCGAACCCGCGTGACCGAGCTCGCGTTCCGGCGCCTGGACCCCGAAGCGATCCTGCCCGAACGGGCGCATCCCGGAGACGCCGGGTTCGATCTCCGCTCGATCGAGGATGTCGAGGTAGGCCCGGGGGAGCGCACTATGGTCCGGACCGGGCTCGCGGTCGCGATCCCGGACGGGCACGCGGGCCTGGTGCTCCCCAGGAGCGGGCTGGCGACCAAGCACGGGCTCACGCTCGCGAACGCCCCGGGCCTGATCGACGCGGGGTACCGGGGGGAGCTGATCTGCTCGCTCGTGAACCTGGACCGGGACGAGAGCGTCAAGATCGCACGCGGGGACCGGATCGCCCAGCTCGTGATCGTGGCCGTGCCCGAACTCGGACCCGCCTGGGTCGACGACCTGCCGCCGGCCAGCCGGGGGGAGGGTGGGTTCGGATCGACCGGGAGGTAAAGGACGGTTGAAGCCCCGCGCCCGAGGCGCCTAGACTCGAAGCTCAACGCGGACGTGGCTCAGCGGTAGAGCACCACCTTGCCAAGGTGGGGGTCGCGGGTTCGAATCCCGTCGTCCGCTCCACACATACCCGCAGGTCAGCGGGTGTTTTCGTGGCTCGCCATTCCGCGTGCGACGCGGTTCTTCCCGTCTCCGTCCCGCATCTGTCCCGCGGTCGTCACGGCCCCGACGGCGAGTCGAGCCTGCACAAGCGCGTCGATCGCATCCGCGAGGTCGCGGCCGGCGTCCTCGTAGAGGCGACCTCGATCGAGTCTCGAGGAAGCTCGTGCTCGACTGCTCCGAAGGCGGTCAGACGGTGCATTGGGTGGTGACCGGCTTCGGCGTTTCACCCGGGCATTCGGCGCTTCGTGAGCCCGCGCCGCGAAGATGCATACTCGTCGGCCTACGAGGGGAGAGGGACGCGACAGACACGACCTGCGCAGGAGAGAAGGGGGGCCATGGTCCTGAGGATTCCGGTGAAAGCACGAGCCGGAGACGGAAGAACTCCGACTCAGCGGTGGAGCAATCGCCTCGCCGGGAATGGAAGGCTTGTTCTCGCCCCTAGATCGCCGACGAGCGGACACCGTCGGCCTCGATCAGCAGAAGATGCTTACGCCCCCCGGCCCAATCATTAGTCCGATGATGATGAGGACGATGCCGTAGAGCACGGCGCCACGGATTAGCGTGACGATCCCACCGATAACGAAGATCGCCGCGATGATCCACAGGATCGTCGCGACGCCTCCCCCACAGTCCCTCGCTGCGATCAGGAACAGATCCATGTTGCTCTCCCTTCCGACGGAGCCAATCGGCCCATACCCGCTGAACCCCGGCGCAAGCGTCTGAGGCACTCGATCTCGTTTCAGGCTGGTGACCGGACGGGTGGGTCGAGATGGGATCGGGGGCTCGATTGAGGTTCGAGCCGAGAACCGCGGGTATCACATCTCTCGTGGAGGAACGTGCAACAGAAGCGCGGAGTCAGCGTGGGGTTGGAACTGAGAGCCCTTCCCAGGCTCGGATGCATAGGCGGCTCCGCGGCCGGTTGCCCCTCGGTGGACTCCTCGGGGCGATTGCTGGTGTCATGGTCGGAGCCCTGGTCGGACTCCTCTTCTTCGATCGCTCAGCGGCCATCCTTACGTCGATCCTTGCATCGGCGGTCTTTGGTTTGGGCGTAGGCATGTTGGTGGCCGGATACTCGAGCCTTGAGTCGCCTGATCCTGGTGCTGAGCCCTCTGACACGGTCCGGCCCGTCGCAGATCGCCCGGAGGTTGTGAGGGAAGAACACGCGGACCCTCCGGGCCCCAACCAGATGCTCGAGGACTGAACCGCTGGAAGCTGCGCGCCGTCAGCCGAGCTCAGCCTGACGCGCCGCAACGACAAGAGCGTGCGCTAGCCGCGCCTACGATCCCTCGTTGATGAGTCCGAGAATGGAGACTGCGAGAGCGTGGACCTTGCTACGATGATTTCTTCCGCGCGGCGGCCTTGCCGCCCTTCCGCCCCGCCGCCTTTTTCTGTGCGGTCGTCCCGCCCTGCTTGGAGTTGCCTCCCGAACCGGACTTCTTGCCACCACGGCTCGACGCCCCCGGGGAGTTGGCGATCCGCGCCGCTCGCTCCTTGGACATCCCCTTGTCCTTGAGAGCTTCGTACTGTCGCTCGTTCTTGACGCTCGGTCGCTTGTCGGGCATCGCCGGCCTCCTTCCTCCATGGGTACAGGTTCGCGTCAGCTGGCCTTCCTCGACGCCTCCCGTTGCTTCAACTCCGGCAGCACCTCCTCGGCGAGGAACCCCAAGCCCTTCTCCTGATCGGGTCCGACCTGATGGATGAAGATGTGGTCGTAGCCGGCGACCTCGTACGTACCGATCGCCTCCAGATACTTGGAGGCGTCGGGTCCACAGACGACGACCTCCTTCAGCTGATCCCTCGTGACCATCTCGGCCGCCTGCTCAAAATGTCGAGGCAGCGGGAGTTCCTGCATCAGCTCCCCCTTCACGGCGGCAGTCGGCCACCATCTCATGGCGGTATCGAGCGCCGTGCGCTCGTCCGGCGCCCAACAGACGGTGAGTTGTCCAAGCTTCGGCTTGGTCGAGCCGCCGTGCTCTACGAAGCTCGCGACCACTTCCTGCTCCGGCGCCGTCCCGATGAGACCGTCTCCGAGTTCGGCTGCGAACTCCGCCGCGATCCGTCCGGCGGCGGCGACGTAGATCGGCGGAGGCTCCGCAGGAAGAGTGAACAGCTCTGCGTCGATCACCTGATAGCCAGGCCCCCGGTGCTCGATGAGCCCGCCCGCCCAAAGGCTACGTATGACCGCGATCGCCTCCTTGAGGAGTTCTCGTCGTTCGTTGGCAGACGGCCAGCGTTGTCCAGTCACGTGCTCGTTGAGGTTTTCTCCGGTACCCACACCGAGGAAGAACCGACCCGGCATCATCTCGGTCACGGTGGCGGCCGCCTGGGCCACGATCGCCGGATGGATCCTGATTAGCGAGCAAGTGACTGCGGTCCCAACGCGGATCTGGCTGGTGGCCTCAGCAATCGCCCCCAACACGGACCAGACGAACGGGCTATTGCCCTGCTGCGACGTCCATGGATGGAAATGGTCGGAGATCGTCGCGAACGAGAAACCCGCCTCTTCCGCTGCACATGCGAGATGCACGAGATCCTTAGGGCCCTGTTCCTCCGAGGAAAGCGTGAAGCCGATCTCCACCGAGCTGTCAGCCTCCTAAGCCTGTCGCCTAACGTTGTTCCCGCGGGTAGATTTCCCAAAACGACTTCGTCGCTCCGTCGTTGAGACTTGCCAACGCCGAGGAGCTCGGCGACATCGACCAAGCGAAGGAGCTTCCGGCGGCGTCAGTCTGAAGCAACCGGCAGTGCCCTCGTCGGCAGGTCATGTGCGGCTGAACGGAAGGAGCTTCCAGACGAATAGGCCAGTCAGCTTTGGGAAAGAGAGGCAAAGAGCTGGTTGAGTTCGATCCGCGACAGGAGGGCGAAATGCCGAAACGGAAGGGTGTGACCAACACCGTGGTCAGGGCGGGAAAGAAGGTGCTTGCGACCGACGCAGCGCAAGGCGTCGTCGGGGCCGTCTCCGACAAGATGGAGGAGATCGCTGTCGACAAGGCGGATGATGCCGCCGAAATCGTCAAGGAGAAGGCCGCAAGAGCTGGCGGCCGCAGGCCCAGCTCGAGGAGGTCAGCCACCACTCGGAAGGCCGGTGCCAGGAAGAGCGGAGCCCGCAAGACCACCGCCCGGAAGACCGGTGCTCGGAAGGCCGGAACCCGCAAGACCACCACTCGGAAGACCGGTGCTCGGAAGGCCGGTGCCCGGAAGACCAGTGCCCGCAAGACCACCGCTCGCAAGACCGGTGCTCGGAAGTCCACCACTCGGAAGATTGGTGCTCGGAAGTCCACCATTCGGAAGATTGGTGCTAGGAAAACCGGTGCAAGGAAGACCGGTGCTAGGAAGACAAGCGCCAGGAAGACCGGTGCCCGGAAGACAAGCGCCAGGAAGACAAGCGCCAGGAAAACAAGCGCCAGGAAGACCGGTGCCCGGAAGACAAGCGCCAGGAAGACAAGCGCCAGGAAAACAAGCGCCAGGAAGACAAGGGCCAGGAAGCGTTCTTTGTAATGACCGGGTACGCGAAGTCCCTTTGGGCCTCTATCCAAGGGGATCCGGTATTCATGCAACGGCTGAACGGGTGGCTGACGATCTTCTAGATCGCCATGATCCCGATCTCGATCGCAACGCACTGGATCAATAGCGTCACTTACGTCGCCGCTCTCTCCCTGTGGGCTCTCGTGTCGGGTCACTGGTCGGCCTGGCAGGCTGCCCGGGTGGAGGTCGCCCAGAAGAAGCAAGAGGAGCGCAGGGCGGCGGAGGACATGGCTGGCGAGATCGTGGAGCGTGTCGTGGAAGAGACCACCGTGGAGAAGCAGAGGTAGACGTGGAACAGCACGACTGCCAGCCACCCGAAGTGCAACTCGCAGTCGACGAGCTTCCCAAACCGTGGAAGTGCCCGATTGCGGTGATATCTGGGAGGCCCGTACTGTGACACCCGAGGGCTGGGCTGAGTGGCTTCGGCGTGGCAAGGAAAGGTGACAGCGAACGCCTTCGGACCGCTGGCATTGTCCGACCGGGCTGCTTCTCGGCTAGGGCAGGGACGGCGACGGATGCTTATGTCGGGCTTTCCTTAACTCCGCCTAGGAACGGGTACTTGAAGTACGGGTTGTCGGACCCGGCTAGGGAGGCGCGTGGCGGCACGCCGTTGCGGGGCTTTCCCTTGCAAGGTTCGGCTGCGCCTGTCGTGACCGGGTGCCGCGGGCCATACTCCACCCATGAGCACACGCGAGGAACGGATGGCGAAGAACGAGGCTGCCTCACGAGAGACCAATGAGGAGGTCGAAGAGGCGCACCGAGTTGATCCGCCCGCCAGGCGCATCCAGATCTCGTGCGAATGCGCGCTCAAGGATTGCGGTCGCGTTCTCACCATCACTTTGGACGAATACCGACACGTTCGGATGGATCCCCGGCAGTTCGCCGTCGTGCCGGAGCACTTCATCGGTGACATCGAGCGGATCGTCTACGAGAACGACCGTTTCGCCGTCGTGGCCAAACGTGAGGGAACGCCGGCAGACGTGGCGAGAGACGAGAATCCGCGAGGGTAAGAAGAGCGCCTCCGCGGCCGTCGCGTCCCAGCTGGAACAAGTGAGGATTGCGCTTCAAGCTTGCCGTTCAAATCCTCTGGTCCTTCTTGGACAGCAGCGCGATCCACTGCTTCATCAAGACCTGCCAGGTCACGGGTCATCGAGTCGTCCTTCGGAACGCAACACCTGCTGTTCGCCGCGTCCCGGAGTTGGCCGACGCCAAGGCAGAGCGTGAAGCGTGGATGTTCGATGGATCCTGACTCCTAGGCCCTGGTAGCGGAAGCCTGGGGCCCCTCACTGGGATAACCCGCAGAGCTTTGCTCGTTACGCGGCCGAGGACCGCTGCCGCATCAACTCTTCCTTGCGCGCCTCCATGTACTCGCCGAGCTGGGCCAGCTCGTCCTCGTCGAATACCTGCTTCGCCTGCTCGAACATCTCGCCCTCTTCTTCCTCGATGTGGTGCTCGAGGTTCTCCTTCATGACCTTGAACTTCGCGCCCCATTGCTCGTCGTCGTAAGCCACGCCCTCGAGCTCGGCGATGACCGTGTCTACGACGTGGTGCTCCTCGTATGCCTCCAAGGCGATCTCCTTGGTCTTGGGGTGGTCCTTCAATGCGGGGTAGAAGATCTCTTCCTCGATCGCCTCGTGAACGACGAGTTCCTGCTTTACCTTCGTGAACAGCTCCTCGCGGGTCTTCACGCCACGTTCGGTTGTCGACTCGAGCTCCGCGAGCATCTTCTTGACCTTCTGGTGGTCCTCTTTGAGCAGAATCATCGCGTTCATCGGTCTTCTCCTCGCTCCAGGGGCCTCGATCAGCCATCCCAGCCTAGTGATCTACCTGGTGATTCCTGTTCAACCTCCGGGATCCCTACGACATCGCTGCTGCGTGCGTGAGGGGTTTCCGGTGCGGCAGTTCGCCGGATCTCCGATGCCTTCGCATCTGCGCGCTGACTGACACGTTCCCAATATCCACGCGCGGTCTGGATGCCGCCCCCACCGAAGGCAACGATCGCTACACCAACGATGATGGCCAGTAGAGCGTAGAAGAGACCGTTGACGATCTCCGGCGCGATCTGCAGCTGATTCAGGGCCGCGAAGACCCCGATGACGAGGATGGCCATTCCTGCCACACGGGCGATCCATTCGCCCCCGGAGACTTCGCCCAGCGCGGCAGCCAGCAGGTCGGTCACGACCTTGGCCAACGCCGCGACGATCACCAGGATGACGACCGCTGCAAACAGATTCGGCAGGTACGCGATGATGCCTCGGATCAGGTCACTAACGGGGTTGGGACCGAACACACCGAAGGCGAGCTGCAGCGAGATCAGGAATACCGCCCAGAAGGCAACGACGGACAAGATGTCGGAGGCATCGAACTTTGACCGGTCGAGCGCGGCCTTGAGTGCTCCTCGCTCGACCCACCTGTCGAAGCCGATCCGCTCGAGGAGCCCATCCACCACCTTCGCAACCAGCTTCGCTACGAAGTAGCCGATGATCAGGATGGCCAGGAATCCAAGCAGTTTCGGAATGAACGTCGCGATGCGCTCCCAAGCCTCGGTCAATCCGCTCTCGATGTCGATGGCAAGCATGGCTGAACGTCTCCTCTCGTTTCGCGGGCCGCGAAATGCACAAGCTGGCTACCCAATCTGCGGCCTGGCAATCGGGATCGGCCACGCATTGCGGAGAAGATCCAGTTTGCATGACGCATCGCACACGCGATGGTCGACGCCTTTGATCGGTTTGAGCTGCTTCGCGGGCTGGCAGACTTTTAGTTTCCTACTTCTAGGGAGAGGGTAGGAACCAGGTCTTGCTACAGGGAGGACGTCCGCCTAGCCCCTCGCAGGCGGGCGTCCTCCGCTTTGTCAGCTAAACGAGCGAAAGGAGCCATGGATGAGCATCGAACTTCAACTGACTACGGGCGATGAAGAATGGACGTTCAATCTGGCCGAGGCGGTCGTTCCAAGCTCCGGTGACGCCTTGACTATCGACAATCCGGACGGAGACCCGCGTAACTTCCTGATACTGAGCAGGAGAATCACCCTCACAGAGGGCGATACGGTTGGATCAGTCATGGTCGGCATCAACCTGGAGCCCGCTTAGGGACGATCCCAGTTATCAACACGGGGTCGACGCGCCACCGGGCCGTAACGGGCATGGCGCGTTCCAACTCCCGATCGACCTCGCTCATGACTCGTACACAGCCCCATGCCGACCCGCAGCCTGGCACGGCGGCACGGCGATCTGACCCATGATGATCGTCGTTCCTGACCCGCGCGGCTCCCGATTCCGGGTACATGGACTCGTGACGTGATCGAACTGAAAGGACGGAGCGATGAGCGGACTCGATGGCTACCTGAACGACCACCTCGCCGGCGCTGCAGCAGCGGTCCGGCTCGCCGAGCGATGCCGCGCGAGGGAGCCCCTGAGTGAGATCGGGCGCGTGCTCCAAGGCCTGCTCATCGAGATCGAGGAGGACCGCGGCGTCCTCCAACGAGTGATCAAGTCCTTCGGCGGTTCGGCCAGCCCCGTCAAGCGGGCGAGCGCCGTGGGGATGGAGCGACTCGGCAGCCTGCGGATGGCGCTGCCGGTGCTCGGGCCGGGATCGGGCGGGGCGGCTCGGCTCGAGGAGCTCGAGGTGCTGAGCCTGGGTATCGAGGGCAAGCGGATGCTCTGGAAGGTCCTCGGGAGCCTCGCGAACTCGGACGGGCGACTCGTCGGGTTCGATTTCGCCGGGCTCGAACGTCGGGCCGAGTCCCAACGCCGTCGTCTGGAACCCTCTCGACTAGAGCTCGCGTCCGCTGCGCTCGCAGGTTGACCCCATCCCTGTCGCAGACGGACTAACCGCACACCTGAACCCGTCGTCGCGGAGGTGAGTTCCGCACGGTTCGCGAGATTAACGTGCACAGCCGGATGAAATGCTCGATGGACGTTGCCCAATGTATGTCTACTGCCAATCCTGGGCACCTGACCAGCACATACAGGTGCGTGCTGGGTCAACAACCCAGAATAGCCAACTTGGGCAGTCTATCCATCCGGCCCCAACGCCTCGGCGCCAGCCTTCAGGAGGTCATCAAGGGCCTGAACGATCTCCTCTGCTGAGACTGCTCTCCCGAGGCGGTCCTGCAAGTCGGGACGAGCTTCTGAACCAACGCGGATAAGCTCATCCTCTGCATCCCCAAGTGTGAGCTCGGCCAGCTCGGTGATCTCGTACTTGGTATCGTCGCCTCTGCGCCAAGCCTCGAGTGCTTTCCGCCCTTCGGGCGTCGCGAGGAGCTGCTCCTCGGTGAGACAGTCCCCTTCGTCCCACCTGATCGCCGGCCCGCCGGCGACGCCCTCGGCCAGGATCTGAAGCGGAGCGTCTTCCACGGCAAAGACCCTCATTTGCGGCTTTCTCCTCGTTCGGGAATCGTCCCTCAGATGGAGAGAACGATTCTCCTGACGGAGAGTTGCGCGGAGAAGTTCAACGGCCAGAGGAAGGACTAGACGGACCAGCCTCTCTCGGGGACGTTGCTACGCGGCCCCCCCAGTTCCGGGAGAACACATAGCCGGCCTCTCGCAGCATCCCCACGAGCACCGCCCGGAGCATCCGGTCTTTCTCGCAGTCGATCAGGAGCTCGGCGAAGGCGCGGCCTGCGGATAACTCCAGAACTCGCCGATCCGGTCTGCGCGACCGAAGTCGGGGACCATCAGGACGTGGAGAAGCTTCGCCGAGCCTCCGCCTAAGTGGCGAATTGGGCGACCAGAACCAAGTACGCAACCACGCCGCCGATGAGAGCGACAGACCAGACAAGCTCCTCCAGCAGCGTGTGGTCTCGGTCAGCGGGATTCGGCGCGGGTTCGTCGCTCATGACTCCTCCTTGACCACGCTCCGTGGTCGAGGCAGTCATACCCGTCCAGTTCAAGCGACGAAACCCTCCTGCTTCGATCTAGGGGGAAAGACCTAGAGCGCGTCGCGAGCGAAGAAGCCGAACGGACAGCCGCGCGGCCCGGTCCTCCCCCAGGTCGATCCGTAGCTCGCCGAGGCTCCGGGTCGGTAAGGCCGACGGAAATCTCGGCGAAACCGCAGGTGCGACCTGGATAGATGGACAGCCCCTCTGGAGGCTCTGCAGCGCAACGAGCCTCAAAGCTCATTGCCGTGAATACTCATTGGAGCTCGTGGGTATTACCGAAGTCCGCGGAGGATCCAAGGAGGGATCGCTCATGATGAATACCGATCTCTGGACATACCGAACCAACCTCCCGGGGACGAGGGAGGCGCTCGTCGGCTGTGACGTCGAGGCGCGAGACGGCTCGATCGGAAAGGTCGATGAGGCTACGCCCGATATGGGTCGCGCCCACATCGTGGTCGACACGGGTCCGTGGATTTTCGGCCGGAAGGTCGTTATCCCGGCCGGGACGATCGAGCGGATTGACGTCGATGACAAGAAGATTTTCGTCGCCCTGACGAAGGATCAGATCAAGGACTCGCCTGAGTACGACCCGACCCATTTCGATGCGGACTATCGGACGCGGCTCGGAACCTACTACGACCCATTCCTTTAACACAGCTGGCTGGCATCGAACGGTACGGGGGGCGGAATCGCCCCC
>Ga0307296_10001890_pt1 | contig 10649 bp, 7 predicted proteins | sample ER_DNA_153_FD_194467 | JGI IMG/M metagenome (GOLD analysis project Ga0307296, IMG submission 194467) | Bulk soil microbial communities from the East River watershed near Crested Butte, Colorado, United States - ER_DNA_153 | ecosystem: Environmental > Terrestrial > Soil > Floodplain | place: USA... | reverse complement strand
CCCCATTCTCGTGAAACAGTACGACGGGATCAATGAGATCGTACTCGATCACCATCCGTTGGACGTTGTCGGCTGGGACGGCTACTTCTATCCCTGGGCGTTCAACATCAACGACTTCGAGCCGATCGTGGGACGCGTGCACCAGCCGCCGCCAGTGCACCAGACTTTTCAGGGTGACGGATTCGTCGTCTGCTCATTCTGTCCGCGCCCTTATGATTTTCATCCCGAAGCTGTGCCCGCTCCCTACAATCACAGCAACGTGGATTCCGACGAAGTTCTGTATTATGCGTCGAGCGAATTCATGAGCCGGAAGGGAATCGAATTCGGCAGCATCACTCACCACCCGGACGGAATACCGCACGGTCCGCACCCAGGCCGCGCTGAAGCGAGCATTGGCGCGAAGTACACCGACGAGCTGGCGGTCATGATGGACAGCTTCCGCCCGCTCAAGGTCGCGAAGCAGGCGCTGGAAATAGAGGACAAGGAGTACCACAAGTCATGGCTGCAGGGGCAGCACGCGCAATTCAATCCTCCCACGAGCTGAGAGCCTGAAGCAGAAATGAGCGAGGCGCTGTGGACACCCTCGCCCGAGCGCGTCATCAAGGCGAACATGACCGAGTTCCTCCGCTACGTGGAGGAGCGCGGCGGGCCGCCCGTCCCCGACTATTCGGCCGACTCCTACTGGCAGCTCCACGAATGGTCGGTCAACAACCCCGAGCGATTCTGGTCGCTCATCTGGAGATTCTGCGGCATCGTCGGGCACCGTGGAACCGGCGGCGGTGCGGAACGCGTTGGTGTGGGCCTCGACAACATGGGGCCGCCCGATCCAGAGAAAGGCCCGCACTGGTTCCCCGACGCGAGCCTCAACTTCGCCGAGAATCTTCTCCGCTTCACTGAGGATGCGCCGGCACTGGCGTCGTGGAACGAGGAAGGCCACCAGCGCACTCTCACCTTCAAGGAGCTGCGCGAGGCGGTCGAAACGCTCGCGCTGGCACTGAGCGCCGCCGGCGTGGTGGCGGGCGATCGCGTCGCCGGTTGGCTGCCCAACATACCCGAAGCCGTCATCGCGATGCTCGCCGCCACATCGCTCGGCGCAATCTGGTCTTCGTGCTCACCGGACTTCGGTGCGCAGGGCGTGATGGACCGTTTCGGACAGATCGAGCCGAAGATACTGTTCGCCGCGGACGGATATCTCTACAACGGCAAAGAGATCGACCTCCTTCCGCGCCTGCGACAAATCGCGTTCAGGATTCAGTCGCTCGAGCACGTGGTGGTCACTCCGTACCGGAAGCAGATGCCGGATCTGGAGGGCGTCCGGAAAGGCACGCTCTGGTCGCGCTTTATCGCCGCGCAGTGGGGCATCGCGACAACCAGGAAGCAGACGCCGCCCGACGCAGGAACACAGAGGAAGACGCCTCCGCAAGGCGTTTTGCGAATCACTCCGGCTGAAGGGATCAAGCGCGAAGAGACGCAGCACTTCGAGGTCAAGCCGCCAGGGTTCGAGCGGTTTCCGTTCGATCACCCGCTCTACATCATGTACTCGTCGGGCACAACGGGCCTTCCCAAGTGCATGGTGCACAGCGCCGGCGGCACGCTCATCCAGCACCTCAAGGAGCTGATTCTTCACACCGATCTGAAGCGCGAAGACTGCATCTTCTACTACACGACCTGCGGCTGGATGATGTGGAACTGGCTGGTGAGCTCGCTCGGCGTGGGAGTGAAGACCGTCCTCTATGATGGCGCTCCCCTCTCTCCGACTCCCGAGATTTTATGGGAGATGGTCGATCGCGAGGGAATCACCATCTTCGGCACCAGCGCCAAGTACCTGGCGCTCCTCGAGAAGAGTGGCACCGAGCCGCGCAAGAATCACGACCTGTCGAAGCTGAAGGCGATCCTGTCGACCGGTAGTCCGCTGGCGCACCACAGCTTCGATTACGTCTACAAGAAGATCAAGTCGGATGTGCACCTCGCCAGCATCAGCGGAGGAAGCGACATCATCTCGTGCTTCGTGCTGGGGAATCCTATTCTCCCTGTCTATCGGGGAGAGATTCAGACGCCGGGACTGGGCATGGCGGTCGACGTATTCGATGACCGAGGGCGTCCGGTCAGACTCATTCCGGGTGAGCTCGTATGCACGAGACCGTTCCCCAGCATGCCAATCGCGTTCTGGGACGACCCGGATGGCGCCAAGTATCGCGCTGCCTACTTCGAGCATTTCCCGGGTGTCTGGCGCCACGGCGATTGGGCGGAGATAACGCGGAATCGCGGATACATCATCTACGGACGGAGCGACGCCACGCTCAATCCAGGCGGTGTGCGGATCGGAACCGCGGAGATCTACCGACAGGTCGAGCAGCTGCCCGAGGTAGTGGAGAGCGTGGCGGTAGGGCAGGAGATCGACGGGGGGGGCGGGTCGTCGGGCGACGTGCGCATCGTGCTGTTCGTGAAGCTTCAGCCGGGGTTGAGCCTCGACGAAACCCTGTGCGAGCGTATCACCTCACGGCTGCGGGAGAACACGACACCGCTGCACGTGCCCAAGAAGATCATTCAGGTCGAGGACATTCCGCGGACGATCAGCGGGAAGATCAGCGAGCTGGCGGTGCGCGAAGTGATTCACGGGCGACCGGTAAAAAACACGGAAGCGCTGGCGAATCCGCAGTCGCTAAGGTTTTATGAGAGGTTGGAAGAGCTGCGCTACTAGCGCAGCGAGAGGCTAGTGCTGCGCGACGGCAGACTGGCGCTTCGCATTTGCTGCAAGCGCATTCACCATGTCCTGGAGCTTTGGTCCGCGTCCAGGTTCGGGTGCGGCAAACGACAGAGCGGTGTGGTAATGGGATACACCGTAGGTCGCTCCCGACTTTCGCTCGACCGTAATGCCCCAATTCTTATCCGGGGAGTCATCCTCGGCCGGAGCGCCAGCACCCTCCTGCGGCAGAGCGTGGGCTTCCACTTCCGACAGGAAGCTCTTCCAGTCGGGTGAGCCCTTCACCTTTGCTTCGCAGACGGAGCTGATCCAGCGATCCTCGCCATAGTGCGAATCGCGCTTCGAGATCGGGCCACAGTCATAGCCGGCGCGCACGAAGTTGTCGACGCGGGTATCCGCGCTCGCTGGCGTCGACTCGTAGTACTGGTCCCACCACAGGAGCAGGCGGCCGGTTGTCGCGGTGCCCGACTGGCGAATGATCACCAGGTACTGTGGATTGCCGAAGCTCGAATACCAGATTCTGACTTCGCGCTCGCCCTTTCGAAGAGCCGCGCGAGACAGTGGGGCAAGGCCGACGGTCAGCGCGGCCGCATCCTTCGTCTCGAAGATCGCAGCCGAAATCAGGCCTGTGTCATTGGAGGCAAAAGCTGGGGCCTGCTGCGCGAAGGAGGAGCCCGGAATAGCGAGCAGGACGGAAGCAGCGATTGTAAGTCGGCTCATGCGTATACGACGCTTTAGGCAAAGCGAAGGTCACAGAATAGAACCTCATCCGCACGAAACGCGTAAACAATTGGTACGCTTGGAGTTAGCCTGTGGAAAGGGTCTCCAAACGGGTCTTGTTTTTACCGCTACAGCGAGCTCAGCCGCCTGCCGAAGACCTGGCAGTAGTACAGCCCTCCGGCCGAGGATCTGGCGATTGCGATGCCGGTTTCGAGGACATCGGAATTGAGGATATTTGCCCGGTGTCCCTTCGAGGTCATCCAACCCTGGACGACGGTCTCAGCGTCAGGGAAGCCCAGCGCCACGTTTTCGGCGAGCCGTCCGAACGGATAGGCGACGTAACGGGCGCGATCGGTCATCGTGGGGAGGCTCGCCTCGGGTATCACGTGCGCCATCTTCTGGAAATGCGCCATGTTTTGCGCCTGGATGTTCGCCATCTGATCCAGCTGGGCGTTGTAGACGAGATACGGCAGTCCCTGATGCCTGCGCTGTGCGTTGATCAGGTCGAAAATGCGGGATACGGTCGCAGCGTAACGACCGCTCGAAACCGGTGTTGCCGGTGCCGCCGGGGGCGACGCCACCGGAATCGTGCAGCCGCTGGCGATGAAAGCAGCGACGGCTGCGGAGAGTAATCTCGACGCATTCATCACTGTTATAACGAACCATCACGCCGTTCGTTCCAGCGATTCACGAATCTGGCGAGGCTCGAAGCTCGCCCGCTTCGCCGTGAACACCCGGAGCCATCTCGCGCTCTTGTAAAGCTCCTCTGAGAGCGATGGCAGGTTGATCGTTCCGATCCAGCCCTCGCCCGTGAGTCGCTCGACGCGTCCGCTGCGCCGCAGGACCGGGATGTCGAGTCCGAGCATCTCGGTCTTGGTGGGATAGTCGAGCAACAGCTCGCCGGGTGTGAGGCCGAGCTCCTTTGCGAGCTCGTTCTCCTTTGCGGCGACGCGAGCGCGATCGGTAGCGATCCATTCCACCTTGTCCACGTCGAGCTCCGCCGCGGGCCATTCCGCCGCCCGCTTGTAAAGCCTCCGTTCCTTGAGGGCGGCGAGCAGCGGCATCGGTCTCGCATTCTCGAGGCGGTGCATCAGACCCTCATCGGTGTAGCGTGAGAGGGATTGACCGTCTACGACTCCAGCCTGGAGCGCGTCTTCCACCAGTCGCTTGTACATCGCCGTCGCGCTGCGCACGGCGTGATGCCAGTAGACGTTCCGGTACATCTGATACTTCGCGAAGAGCAGCGACTCCAGCGCGGAAAGCGCCTTCTCCTGAACCCCGATTGCCGGGCGGCCGGTCTCGGGGTCGTCCACGAGAACCAGAGAGTTTGTCAGCCGATCGACGTCGATCTCTCCGTAAGGAACGCCGCACATGAACGCATCCCGTTTGAGGTATTCGATCTTGTCGAGGTCGAGCGAGCCGGAGATCAGTCCCTGCAACGCGCTCTCGCTGTGCCCGCGAATGAGGTCGAAGACCTTGCCCGGCGCGTCCCGCCCGAGACGCGCGGCAAGGAGCGACGCCACGCTTCCCTCTGTGATGAGAGGTCGCGCGACGGCCTCGTGGTGCAGCGCACCGATCTCCTCGAGGGCGTGCGAGAAGGGGTAGTGTCCAACATCGTGAAGGAGGGCCGCGCATCGGACAATCGCCTGCTCGTTCTCGCTGATCGACGCCGCGTCTTCAGCTTCGCAAAGGAGCGCCAGGGTGCGCCGGGACAGGTGGTGTGTCCCGAGCGCGTGCTCGAACCGCGAGTGTGTCGCGCCCGGGTAGACGAGATACGTCCATCCGAGCTGGCGTACGTATCTCAGTCGCTGAAAGACTTCGGTGTCGACGAGGCAGAGAGTGAGGTCGTCAACCCGAATGTTGTTCCAGACGGGGTCGCGCAGTATCTCGAAGTGCACGGCCCCTCCCCCCGCGCGGCGCGGGTTATCCTTTCGGACCAGCGTTCTTGATCGCCGGATCGACGCTTCCAAACTTCTCGAAGTTCTCGCGGAACATCCCCGTGAGCTTCTTCGCCTGGGCGTCGTAAGCGTTCGCATCCGGCCACGTGCGACGCGGATTGAGCACCCCTGTAGGAACGCCTTTCACTTCGACCGGAGTCGCCAGGCCGAAGAATGGATCTACCTGCCTCGCGACATCATCGATCTCACCCGCGAGCGCCGCGTTCACTATCGCGCGCGTGTACGCGAGCTTGATCCGCTTCCCGGTTCCATATGGGCCACCACTCCAGCCGGTGTTGATCAACCAGACGCTGGATCTGTGCTCGCGAAGAAGCTCCCCCAGCATCGACGCATACCTGGTCGGGTGCAGTACCAGGAAGGCGGCGCCGAAGCAGGCGCTGAACGTCGGCTGCGGCTCGCTGACGCCGCGCTCCGTACCGGCCACCTTCGCCGTATAGCCGGACAGGAAGTAATACATCGCCTGCTGTGGGGTGAGCTTCGCGATCGGGGGCAGAACGCCAAACGCGTCGGCCGTGAGAAAAACGACATTGTGCGGATGCCCGCCCCTGCCGCCTTCGACGTAGTTGCGGATGAAATGCAACGGATACGAAGCCCGGGTGTTCTCGGTGATCGACTGGTCAGCGAACTTCACGCTCTTTGTCGCCGGCTCGAGGACGACGTTCTCCAGCACCGTGCCGAACATCTGCGTGGTACGATAGATGTCTGGCTCGCTCTCGGGTGAGAGGTTTATCACCTTGGCGTAGCACCCACCCTCGAAGTTGAAGATTCCTGCCGCCGACCATCCATGCTCGTCATCGCCGATGAGACCGCGATTTGGATCCGCCGATAGTGTCGTCTTACCGGTTCCCGAGAGTCCGAAAAACAGAGCAGTATCGCCCGCTTTGCCGATGTTCGCCGAGCAGTGCATCGAGAGAACACCCTGCTTCGGAAGCAGGTAGTTCATCACGGTGAACATCGATTTCTTCAGCTCGCCCGCATAGCGCGTTCCTCCAATCAGGATCGTTCGCTCGGCGAGATTGAGAACGATGAAGGTTCCCGTGCGCGTGCCGTGGCGCGCGGGCTCGGCCTGGAATTCCGGGGCGTGCAGTACCGTGAAGTTGGGATCAAAGGTCGGCAGATCCGTCAGCTCCGGGCGGATGAACATGTTCCGCACGAACGCCATGTGCCACGCATTGGGCGAGACATAGCGCACCGAGAGGCGATACGCCTGGTCGGCACCGCAGTAGAGGTCCTCGACGAACAGCTCGCCCGACTCATTGAGATACCGGCGCACGTCGGTGAGCAGCAGCTGATACTTCTCTACCGAGATGGGCTGATTGACCTTGCCCCAGTCGACGTCCTTTTCGGATGCGGGCTCCTTCACCACGAACTTGTCGTTCGGGGAGCGGCCGGTGTGCGGCGTGGTGATGGCAACGAAAGGACCCGCATCCGCAAACTCGCCCTCGTCGCGCCGGGCGGCGGCCTTGAACAGCTCGGGCGCAACCAGATTCCAGTGGACTTCGCCGCGTGGCGCCAGTCCCTGTCTGGCCAGCCCGATGCTGCTCTCGCGCGCAGCCTCGGTGCGCTGCGGCCTCATCTCAGTTGCCATCGCTGGGCTTCCTCTCCGTCACCCGCTGCTGCGCATCCATCACCGCGACAGCGGCCATATTCACGATGTCCTGCACGTCGGCGCCCTGTTCGAGTACATGCACGGGAAGATTCATACCGACCAGGAACGGGCCGATCTTCGTAGCACCGCCGAGATGATGCAGGAGCTTGTACGCGATATTCCCGGCGCTCAAGTTTGGAAATATCAGGACGTTCGCCCGCTCTTTCAGTACGCTGAACGAATACGCGGACCGGAGGATGTTCTCGTCCATCGCCGTGTCCGCCTGCATCTCGCCATCGACAACGAGGGTCGGATCCCGCTTCCTCAGAATCGCGACGGCTCTCGCCACTTTCTCTGCCTCCGGGTGGCTCACCGACCCGAAATTCGAGAACGACAGCATGGCGATTTTCGGCGCGATACCGAAGGTGCGCACGATCCGGCCGGCTGAGTACGCGATCTGGGCCAGCTGTTCCGCCGTCGGATCGATGTTGACCGTGGTATCGCCAAGGAAGATAACGTGCTTTTCGAACACCAGCATGTAGAGGCCGCTGACGATCTCGGCCTTGGGGTGCGGGCCGATCACCTGGAGCGCGGGGCGAATCGTCTCGGGGTAGTGCATTCCGACACCCGAGAGCAAGGCATCCGCGTCGCCACACGCGACCATTACCGAGCCGAAGTAGTTGCCATTGAACAGCAGCTGGTGCGCTTCGCCGTGGCTGAGTCCTTTGCGCTGGCGCCGCTTCCAGAGATAGTCGGCGTACTTGTCGCGCTTGTCCGATGTCCCCGGATCCTCGATCGCGATGTCGCGGAGCGAGACGTGGATTTCGTCGGCGATGCGATGAATCGCTTCCGGCTGGCCGAGGAGAATGGGAAAGGCGATGCCTTCGTCGGCGATCATGCGCACGGCGCGAATGATCTTCGGCTCTTCGCCCTCGGGAAACACGACGCGCTTGGGATCCCGCAGCGCTCGATTGATGATCCCGCGCATGATTCCACGAGCTCTGCCCAGGCGTTCCTCGAGCCGATCGCGATAGTGCTCGAGATCGATCATCTCCTTTGCGACACCGCTGGCAACGGCGGCCCACGCAACGGCGGGCGCCACCCACAACAGCACCCGCGGGTCGAACGGAAACGGGATCAGGTAGTCGGGCCCGAACTTCACGGAACGCAGTCCATACAGCCGCGACACGCTCTCGGGAACGTCTTCCTTTGCGAGCGCGGCAAGAGCGCGCGTCGCAGCCATCTTCATCTCCTCATTCACCTGCGTAGCGCGCGCATCGAGCGCCCCGCGGAAGATGAACGGAAAGCCGAGGACGTTGTTGACCTGATTGGGGTAGTCGCTGCGGCCGGTGGCGATGATCGCGTCGGAGCGGACGGCGCGCACCTGATCGGGCAGAATCTCGGGCTCGGGGTTGGCGAGCGCAAAGACGATCGGCTTCTTCGCCATCTTGGCGACCATCTCGCCAGTGATGGCGCCGGCGACGGAAAGTCCGACGAAGACATCGGCGCCAACGAGGGCTTCGGCGATCGTGCGCGCTTTGGTCTTGTTGGCGAACTTGGCCTTGTACGGATCCAGCTCTCCTGGTCGGCCTTCGTAGATGATGCCCTGGCGGTCGGTCAGCAGAATGTTCTCGCGCAGAACCCCGAGCCTCACGTAGTGCTCGGCGGTTGATATCGCGGCGGCGCCGGCTCCGGAGAACACGACGCGAATCTTTTCGATTTTCTTGCCGACGCACTCCAGCGCGTTCAGCAGCGCCGCTCCTGAAATGATCGCCGTACCGTGCTGGTCGTCGTGGAAGACGGGAATCTTCATCGTCTTCCGCAGCGTCTCCTCGATGTAGAAACAGTCGGGGGCGCGGATGTCCTCGAGATTGATTCCGCCTACCGTCGGCTCCAGCAGCTGGCAGAACCTGATGACGTCGTCGGGGTTCTCGGAGCCAACCTCGAGGTCGAAGACGTCGAGGTCGGCGAACTGCTTGAACAGATTGGCCTTGCCCTCCATCACCGGCTTGGCAGCCAGCGCGCCGATGTTGCCGAGTCCGAGGACCGCGGTGCCATTGCTCACGACGGCGACGAGATTGCCCTTCGCGGTGTACTTGTAGGCGTCGTCGGGGTGCGCCTCGATCTCGAGGCAGGGAACAGCAACGCCGGGAGAATAGGCGAGCGCGAGGTCGCGCTGATTGTTGAGGGGCTTGGTGGGTACTACCGCGATCTTTCCGGGGCGGCCGGACGAGTGGTAGTCGAGGGCATCTTCACGCTTCATTGAACGTGGAAAAATGCCATGCCGCGAGTATGAGTGCCACCCTCGACTGGTTTACATTGGCAGGGAATGACACTCCCATACCCTCGCATACCGCCGACCATTGTATCGATCGGTCCGATCGCAATCCGATGGTACAGTCTCATGTATCTCGTCGGATACGTACTGGGCTATCGCCTAGTGCTCCGGCGTGTCGCAAGCGGTCGCTCCACGATCACTCGCGCGGAGCTCGACGGCCTGCTCTGGTATCTGGTGGCGGGGATGCTCATCGGCGCGCGCGTGGTCTATGTCCTCGTCTACGGGCGCGCCGAGTATGCCGCGCATCCACTCGAAGCGTTTGCGGTCTGGCGAGGCGGGTTGTCCTTCCATGGCGCAATTCTCGGGATGGCGACCGCGATCGCGCTCTTCGCGCGACGATATCGCCTTTCGATACTCAGGCTGACTGATCTGGTCGCGCTGTGCGGCACTCCCGGTCTTTTCTTCGGGAGGATCGGCAACTTCATCAACGGTGAGCTATATGGGAGGCCAACGAGCGTCCCGTGGGCGATGGTTTTTCCCGCTGATCCTCGTCACGTGCCGCGCCACCCTTCCCAGCTTTATGAAGCTTTCGCCGAGGGTATCGTCCTGAGCGTGGTGCTCTGGTCGATCGACCGCTGGGCGTACGGGCGCGGCTGGTATCGGCGCGGGCTGACAACCGGCACTTTCCTTCTCGGCTACGCCATCATCCGGTTCTCGCTCGAATTCACCCGAGAGCCAGATGAGCAACTCGGCTTCGTGCTCGGGGCCCTTTCGATGGGACAACTTTTGTCGCTGATAATGCTCGCCTGCGGGATTGTCCTCCTTGGCGTGATCTATCGAAATCACCGCCCGTCGTCGGGCGCTGAACCGCCCGTCACGGCCACTGCGCTAGACGGAAGAGAATGAGCGGGCCATACCGTGTGCTACCCTGTGCTACCCTTCTGACGGGTACGCGGCTACACTTCCACGCTCATGACACGCATTAGCGCCTCTCGCATTCTCCCATCGCCGCATTGGCTGGCGGTAGTTTGTTTGCTTGTGGCGGCGCAGGTCCTTCTCGCCTTTGCGCCGTTGATGGAGTGGCAGTTCGGCGCCGACGCCCGGCCGCATGTGGAGGTGGCCGGCACCAGTGCGCATCATGCGCACAACCCGGCGGACTGTGCTGCCTGCGCGGCACGCGGGTTACTGGCGGTGGCGAATCAGGCCGCTCCTCCGGTGATCGGCTTGCTTCGGCCAGTGCCTCCCGTACTCGAAGTTCGTGACGAGCACTTCGCCCTCCTGAGTGAGTCGCAGTCCAGGCCTCGAGCCCCTCCGTTCAGACAGGCGTAGGACCTTTCCACGCACCGCGCGCCAAAGTACGACGGCGCGCCCATTCACTCGGACAAGTCGGTTTCCGCGAGT
>Ga0307296_10001889_pt1 | contig 10651 bp, 14 predicted proteins | sample ER_DNA_153_FD_194467 | JGI IMG/M metagenome (GOLD analysis project Ga0307296, IMG submission 194467) | Bulk soil microbial communities from the East River watershed near Crested Butte, Colorado, United States - ER_DNA_153 | ecosystem: Environmental > Terrestrial > Soil > Floodplain | place... | reverse complement strand
CCGTCGGTGTTGTTCGGGTTGGCCCACATCAGTAATGCGAATGCAACGCTGTTGAGCATCGTCAACACCATGATATTCGGGGTCGTATTTGGGGTCGCGTATGCGTGGACTGGCGAGCTGGCTCTTCCTATCGGCCTGCACTTTGCCTGGGATTTTGTCCAGGGCTTCGGGTTGGGTCGTAGTGGTGACGCCCCAGGGTTGGGGGCGTTCCTCGTCGTCCGGGAAGGTGATTCCGCAGCGAGGCTGTGGACGGGATGGCCTTTCACCGTGGAGGGCGGGCTGCTGGGAACGGCAGCGTTGGTCGTGGGCTTGTTGCTGGTAGCCGCGTGGGTACGGTTGCGTCGCGGCAGCGTCCGTCTGGATCCGTCGCTGGTACAGCCGCCGATCCAGACACCAGCGACCCCTCGCTTGTAAGGCGCGCCCGGCATCTGGCGGCGATCGGACCTAACGATGACGACGGCGGGTGTTTCGTCGGTTTCGACCAGCTCAATGGTCAGTACGTCTACGGCAGTGATCTGGCCGCTGGCCAGTTGGGCAATTTGGCTCATTGGGATCTCGCTCCTTGCCAGTGGGATTCCTGGCCCGGCGGGTTCGAGCACCGTCCGGGCCGCTTACTGTTGAGCGGCGGATCTCGCCTTCTTGATCATGATGAGTGGTCACGTGGTGGTCACGGACGCGCCATAAGGGGCGGGGAGCGAACAGCACAAGCCACCACACGAAAGCCGGATTGACTAGGGAGAACAGCACGGCCGATCACGACGTATCACCGTCCGACAGTTTCAGTTCAGGATTTGCAAGCAAGGGGTTAGGGGTTCGAGTCCCCTTGGCTCCAGGTGGCGATCGACGCCGTACAGGCGGCCGGGGCACTACCCGATCGACATGCGGCACCTTCCGAATCGGGACGTCACGCCGTCCGAGATCGATCGTGACCGGCTCGGCTCCTGTGAGGTGTATCTGGGGATCTTCGGATTTCGTTGGGGATCGGCGAGCGCTGCGAATCCTCTCTGGTCGTATACCGAGGAGGAGTATGAGCTCGCCGGCGAGATGGGCATCCCTCGGCGAATCTTCCTCCTGTCTGACGACTCGTCCGAACTGGAAATGTCACCGGCCCAGCTCGGCTATGGGGAGGACACGTACGCCAAGCAGATGGTGTTTCGCAGCCGGGTCGCCCAGCGGCTTGCGGCATTGGTCCGTAGTCCGCAACACCTGGCCACGGCGATCGCCACGTCGCTGGCCGACCTGGAGCGCGAGGTTCGAACCCGTGGCGTGGAGGTCAGCCCCGCGACTGTGCCGCGGCGGAACAACCTGCCGGTGCGCGCCCAGATGATGGTACGCCGCGCCCCCCAAGATCGACGAGATCGTCGATCGGCTGTTGGCCGAACCGGCAGAGCGCGCGACGGTGGTGATCGGGGCGGGTGGGGTCGGCAAGACCATCCTGGCCGAGCAGGCATGCCGCGACCCTCGAGTGACCGAGGCCTTCCCCGGCGGCGCGTGGAAGGTGACCCTCGGGGAGCGACCCGATGTGGAGCGGACCGCTCGGGAGCTGCACCTGGTGGTGACCGGCCGGGAGGCCAGTGTGGACGTGTCCGCTCTCGCGCAGTTGGGCGATGCGTTCGCCGCCGGCCGAGCGTTGGTGTTGATCGACGACGTGTGGCCCCCTGACGATTCACTCCGCGCGCTGACGGACGCACTGCCGGCCTGCCGCTCACCAGCTGACTATGTTGACTTCTGGAGTACGAACCCTTTGCCACTCCGCTGCCCGCCACACGCAGTTCACCGGTGTTTCCGTGAACTTGTCGGCGTTTCACCTCTGCGGTTTGTGATTGCAGTTCGACAGTTCGCCAGGTCTCTATATAGAAGCTCTCATAGCTTTTTGCGTTTTACCGAGCGAGCTCTTCTATAGCGGGGTAGTGAACTGTCGAATTGCAGCTCTCGGACGCTTCAGGCATGCTCTTCATCGCTTGGTCGTTCCCTCTTTGGTCCTGGTGGAGGACCGAAGAGGGCTTCAAGACAAACGACCTCGTGCGCACCCGTGCGCGTGCGCGCTACGCGGGTATTGGGGTCAGATGTTTCGGGAGCGCAGCACCTACGCCCGCCAGTCAGCACCTACGCCCGCCAGTGGCTCCGGAGCCTGCACGCGAACGCCAAGCAGCAGGCGCGAGATCAGGTGGACGAGGTTTTCCGCCTGACCCGGACCATGCTGGAGTCGCGGCTTCGCGCTTTGCTGGGCGAAGCCAAGACACAGCGCTGGACTTAACCAGGCCATGCCGGATGGAACGCAGCCGCGCTCACCTCCTGGAAGTGCTAAGGATGCGACGGAGATGAGCAATGACGGCGCCGCACCGGCCAATGGCCCAGTCCCGAGCGAGCGCAACGGTGAGCATCTCGCGACGATGTTCGTGAGAACTGAGCACGGCTGGTCTTGCGAACATCCCGACTCCGGCCGGCGCCGCCGAAGGCATCGACCTGGCGGCCGATAACTTTGACGTAGTCATCTGTCGCCGCGGGCTGATGCTCGTCCTTTGGCGCTCGGTGCAAGTGCGCAGATCGATTTAGACTCAATCTCAGGCGCCAAATTTCTGCGGATCCTGGCTGCCGCGTCGGATGCACCCAGATCGGTTGCGCCTGTGACTGGCGAACAGCGACGCTGCACCTCCACCGGATGGGCGGGCGTTATCAGCCGGGTCGGGGATGGGTCGGCCGTATGCGAGGTCGCCGCGTCGTTGGTACTCAACATTCCTGGCTCTGTGTGACCGCAATTGGCTGCCTGTTGCGTCAAGGCTCCACGCAACGCGGCGTGACCGGGCGGGCACATAAGTTACGCTCGGCCCGTGGTGCAGCGATCTGTGCAGCGTCAAGAGTCGAAGTAGGTCAAGGTGGGATCGGCCGCGAGACACAGGAAGTTGTTTGACCCTTCCAAAACTGTTCATGACAACGCCACGGGCGAGACGTATGTGTTCGACGCCGAGACTGTCTTAGCGATCGAAATTGCATTGACAGCAGGACGGCCGCTTCTTGTTTTGGGACCACCGGGGTCAGGAAAGTCTTCGCTTGCAGCGGAATCGGCTCGGGTGCTGGGTTGGCGTTACTACGAGCACCGGCTCTCCGCGAGTTCATCCCTGCCTGAGCTTTTATATACCTTCGATATGACGCGACGGGGCCTGGACGTTCAACGCGGACGTCTCGGCGACGACTTTGACTACTTAAATCCGGGCATATTGTGGTGGGCCTTTGACCGCAAATCCGCGAGGCGGCGTGGTACGCCTGAGGGACAGGAGCCTCGATTAGAGGCGATCGAACCTCTACGCCCGCAGGTCGACGTTCGCGTGGACCAAGGCGTTGTTGTCCTAATAGACGACCTTGATCGAGCGCCCGCTGAGCTAACCGAGGTGCTATTGCATGTGTGGGCCACTCGGACCTTCTACGTTGAAGGAATTGGCTTACGGATCACCGACGAGAGCCAGAACGGGAAGCTACTGATTCTCACGTCGGGGGGTGAACGCGAACTCTCGGCTGCGCTCAAGCGGCAGTGCCTCCTACATACCCTTTCAAGCCCTTACATGGAAAAGCTGTTTGAGATCGCTAACGCGCACGGGTTCGGCGACGATATTCCACTGGTAGGGGTGGTCGCGCACAGCCTGCTTGACCGAGCCAACGCCGGACGGCAGCCAGTAAGTGTTGCTCAGTTCTTGGACGCCTTACGCTGGACACGGCAGCTGGGGCTTCAACCAGATACGCCGGAGTGGCAAGCCGCGCTTAGTAAGCAGGTCGACTATAGGCCTTCGATTGTCGAGACTGGGACGCCTAACCGTGCTTGTCGTGTATTTCTCTGTCATTCGTCTGGTGACAAGCCTGCCGTTCGTCAGCTCTATCATCGGCTCATCGAAGAGGGATTTGATGCCTGGCTTGACGAAGAAAACATTCTCCCTGGCCAGGACTGGGACGATGCCATCGCAACAGCCGTCGAGGCAGCAGACCTTGTGATCGTGTGCCTCTCGATGGGGTCTATCCAAAAAACCGGTTACGTTCAGCATGAGATTAAGATGGTGCTTGATCTTGCCGAGAACCAGCCGGAAGGCAAAATCTTCCTCATTCCGGCAAAGCTTGAGGAATGCACGATGCCGCGCCGATTGAAGCAGTGGCAGTGGGTAGATCTATTTCGTCCGAACGGATACGACCGCCTGTTAGCCGCTGTCTGGACTGCGGCTCAGAGCGTGGATCTTCCTCCAACGGAGGGCGAGCTGACGGCGCGCCGAAGCGCCCTAGGTTTGGCCGAGCCGTTCACATGACATGCTGCAGGGCTTAGGCGAAGTTAGAATTGAAGCTGACCACCATCCGACCCGGCACCCGGGGACGGGTCTTTCCCGTGACCAAGAAACTCGCTCGCTCCACCCCGAACGGCTTCGGGGAATCGCCGACCACTGCGACCGTGATTCGTTACCTCCAGTGACGTGTCGTCGCCTCAGTAGCCCAACCCAACGCGGCGCCGCACGACCGGACCGATGGGCATTAGGTCAGCCTGCAAGGATGCGCTGCGCGATCGCGCTCGGCAACTCAAGGTGGAGAAAGTGCTCGACGCCCACGACGACGTGTAGCTTGCGGCGCTCAGACCTGCCCGGCGTCGTCGTCAGCCCGCGCCACGATGCACTCGTCGTCCGACGTTGGTTGATCACGCACTACATGAGCTTGGTGCCAGCTCCACCATGGCATCCTCGATGTCTTCGCGCTCCGGCAGGATCTGTCGATTCGCATCGAGGATCGCCTCGCAATCCGCCTCGGTCGCGCAGCTGGCGAGTAGCCGGAAGGCGCGGCTCGCTTGCGCCAACCTGTAGACCTCGCCGGCTTCCTCGGGCGATTCTGGGAACCGTCTGGTGTGGATGATCTTGTAGCGGCTTCCTCGGCCGAGTCGGAGGAATGTTCAGCGGGCATTGATCTTGAACCTCCTCCAGGTTTCGAGCGGCTCGTACTGGCCCGGCGTTTCGATGCTCCAGCGGCCATCCGGCGTGAAACCTACCGTCTAGAAACGATGGCTGAAAGCCCAACCCGACGGGTTCGTCGACGGCGTCGAGCAGGCCGCGTTGGACCCCTTTCGTGGGTATGCGAACGCCATCCACGAGGGCCTGCCTGACGCGGTGGCGGTCCTGGACGCCTTCCACGTGGTGCGGCTCGGCACCCAGGTCGTCGAATACGGCTAATCCTGCCAGGCACAGAACATGGCGTGGCGAGAGGCGGCTTGGCGGCCTGGCCCAGGCAAGGTAGAGGAAGTCCCAGGTCAACTCTCCGAAGTCTTCTAGATTTGGGCGCAGGCGAGGCGTGGAACGCGGTAGCGCTACACCGATGGCAGGTGTGGACCGGCACTGAGCTTCCGCTGCTAGTCACCGACGAGCGCAATCAGCGGCGCATCGTCACGCCAATCCTGTTGGCTCGCGGCAAGGTCACGCAGTCAGCCATTCCTGGCCATCCGAACGCGTTGGTGCTCCCGACACTCCCGACACACACAGCCGCCCACATTGCGGCATTCGTACCGCGCTGGAGGTCGTCGCGACGAGTTTCCGTCAGAGCGGCCTCCAGCTGCTCTGACCATTCCGGGTCGGTCCTGGCGAGTCCGCACACTTGGTTAGAGGTCAGGTCAAGGTCGCTGAGCACCCTTCGGAACGGCTGGCCGCTGTAGATGGCGTCGAGGAGCTGTTGGCGCGCCTCGGCCGGGATCGCTCTTGCGCCTTCCGCCGGAAGGGGCCCTCGCGGCATCATTCTGCGCTTCGCGGCATCCGTCGCAGTCACAGCCTTCCAACCAGCGCGTCAGGGTGCCGTGGGGCACCTGAGGGCCACGCCGGCGGCCCTGCGAATCAGTCATATCGCGGACCTCATGCAACTGCTCCATTATTACCCCGCCGGTGACGTGCCGGCGGCGATCAGGTGCGCTGGCCTGGTGCCTGCTTTGCTCAATACGGTTGAGAATGTGCGTTACGACTCCCAAGCTGCAAAGTATCGGGTTGATTGGGACAATTTCGTTCTTCCTCCACGCGGTTTGTGAACGTCCTGCCCCTGCCGACAAGCGGAAGAGTCACGGACCACCGCCAGGAACGACTGGCCTGCGTAGATCGCGTCCAGAAGTTGCTGCCGTAGCTCTGCGGGGAGCCGCCGCTGCGCTACGGCTCGCCCGCGCGCCCTGGCGGCGTCGCTTTGAAATTTGCGGCATTGGGCGCAGCTACATCCTGCATTCCATCTCGCAATGGTGCCGTGAGCCGCACGATTGCCGCGCCGTCGGCCCTCTGGATCGGTTAGGTCGCGGGCCTTCCGCAGTTGCTGTTGCGTCCACGGCGGCTCCGGTATCAGCCCCAGGGAGAGCCACCGCCGGACGACAGGCGGCGTCACATTGCATGCCGCGGCGGCTTGGCGTATCGAGGTGACCCGGTCGGCCTCGCTCATCAGCCGTACCCTAGGCTCTCCGATCGGCTTGAGACAGACTGGCGCGCCTTGACTTCCACCTCACCCTCCGCCTGGCAGACCTTCGCTGATCTGCTCGACCCACCTGAGAACCCATACGTCCGGGATCCAGTCGGTTGGGTCACGTCGACGCTGGGCGAGTTCTGGTGGTCAGGCCAGCACCGCATGGCTCAATCGGTTGTCGAGAATCGCTACAGCGCCTTCAAGGCATCGCACGACGTTTCCAAGTCGCACACAATGTCGAGACTGGCGCTTTGGTGGATCGATGCGCACCCACAAGCGAGGCATTCGTCGTCACCACTGCTCCAACAACTCCTCAGGTCGAGGCGATCCTCTGGCGCTACATGGGAAATGCCCACAAGAAGGCGCAGCTGCCTGGGCGCATCACGCTGGATGCCAAGTGGTACATCGGCAACGAGCTCGTCGCGTACGGCCGCAAGCCCGCTGACTACGACCCGGCTGCTTTCCAGGGCATTCACGCGCGCTATGTGCTCGTGCTCATCGATGAAGCCGGTGGGGTCGGAAAGTCGATCTTCGATGCGGTCGACCCGCTGGCCACCAACGTCGATGCTCGAGTAGTCGCGGTCGGAACCCGGACGATCCAGCGTCCCATTTCGCGACGATCTGTAAGCCAGGCTCCGGTTGGCACGTCGAAACGATCAGCGCCTTCGACACGCCTGCGTACACCGGGGAGAAAGTCCCCGAGGATCTGCTGCCGCTGCTCGTCTCACCGGAATGGGTGGAGGAACGCAAGCTCCGCTGGGGCGTCACCAGCCCGATCTATCAATCGAAGGTGCTCGGTGAGTTCCCGGACATCTCCGATGACTCCCTGATCTTGCCCAAGTGGATCGAGGCGGCACAGAAGCGGACGCTCGAGCGGACACGCCGCCCGATCATTGCCGCCGACATCGCGCGCTCCGGCGAGGACGAGACCGTGATCATGCGCCGTGAAGGCGGCTGGATCCGTGTCTACCGCGCCCACCACAAGGCCGACACCATGACCACCACCGGGCACATCGCCAAGGCGATGCGGGACATAGATGACGAGCAAGGCAAGAACGACTGGGTGCGGGCCATCATCGACGTTCCCGGTGTCGGCGGCGGAGTGGTCGACCGCCTGGCGGAGCTGGACCTTCCGGTTGTGCCCTACAACGGTGGAGAGGCCTCCTTCACCCACCAGTCGAGCTGGCCGCCAGCCGACCACGTGGCAGCTTCCACTTGGATCGGCGGACTGACTTCCCGGCGATCGCCTTCGTCGTACTGACTCGGATCGAGATCCCGCATAGTTAATTAGAACAGGCGTTCCCTTATGAGGGAAGAGGGCGCACCGTGGCGGCAGCGGCTCAGCTCTTGAGGCATGCGTCGATCGAAGATTCATCGCGCAGATTGGGCTGACTTCGAGACAAATCCCGCCAGGGCCTGGACTTTTCAGCGATTCCGCGCGCCAATAGATTTAGGGCCGACACACAGGGGGAGGGACTCCAGCTAGCTAGATGGCGGCTTGAGACCTGGACCTAGCTGGAGTCTCCTGCTAAACCTACCTGGTGTGCCTAAATCCTTCTGCGCGTGCAAGCTCACATTGTCGGGCAGCTACGACCTGGGCTGATGCCGCCATGCTCCGTGAGTCGCGTTGACCTGTATCGAGGCTTTCGTCGATAGTGGTCAGGGCGAGGGTTGTATCTGCCGCCGCATCAAAGGAGGGCACCATGAGCTCCACCGCCTACCCACCACTTTCAGTCGCATATCCACTTTCGGTGCGAGGCTTTTTCGATCAGCCCAGCCGGGCGCTGTGGCTGGTGAAGTGGTTACTGCTGTGCCACGGCGATAGCAACGAGCGACTTCATAAGGTTTCCTACTTTGTTAACCATATTCCGCTCCTGCAGAAGCCTATGGAAGCCTTTATGGCGAGTGCCTGGAGCCGTTGGCAGCTAGGGAGGACCGCTGGACCCTGAGTTCGCGTCCCCTGGATTCAGAGGAAGGTAGACGTATGCGTCAGAGGGAAGGTGCACGTCCCTCCCGACCAGCGGTAGCAGAGCGCACGCACGCACGAGGCTGGACCCAGAGGCAGGCGTCGTTGCGCTCTGCCGTTGGGGCTGGGGCATCGGGAAGACGCTCACTGCAATGCTGCCATTGATCCGGCTACCGAGCGCTTCGAACATGGACTGTGGGAGATGCCACACGATGCCGTCGACATCCTCGCCGTCCTCGCCCTTTAGGGCCTCTCCCTCGTGTGGTTGTCCAGGTTCGATCCGCGTCGTGATCTTCTCTACGAACCAGTCAAACCCGTGCGCTTGCGGCACACTTCCGACCTTCATCTTCGCTACCGCATCGAGGATGTGCCCTGTCGCGCTGCCGACCGGCCCAGCCCCCAGGGCACTGGTTGCGCCTGCGACGGTGCCGGCCACCCCAAGCAGTGGCTGCAACGCGCCGATATCTTTGTCGAGGTCGTGCAGGAACGTCTTCTGCATAGCGATGGGAGCGAGGTATTTGACTGACGCCGCGACCTCGTGCACACGCCAGCCGCGGCTTCGTGGGAACAGCAGGTACACCTGCGCGAAGCGGCCGTCGGCGAACTTACCCCACCCGCTATCGCCAGCACCGGTGGCCTGCTTAAGGTGCAGGACCCGCCGCAGCATGGCCTCGGCGGGCGTCTCCCCGCTCTGCGGGTGATCCGCCTGCTGGCCGTTATTGTCTGGTGAACGATCGTACCGGCCGAGCGTCCAGAAGTACTCGTAGATCGGTCCTGCCGTGTCTTTGTCTCTGTAGGCCAATACCTGGGCGTAGTTCGGATCGAATTGGGGTTTCGTCTCGCCGTACAGTTCAAGGAAGTATGGTGTGGGCGATATTGGCGAGGACGACGGGCCAATTGCAGAGGAGCTAGTTTGCGCCATGCTAGGTTCCTTTCTCCACAGTCCCCGAGCTAGCTGCTTGAAACGCTTTCGAATGGTCCAAAGCGGGTGTTTACCCGGGTGTCCGTCCTCGGATCTCGTCACCGTCATGCTCCACGATCTCTACGCCGTCAGGCCACCGGAAGCCACTGTCATCAATTCGCACGGTCGACCATTAGTCCGGCTGCCCGATGCTGTCGCCAACGTTAGTACAAGAGATGAAGGTCAAGCGAGCCATCCGCGGCGTTCCGCCCGACGACTTCAAGCGTCTTGACGAGCTCTTTGACCTTAATGGTGTTGCCGATCCAACGGTCGGGCTTGCTCTGTATGACCGCGCAGTCGACCTTGGTGGCGATGTCTTCACCGGGGGAAGCCGAAGTCGATCAGGCACCGGGCACCGCCTTCGCCAGGCCGGATCGTTGTGTCCGATTCCCGCCGGCCCAGCTGCTGCGCCTGGGCGATGAGACGCCTCCAGGTATTCATTCATAGTCGATTCGCTACGATGCGCTGGTTGACAATCAGGTCGATGAGCCCGGCAGACGGTTTCCGAGGCGTCGGTCTGGATGTAGGTATCAATCAGGAAGCGCATGCGTGGCCTCATAGTGGCACTTCACAGTTGAGCGTGGTGAGTCGGTGATGCAAAGGCTCGTGGCCCTCCGCGGACCTTCACCACGGCGACCGAGCAGCTGCCGATCCGGGCGCGGTGTACGACCCGGCTGAAGACGGCGCTGATGGACGCGGTGATCGGCTCCGGCCGGGCCGCGGCGGAGATGGCGTTGGTGTCCCTGCGATCCAGCCAGGTCAAGCAGCTGGCCCGCCGCGCGGGGCCGTGCGGACCATGGCGAAGTACCACGTTCGCCGAACACTTCTGGCTCAGTAGTGCGCCGGAAGGCATTGACGATGTCCGAACCATCCGTGACGAGACCAAACGCCGGGTCGAACAACTGATCGGCGAGCTGCAACTCATCGGCTGAGCGTCATCGGCGGTGAGTCGCGAAGGCGCTCCAAGACGATTCGCACCCGGAATCGGCCGCTCTTAGGGGTTCGATTAGACACCCTAGGGTGTCGATCTGTGGAGCTTGTGCGCCTCTACTCGAACCTCCATAGCATGACTATGTTTCAATCACGAGTCAAGGCCAAAGCGACCCTCCGGCCGCGCGACCGGCCAGCTTCGAGGCAGACCCAAACGGGCTCTTCGGATTTGAGCTGGGTTGATGGCTGAGCGGCGGTCGGCGTGTTGATCAAGGAGTGTGGAGGTCGGGTCCTTCAGGATCAGTAGCGACCAAGCAACTGAGTTCCGAAGGACCCGACGGTGC
>Ga0307296_10001886_pt1 | contig 10662 bp, 8 predicted proteins | sample ER_DNA_153_FD_194467 | JGI IMG/M metagenome (GOLD analysis project Ga0307296, IMG submission 194467) | Bulk soil microbial communities from the East River watershed near Crested Butte, Colorado, United States - ER_DNA_153 | ecosystem: Environmental > Terrestrial > Soil > Floodplain | place: USA... | reverse complement strand
CGCTTCTCGCCTTGCTGCGGTGCGTCCGCCCGGCCATAAAAGGGGAGCGGACGGCGTGTCCCTTGGGCCGCCTCAGGCGACGCCCCCCACTCTCCCCACTGAGCATCTACCCAAGCTGTCGCGAAGTTGAACATTCTGGCTAAACACCGGCGGGCGAGCGGGTTGCTCGCTTGACCGACCTACCTTAGAGAGGCGGAAACGGGACAAGACACTCGCTGCCGTGCCGCTGCCGAACAACGTTTCGACGTTTCGACGTTTCGCGGCGAGGGGGGATGGGGCGGGATGTCCTTGCTCTGCCCGTGCCGGACAACGTTTTGCGAGCGCTGTCGGCCGCTCGTCGAACTCGAAGAAGCACAAGGCGGCGGTTGGGAGGTCTTACACGAATCATCGAACCTCGAAGTAGGCGTGCTTGTCCGCATCGCCCCCACGCCGGATCCGCCAGTTCGGCACACAGCCGACGAGGTTTACGTCGTCTTGGCCGGCGAGGCGACCCTCGAGGCCGGCGGAGCTAGCCGCAGGCTCAGACCGGGAGATGCCGCGTTCGTCGCTGTCGGCAAGGAGCATCACTTCGTCGACTACGAGCTCATCTCGGTCCTGGTTCTCTTCGCTCGACGTGGCTGAGAGTCGCTCTTCCGCGATCGCGAACCTGCGATCTCTGAGGTTTCGCTCAGGTCAGCGCGAATCGTCGATCGGTTGAACCGTGGCGTTCACAGGCAGATGCTGGTCGTGCGGCGCTTCCGACGCCGCATTGTGCCCGACCGCCGGCCAGGGTGCGAGCATGAGCAACAGGCGCGCATCCTCGAGGCCACGCAGGGCATGGCGCTCGCCGGGGTCGAATGTGACCAGCGTTCCGGCCTCGCATTCCACGGTCTTGGCGGCGGCTTCGATCGAGACCCTGCCAGAAATCACCTCCACGACCGCTCGCTCGCGGACGTGATGATGGTCCATCCGTTCTCCGCTGCGAAGGTCGAGCACCACGACCCGGCATTCGGGTGACGTGAAAAGGACACGTGGATTCTGATGACCGACGGAGGGCACGCGCGGCGCGTCGGCCCTCGGCTGGCGCTCGACGCGCTTCTCGGATGATGGCGCAATGGCCGGTAGGTACCAGCGTTTCATTGCTTGCACCTCTTGCTTGCAGCGTCCCGCGGCATCCGCCGTAGCGTAAACGCTCGACCGACCGGATCAGGCGCGGAGGACGGAGACGCTGGCATCCTTGCGTTGATGATCGTCTGGACGATCGGCCATGGAACGCGGCTGGTAGAGGAGCTCGTCTCGGTTCTTCGCGAGGCGGGCGTCTGCACGCTCGTCGACGTGCGACGCTTTCCTGGGTCACGCCACAATCCTCAGTTCAACCAAGCAGCGCTTGCACCGGTGCTTGAGGAGGGCGGAATCGCCTATCGGCACGCGGTTGAACTCGGCGGCCGCCTTGCTGGCGAGCCTGGCGAGGATGCCTTCAGCTGCATTCGCGTCGCCGCATTCCGCAGCTATGCCGCCCGCATGGGTACTGAGAGGTGGCAGGGGGCGCTCGCCGCGGCCCTGGCGGAGCCGGCTCCATGCTTTATGTGCTCCGAGACGCTTTGGTGGCGTTGCCACCGTCGCCTAATCGCAGAGCTCCTGTATGCCCGCGGGGAGGAGATCGTGCATCTCCTCGGGCCTGGCAGGAAACAGAACCACAGGCCTTTACCCGAGGCGGAGACGCGGAGCAGCCGGCTGTATCTCTGCGGGGCTCTTGTTGCGTAGAAGGCGGAGCATACGACTCGACGAGGTTCAGGGTCGTCGCTTGCATGTGGTCGAGCGCTTGGACTGACGATCTCGCAGCTTGCTCTCCGGCTGGGCTAACACAATGCCAACCCTGACGGCTCAGGAAAGGAGACCCGTTGGTGGCCTCAGCGCTCGGCTAGGTCGTGTCCTCCGTCTTGCGGACCGCGGAGATGTCGGCCGCGACCCTGACCTCGTCACCGACGAGCACGCCGCCCGTCTCCAGCGCCTGCTGCCAGCGGAGGCCGAAGTCGCCGCGGCTGATCGTTCCCCGCAGCTCGATGCCGACTCGATCGTTTCCCCAGGGGTCCCGCTCGATGCCCTGGACAGTCCCTTCGAGGACGATCTCACGCGTCTCACCGTGCATAGTCAGGTCGCCCGCGACTCGATAGTCCCCGCGCCGGAGATGCTCGATCGTCTTCGACTCGAAGCTGATCTCCGGATGGTTGTCGGCGTCGAAGAAGTCGGCGGAGCGGAGATGCTCGTCACGTTTGGGCTCGTTCGTGTCGATCGACGCCGTCCTGATCGTCCCCGACACCTTCGAGTCGTGATAGTCCGGTGCGGCCTCGATCGTGCCCTGGAACTCGGCGAAGCGCCCGCGGACGGTCGCGACCATCATGTGCTTGATCCTGAACTCGACCGAGGAATGCGCCTGGTCGACCGCCCAGGTGCCGGTAGGGACGCGCACGATGCCGCGTTCGGTTTCGAGCTCAAAGGCCATGCTTCGCGCTCCTCTGGTGTCCGCTCGCGATCGTACGTCGGCGCGCCTCTCCTCGGCAAGTCGTCACGGAGGGCTCCGTGTGCAAGCCGTCTCGGACGACCAACCCAAGCTTTGGTAGCAAGATAGGTAGACCGAGAAGGAAGCCGCTGCAGTCCCACCTCGAACCACCTGGTCACGTACCAGGAGGTACGGCGAGCTAACGTCCGTTGGTTGGCGCGTGGCGTTACCGCAAGGGCGTGGCCGACGTTCTAGGACGCTAGGCGCTCTCCGCCGCCGTGTTTCAGTGCGTCCGGTCTTACCCTCGATCAATTTTCGAAGTTGGCTCGGCGCCACGATCCACAACCACGCGTTCCCATGCGGCACACGTACCGGCTCCGACGGGGCATCGTTCGTCGCGCAAACTACTGCAGCGACGTAGCGTTGACCGAAGTTCTGCTTTGCCCAGATAGCGTTGCTGATCGCCTGCCCCCGGTCTGCACCACGAAGCTTGCCGCTTTTCGTCTCAATCACGAACGCGGCAGACGGTCCCGCCACGAAATGGTCGACGTTACCGCGACCGGGACGCGGGACGTTGTGGATGACCATCCACGGTGGCTGGTCGAGCTCTTCTGATACTCGCGCGCGCATGTAGCCCGAAAGGCTTTCGCGGCGAGTATGTGGTTGTGGAAACCGCTGCGCTATCCACCGGTTACGGGCTCAGCCCGGAACGTAGCCGTCATGTGGATAGGAGTTGGGCTCGTTAGAGCGAGAAACCAGAGGCCAGTTCCGTTTGTTCCGAGGCAGCTGCGTCCGGCCTGATCACCGGCCACGGTGTGTTCGAAATACCTCATCAGGCCCGACCCCGCGCAGAGGGCCTTCACTTCACCTCGGACGAGGAGGGCTTAGTACCGGTACGGAGCCCCTTGGGCGTAAAGACGACCGCTGTCTTCCAGCGCGTCGGCAGCGTTCGTTGCTCAGGCCCTGAGATGGCCTTCGTGTCGTCAGACCGGTTCAGCCGCGAGCTCGTGCCGCAAACGATCGGGTTCCTCGAGGGTGCCAAGGCGATCGAGGATGGCGAGCGCCTCCTGCGCAATCGCCGCGGCCTCCATGTCGTTACCCAGGAGCCGTTTGGCGCCGCCCAGTGCTCCCAACGCGAGTCCGAGTTCGTTCTCGGAGCCGCTCGCTCGCGATGTCTTGATCGCCGGCTCGAGCCACCGTACCGCCTCCTCGGCATCGCCCTGAGCCAGGGCCACCTCTCCCAGGCGCCGTCCGCTGGCGCCGAGGAAGAAGTTCGCCCGGCTCTTCGCAGCCGCGCCGTGGCTGTCCAGGAGCGTCTGGCGCGCCCGCTCGTAGTCGCCGGCGGTCACGTACGCGTCAGCCAGCCGGGGCGCGAGGAAGCCCCACGCCATCTCATGGCGCGCCGCCTTAGCCATCGGGACGATTTGCTCGAGGATTGCCAGGCCTTCGTCAACGGCCCCCATATGACAGAGCGCTGGCGCCGTGAAGCCGAAGGCGAAACCGCGGAAGTACACGGTCGGGGCGGTCTCCTTCGCGGCGTTGCCGTAGTCGATCGCGGTCGCCCAGTCCCGTTTCTCGACGCAGACCAGTGCGCCGATCGCGTTGCAGAACGAGACCATGCCAGCATCGGAACGCTCCGTGCCTGTCGCCACAGCTTCGTCGACCTCGTGCAGCGCGGCTTCCCAGCGCCCCGCCATCATGTGGGTGAGCGCGGCGCCGGCTTGTGCGTACATGTACGCCATCGGGTCGAAGCTGGCGGCGAGGTACTTGAGCGCCCGTTCCGCGTAACGGTGGGCGCGCCCGTACTCGCCGAGCAGCATGTGCGCCCATTGCACGTGGTTGCATGCGCGGGCCGCGTTCTCGTGGTCGCCGGACCGCACGCAGAGCTCGAGTGCTTGGTGCGCGGTCTCTCTGCCCTGCTCGTATTCGCCGAAGGCCATCTGACGGTGCGCCAGACGCTCGTAGAATGCCCCGAAGAGGCCAGAATCGCTCTGCTCCAGTGCAAGTGGCTCGTGGCGGAGCAGCAGCTCGTAGTAGTCCACGTGGCGATGGAGGTAGTGGAATCCACCTGCCTGGTCGAGCACGAGCGTGAGCCTGCGCCTGCGGTTGTCCTCGGAGTCGGGTAGGTCTTCGAGGATCGCGAGCGCCTCGTAGAAGTAGTCGAGAGCCTCCTCCATCGCGTGCTGTGCTGAGGCCTTGCGATTGGCAAGCTCGAGGTAGTCGGCGGCCCGTTCCCGCTCGGAGCTCCGCGAGTAGTGGAACGCGAGGAGCTCGTACATCTCATGGAGTCTGCCCGCATAGGAGTGCTCGATCGCTGCGCCGGCGCGCGCGTGGAGAGACCGGCGCCGGTCTTCCAGTAGGCCGTCGTAGGCAACGTCGCGGGTCAGCGCGTGCTTGAACACGAACGTCCGCTCCGTCCCTCCGTGCTGTTCGTGCAGGAACTCGCGTCGCTTGAGCTCGTCCAGGGCCGGGAGCAGCGGCCGGTCGCCGTCCCAGACGCTCTCGACGAGATCGAGCGAAAACTCGCGCCCGAGCACGGAGGCGACCCGAACGGCGCTCTTGTCTTCGGCGTCGAGCCCGTCGATTCGTGCGGCCAGGACGTCCTGCACGGTCGTGGGCACCGACCCATCGGATCGGCTGTTGGTCTCCTGTCGTGCTGCTCGAGCGAGTTCCTCCAGGAAGAAGGGGTTTCCCTCGCCCCGACCGACGATCTTCTCGGTTGCGTCGTTCGTGTCGCCGAGGATCGCCGTGACGATCCGCTCGCCGGCCTCCCTCGAGAGCGGCCGGAGTGCGATCTGGGTGACGAACGACTTGCCGAGCCATGGGGGGTTGTAGCCGGGGCGGTACGTTGCCAGCAGGAGAACCGGGACGGAGGGCAGCTCGTCGACAAGTTCGTTAAGGAACTCCTCTGACGTGTGGTCGATCCATTGCGCGTCTTCGATGACCACCAGCAGCGGTCGACTGGCTTTCGCGAGCAAGAGCTTGCGCAGCGCCTCGAACGTTCGGCCCTTCATCGTCGCCGGATCGAGCGCGACGAGCTGAGCGTCACCGAAGGTGACGTCAAGCGCGTGATGAACGTAGCGACAGAAATCGGGGTCCATGCCCAGCTCATCGAGCGTCGTGCCGATCTTCGCCGCGACGCTCTCACGGTTGTCTTCCTGCGCGATCCCGCACGCTTCCCTCACCAGATCGAGGATCGGGAGGTAGGGAACGGCGGTCCCGAAGGGCAAGCAACGAGCTTGAAGCGCAACGGGATGCACCTCGGTCACGAGGCGCAGCTCGTAGGCCAGGCGCGACTTCCCGAGGCCGGGATCGCCGGAAATGCCGATGACCTGTCCTTGCCCGCGGGAGGCGGCGCGAAGCGCTTGCAGCAGCGACTCGAGCTCGTCGTGTCGTCCCGAGAAGGGAGTGAGCTCCTGGTGTGCCTCGTCGATCGGAGACGTGCGCGGGCCGCGTCCGATGACGCGCAATGCCTGGGCGGCGTGCTCGTTGACCGTCCACGGCTCTGTCTCCTGAAGCTCAAAGTAGCCACGGAGATAGCCCGCGGTCGCGGTACTCACCAGCACATCGCCGGGGCGAGCCGCCCCATGTAGACGAGCTGCGAGCACAGTTGTGTCACCGGAGGCGGTGTAATCCATCCGAAGGTCATCGCCGATGGCGCCCACGATGACCGAACCGGAGTTGATCCCGATCCGGACGTCGATCTCGGATCGCTCCTTGACCGCGAGTGCGGCAAGCGCGGCGCGGCGCGCGTGGTCCTCGTGTGCGATCGGGGCGCCGAAGAGGGCCATGAAGCCGTCGCCGAGGAACTGGTTAACCGTGCCCTCGTAGCGGTGGACCTCGGCCAGGGCGAGTGCGAAGAAGCGATCGACGACCCGGTGGTATTCCTCGGCGCCAGCTTGCGCCGCCAGTTCAGGCGAGCGGACGATTTCGCAGAAAAGGACGCTCACTTGTTTCCGCTCGCCCTCGATCGCGCTGCGGATGGCGAGAATCTGGTCACGCAGATGGGCAGGCGTGTAGGTCGCCGGGGACGGGGTCGCCTCGACGGCATGCCCGCACTCCTGACAGAAGTTGGAGTACTGGGGCAGGGTCGCTCCGCAGTCGTCGCACTTGCCGCCGACGAGCAAGGCGCCGGCGATGACGGGGGCGACCTTGCCGCGACCTCTCCGCGGCGGCTCGTCGTTCTTCGGTGGCGACTCAGGGCGGCGACCGTCAGTTGCGAGGCGCTCGATCTCGGAGTCCGAGCCGCCGGCCGAGCTGCGGAGGATCTCGAGATAGACGGCCTCCGACTCTGGCGAAGGGTAGGCGCCGAGCTCGTCGGCAAGGAAGCGCCGGCAGCGCTCGTACACGCGGAGTGCCTCGGCTGGGTTGCCGGCCGCGACATGCGCCTGCATCAGCGCGCGGTTACTGGTGTCGCGGAAGGGCTCGAGCTCGGTGATCTCGACCGCATATCGGACTGCGTTCCCGAACCCCCCCTCGGCAAGCGCCGCATCGCGTAGGCATTCGAGCGCACGCACGAGGACGTCACGGAGGTCGCGCCGCTGATCCTCGACCCACCGTCCGTCCTCGCCGGGCAGAAACGCCCGCCGTGCAAGCTCGGCTCCCGTCGAGGCCTGCGCCCGGGCCTCATCGAGATCCTCCGCGGCGAGTGCCGCCTCGCCCCGCTCGACTGCGCTCGCCGCCGCGTCGACATCGATCCAGGCGTCGGCGGGCAGCGTGAGCTGGTAGCAGCCGAAGGCGCTCCTCAGCACGCTCGAGCCCTCAAGGCCGCACTCCTCGAGCAGCGCACGCAGCTTCGTCGTCAGCACCCGGAGTGCCTTTTCCCACGTGGCCGGAAGGTTTTCGCCCCACAACAACTCGGCCAGCTCGTCGCGAGGGACAGATCGCCCATGCTGGGCCGCCAGGTAGGCGAACAGGATCCGACCTTGCCGGCCCGGGAAGCGCGGCTCGTCCAGCTTCGTGCCGTTCGCCTCGACCGCGAGATGCTCCGTCATCGAGACTCGAACGCTCAGCCCGTCTCCTCCCAATCCTCCTAGCGGCGCGCTAGCGCTGTACTAGCGGGTTTTTAGCCGCCCACGCGGAGTATTGCCCACGACCTGTTTTGTGACAAGCCACGAACGGCCGCGGGGATCGATCCGTCGTCAGCGCGTGGGCGAGGAGAGGAGATCGAATGCGAACGCTAGGGGGCAAGGTCATGCGAAGGAGGCTTCTACCGCTGGCAATCGCGACGGTGGTAGCGTGCGGCACCGCGGCGACGGGTCTCGCGGCGGGATCGACGCAGGTCACGCACATCTCGTTCACGAAGCCTTCCAACGTCTGCGGCTTCTCGGGAACGAGCGTCGGTCGCGGCACGTTGGTCTTCCGCGACATGGGCAACGGCACGTACTTCATGAACGAGACCTTCCGCGGCGTCTTCACGGCCGACAATGGAAGGTCAACCACGCTCTCCTTCGCCGGGCCGGTCAAGCAGTCGTCGCTCGTGATCGACGAGCAGGCGGGGACGGTCACGATCATGACTACTACGGGGGGCCTGTTTGAGAGGTTGTCGATCACCCATGGCCCGACGTTGAGTCGCGATGCTGGGATTTTCACCACGGTCGATGTCTTCGCGTACACCCGGGATCCAAAAAATCCGGTGGGTGACTTCATCTCCGAGACGGTTTCTGACCTACACGGGCCACATCCCGATTTCCTGAGCGGCTTCAGCGACTTCTGCGACGTCCTCGTGCCGTACCTGCAAGACCCGTAAAGCATCGCGTCGATCCGTTGGCAGGGCATGGAGCCGGAACGCAACACGACAACGTGCCTGGACTGCGGACAGTGCCCTCGGCACAGGTTTGCGAGGACCAATGACCGGACGACTATCACGTGAATGGAGAACCGACATGAACCGACTCGCACGCATGATCCTGCTCGTTGCGGCGCTGAGCGCCGTTGCGGCGAGTGTGGCGGGGGCTTCGCCTCCGTTCGGCCAAACAAGCGCGGTGACGACCGGCCACACGCTCGAACTGACACCGCGCTTCCTCATCGGCGGTCAGAGCTTCACCGAGGGGACAACTCCGTGGCTGGCAATCGCGAGTGGCTCCGCGACCCTTCCCGCTGGGAACTCCGTCGAGCAGTGGGACCAACTCGCCGCGGACACCGTCGTGAAGGCGGGCACAACTCAGCTCGAAGGGTTCCAATACATGGCGTACGTGTCCGGGGCCGTGTACAACGCCGTGATCTCGATTCAAGGCGGGTACAAGTCGTGGGGACCGAAGATCAAGCCCGCGGCTGCCGCATCCGCGAACGCGGCAGCAATCGAGGCCGCCTATGAAACGCTCGTGCACTACTTCCCCGTCCCACGCGCGGCCGGATCGCCGGATCTCGACGCTGCGTATACCGAGAGCCTCGCCGCGATCGCCAACGGCTCGGCCAAGACCAACGGCATCGCCGTCGGGCGCACAGCCGCCCAGCACATGATGTTGCTGCGCACCGGCGACGGCCTCACGCTCCCGATCGGATCGACCTCGCCGCTACCGGTGCTCGCGCCGGCAGCCGGACTCTGGCGGCTGACGCCGCCGGCGTATCTGCCGCCACAGACGCCGTGGGTCGCGTCGATGACGCCGTACGTGCTCCGCGGCGGTAGTGCGTTGCTGCCCCCTCCCCCGCCGGCGCTTTCGAGCTCCGCGTGGGTCACCGCATTCAACGAAGTCAAGGACCTCGGGTCGGCGACAAGCACGACGCGAACCGCTGCAGAGACGAACATCGCGAAGTTCTGGACCGCGAACGTCGTCCTGCAGTACAACGAGGCGCTACGCGACTTCGCAACGAGCAGGGCACTCAGCCTGCGCAAGACAGCCAGGCTGCTCGCGATGGTCAACATCGTCGCTGCCGACGGGGGCGTTGCGACCTTGAGCGCGAAATACCACTACCGGTTCTGGCGGCCGGTAACAGCCATCGATCCGACGTCGTTGAAGAGCGGCGGAGATCTGTATGGCGTCGGCCCGGATCCCAACGACGGCAACACCGCAACTCTTGAGCAAAGCGGCTGGCGGCCGCTCCTCGTCACTCCGAATCATCCCGAGTACCCAGCCGCTCACGGTGTAGTCAGCTCCGAGATGGCCGAAGTGTTCGGGACCTTCCTCGGCTCCAAGCAGATCAACCTGACGATCCACGGCTTCGATCCGAGCGGGCCTCCCGGAAACCTGAACGCGACGCAGACGTTCGCGACCACGTCCGACCTGCGAACGCAGATCGTGAACGCGAGGGTATGGGGCGGCGTGCACTATCGGTTCTCGGGCGAGGCCGGCGTCACGCTCGGCCAGGCCGTCGCCAAGTACGACCTCAGGCACGCGTTCACAGCCGTCGCGAAACCGGCAAAGCGGCGGCACAAGTAAGCAGTGGAGAAAGGGCGCGCGGCGACGGCCGCGTGCCCTCGGGTCGCGCGCGGCAGACCCTGCCGTTGGTAGAGCGATCGGTAGACGCGGGCTGCCGGCTAGGACACATCGGCGCGGCCGCGGAGAGCATCTGCGGCGAACTACCCTTCGCCGCCGTCTCCGTTGGGAGTGGAGCTCATTCGGAGGGAATGCGGTAATGGCTACGAGCTTCCCGCAGGCTTATCCTCAGACGCCTAGTAGGCATCCAGGAGGACAGCGGCACTGCTCCCGCCGTTGCGTTCCTCACGTCGGGTGTGAAGGCCACGCAGACCTCTTTGTTGTAAGTAGCGTAGGCGGTCAACGTCCAGTCAATGCCGGCTGAGCGACCAGCTGTTATGACACTCACGTCACTCTGCGGTTTTGGTGCACCCGTCGAGCGAAACCACCACCCTTGATTAACGGCCAGCGCAGGCACGGTGATGACGACGGTCAGGGCTGCCGCGAGAAGCAACTTTTGGGCGCTCCCAGGCAGCGACATCTCCCTCAACGTATGTCCCCAGATGGACTTCGTGCACCGCGCCGGCCTCATGAGCACTGACGCATTCAGGTCGTTGATGGACGTGCCCGTGGTTGGCGCGCCGCTCTCCGGGGGGGCGTCTACGTCGGAGCTCGCGGCAGCGGTATCCGAGGCTGGCGGCTTCGGCTTCCTCGCCGCCGGCTACAAGACGGCCGTCGAGGTCCAGCGGGAGATCGAGCACGTGCGGACGAGGACACAGCGTCCGTTCGGTGTCAACCTCTTCTTCCCGACAGAGCTCCCCGTGGACG